>Ga0099364_10000447_pt1 | contig 69699 bp, 76 predicted proteins | sample TergutTh196P3_FD_73070 | JGI IMG/M metagenome (GOLD analysis project Ga0099364, IMG submission 73070) | Microcerotermes parvus P3 segment gut microbial communities from Pointe-Noire, Republic of the Congo - Th196 P3 | ecosystem: Host-associated > Arthropoda: Insects > Digestive system > Gut ... | reverse complement strand
CATTTTTGTTGTCAAGGTAAAGCGCATTGGATAAAGTTGTAATCTCAACAGGAGTATCAAACGGGTAATTGTTGCCCGAAATCGCATTATACAAAGGAATTAACTTTTCGGGTTCTTCAAATAATTTGGCAAATAATGAAGATTTGTGTTCTCTGTTTATATCAGACATATTCAATCCTCCTAAATAATTTTATAATACCATATATAACAATAATTGTCAATCAAAATCAATCAAAATCAGAGCATAAAAAATACGCTCTATAAAACCCTCATTACTAAACCAATAAGGTTGCAAATAACTGTAAACTGTAAACTGAAAAATCTACCTGCCGACTATCTTTTTAAGCGTGCTTATTACCGCTTCAAAATTAAACATTACCATTAAAATAAACATCACGGTAAGTTGCACGTATGCGAGGCGCGGCTCTAATACGGCGATGTTTGCCATATATATGACTACGATTAGATTTATCATTACCCTGCCGTGAGCAACCTTAAAATACAGATGCTTCCGAGCGTCAAAAATTCTGATGGCGTAGCAAGAAGCGTATGCCATCACCGTTGCGGCGGCGGCACCCATGCTCCCGTAGGAGGGGATTAACAGCAGGTTCAGCACTATATTTACAGCCGCCGCCGCAAACGCAGTCAAAAGCGAGTTTACAGACTTCTTTTTAACATTGTAAACGCTTGATAAAAACTGGCACAGGCATTGAAAAATAACGGCGATGACAATAACGGGGGTAAACATATACGCGCTTAAAAATTTCGGGTCTAATAAAATACTTGTAAAGGGCTTGACAATCAAGATAATCCCCGCCGCCGCTATAAACAAAACCGAGCTGTACGCGCTGAAAATGCGACCGAAAAACTTACCCAGCGTTTTACTGTCCTTATTCTCAATCGCAGACATCTGCCATGCTTGGAAAAAGAGAGTAGTCAGTATTAAAAGCAGGTTGGGGATTTTATACGCGGCGGCGTATATTCCGTTATCGTTCTCGCCGACCATGTAGCGGATAAACCACCTGTCCGAAGCCGCAGTAACCCACCACAGCACATAGGTGGATATTAGCGGTACGGAATATTTCAGCATCTCCCGCATCAGTGCTTTGTCGATATACTTAGGGTCAAGGTATTTGTTAAGGCTTGCTATAAAGGTAAGACCTATAAATGAAAGCGCGTCGGATATTATGATGGAGAGGATATATCCCGTAACGCCCATTCCAAAGCCGGCAAGGAAGATAAAGTTGCAGATTACTACAGTAAAGGTCGATAAAATTCCGTCTAACGCAAAAAGCCGGACATAGCCTCTTGCGCGGACAAAGCTTGCCGCCAGCTGTCTGAAGCCCGAGCAATAGCAATACACAAAAAGCAAAAAGCCGTAGCCTTTAAATTCCTCAACAGAGTTAAAAACAGGCGACGCCAAGCAAAGCAAAGCCATACCCGCAACTGTTGAGAATACGGCTATGGAATATACCTTTCTCTTGTCGTAAGCCCTGTCAATCCCGAAACGGATAATCGCGTCCGCCATAGCGAAAGTAACGATAGGGTATAGGACGTTTACCGTTTGGTAAATTAAATCAGCCTTGCCGAAATCGGCGAGCGACATATATGTTGTATGTAACCTTACAAGGAAAAAGCTCAAAAGCTTAGAGCCGAACGAGCCGATTGCAAAGGTTACGGTATTGCCCGCCAGCTTTCTGTATTTATCCATTTCCTATCCTAAATCTCTATATATTTCCTGTTGCCAAGCTTAAAAACCGCCAAGACAATTTTCAATAAAGACAACCCGCCGAAAACAACAGCCGCAAGCCAAAAAACACGCCAAAATATCTTCATAGCAAAGACCGCTCCTTTCCGCGTTTTCTTGCCGCGTAAACTATTTTTTCCTCGTTTTCTTTACACTCTCTGAAGCTGTCATATCCGTACTTCCCCAATATTTCAAACCCGCAGTTCTCCAAAAGCTTATCTATGACGGGGGCTTCATAGGCAAATTCCGAAAAATTTTCCTCATACCGTATATATGAGCCGTCACTTGCTTTCTCAAAAAAGTCAAGCGTAATGAAAACGCGGCAGTTCTTCTCAAAAAAATCATTGCGCCAAACGCAGTAAACCTTTTTCGTGTCATACACGAAAGTGTTGTTGCCTAACACCGTTCTATGCTTGTAGGGTGTGTTTATATCAAAAAGAAACAGCGACCCCGGCTCACAAAAAAGAGAAACTTTGCTTACTGCTTTTTGCAGGCTTTCAAAGCCGGGCAGGTGGTTAAGGCTGTCGGAAGCGCAAACCGCTACGTCAATCGTGCCGAACAGGTCAAGCTCCGTCATATCTTGGTTAAGGTATTGAATATCAAAGCCTCCCGCGTGTTTTTTTTCCATAGCGGCATTAAGCATGGCTACAGAGCCGTCAACACCGATAACATCGTACCCTAGGCGGCAAAAATGCTCCGACAAGCCGCCCGTTCCGCAGGCTAAATCCAAAAGGAGGGATTTTTTTCGGCGGACTTTATCCGAGCCGTGTTTTTTGACAAGTGCGTCAAAATATTCGGCGCGTTTTTTATAGGAGATGCCAATATTCAGTTCATCGTAAAAATTTGCGAATACATCGTACATCATTTATTTATTATTTACGCGTTCCAAAACCAGAGCGTAACCATCGCTTCCGTAGTTTAAGGTGCGGTTAACCCTGCTGATGGTAGCGGTAGACGCGCCCGTTTCAGCTACAATATCGCTGTAAACGGTCTTTTTTGCCAGCATTTTAGCAACTTGAAGCCTTTGCGACAGGGATTTAAGCTCCAAAACGGTGCATAAATCATCAAAAAAAGCATAACATTCATCCGTTGTTTTGAGTGTCAGAATCGCTTCAAAAAGCTCTTCCAAGTTAAAGTCCTTTAATTTCTCTTTCATACCCATTCTACCCTTCCAATTTATTCCGCGACAACAATGTAATTGTCGGCGGCATTTTCCTTAGTGGCGTGCTCCGAAATGTTTAAAACCTTAACCTTAATGGGCTTATTACCCATGCTAATCCCAATAATATCTCCGACTTTAACGGCGTAAGAGGCTCTGGCGACTTTTCCGTTCACCGTGATTTTTTCCGCATCGCAAGCCTCGTTTGCAATGGTCCGCCGTTTTATAAGCCTTGTTACCTTTAAATATTTATCAAGCCTCATATATACTCCTTAAACAAACAAATTTATAACACCTATGTATATTCAGCTAAAATTACGGCGCAGGATTTAATAATTTTAGCGGCATTTCCGAGGTGCTTTTTCATCAAACCACTGCCGGAATCCTGCGATATTTCCTTAGCTTGACGAATTGCCTCCAAGCTGAAATCAACCCTTGCCTGGTATACCCCGTCCAAGTGGCTGAGAGCATTTTCTTCTATTAAGGAATACGCTGATTTTAAATCCTTAATCGTGTTTTCGCGTATCTCGCTGAAATTATCAAGAGCGATGTCCACAATATCGGTTTGCCGCTTTCTTTTTAAAATCTTTTTCATCTGCGGCATAACGCCGGAGGGAAATTCACCGCCCGTCCCCGAAGAAGCCGCGTTTAAAACAGACTTTGACACAATCATGTTTAACAAGCTCATCGATTCCTCATTAACGTCCTCAACCTCTCCCAAGCCTTTCAAGCCGAGCTTATCCGAAAGCGCGTCACCCATATTCTCGACATATTCGGTAACGGAGTCCCTGTGGTATTCAAGGCATTTGCGGTAAGCCTCGCCTACCTTATCAATTAAGTAGCGATAGAAATACTTCTCCAAATTCTCGGGTGAAGCGGTATTTCTGCTTTCGAGAATTTCCTCGCGCAGCTTTGAGAAAAATGCGTACATCCACTGCTCTGCCTGTTGGTGCATTTCGGTTGCCAAAAGCTGTATTTTGGGCTTATGAATTTCCAAGACCTCGGAAAGCGATGCACATTCCTCTTCAAGACTTTTTGAGAAAGTTTCAAGCCGCTGGGTATCAAGGTCAATCATTTCGTATATCATGCGGATACGGGCGGCTGTGTCGTTTATCATAAGCCCCATCATGGTTATGATACGCCTTGTTCGTATAATATCCTTTTGCAGGATGATTTCGCGCTTTAAATCGGTTTCAAATTTAAGGAATTCATCTTCATAAAAATCTTGAAAGCCTTTTATATCCGGGCGGGTAAGACCGATTTTGCGCCTGTATTCATCAATAGCACTGATTCCGTAAACACGGGCATCCGAAACAATATCACCGCAGCGGTCGGATATTCTTTTTATAACCTTTTCAATGTCCTCCATAGTATCAATCGCGTCAATCATATTGACCAGAACGAAAAATTTAGAAAAGCTTTGCGGTCGGACATGGCTAGCCAAAAAAAGCTGTTCCGTTTCGGAAAGCGGGGTCAGCGCGCCCGCTACGTAGATAACGGCATCGGCGTGGACAAGGTAATCTTGAACCTGTTTGTCCAGCATATCAAGGTCGCTCAATCCGGGCGTGTCTACGATTCTAATCCCCTTTAAAATTTCAGAGGTGTTAAGAATTTCTATATATTCCAAGGAATCGGGGAATGCCGCCGTCAGCTTTTCAAGCTTCTCGCGCGCTAAATCATCGCCGGAAAGCTTAATTCGCTGACCGTTTTTAAGCGTTGCTTCCGCAGAGGGCAATTCTCCGTATCCGATTGAATTAATCGTAAAGGTTTCGGGTGCTACGTTCACCGGGGCTACGGGCTGACCTAAAATAGCGTTGATTACCGTGCTTTTCCCTCTTTTGAAGTCACCTAATATTACAATTGAGAAAGGCTCGGAGCGGCGTTTGGTAATTGCTTCGTCCCACTCTTGAAGCTGAGAAATGAAATCATCACCCAAAATAAGCCTTAAAGGACGGTCATTCAGCAAAATCCTAAACTGGCTTTGTATTTTTTCAATATCAGGCTCGGTATCATTATAGCTCAGCTTTGCCTCACTTAAAACCTCCGACACGGCAAACGCATCCTTTCATTTGAAGCTTATATATAATTGGTATTAATCTTTAGCTTCCCTAAGTCAAACCATTACCTCTTCGCCGAGCTCTTCTTTGGCTTCCGGGTCAGAGGCTTCTATTTCTAAAGGTTTTGATTGTTTTCTTATATAATCGTATAAACCAAAAATATTTTGCCTAAAAAAGAAATCCCCGGTTTGTTTGATTTTTGATTGCTCATATGATAATATTCTTTTTAACTTTCTTTCCAAATCATAAATCAATTGCTTATTTTTAATAACATAATGCTGAGAATTAAAAACCCTGTATTCTCTTAATATGTAGTCTGCGGTTATAGGGAAAGTATCAGATAAAAAGAATAAAGACTCCTTATTTGTCTTACCGATATGATAAAAGCATGAGCGAATATCCTCGAAAGGATATTTTAAATATTTGTTAATCCTATTGCGGCTTTCTTCATTTCTATGACTTAAATCGCCAATTGGCACAGCCCAGAATATATCAGAATCATCCTGTGATTGAAGCAATGTTACAATGGGTCTCTCTTTAAAATCATCAAATTTTCCGCCTACAGAAAGGATAACGTCTTTAACTCCGCCAACAAAATATATTCCGTTTTTTAATATTATTCCCATAATAATCCTTATTAGTGAAAAAGGGACTCTTAACAGAATCCCTTTTCTTCATCAACCAATGTTGTTTCGTGTACATTGAGAAACACAATTGTATTATCAGTGTTTAGCATACACTGAAAAATGCGCTTGCTTCAATTCAATGTTTTTGAGTACACATTGAGAAGTACGCTTGGTCTTGTCAACCGTAAATTAAAACGAATTTTTAAAAGGAACACAACATTTGTATTATAACATAATCAGAGCAATAAGTCAATAGTAATATCTCACAAAAACCATATCAAATATTGCACACATTTCACGATTACTCAATATAAAGGTATTTTGAGTGCAATATCGTCGTTCAACTGTAAATTCAGCTAATCCCTAAAAAGTATAGCATCACACCTAATTTCAAGAGCTTGCTTGCTTATGGTATGTACGCCGCTTGCGTCTAAATCGGCTCGCCAGCTAAAGAGAGCATCGCAGTTTAAAAACTCCAACCCCGCAAGAGCCCTGCGTTCGGCAACGGTAAATTCTTTCTCAATGGCAATGCTTCTGGAGGGCGTTTTCCGCAAAACCGCGCTCTTGCTGTTCAGCTTATCCGTGTCAAGCTCTTCGCCGTATTCCGCTTCGCTGTTTTTGCGCGTTAAAATCAAGCCCTTGCTGTAGAGCGAATTGAAAATTTCCAAAAAATTCAAAGGTGCATCAAGGCAGATAATCCCCGCCCTGTCTGCCGTAACGGTTGAAAAATCAAGCCATGTGCTAAAAGCGGCTTCAATCGGCTTTACCGAAACAACTACTCGTTCATCATCGTTGCCGCTCTTATCAAAGTAAGCGGCGGCAAGAGTGTACGCGCTGTGGTTATTTTGTATATGCCCGCACTCCCTGCCAATCAAAAAGGTAAGCTCCTCTTTGTTACAGGCTTCATAAAGAGCGGAGGTTATCACAACACATTCCTCCGCGTTAACAGTGCCCATGGAATATATTTCAAGCTTATCGGGAATATTCCTTACATATACTGCGGGTGCGGTCATTTTAAGATGCGCGGCGCAAGCCAGAGCGGCATCAAACGCATTGGGATATAAAAGAGGGCTTGCGGCACTTGATGATTTGAAAACACTTTTATATTTATTCGGTATATCGGTATTGACAAGCTTCTTATGGATTTTCGCCCACCCGGGCATACCGTTTATTTTTTGGCGCAGTGAAAAATCGGCATCGAAAGCATAATCAAGCTTGCCGTCAAGCACGTGTTCTTTAAAAGAGCGCGTTCTCGCGCTTAAATACGCGCTGAAGCTCAAATCTATTTCAAGCAGAGGGTTATGCTCGGGTAATGCTCCAACAGGTATAATCATAATGCTATACTCCTTTACCGCATAAAGGCTGTTTTATTGCGTTTCATCGGTCAGCTTTTTATGCAGGGCATAGGTTTGAGCAAGCAAGCCGCCAACGTATTCGGCGCAGTCGCCGAGAGCTTCTCTTTCATTGTCGGAGGTCATCTTTTTCTCGGCTTTGAGGCGATTTAAGCTGTCCAAGGTTTTTTGCGTGTCAAGCAAAATAATTTCGGTTTCTTCTTCAATTTTAGATTTAAGCCCTTGAAACGATGCGAATATCTGGCGGCGAACCGTTTCGGAGAAATCGCTGGTGATTTTCATCTCCTTAAACTGTTTCTTTACAGCCGACTTAAAGTTGCTTTTATATTTATCAATGCGTTCTTGAACCAGTATTTTATCAACGGCAAATTTACCTGTCAGCGTGCCGACAAGCCCCGCCATCGCAAAGGCAAATATTGTCATGGGTCCTCCCAGAATACCCAACGCGCCCGCTAAGAATATGGTAGCGGATGTCCCTGTAACGCCGGTAAAGCCTCCCAACAAAGCACCCTTAAAGCCGGCTTCCCTAAGCCCTACGAAAAGCCCGCCCGTCCCAACGCTGATTGTGCCGCCCAGAGCGACCATAATCGGGTTGCTTCCGCTGATGCTTTGCTCCCGCTTATTCTGAGAAACGGCGAACATCTGCTGTATACGCCCTATAGAAGCATAAAATTCATCCTCAAAGGATTGAAGCCTTACCGCCTCATCGCTTAAAGCAATGGTGATTTCATTATGAATTTTCTCACAAATCAGCTGAGCCTTGTTTTCAATGCCGTCCTTGATTTTATCGGTAAGCATGGAATATACCATTTTTGTCCTCTCGCGCTTTAGGTCCTCCGCGGACATGGGGAAATCGTCTATAATATTCATGGCGGTCTCTTCAATTTGCAGCCAATAGCTGTCCAAGGTCGGCTGCAGCCCTTTAAACACATTTGCGGCGGCTTCGTTAATCTTAACGAACTCTGCCCGTTTTTTAGTGCGGATTTCGTCAATCTCATCTATGGCGGCTTCATATTTCTCTAAAAATTCGTCCGATTCCATAGCAAGCGCGTTTTCGCGGAGCATGATTGAATTTATAATCTCAGAACCAGAGCTGATAATTTTATTAGCAAGGATTTGGAGCGAAATCGCGCCGCGCTCCATGGTAAGAATCGATTCAAGGACATTTTCAAAGGCGGGGAAGTTGCTTTCTGCAAGCAAAGCGGCGTTTCTTGTTCCCTTTGCCGTAAGAGCTTTTTTTGCGTAAACCCCTATAACACGGGGCTTGCCTATTTTCCTTTTGTAAACATCAAATTCCTTGGAATTTTCGCCCATTACAAGCTTTGCTTTTTCCATAACATATACGCCGATTCGCTTTGCAACCGTTTCTACTATGCGGTCCTCATCCTCCTTTGAGAATGTCCCGAAACAGTTAACGGCGAATATAATACGCCCTAAATCAGAGGTAAGCATCTTCTTTTCCAGAAATTCTTTTTCAAATTGAGAAAACGGAGAATTAGCGGATATTACAAAAACAGCCGCATCTATCTTGGGCAGGATTGACATGGTTACCTTCGTCATCTGCTCATCATCGTTAAGCCCCGGGGTGTCTATAATATCGACATTGTTGCGGCAGAATTCGGTATCGTAATAAACGGTAGCCTGCCGGACACTTTCCGATTTCTTTTCGGATTCAAAGGAAAGCTTGGTGACATAATCCTTCAAATCCCCGATTTTAACCTTTTCCGTATCGCCGCACTTATATTCAACGAGAACATAAGGATTCTCGCTGTATGTAACCCTGTTGAGCGTGGCGGTAGCCGGTAAAACATCGGCGGGGAGAACCTCTTTGCCTAAGAGCGCGTTGATAATCGTGCTTTTACCACGCTTAAATTCGCCGACAACGGCGATTTCAAAGCGTTCCTTAATTGCCTTCTCGACGGTATCGTGTATCGAACGGGAAGTATTTTCAAGCCCCAAAGCATCGCAATATTCCTTGAGCTGAATAAGACTTTCCTTCAAATCCTCAACGATTTCCTTGAACGCGGCATAACTTCCGAAATCCAGTGCCTGCTTCATAACAACCTCCCGAATTGCCGGTAACGCTCCGGCTCATATTCCCCCGCTATGATTTAACAATTATTTAACAGTCATTTGTAAAACAATTATAACACGCAGACTAACGTCCTGTCAATACCCTATACAACTCCTTAACAAATAAACCCCCATTTATTAATGTACAGTTTACAGTTTACAGTGTACAATTGTAAACTGCAAACTGTAAACTGTACATCGTACATTGTAAATCGGTTTGTTAGACATCAATTTTATCGTAAAGCCCGCCTTTGATTACATCGTCCTCGGGCTTAGGTCGCTTGTATTCCTTTTCAAAGGAAGATTTTCCGATTTCAACGGCTTTAACGGGGAGCTCATCCCTGCCGCGTTTGTCACGATTATCGCGAGTATCGCGGTTATCCCGGCGGTATCCTCCCTTGTTATCGCCTCCTGTGCTTTGATTATTTCCCGCGCTTTTAAAATCCCGCCCGCGTTCAGTATTTCCTCCGGCGGGGCGGCTGAGGGGCGTGCTGCTTCTGTTAAACCGCTGACCGCCCGCCAAGGTAATGATAATTTTTCTGAAAGGCTCATCGCCTATGCTTTTGGAAGAAACGCCGTCAATCGCCGCAACGGTCGAGTGTATAATCCGCCTTTCGTAGGGGTTCATAGGCTCTAAGGTTGAGGTTCTTCCTGTCCTTATAACGGTTTTGGATATTTTAGTTGCGAGCTCCTCTAAAATAGTCTTTCTCTTTTCGCGGTAGCCGCAGGAATCTAAGCTTATTCTGTAATAAGACTTATTGCCCTTATTTGCCGCCATTGAAGCAAGGTACTGGAGCGCGTCCAAGGTTTCGCCGCGCCTGCCGATAATCGCGCCGGTAGTATCCCCTAATATGTCAATCACCGCGCCGTCCTCAATTTCGGTAACGTCAAGCGTATTTTCAATCTCCATGCAGTCAAGTATTTTTTTAATATAGCATACTGCTATCTCGGATTTTGTCATATCATATTCGGCTTTGATTTTTGCATCCCCCTTAACCTTGCCGAATAGCCCTTTTTTAGGTTCTTCCAGCACTTCAAATTTAATCTTGTCTTGCTCCGCTCCGAATGCGGCTGCCGCCATAGCTTTAGCTTCCTCTATGGTCTTAGCTGTGAATTCCTGTTTCATACTTCTCAATCCTTTCTTTCGTGCAGAGGCGTTTCTCCGCCCCCGTTTTACGAATTGTTAAATGTTAACTGTTCATTGTTCATTCGTTTAATCCTCGGTATATTCATCGCCGTATTTTTCAGCCATTTTACGCCTTGCCTCCGCGATAATCTTGCTTTCATATTCCCTTTGCTTTGATTTTGAAAGCTTAACCTCTTTACCGTCCTCGTCAAAAGCTTTTGCCGGGGCGGACCTGTTTTTGTCAACCGCCGTCTGCATAGCCGCTCCCTTGGCGTTTTGTTCCTCCAGCATCGCTTGATATTTCTCCATAAGCCCGGAGCGTTTCTTGGTTTTGCTTTTGTTTTTCTGCTTATCCCTTTCGGCAAGCACAGCGAGGTATTCCGGCGTGTAAATCTTATAGAGTATAACGGACTGGATTAACGCCAAAAACGCGGAAATCGCCCAGTAAAAGCCTATGCCCGCAGGGAAAGTAGTCGCTATCCAGACGGAGAAAAGCGGCATCCCGTAAAGCATGATGTTCATGCTCTTCATGGTGGGATTGTTTGCCGAGTCGGGGTTGCTTTTTTTCATCTTTCTTTGCGTAAAAATCGTCTGCACCAAGTTAAGCAAGCCGGACGATATGGCGATAACAATCAGCCCTACAGCCGCCGCGTCCCATACATCGGGTCTGAAAGTGGGAATCTGCCCTAAGTCGATAAAACCGAAAAGCGTATTTTTAAAGCTTTGCGTTGTCTCCAAAAAGTCCGGCATATGAGCGTAAAGCTCCGGCTGCTGCTGAACCGATTGCAGGACATAAAGCTCGGGTCTTTGAGAGAAATACCGCGCATCGCCGAAAGCCCCGGCGGCTATCTCCGTTGCCTGCTCCATAACATCCGGGCGTATCCGCAGGATATGGGTAAGCGGTCGGTAAACAACATCGATGATACCGAATAAAATAGGCATTTGAATAAGCAAAGGCAGGCAGGAAGCCATGGGGTTAATCCCCTCTTCCTGATAAAGCTTCATCTGCTCCTCTTGAAATTTCTGCTGATTATTTCCGTATTGCTTACGGAGCTTTTCTATTTTAGGCTGAAAAGCCGTCATCGCCGCTTGTGAACGCTGCTGTTTCAGCGATAATGGGAATAACAGGATTCTTGTGATTAAAGTAAAGATAACAAGGGCTAAAGCATAGTTATTAACCAGCTGATAGCAAAACCACATTATATATCCGAGCGGATAACCGATAATTTTCAACTTCCAAAACTCTCCCTTTCCGGTACGTAATCAATCCCGCCCATGCTCCACGGATTGCACCTAAGCAGTCTCAGCACTGCCATAAAGCCACCCCTTACCGCACCGTATCTTTCAAGCGCGGTTACGGCGTAGGAGGAGCAGGTCGGGTAATATTTGCAGGTACGCGCAGGCTTTAGCGGAGATATATATTTTTGATACAGCCTTACAACAAATATAAAAACATACTTCATATCTAAGCTCCAAGACTTTTATTAAGTGACACGCTTTACTTACGGGGTCGTTGCGAACCCGCACCCGCGCCCAGCATTTTCGGGACTGCTTGATTTTTAATAAATCTGCTCAAATGCGTTGACTTAGCGTCGGCGCACGGCGGTCGCGCCATGATTACAATATCATACCCCGGCGGCAGAAGCGGCTCGTTTTCTCTGTAAGCTTGGCGTATGATTCTGCGGCAACGGCTTCGTATGACCGCATTGCCGATTTTTTTACCCGTTGTAATCCCCAAGCGGCTTAAGGGCAACCCGTTTTTTTTGTAATAAACAACGATTTCGCGCCCCGAAACATACCTCCCCCTTTTATAAAGGGCAAGGAAGTCCTTATTCTCATTCAGCGGCTTTGTATAATTCACAAGTTCAACCCCTTGAACGATTTTAAAGAAAAAGACCACAGAGAATGTGGTCTCTAAGTGGGGGGGTGTCGTTACTAATAGGAAAGTGTTTTCCTGCCGCGCGCGCGCCTTCTTGAAAGCAGCTTGCGACCTGCTCTTGTTTTCATTCTCTTCATAAAGCCATGCTCCTTTTTTCTATGGAGCTTTTTCGGCTGGTAGGTTCTTTTCATTTTATATACACTTCCTTTCAAGGTTAATCATCATTTCCTGAAAAAGCCTGTCAATAGTAAAGTATAGCAAATTTTATCAAAGTTGTCAAGGGGTTTTTTGAAAAATATATACATTTTTTGAAGTTTTGGAAAAATTTCTCTGCAGTTGTCAATCATTTGGTCTAAAATTTTTATATAGTATTGACTTTAAAGGGAAAATGTGGTATACTATACAGCATGATGAAAGGAAGGTTTACAGCTATGATTATCAAACCTAAAATAAGAGGATTTATATGTACATCGGCGCATCCCGTCGGCTGTGAGGAGAATGTCCGCAGGCAGATTGAGTATGTAAAATCAAAGCCGAAAATGGATGCTCCTAAGAAAGTTCTTGTAATCGGTGCCTCTATGGGCTACGGGCTTGCTTCGCGGATTGCGGCGGCTTATTCTTGCGGGGCTTCAACAATCGGGGTAATATTTGACAGAGCGGGCAAAGATAACAAAACAGGAACAGCAGGCTGGTATAACACCGCCGCATTTGAAAAATTTGCCCGTGCAGACGGCATTTATGCTAAAACCCTAAACGGCGATGCTTTTTCGCAAGAGATGAAGCGTGAAACCATCGAGCTTATTAAAAAAGATTTGGGCAAGGTCGATATGGTGATTTACAGCCTTGCCGCACCGAAACGCACGGACAAAGAGGGCGTTACCCATTCCTCCGTAATTAAGGCAATCGGTGAAACTTATACGAACAAATCTATAGACCCCGCAAAGAAAACGCTGAATGAAGTCACCGTCCCCGCCGCTTCGGATGATGAAATTGCGGCTACCGTCAAGGTTATGGGCGGTGAGGATTGGAAGGATTGGATTGAGCTCCTTTCCAAAGAGGGCGCGCTTGCCGAAAACGCCGTAACCGCCGCTTACTCGTATATCGGACCGAAGCTTACACACCCTATGTATTTTAACGGCACTATAGGCAGGGCAAAAGAGCATTTATTCAATACCGCTAAGGAAATCACCGCCGAATATGACGGCGTTAAGGCTTATATCGCGGTTAACAAGGCTTTAGTTACGCAATCTTCAAGCGCAATCCCCGTAGTTCCGCTTTATATCGCTATCCTTTTTAAAGTAATGAAAGAAAAGGGGCTTCACGAGGATTGCATAGAGCAGATGCACCGCCTTTTCGATGAGAAAAAGCTTTATTCCGCACCAGTAACCGATGAAAACGGCTTAATCCGCCTTGACGATTGGGAGATGCGGGAGGATATTCAAACTGAAGTATCCAAAATTTGGGAGCAGGTTACAAGCGAAAATCTTTCAGCCGTAACAGACATTGACGGATATTCCCATGATTTTGAAAGCCTTTTCGGCTTCGGAGTTAACGGGGTTGATTACGAGCAGGATGTTGAGGTTTAAGTGGGGTGAAGGCATGGTAAGTGAACTTGAAATAAGGGAAAGGCACAGAAATCATTTGGGTGCATTATTAAAACTTAAAAAATGGAATCCCGACATAACCATTGAGGGCTTACAGCAATTAATCATTGACGCAGTAGGTGTAATGGACCAAGAGGATATTGCGTGGGTTGAAAAGGTTCATGAAGTAAAGGCACTATAATTAAAATTCCCCCGCTTATAAACTGTTTCTTAACGAAAGCGGGGGATTCTTTAGGGAGAACATTAAAATATGAGCAAACGAAATGTTTTAAAAGCAAAGCTGGACATAATATTCAAGAAGCTTTTTACGGAAAATATACAGCTTCTTATTGATTTGCTTTCAAGCCTGCTTGAAATACCGATTGAATCTATAAAAAATGTTAAAGTCAAAAATTCGGAGATTTTACCCGACAGTATAGAGGGTAAATTTGTCAAAATGGACATAAACATGGAAGTTGACGGCAAACTAATTAACATCGAAATGCAATACGGCAAAGACTATAATTACAAGGAGCGAACCCTGTTCTACTGGTCGAAGCTTTATAGCGGTGAGCTCAAAAGCGGCGAGGGTTTTGAGGATTTAAAGCAAAGCATTTGTATCAATATAGTGAATTTCCCGATTTTTGATTGTAAAGAATACCATTCACATTTTACTGTTATGGAGAAAAACAGGTACGAAGTTTTAACGGATAAATGTGCCATACATTTCTTTGAGCTTGGTAAAATCAGCAAAAATGCGAATAAACATAATAAAAAAGAGCTTTGGCTTCAACTAATTAACGCCGAAACGGAGGAGGAATTTGAGATGTTAAAGCAAACAGCAGTTGCACCCATTCAAGAAGCAGTATACATCATATATCAAATGAGCGAAGATGAAAAAATCCAAGAAGCCGCCCGCATGAGAGAAAAAGCTTTGCATATTGAGGCTACTAATATGCAGGGTGCGAGACAAGAGGGTTTGCAGGCGGGTAGGCAAGAGGGTTTGCAGGCGGGTAGGCAAGAGGGTTTGCAGGCAGGTAGGCAAGAGGGGATACGGGAACAGTCTTTTGGTATTGCCCGCAAGCTTATTAGTGTAGATATGCCTTTTGAGCAAATCGCCGAAATGACCGGCTTGACGCTTGAAGAGGTGTCAGATTTAACAGTTCAAGAAAAAAAGACATCATAAAATCCATTAATAGGTTAAATTTTTATTAAATTTTGGTAAACGACTTGACTTTATTTTAACAATTTGATATAATAAACAAGTGATATTTTAGATTATTGGAGGTTTTTATTATGCCCGAGATTTTTAATTTCAGCGCGGGTCCGGCTGTTTTGCCTAAAGAGGTTTTAAAAACAGCCGCCGATGAAATGCTTGATTACAAAGGCACGGGGCAGTGCGTTATGGAGATGTCCCACCGCTCAAAGGAGTATCAGGCGATTATTGACGAGTGCGAGGCTTTGCTGCGCGAGGTAATGTCCGTCCCGGAAAATTATAAGGTTTTGTTTTTGCAGGGGGGGGCTTCCTCTCAGTTTGCAATGCTACCGCTTAACCTTATGAATAAATCCGGCAAGGCGGATTTTGTTATTACGGGGCAATGGGCTAAAAAGGCTTATGATGAAGCTGCGCGCTACGGCGATTGCAAAATCATAGCTTCTTCTAAGGACAAGACTTTTTCTTATATCCCAACTCTTGACAAAAGCGAGTTCAGAGCGGATGCGGACTATTTCCACATATGCCTAAACAACACTATATTCGGAACGAAGTTTTCTAAACTGCCGGAAACGGGCAATGTTCCTTTAATTGCCGATGCTTCGTCTTGTATTCTTTCCGAGCCGATTGATGTATCTGAATTCGGCGTAATTTATGCGGGAGCGCAGAAGAATATGGGTCCTGCGGGGCTGACGGTTGTGATTATCCGCGAGGATTTAATCGGCAACGCGAGAGATTATACCCCCACCATGTTTGATTATAAAATTCATGCCGAAAACGGCTCTATGTATAACACGCCGCCTACTTACGGCATTTATATGCTGAAGCTTGTCCTTGAATGGGTGAAAAACAAGGGCGGGCTTACGGCTATGAAAGAGCATAACGTCAAAAAAGCCGCCGTTCTTTATGATTACCTTGACGGCTCAAAGATGTTCAGCGCGACCGTATCGGGCGACGACCGCTCCTTGATGAATGTTCCCTTTGTAACGGGGAATGAAGAGCTTGACAAAAAGTTCATCAAAGAAGCAAAGGAGCAAGGCTTTATAAATCTGGGCGGACACCGCTCGGTAGGCGGCATGAGGGCTTCAATTTACAATGCTATGCCGACAGAGGGCGTTGTAAAGTTGGTTGACTTTATGAGGAAATTTGAAGAAAATAATTAATGAGGTGTATATATGTATAATGTTTTAACGCTGAATGAGATTTCATCGTTTGGGACGGATAAATTTGACGGCGCGAAGTACAATATTGTAAAGGAAGCGCAAAACCCCGAAGCGGTTATGGTTCGCTCGGCTTCTATGCACGATATGGAGCTTGGCGGGAATTTGCTTGCAGTCGCCAGAGCGGGGGCGGGCGTGAATAATATCCCCGTTGAAAAATGCTCCGAGCTTGGGATTTGCGTTTTTAATACGCCGGGGGCTAACGCCAACGCGGTTAAAGAGCTTGTTATAGCAGGGCTTTTGCTCTCCTCGCGCAAGGTTGCTGATGCTTTGGATTGGGCTAAAACTTTAAAGGGCAAGGGTGCTGATGTCCCCGGGCTTGTGGAAAAGGGTAAGGGGCAGTTCGGCGGTCCCGAGATTGCGGGTAAAACGCTTGGTATTATCGGGCTTGGGGCAATCGGTGTTCTTACGGCGAACGCGGCTCTTGCTTTGGGTATGGAGGTAATCGGGTTTGACCCGTTCCTCTCCGTAAGGGCGGCTTTGGGGCTTAACCCCAGATGTAAAACCACGGGCGACCTTAAAGAGATTTATTCATCATCCGATTACATTTCAGTCCACGCGCCGTATAATCAAGATACTAAGGGTCTGATTTGCGAGGAATCTATACAGCTTATGAAGGACGGCGTGAGGATTCTTAACTTCTCCCGCGCTGAGCTGGTTGATTCCGATTCTATCATTGCGGCTTTGGAAAGCGGCAAAGTTTCAGCTTATGTGGTTGACTTCCCTACAGATGAGATTTTGGGTGTTAAGAATGTTATAGCCATCCCTCATCTCGGAGCTTCCACGCCGGAATCGGAGGATAACTGCGCCGTTATGGCGGCGGTACAGCTTATAGATTATATCGAAAACGGAAATGTCCGCAATTCGGTTAACCTGCCGGATGCGGAGATGAACGCCGCAGGGACTAAAGTTTGCATTATCCATAAAAATAAGCCCGCGGTTATTTCGGAAATCACAACCGCATTCGGTGCGGCTCAAGTAAATATCGAGAACTTGCTCAATAAATCTAAAAAAGAGATTGCTTACACCATGATTGACGCTTCCGCCGGAGTAAACGATGAAATTATAAATAAAATTTCCGGCATGGAAAACGTGATAAGGGTTAGGGTGATATAAAATTAACAATTAACAGTTTACAATTGACAATTAAGGAGTTACGCCCGTGGCGTAACATTAAAATAGTTTATTTTAGCAATTAAGTTAAATGCTAAAATAAACTATTTTAAATTTATCGATTGTAGGGCGCGACACCCTCGGCGCGCCGTTGTGACGCACATATTTTCCACCTATGCAATAGGTCAATTTATTCTGTAGGGGACGGGCTTGCCCGTCCCGCAGGCGAATCACATACTACCACAAGTGGAGTGCGTTCTCACGGGACAGGCAAGCCTGTCCCGTACATAACAATCGGCGAAGCCGACACATTAATTGTCAATCGTCAATTATCAATTGTCAATTGAATCAAAATCCTCCAAAATCCCCGCCAAAGTTGAAACATCGTCATACTCATCATACTCGGCATTTTCAATAGTAAACGAAGCTTTAACCACTGCAAGCCCGCTGAAATGAACGCTCAATTCATGTTCTCCCTCATCAAGTGTGTCTAAATATTCGGGTAGGAGCGTGATGATTGTTGAGCCGCTTTTGACGGTATAATGCGTTCCTTTGGTTAGGCGGCGACCGTTTATGCGGACTTCTCTGAAGTCTGCAAAATTTTTGTCTGCTGTGTAAACCAGCGGGATTTCGGAATGTTTTATGTAGGTGTCATTTTCAAAATGACCGTTGATTTCGGAGTTGTTATTGCCGTTTATATTGCCTGCCGCGCCGCCGATTCCGCCGCCGCTGATGATTGTATCTCTTACGAAGTTTCCGCCGCGGTTGTTGTTTTCATTGTCATCGTGGATAGCAGGGGCGGGGCGTTCATGTATAGTGAAGTTACTCAACTGCCAAATCTCCGCATATGCCGCTTTTGCACCGTATGGGACAACTATTGTGATTTCGCCGGTGTTTTGAAAAAATACATTACCGCCGAATGTCGGCGGGGTTTGTGAATTGAATGTTATCGAAAGCGGGGCTGTTATAAACGCAAATGCCTCCTGCGGTATGCTCGTAACGCTGTTTGGAATTGTGTAGCTTGTTCTTGCGTTCCCATTCGGGTATTTGATTAGCTCGGTTGCGTCTTTATTGAATAACACGCCGTCAATATCTGAAAAATTGCTGTTAGCAGGTGCAACGGTTATTGCGGTTAAGTTTGTGCAATTACTAAACGCTGGAGCAGTTACGTAGATAACGCTCTCGGGTATGGTTATGGTGGTTATGCCTGTTGACCGAAACGCATCATCACCTATATGCGTAACGCTGTTTCCAATTATAATGGTTGTTATATCGCTAAACTCAACAGACGAAGGTTTCTGTGTTCGCCACCAGTATGTGCCTTCGTGCGTGGAAACTGTGAGCGTACCTGTATCGGAATCGAAAGACCAGCCATCGCCGGAAAAAGTTTCAGCTGAAACATTCAGCACGGTGAAGATTGAGATGAAGATTGCCAAGGCGGTTAGGGCAGAGATAAGCTTGCTTGCTTGCTTGCTTGCTTGCTTGCTTGCTTGCTTGCTTGCTTGCTTGCTTGCTTGCTAAAATTGTAGCACATTTGGACATTAAAATCAAGACCTTTCTTGTTAATTTTTTGGGTTTTCTGTATTTATTATAGCATGTTTGGGCGGGGGTGTCAATTAGAAATTGACATAATTTCCTCGCGGGATAGCCCCGTAGCCGCTATAATATCGTCTATCGGGATATTCATTTTAATAAGGTTGCGCGCAACATTAACATATCCCTCCTGCCGACCTTCCTGCCGACCTTCCTGTCGACCCTCCTGCCGACCTTCCTGTCGACCCTCCTGCCGACCTTCCTGTCGTCCCCTATGCCTACCCTCCTCAATACCCACTTCCCGAGCATAATCCATAGCCCACTCATGGTCTCGCCGCGCTTTCTCTTGGCGTTCATACATATCACGTGCTTTTTCGTCTGCTGATAATTCACGGAGCTTGACTACAGCCTTACCGATTTGCGTATTCCTGTTTGCTACCATATTTAACTCCTCCTCGCTCCCTGCGGCGATAAATTTCGCCCAGTCGCATAATTCCGTGCCGTCAAAATTATCCGGCAACTTGTTCAATTCCAGAGTATGAATTTCGATGAGGTCGGATAGCTCTATGTTTGCGTTCGGGTCAAAAAATGTGAATCTGTGATGATAAAGCGGGCTTGCTTTTATAAGGGTTTCTTCGGTGATGATAATGCTGATTACCCGCTTTAAGTCTTTGTATTTATCACTGCTTCCGATTTGCTCTGTGATTAGTTTAGCGTCATAATAAATAATGCGCTCCTCCATACCGGGGCGGACTTTGAGTTGGATTTCGATGTGTATAATTTTCCCTGTTTTGGTTTTTACCTTTACATCGACAATGCCTAATTTATCCCCGTGAAATTCGCGGAGCAAATGCGGGTCGAGGATTTCGATGACCTCGTATTCGCCCTCGTCCAGTTTCAGAATTGACTTTAACAGCCCCTGTAAAAACTCAATATTTCGCTCGTCAGCGAAGAAAAGCCTAAATCCGATGTCGTTTTTAACCGATATGAGGAAGGTTTTAGTTACCATTTTTAATGCTCCTTGGTTTTGTTGGTGTGATTTTTATTATAGCAGATTTTGGCGGGGGTGTCAATAACCAATTAACAATTTTGAAAAGCATTGATAGCTGTTTTTTTGTTTATATTGGTTGACAAAGTGGGGGCAAAAGGGTATAATATAGTTATAGGGGGGTGATTATTTGAAACAGCTAAAAAAGAAAGATAAAAATTTCTTAATTTCGGTAAAAAATGACTTCGGGTTTCGAATTTTCTTCGCAGATGAGCGGAATATTGAGTTTTTAGAGGGGCTGTTAAAGTCGATTCTGAAACTGGACGAGGGCGAATATGAGGTTATAGAAATCCTCGACCCGCATTTGCTCCGCGAATTTGATGGGGACAAATTGGGCATTGTTGACGTAAAAGTAAAAACCAAAACGGGGAAAATTATCCATATAGAAATACAACTCCAAGTCCGCCCCGGCATGGAGGAGCGCATTATCTATTATGACGCTAAACTAATCACAGAGCAAATCGGAAGCAGTGATAAATATAAAGATTTAAAACGCGTAATCAGCATCATAATCACCGATGAAACCCTTATAAAAGCAAGCCCGCTTTATCATCATCGCTTCACATTTTTTGACCCGAACGCAAACATCGAGCTATCCGACCTAATCGAAATTCATACTCTGGAACTGCATAAATTACCCGCAGACGTAGACGGCACGGAATTATATGACTGGGCGAAATTTATCGCCGCAGGGAACGAGGAGGAATTGGATATGGTAGCAAACAGGAATCCGCAAATTAGTAAGGCTGTAGTCAAGCTCCGAGAATTATCGGCGGACGAAAAGGCTCGTGATTTATACGAACGCCAAGAGAAAGCAAGACGGGATTTTGAGTGGGCTTTGGATTGTGCTGTGGAAAAGGGTAAGCGTGAACTTATCGAAAATATGAAATTGTTTGGTTTATCAGAATCTGAAATTGAAGAAATCCTTAATTTAAATCACGGAAGTTGAGGGCTCTATGCCAAGCCTTACGTTTATAAAACACAAAAAAAGGCAACTACCCGCCGCTTAAAGCAGAGAGTAGTTGCCCATTTATTTATATAAATTTTAAAACATGTCAAAAGAGCGGAATGAACCGCTTGCTTGCTAAAATTGTAGCACATTTGGACATTAAAATCAAGACCTTTCTTGTTAATTTTTTGTGTTTTCTGTATTTATTATAGCATGTTTGAGCGGGAGTGTCAATATTTTCACGGCAAACGCATAAATAATATTTTACGCAAAATATTTTTGCACCATTCCCTCCAAATCCACAAAATATTCCCCGTATTCGCTTTGGTCGTCGGGGTCTAAGTAAACCCAAACTTCCGTGCCCTCGTATCCTTTAAAGTTATAAAAAGCACTATCGGAGATATATTCAAGCCCTGTCTGTTCGGATTTGCAGATTATGCGTTGTTCGGAGCGTATCGGCAGAGCTTTTTTAACAACCTTTGTAACATACGCTGTAATTGCGTTCCTGTCATCTTTCATAAGCTTTTTTTTGCGTTTAGTGACTCCGGGATTGGTGCTCAAAATGATTCCGGTCATAAACATACTCAAACAGATAAAAAGCATACCAAAACCGAATATAAGCGTGTCACCATCGCCGAACAGCAACACCGGCGCGCAAAGAGCACCTCCCCAAAGAAAGCTAAAGAGAATCAAAGCATTTGCTTTTTGGCTGTTTTTGTTGACATACTTGACTTTGCCCGTGTAACCCATAGTTTCTATTTTTTCAAAAAAACCGGAAACTTTTTCCGGGTCAATTCTTGTTGCTGCTTCATTATTTTTTTCCGTTTTTGTAACCGTTTCCCAACCTGTCATGTCAATTTTCTTATGTTTTTTACCTTTTGAGCTCATGCTGAACCCTCCTTTGTTATTTTGTAAACAAATGTTACTCTTGCCGCTTAGGAAACTTCCCTGTTCTCAAATATCCCGTACCATACAGGTGAAAGTCTAACCCCTTTTCTTTCTCAAACAGCATGACGACGGCGGGGTCGCCTATGACCGTGCTTTGGTATTCTTTGCCTTCAATCCTAAAAACAAATTCCCCGCTTTTGATGTAGTAACCGTACTCGTCATCACCTTTATATTCTTTAAACTTGCCTTCAATCGGGATTTCATATGCACGGTAATTGCCGTCTTCAATCCCCTTGACCGCCCTTTTAGTCCTTTGCTTGTGAGATATGACCATCCAAGCAAATACAGCCGGCAGCAGAATACTCATACTACCCAGAAACAGAACTACTATTCTGCCGGAAAGGTCGCCCTCCCCTACAATGCCGCCGTATAGAAAGGGAAGAAACATTAAAGCAAGGAATAATGGTGCGACAAAGCCTTGCGGCTTTTTCTTTACAATTTTCAGCACGCCGCTTATCTCATCATGACCGAAATAATACGTTCTGAAATTGCGTTCAAGTATATCGCAAAGCAGAACCGAGTTTTGTGCGATATGTATGCTAATCGAATTTTTTATGCTATGTTTTCCGTCAGGTGAAAAGCCCGCCGCCGTTTGCTCATCAGCTATAGCCTCTAATCGTTTCACAACAAATTTAGAACTTCCGATTTTATTAAAGAATTCAGGTGCTTTTTCAACGACTTTAGCACTAAAGAAAATAAAGAACAAACCTATAAATAAAGGCACGATTCCTACGAGTATGAGTATTCCTGTTGTGAATATATTTGAAAATCTCAACGCAGTATAGTCTGCGGGGATAATATCGTGAGGGTTATCCGGGTTATAATATATTGGGATAACATATCCGATATGCCCGTTAGAACTAAGTTCAGCTGAAACGACATTCAGCTCAACCCGCATAGGTTCACCATTCTCTGCCACAAAATCAACGAAAACATCATAGCTGGGTCTTTCCGAATCTTCATCACCGTCCCACCCTTGAAAGCCGGATAGCACAGTGCCGTCGCGATAGTGTGCGTTTATTTCGCTGATTACCGCTTGCGTGAGAATGCCGTTTTCTTTTAACCGTGCAAAATCGGACATTAAACCTATGTTTACCAAAAGAGAAACTAACGCACCTAAAGCAAGCGGAAAGCTGAAAAACACAATAACCACACCTATTATGCGTATAAATTTCCTGCCTTTTCTTGCATCGTTTTCGTTATTCATATCATTAGACCTCCGTTATTTCGTAAAAAATATTATTCTTATCGGTTAAACCGAAAAAATGCTTGACATGAACATAAAAAGGTGGTAGAATGGTGATATTAGAAGATAAGGGGCGGTAGTATGCTTAATAAAGTTGAGTATTGGCTCGATTCATGTGACGATGACATAAAGGTTGCAAAGTCTATGCTGGAAAAGAAACATTATCTATGGGCGGGGTTTCTTTGCCATTTGGTAGCAGAAAAGGCTTTGAAAGCGGTGATTGAGAATAATACAAACGAAACACCGCCTAAAATTCACGATTTAAAGAAATTAGCAACTAAGGGTAAGATATATGACAACTTATCCGAAGAACAAAAAACATTTTTAGACAGACTAATGCCATATCAAATAGAAGCTCGTTATCCCGAATATAAAGACCGTATTGCCAAAACGCTTAATGATGTTCATTGCAAACAATTATTGATTGAAACGGAGGAGTTCTTATGCTTTGTAAAGACAAAGTTAGGGAAATAGCTGCCGATTATGCTTTAGAAGTAAAAAACGCACTTGAACCAAATCAAGTAATCCTTTTTGGTTCTTATGTCAATGGTGTGCCGCACGAAGACAGCGACATTGACGTAGCCGTATTAGTTTCCAATGTAAGCGATGATAATTGGTATGATACTTGCGTTTTGTTGCAAAGGCTTAGGCGGAACGGTGATTTTATAGATATTGAACCGCATTTGCTTGATTCAAATTACGACCCAAGCGGCTTTGTCGAACATGTCATTAAAACAGGTGAGGTTATCTATTCCGCTTAGAAAATTTCTATGCAGATTCCGATAACTAACATAACAACGCCGATTAATACAAATAAGGACACACCCACGATACCTTCTATAATGGCATTATTGCTTATTGTCATTAATAAAGCGAACAGAGTATTGGCAGACCAAAATAAACCAAAGAATGTCAAAAAAACTCCGGCTTTACCCCTTCCCTTACGCATTATTTTGAACATATTCTCTTCTTCGTCATTGCTTAAATGATAAGGCGTGAAGTTGTCTTTCAGAATATATGAAAACTCATCTGCTTTATTTTTATCGTGTATGTCCATTGCGGCTCTTATGTCGCTGAGAATCCGATTGTTAATTTCAAATGGTGTTTGTACCATAATTACCCCACCCGTTCTGATATATTTTCGATTACCTTAATTATAAAACATTAACGCAAAATCCGCTACCGCTTTTATGTAAAATTTATGTAAAATCTGTGTAAGGAAATAATACGCAAAGGCGAACCGCACTGCTCGCCTTTGCGTATTTGTTTAATGCTTTATGCAACCTTTTCAAAAATCAAATGGTATTTATTAAAAAGCAAATCTTTAGAAACCATCTGCCCGCCTTTGTTGACGCTAAAGTCTGTTTCCATTTTTATTTCAGAAAAACTGCGACCGTCCTCTGAGGTTGCTTTGTATGCCGAAACCGTTAGCTTTGAATCGGTATAAGTGTATGTGAAGTCGCCCTCCAGTGTGCCAAAAAAGTCACTCACCATTATTATTTTGCCTTTTCCGAAGGATAAAACTATGGATAACGCAAGGGTCATGCCGATTAAGCCTTTGATTTTCGTTTTCATGGTAATTGCTTCCTTTCATAATTAAAATAGTTATTGCTACTGCGAATGTCTGCCTCTGGTTGTTACGCTGGGAGGGAGCGCGCCGAGATTAACGCCGTTTATGATAATATAATCAATATTCAACTCACCCGTTGCCTCTTCGGTATTATTTGTTTCGGGCGGGTTCGTTTCATTTATTGTTACAGAAGTTTCAACGGTGGTTTGCTCTGAATCGTTTTCATACTCCGTTAAATATTGTTCGTAATGTTCCTCTGAATATTGTTCTTCCGTGTCTGGTCTGTTCGGCAATCCTATTGCGTTGAGGAGCAGTCCCGAAAGAGCTAACCCTGCAATCATCGTTCCCGCAGTCTTTGTCATCGCCTTTTTGAGCCGCTTTTACAGTTTTTTGCAGTTCCGATTTTTCCACTCTCGCGCCTCCTCTTATTTATGCTTATATAATATAGATACAAAAAAACCCGCTTAGGTTACGGGTTTTTGAAAATATTATATGGATTTAATAACGAAATATAAAATTGAATCATGCTTTTGAAATTTTCCTCTGAAATTTTTTCGTTTACACCGTGTATAGAGCTTCTTTCTGCTTCGGTCATTATCATTGGTGAAAACCTGTAAATATTGTCGGATATACTGCTGTAAAAGCGCGAATCGCTTCCCGCTACCATTAGGTAGGGGACAACCGCACACTCGCCCCACGTTTCGGAAATAGCCGTGTTCAAGACCGACCAGCCCTCGCCGCTTACCCGCGATATTTTTGACGGCTCAGAGCCGTTAATTAAATTAACCTCGATTTCTAAACCTTGCAGGGCTTTTTTTATGATTTCCAAGGTTTCGTTTACGGAGCTGCCGCTGATGACCCTAAAATTCCCGACCGCGCGGACTTGCTCGGGGATTACGTTTAGTGCGTTCCCGCCGTCAATGAGCGTAATCGCGCCGATGGTTTGGGTAAGCGCGCCTATCTCCGGCACGTTTTCTGCGAATTTTCCCAGAAACATTTTTAAAATGAACGAGCTTTTTAAAACCTGCCTGAATTTAAACCCGATATGCTTTGAAACGGAGTTTATCATAATCCGGGAAGGCTCGCTGATTACGGGCTTAAATGCTTTTTTCAGCTTTAGAACCGCTTCGGAAATCGTCACAATCGGATTGGATTTAGAGGGGAGGGAGGTATGCCCTCCCTTTCCTCTGGCAATAAACTCAACATTCATGTATCCCTTTTCCGCAATCCCCACAAGGGCGCAGGGAACTTTAATACCCGCTATTTTGGTTTTGATTACCGCTCCCCCTTCGTCTAAAACAAGAAACGGTTTTACACCGCGCAGCTCCAGCTCGGCTACGATTGCTTTCGCGCTGTCACCCGAGGTTTCCTCATCGCCGCCGAAGCACATATACACATCGCACTCGGGGGTAAAATCATGCGAAATCAACGTCTCAACGCTCTCCATCACCGCGCAGAGGGAGCATTTCGTATCAACCGCGCCCCGTCCCCATATTTCGCCGTTTAATATTTCGCCCGAAAACGGCGGCTTTTCCCATTGCTCCGCTTCAGCGGGGACAACATCGTAATGCGACATTAAAACAATGCTTTTCGCCGCGTTTTTCCCGCGCCAAAGAAAAAAAAGCCCCGTTCCGCCTATAAGCTCAAATTCGCAAATCTGCGCGATATGAGGGTAAAGCTCTTTCAGCTTTACCCTAAAGCGTTCAAATTCCGCATCGTTTCCCGAAATGGTTTTACATTTGAGCAATTCGGAAAACCTTAATAACGCCCTATCAAAATCAAAATCCATCAGTATAATTACACCCTTCAATGAGGCTGCAGGTTTGCAGGTTACAGGAGGCAGGGATTTAGCGGTTAAACCCCTGCCGCCTCGCTCCCGCATCCTACGTCCTCGCTACTAAACAGCCTTTTACCGTTTCGGCGATTTCCTTTATTTTTTCGCTGAAAAGCTTTATTTTATCCCACTCGGGGGCGTTTCCGTAAAGCTTCTGCATTAAAATAGTGTCCGATTCGGGAAGCCACCTCGGCATAACGCCGCCGTACAGGAAGCCCTTAGAGCGAAGCCAATCAACCGCCTCGTTATTACCTGGGCTTGCTAAGGGCGTGTTAATAATCAAAGCCTTTACGCCGTTTTCAACAGCGTAGTCCTCCAGCCTTTGAAAAGCCGCCGTAAAATCAGCCCCTATTTTGCTTACGGTGACGTTCACATATTGGGAGGTGAACAATTCCTCATCGTTTATTTGGTACATCGTCGCGCCGCCGAGCGTATTATCGGTTGAAGTCCTGTAGGTTCGCGGCTTCAAGCCGTTCAGGGAAAATTTCACCGCTTCCGCGTAAGCTTGCGGCAGGTATACCTCCAGTTCCTTTTCACCGCGCTCAATGCAGGAAACGACGCAACTGACCCGCCCATCGTCCGGCTCAAATGACGGCATTATGTTCAGCTTCAGAGCGGTATCGCAAAATCCGCCCGCAAGGCACGAGCGTTGCGAGAATTTGTGCCCGGTAACGCTCTCGGAATATATTACGCCGAAATCAAGCTCTTGTGCGGATATACAGGAAATAAGCAATTCCGCAACATCGGTTCCTCTGTATTCGGGCGTTACCATAAGTTGCCCCAGCTCAAAGGCGTTAAAGTTTACTCTGAGCCGTATAAGTGAAATCATACCTGCGGCTTTGCCGTCGGCGTTAATTGCGACATAAGGGTAAATCCCGCCTTTAACTGTTTTTTCCCAAAATTTCTCGGGGGAATAGAGGTATTGCGCGGGATAACCCGCGCCGTAAACCGCGTTTACAAGCTCCGGCACCTTTTCAGCCAAAGCCCTTGTCAGCGGAAATACCTTGCAGTTTGAGGGCGTGTATCCAACGGCGGGCTCTTCCGATTCTTCGGAGCGCGCCTTGATTTCCTCTGCCTGCTTCGGTTGGAAATAGGAAATGATATTCTTGATGGTGACGAGCTTTCTGAAGTCCCTTTCCGGGATTTCGCAATCGAATTCCTCCTCGAAATCGCATACAATGTCTATAAAATCCATTGATTCCAAGCGCAAATCGGATAAAAGGTTCGTGCTTTCGCTCATTTCGCTGACATTAACGTCCGTGTATCTGCTTATTATTTCGGTTACCTTATCAAACATAATCATCCGCTCCCTGTTTTGTTGGCATCGTTTCTCTTAACCTTGTTAGACGTGGTTTTTTCAAAGGGCTTGTCCCTGAATTTTACTGCGGTGATTTGCTTGTATACAGGCAGTTTTTCGTTCACCCTTTCGATTCCCCCTCGGATAAGCTCTATGATTTCCTCCTTGGTTTTATCGGGGAAATCGTAATTGGGGAAGATGACGGCGGTAACAATTTCCTTATCCGCACTGTCGCCCCCGTAAACGAGAGCATCGGCAAGACCGGGGATAGTGTAAAGAAGCTGCTCGATTTCCTCGGGGTATACGTTTTCGCCGCCGCTTGCGATAATAATATTCTTTTTCCTGCCGTTAATAAAGAGGAATCCATTTTCGTCAAGATACCCCAAGTCGCCTGTTTTAAACCAGCCGTCCTCAAAAACCTCAGCGGTTGCCTCGGGGTTTTCGTAATATCCCAGCATTACATTTTCGCCCTTAACGCATATTTCATCGTTGATAATTTTGACCTCGCAGCCCGGAATAATTTCGCCTACGCTTTTAATGTTAGAATCGTTAAGATTTTCGTACTTTGTAGTGGAAACAACCGGCGAGGTTTCGGTAAGACCATAGCCTTGAAGAAGCTGTATACCGTAATCCTTGAATTTTTTGATTAGTTCAACATTGAGCGGCGCGCTTCCGCTGAATATTTTAACCAGCCTTCCGCCGAAAGCTAAGGCTTGAACCTCCTCCGGCTTTAAAGCTCGTCCGTACTGGGCTTCGGCATCTGCCAGACGTTTATAGACAGCATTGATAATCGCGGGGACTAGGAACATCAAGGTTGGTTTAAACAGCAGTATATTTTTTGCGAGATATTTTAAGCTGTCGTTAATGCAGATGGTCGCCCCGAAATAAAGGCTTGCCATAAGCCCTACCGTACATTCAAAAACATGGTGATAGGGTAATACGGACAATGCGATTTCATTATCCCCGTATTTTTCAAAGGAGGTAGCCGCTACAATATTGCTTACGATATTTTTATGGGTAAGCATGACGCCCTTTGAAAAGCCCGTAGTTCCCGAGGTGAACAGAATGGCGGACATCTTCTCATTGTCAACGCAAATATCGGTAAAGGCTTTGTCGCCCGATTCAAGCAGGCGTTTTCCCTCGGCAACGGCATTAGCGTAAGAGCCCTCAAAGCAAATCATATTCTCTTTTTTTACAGCGGATTTGTTTATAATCTCGCTGTAGGTTTCGGAATAGAGGATGGCTTCGGCTTTACCTGCTTTAAGGAGGTAAAGGATAGAATCTTCCGGCAAATCCCTGTCTATCGGCACAACAATACCGCCACAGATAGCCGCGAGATAGCTTGTAATCCATTCATACCTGTTTTCGCTCAAAACCGCTACATGCTTACCCGAAAGCCCCAGAGAGGCAAGATACGTTCCCAAGGCATTAACCTCCGAAACAAACTCCTTGTAGCTGATGTCCTTTATATCGTTTCTTCCCGATTTAATTCTGAATGCAATTCTGTCGCCGTATTCGTCGTTAATTTTTGCCAACATTTCTTTTAAATTCCCAACATCCATCCCAAAAACTCCTTTATATAATTTTTTCAGCCGATTTCATCGGGCAACCCCGCGAATTATCTCGTCACTTATCAAAAGACTGAAAATTTTACGTCCATAAACATTTTAACATATATTATCAAATTTGTAAAGCATAGGTTTAAAATTTTAAAAATTAAAAATTAAAATTTTGTTTAACCAACCAATTAATCGGCTTAATTTTTATTATTTTTGTAACAATACGCCAAGCTTTATTACACCTTGATTACAAAAGCATTTTTCTTATTGACTTAAACCGGCTTTTAATTTAAAATAATAAGTGCCCTAAAAAAGGGGCTTAAATCAATTGACAATTGACAATTGACAATGTACAATTGGTAATTTTTAACTCGTGAGAAACGAAAGGAAGGAAACAAAATGAAAATTAAGAAAATTTTAGCGTTACTTACAACCCTGTGCCTTATGAGCGCGTCCTTAGCCGCTTGCACAAGCAACGAACCCCCCGCTCCCCCCGCCACGCCGGCTACCGCGGCAGAGCAAAGCGCGGAGGAATTCGTTGACGCGGATTTAGTTGATGCGGACTTAGTTGAATACGTTATTGAAGAGGTTTTAGAGGACGATGGAGATGCCCAGCCGACCGATGATGAGGTTGAGGGAGTTTACGGTGCTGCGGTTAGGGCTATGGGCTTCTTTAAGTACGGCGATGTCCCGACAACGGACGAAACCGACGACAGCGGCAGGTTAAAGGTAGACCTCCCCGGCATCACCTCGCTTAACGACTTCAGAGAGTACCTGCTCACTATTTTTTCTGCAGAAATCGTTGACGGTCTACTGGAGGGCGGTTTGTTTGCTGATAATAATGACGGCGAATTATATGTTATGGACGCTGCTATCGGCGGCGATATAACCAAAGGCGTGGAAACACACGAAATCATAAGAGAAGACAACGGCAGCATAACGGTACGCGTTACAGTAGAAGACCTTGACCCCGACACACAAGAAGCGGTAGGCACTACCGATACGGACATGGTATACGAAAACATAAACGGAAGCTGGGTATTTACACGGTTTGAGCTGGTAAGATAATCAGCGCGTATAGCCATTCAACCCCGACCGCTTTAAAATGCGGTCGGGGTTTTTGTTTTCGGCAATAGCGCGGCAAGCAAAAATTCGCCGAAAATCTTACTCGTTCAAAAGCACCAAGCAGGCTCTAAGAAAGCTCCCTCAAAAGCTCCCGCCCGGTATAAGATTTTTTGCAAGCGGCGATTTCTTCGGGCGCGCCGCACTTTATAATATGCCCGCCCTTGTCCCCTCCGTCCGGTCCTAAATCAATCACATAATCGGCGGTTTTTATAACGTCTAAATTATGCTCGATGACAAGCACTGTATTGCCGCTGTTTACTAAGGTCTGCAAAACCTCAATCAGCTTGTGAACATCGGCGGTATGAAGCCCCGTTGTCGGCTCATCGAGGATATAAATCGTCCGCCCCGTTGCTCTTTTTGAAAGCTCCGTTGCAAGCTTTACCCTCTGCGCCTCGCCGCCGGACAGGGTTGTTGCGGGTTGCCCGATTTTAATATAGCCGAGCCCAACCTCCCGCAGTGTATTCAGCTTGCGGGCTATTTTCGGTATATTCTTGAAAAAATCTACGCCCTCATCTACCGTCATTTCAAGAACATCGTGTATATTTTTGCCTTTATATTGAATTTCCAAGGTTTCGCGGCTGTAACGCCTGCCCTTGCAAACCTCACAGGGGACGTATATATCCGGCAGAAAGTGCATTTCAATTTTTATAATGCCATCCCCCTCGCAGGATTCGCACCGCCCGCCTCTGACATTAAATGAAAACCTGCCGGGCGTATAACCCCGCATTTTTGATTCGTTCACAGAGGCAAATAAATCCCTAATATCGGTAAAAACGCCCGTATAAGTCGCGGGGTTTGAGCGCGGGGTTCTCCCAATCGGCGATTGGTCTATATCGATTACTTTATCTAAGTTTTCAACGCCCTCCATATATTCAAATTTTCCCGCGCGGATTTTAGCCCTGTTAAGCCTGCCCGCCAATTCTTTATAGATAATCTCATTTACAAGCGAGGATTTGCCCGAGCCGGAAACGCCTGTAACGCAAGCAAATGTCCCCAACGGGATTTTTACGTTGCATTTTTTTAAATTGTTTTCCATTGCCCCGATAATTTCCAAAAACAGACCGTTGCCCTTTCTTCTCTCCTTAGGAACAGGCACGAATTTTTTGCCGGATAAATACTGCCCCGTAATTGATTTTTTGCATTTAATAATATCGTCTATCGTCCCCGTGCAGACGATTTCACCGCCGTGAACTCCTGCCTTTGGTCCTATATCGACTATAAAGTCCGCACTTCTCATCGTGTCCTCATCGTGCTCGACTACAATTAGCGTGTTGCCCAAAGCGCAAAGCTTTTTAAGCGTTGCGATTAATCGCGCGTTATCCCGCTGGTGCAATCCTATAGACGGCTCGTCCAAGATATAAAGAACGCCGACTAATGATGAGCCGATTTGCGTTGCAAGGCGGATTCGCTGGCTTTCACCGCCGGAAAGAGTACCCGCAGGGCGCGATAAGGTCAGATATTCCAAGCCGACGCTTTTTAAAAAGCCAAGCCGCTCATTGATTTCTTTAATAATCCGCCCGCCTACCATATTGTCGCGCTTTGAAAGCTCCAGCTTCTTGAAAAATTCAAGCGTGTTTAAGACGGAATAACAGGTAAGCTCGGATATATTTTTGCCGCCCACCGTTACCGAAAGGCTCTCTTTTTTCAGCCTGCCGCCTTTACATTCGGGGCATGGCTCTTCGGTCATGCACTGCCTGATTTCATCTTTTGAATAATCGGAATTACTCTCGCGGTAACGCCGCTCCATATTGGGGATAATCCCCTCAAAGGCATGATGATAAACACCGCCGCCGTATTCGTTTGAGCGGTGTAATTTAAGCTTATTCGCGCCCGAACCGTAAAGAAAAATATTGAGTATTTCGCGCGGCAAGTCTTTAACCGGCGTGTCGAGTGAAACGCCGTAAAACTGCCCGATTGCCTTATAATACATCATCGCTATGGAATTTTCATCACTTACGCTCCAGCCCATAGCCTTAATCGCGCCTTGCCTGATTGACAAATCTTTATTGGGGACGACAAGGTCGGGGTCTACCTTTAAAAACACGCCCAGCCCGGTGCATTTCCCGCAAGCCCCGAAAGGGTTGTTAAAAGAAAACATGCGGGGGGCAAGCTCCTCAATCGACACGTTATGTTCCGGGCAGGAATAATTCTGCGAAAAAAGCATCTCTTCGCCGTCTATAATATCAACGATGATAAGCCCGCCGGAAATGCTTGAAACGGTTTCAAGGCTGTCGGTCAGCCTTGATGTGATGTCGCGCTTTATTACCAGCCTGTCAACTACTATTTCAATGCTGTGCTTTTTATTTTTTTCAAGCTTTATATCCTCCGATAAATCATATATAATCCCATCACAACGAACGCGGACATAGCCCGATTTGCGCGCGCCCGCAAGCTCCTTTACGTGCTCGCCTTTCCGCCCGCGAATGAGCGGAGCTAAGAGCTGAATTTTAGTGCCGTCCGGCAGAGCCATGATTCTGTCGGTTATTTGGTCCACTGTCTGCATACTGATTTCTTTGCCGCATATTGGGCAGTGGGGTATGCCGATTCTGGCGTAAAGCAAGCGGAGGTAATCGTATATTTCCGTCACCGTTCCGACTGTTGAGCGCGGGTTTTTCGATGTTGTTTTCTGGTCGATGGAGATAGCGGGGGAAAGCCCCTCAATGCTGTCAACGTCCGGCTTTTCCATCTGCCCCAAAAACTGGCGCGCATAGGATGACAAGCTCTCAACGTAACGCCGCTGCCCATCCGCATATATAGTATCAAAAGCCAGCGATGATTTCCCCGAGCCCGAAAGCCCCGTCATCACAATAAGCTTATCCCGCGGCAATTCAAGGTTAATATTTTTTAAATTATGCTCTCTGGCACCTTTGATTATAATTTTATTTTTTGACATTTTTATGCTCCTGCTTTTTTATTATATTATATCTGACAAGCGGTAAAATGTCAAGATGTAAAGAGAAAATTAACACTTGTAATTATTTTTATTTGTATAAATTGTTATAAAAAACAAAAACCGGCGCACTCGTACAAATGCGCCGGTTTTATTTTTTTATAATTGTTAACTGCTAACTGCACAAACTCCTGCCAAGCAATCCAACTGCCTCTAAATATGAAACCGCAAGCGGCGACACGGGGAACGCCTTGCGCTCAACTGTCCCCGAGGCGTGCATATAGCTGAATTTACCCAGCGACATTTGAACGGGTGAGGAACTGTCAAGAGATGAAAGCCCCCCGTTCCGCTCTATAAACGCCGCCTCCGCAAAAATCGCAAGCACAGCCTTTTCCCGAACGGCAGGCGGAAGCCGCTCACCTGCACAGTTCAGCCGCCCCCCGGTAACCGAATCGACAATATCCGCAGCCCGCTCTAAAATTGCTTCCAATTCCTCGGGATACAAAGGCTCATAAGAATCCCCGTTATATTTAAGATAATCCTCCACAGTAATCAAATCCAAAAAAACACCCCCTTTTTACTTAAATTGACCATTGTGCATTGTCAATTGTCAATTGACTTTACGCTTCAGTTCGTTTAACAAAAACCGTTTCGGGCTTGGAAATAAGGACGGAATAAACCTTTCTTCCCTGAACCGCGCCCGCGCCGATATGAATCCCGTCTGCCAGCTTTTCGACCCCAACGGGAACAGCCCATTCCTGAACCCGATGACACCAGTTGGGATGCCCCGCGATAAACTCGGTAGTAACCCTCTTTCCGGCAACAAAATCCTGCTTTTCAAACATAAGATTGTTAGACTCAAAGACATTGAATCCCGCAATCCTTCCGACCGCCCCCGCGGCAACAAGCTCTTGCGAAAGCTCACCCTGCTTGATAAACTTATCGTCCAAAAGAATCTTTTCCATAAACTCAGGCGAAACAATCAGCCACCTGTCCTTATTGGGAACTCCGATTCTCGAAAGCGCGGTTCGCGCCTTGGCGACCTGCTCGTAAGCGTTGGAGGAGGTGCAAGCCGTCTTGGAAGCCGCAATGGTAGCTCCGTCTGCTTCCTCTAAAGCCGCTATTGATTTGCGGTCAATGGAAAGCCCGAGCGTGTAGCCCGCCGAAGCAAGCCTCTCCGCAATCACGTTATCGGGCAGTGCGGCGGCATCGTAGCCGTCAATCATTTCATTCACAGCCTCGTCGTTGTCCATCATAAGGGTTAGGTAAGAGGTAGCCCCGTGAGAGAGGGAAGCACCTCCGATTTTGTCGTAAGCCTTAACCTCAACCTCCGTATCGCGGACAGGTATTTTAACCGCCCCCGAAACCGCGCTCCCCTCGTAATGATTGTTAAAAATGTAGTTGTCCTTTGTAACCAGTGTGTACCTAAGTTTAGCGTCAACCAAATCGGAATATCTTTGCGATAATACATGGGTCATAATAATTTCTCCTTTACAAATTAATTTTTATAGTTGCAATTGCTATAGCGCAGCGCAGAATCTTCCGCTTCCGATAATTGTCAATTATCAATTATCAATTGTCAATTGACAACTGCGGGTTGCGGCGGTAAAACGCTTCCTCAACGCCCGTAAGCGCGCTCCTTGAAGCGGGCGCAAACGGTACACCCGTGTTCAGCTTACAGCCTTGGCTTTGCGAGTTAAATTCCCCCATAACCGCAAATACGCGCTTTAACGCCTCCGCGACCGCCCTGTCAAGCTCCGATTGCGAAAAAAGCTTTCCGCCATCCTCCGAGCCTGCTTCATCCTCAAGTTCTTCTGCAAGGATAGTTTCGTCCGTTACATTCGGGTTTTCCGAATGAACATGATTGTCCAAAAAAATCACTCCTTTCTGTTTAATTAAAAAAAGCGTCTCTCATTTGAGTAACGCTTTCTTGATTATAACTATAACATATTTAAATAGTAACATACAATCACCAAAATACAATCCCCACGCTAAGCAGTAAATTAACCATTGGGAATTTAGATTTTAACTATGCAAAATAACCAACAAAACCTCAAAAGTTTTAGCAACATTTACAAAAAAAAAAAAAACATTAAGTGAAGCACTATGGTTTATTGACTTTTTCGGCAAATTGTGATAAAATAGTATTAAGAAATTAAGAGTTGAACAGTTAATTTAATGCTTTAAAGGGGATATTATTATGGTCATTGAAAAAACTCAAACTGCAGGCGGCACAAAGCTTTCCTTATCCGGCAGGCTGGACGCTAATACTGCGCCGCAATTGCAAAGCGAGTTGCTGGGTGAGCTTAACGCCGCAAATGCAGTAACGCTTGACTTTGCGGGTCTTACATATGTATCGTCGGCTGGGCTGAGGATTCTGCTTATGGGCGAAAAAGCCGCCAAAACAAAAGACACGAAGCAAACCCTCGTCAATGTCTCCGAGGAAATTATGGAGATTTTTGAGATGACGGGGTTTTTAAGCGTGCTGAATGTTGAACGCTAGGTTTAAACTAACAAAAAAGGCACGCGCTCAAACATCGTGCTGAAACCGGGGGAATGAAAATAGTAACGTCTATTAACGCTATTCTTAGTGAACACGAGATTACCCCTAACGAAGCACCCTACCAAGAGGTCGGCGATTACGTTGTTGATATGGGGGACTTTTTTGCCATAGAGCCAATATGGGGGCATCGTGACAATTTTGTCTGCTTTGACCGATATGCAGCGGAGCTTGCCGAAAAAAACAGGGAGCTTCAGCTTGAACTGGATGAGCTCCAAACGGAAATAAAATGCTCAAAAGCAAATCATACAGACCCGTTTTTACTGAAAAATCTGCGTGAGCGTAAAAAAGCGGTTTCGGCGGCAATAGCGGCGGAAGCGCAGCATTTTTATGCCCAAAAAGAAAAATATGTCATTACATATAAAAATATCGTTACGGCGAATACCTTTAAAAATATAACAGAGCTTATACCGCAGCTGAGCGGTGTAAAAAACGAGCGGCTTTATAAAATGCCGCTGTTTACGCGCAATCTTACCAAGCTGTGCGGGGTTGATTTCAGCGAAACGGCAGTTGTCGGCGGTCCTTGCCTTTTCGGAGCGGATGAGATGAAGGTGATGGTTACTCATTCGGGGGGCGCGGAATATTGCTTTGATTTCGTTACCGACAACCAACTATCCGAGCATTTTTCGCAGTATAGCGCGCAAATCGTTGATGTTTCATTTAAAAATTTGAAAACGAAAATAACTGTACAAGAGGTTGATTGCATTTCGTTTCCGATGGAGGTCGCCTCGGTATTGGGTGCGTCTTTCGTTTATCCGATTCCCGATATGTCCTATATTAAATATATGGAAGCCGCATCCGCTCCCCTAAATACGGATTTACGGCTTGAAACGATTGCCAAATTCAGGCGCGAAGCATATTCGGTTGCAGATACGCATATATCTCTTTTTGAAAGAACCCTAAGCAAGTACAACATCAACCGTACCCTCCTGTTGCATGAACGCAATACCGAGGCTTTAAACATTTTCTATACCGAGCGCGAAAAATATTTTAACGGCGTTAAACTCAGCCGAAGAGGGTTCGCCCATCAAGCCGATAAAAACGAATCCGTTTACGACTATATTTCATGCCTCGCAATGCCTTATTATGCTTGGGGGGTAAAGAATATTATACAGGTGGATTCGGTTGATGAAACGAACGCTATGGAAAAATGTGCCAAAGTCCACAAAAAAGAGTTCACCATGAGTGGTATGATGTTCCCCGAAATCATGAGCAAAAACGGCGTAGACACAGTTTTCAACGCCCCTAAGGAGTTTAAGTTATATGAGTAATAACAATACGGGGCGTTCTTTTAAGTTCGCGCTGTGGGTTGTGCTAGCCGCTTTGATTGCGGCGGCACTATTCCTTTTTTCAAATATCAGCAGTCTCAAATTAAATCCTTTCGAGAGCACGGAGCTTGACATGGTGTTCGCCGCGCGGTCCGCCGATGACGGCGTATACATCATTGATGAAGCCTCTACCCGGGTGATTAAAATAAACTCCGAGGGCAGATTGGATTATATAGTACAGTCCGATTTTGAATACGCGCGCGATATTGCCGTCGGGGAGGAATCCTTTTACCTCTTGGATGCGGTTTGGAATTCCGACGGGATGAGCATAAACACAGAGCGGATATTGGAGTTTGACAAACAAACAGGCGAATTTAAGGGCGTTTTATATGAGCATGTTTATAATTTGCGGCAATCCTTGCTTTGTATAGGCGGGCTCACGGTAATAGACGGCGATGTGTGGTTTATTCAAACGAATACGTCCGGCTTTGTCGTAAAAACCATAAGCTCCGATGGCGTTAAAAACGTGTTTTATTATAGCTTTGAGAACGCTACGGTAAGAGTGCAGGATTTCCATATCTCCAAAGAGCATGTTCTTATTTTGGATAAAGCCGGAAAAATCATGTCGCTTTCTTTAGAGACAAGCGAGCTCTCCGATGTGTTCACTGCTGAATCGGGTAATACGATAACCGAATTTTCGCTCCCTGTTTCAATAACGGAGGATTCAGACGGCAATATTTATTTTGCCGATATAGGCAAGCGTAATATAGTAAAAATCGGAATTGACGGGCGTGTTTCAGAGCTTTTCGGCTATGAAGAGGAGTATTCGGAAAAGCCGATTTTTTCCTATATTTGCTATTTCGATGGCAGTATTATCTTCACAGATGATTTCGGTTTTTATACAGTGTCGATTTCCGAGGGTGCTTATGAATCTATTACCTATATCGAACCCTCCGACAGCTTGGTTAAGTTTAGGTTCGTTCTTTTGGCGTTCGCGGTAATTCTTGCAATTGCGGCTCTGGTGTTCATTATAATCAAAATTCCCGGTTTTATAAAAATGCCAAAGACGCGGAGAAAACAGCAGATTACATTTTCGATTGTCATTACGGCTGTGCTGGTAACAATCCCCATTATTTCTACGATTATGACGGTAATAGCGCAGGATTCGCGCGCCGAAATTCTCAACCGCATTTCTTCAATGACAGTTTTAAGCCAAGAGGTGTTAGATGTCGAAGCCGTTAAAAACATCAATAACCCCCAAGATTATAACAGTGAATACTACCGCCGTCTTATAAATTCACTGAAACGGCTTTCAGATGTCGGACTTGACTGGAATTCAAACCTTTATTGCGAAGTATCCAAGGTTAGCGATGGGCATGTATACGTAGTAGCGCGGCTTGACGAAAGTATTGGTGCGTTTTTCACCTATGGCGAGATTTATAAAGGCTCGGATATGGAGGCAGTCGCCCAAAGCGGCGGCGAGTTGGTAACAGATGCCGACATATCCGATACAAGCGGTCAGTATATGGCGGTAATCGGTCCGCTCTTTGACGATAATTCGCAATTAGTCGGAGCAGTTGAAATCGGCATTAATTTAGGTGCGTTAAATGAAAGAACGGCTCAAAGAGTCCGTGAGTTGTTTGTAACCAGCATCTTAATCATAGCAATTTTAGTTTTCCTCCTGCTGGAGTTGGCGGACATACTCTTTATCGCAGAAAGGCGCAGTGAAATCCGTAAAAAATTCCAAGATATTCTTTTGCCGATTCCGTATGTACGCATTTTGAGCTTTATCATATTCATTGCGTTTAATCTGACTACTGGGTTTATGCCGATTTACGCCGGCATGTTTAAATCGGAACTGTGGGGGATTCCCCCCGAAATAACCGCCGCCTTGCCGCTTGTCGCCAATCAGCTTTTAGTTGCTTTTGCAGCATTAATTTGCGGCGGCATTATCAAGCTGGCGGGCATTAAAAATGTTTTTGTAACGGGCGCGTTATTCTGCATTGCCGGGGAGATTATAAATGCTTCCGCGCTCACATTCAATATATTTATAACGGGAATGTGTTTAAGCGGATTGGGAGCGGGTCTTGTTTTCTCCTGTATCAATATCTATCTGGCTTCGCTCGAAAACATTGAGCATAAAACCGAGGGCTTCACCGTCTTTAATACAGCAAGCTTTGCCGGGATGAACAGCGGCGTGCTTATCGGAGCCGCTCTTGCCGTAACCATAGGGCAGGCGTATGTTTTTTACATCTCCGCCGCGACTTGGTTGCTTGCATTAGTCGCGTTTGTGCTGTTGCTTAACAAAAAAATTCCGAAGACCGTGTTTACGGAGCAAAAAAAGCTCGGATTATTCAAGTTCGTTTTCTCCCGCCATGTATTTGTTACCTTAATGCTTTTGATTAATTATGTCGCGCTCAACGGCTTCCTTTTCTATTTCGTTCCTGTATACTGCGCTCAAAACGGGATGCCGGAAACTGAAATCAGCTTATTGTTCATTATACATGCCGTTGCCGTAACCGCGCTTGGTCCTTCCATTATAAAGAAGCTCAAAGACACCGGGCGTTTATCTGTATTGCTGCTTGTTACGGCTTTAAGCGTAGGCGCGCTGTTACTGACAGCCTACGACCCGCAGCTGCTTTATATCATACTCGCAATTTTAATTTTAGGATGCTCAAACTGTATCGGGCTGACTTATTTCCCCCTCTACTTCTCGGAGCTCAAAAAGAGCAAGGAATTTGGGGCGGAAGAATCCATGTCCGTATACGGCGCGGCGGATAATATAGGCGGGGTTGTCGGTCCGTTTGTATTCAGTATGGCGATTTCGGCGGGGCTCGCTGTCGGGTTTGGGATTATATCTGCGGCAACGGGAGGCGTTATGCTTGTATTCCTGCTTGCATCGCACAGGTTCAAAAAAAAGGTTAGCAAGGGAGAGCATTATGAAACTAAAAAACGTGGGGTTAAGTAAAAAATTAGCGGCGATTATAGGTGCGTTCACGCTTGTGCTGAGCGCGACAATCGGTGTAATCGGCTACAGGACATTTTCCTCCGCTAATTTGGAAAGATATACGGAATTTGCTGTTGCCATTATGAGAATTGCCGAGTCTTACATTGACGCGGACGATATGCTCATTTGTTTTGAAACAGGTGTGAAATGCGATGTATACATGGAAACACAGGAAGCCCTAAACAATTTAAAAGAACAAAGCGGCATCGCGTTCCTTTATTTTTTCAGAGTGGTGGACGGACAGGTGGTATACTATATTAATGCGTTTACCAAAGAGGAAGAGGTGGAATTTGATTATATCAACACCCTCCTTGACAAAGACCACTTCGGGGACGAGCTAATGGAGCGGCTTGCTGTTTTAACCGAATTTAAAGTAATCATCAATGTGACGGAATGGGGCTACATGCTTAGTGCGTTTGACGTAATAAAAAACAGCGATGGTGAAATTATCGGAATCTTAGGCTCGGACGTGGATATGCTTAACATTTCCACCGAGCGGCGCACGTATGTGATTAAGGTGCTTATAGGGGCGTTTGTACTATGGCTGTTCCTAACATTTCTGCTGTTTTCATATCTGCGGAAGAAAATTACAGACCCGATTGAGAGCCTGTCAAAAAACGTATCGGGATTTGTAAACAGCGATTCAAAGGAGCTTAAACCCATCGTAAGCGGTATAAAAACAGGGAATGAAATAGAAGCCCTTGCCGACAGCTTTGACAAAATGACAGTGGATATGCTCACACATATCGCTAACCTTACCGCCGTCACTGCGGAGAAGGAGCGGATTGGTGCGGAATTAGATGTTGCGAATAAAATCCAAGCCTCGATGCTCCCCAACATCTTCCCTGCATTTCCCGAGCGCGATGAATTTGATATATACGCCAATATGCAGCCTGCAAAGGAAGTCGGCGGAGATTTCTACGACCTGTTTTTGATTGATGAAAATACCTTAGCTGTAGTCATGGCGGATGTTTCCGGCAAGGGCGTTCCTGCCGCTTTGTTTATGGTGATTGCAAAGACGCTTATTAAAAATAACGCACAAAATAATAAAACCCCCAAAGAGGTCTTTGAAATCGTCAATAACCTGCTCTGCGAGGGCAACGAGGCGAATATGTTTGTTACGGCATTTATGGGCTATCTCAATATAAAGAGCGGAAAATTCACCTTTGTAAATGCAGGTCATAATCCGCCTCTCCTGCGCCGCGCAAACAATAAAAATTTCGAGTGGCTTAAAGCTAAGGCGGGTTTTGTTCTCGCGGGTATGGAGGATATGTTCTACACGCAGGGCGAAATTACACTGCAAAAGGGTGATGAAATTTTCCTCTATACCGATGGTGTAACCGAGGCGGTGAACATGGAGGAGCAATTATTTTCAGAGGCTACGCTGATTGAAGCCGCAAACAAGCATATTGATTTGCCGCTGAGAGAATTTATTATATCGCTAAAGCGCGAAATCGACAAATTCGCGGACGGCGCGGAGCAAGCGGATGATATTACCATGCTTATGCTGAGATATATAGGAGGATGAATATGAAGGAATTAGTAATAAAAGCGAAAGCAGAAAATTTGGACACGGTGATTGATTTTATAAGCACGGAGCTTGAAGCCGCCGAATGTTCAATGAAGCTTCAAACCCAAATAGCCATTGCCGCTGAGGAAATTTTTATCAACATTGCAAATTACGCCTATGGGGCAGAGGTTGGCACGGCAATTATCCGGGTTGCCGCCGATGACGAAATTGTCATTGAGATTGAGGACGGCGGCAAGCCCTATAACCCGATTGAAAACGATGACCCTGACATCACCTTGGGCGCGGACGAACGCGAAATCGGCGGGCTGGGTATTCATATGGTAAAAAACATAATGGACGAAGTGGAGTATCGTTATGAAAACGGGAAGAATATATTGACTGCTATTAAGCGGTTGGGGTGAGTATAAGAAGCTGCATAGAAGTAAGTTGATTATTTCTATGCAGCTTCTTACTCCAACATTATACAAGAGGCGGGCAACCATCTCTCTCTTTTTTTTTTTTTTTGTTCACAATTTATCAACATTCACCTAAAAATCACAACCTTAATTAATCAGAAATTATTTATTAATTAAATATTAATAAATAAACATGATTCAAAACTCAATCATACCCTCTGATTCTGAGCGGGATTCCCATGTTTTTAGATATTTCGCGGCATTTTTCCAAATCCTCGGCAGTTAAAACGTCAACAACGGTAAAAACAACGCTTTGTATATGCTTTTTACAATCGGCGGCGAATTTAAGCATAGCCTCGAAGCTATCGTCCCATTTCGGGCGGGTGACGGACATGTACCCCTCCTTAGTCCCCGCGTTAAGAGAGATTGAAACGGTGTCAACCGCGCCTGCAAGTAGCTCCGCCGTTGGCTTGCCGTTTATTTTATCGCCTAACCCGTTTGTGTTCAGGCGCGTTGCAACCGCGAATGTTTCTTTTATATAACGCCCCAGAAGAGCTACGTCTGCGGCGCGCTCCATAGGCTCTCCGTAGCCGCAGAAAACAACCTCACCGTATTGGCTCATCGTAAGGCTGTTAAGACAGGCAATTACCTCTTCCGCAGTCGGTTCGCGCTCCAGCCACAAACTGTCAGAGCCGTAAACCCCATCGCCGTTAGCACGTATACAAAACGTACAGGCGCAAGGGCATCTGTTTGTTAAATTTAAATATAAATTGCCTTTTACGGCGTAGGCTATAGTCATAAATTATTATACCTTTCTCAAAAGTTCTTTCTGATACATAACAAAAAAACAAACGCTGTTGCAATGCAAAACGCATTGAAATAACTTGACAAATAATATTTTATATGTTATACTGTCTATATAAAATAAAGCTTGAAAGGATGCCTTTTTATGACCTGTAAAACATCTAACGTAAGCTTCCGAATTGACACGGATATTAAAAACCAAGCGGATAACCTTTTCTCTAAGCTCGGTCTTAATATGACAACGGCTTTTAATATCTTTTTGCGTCAGTCAATCAGAGAAGGGGCTATTCCCTTTAACATTACCGTAAATACTCCTAATGCCGTAACTATCGCGGCATTGCTTGAAGCAGAGAGAATCATCGAAGACCCAACAATAAAACGATATAATGACGTTGAAGAAGCGTTAAGGGAGTTGAAAGCATGAGCCTCGACATAATCTGGACTACGCAATTTAAAAAAGATTATAAACGTGCCGAAAAGCGAGGATATAATTTAGAGTTACTTGATGAGTGTATTCGCATACTTGCAACGGGAAAGCCACTGCCGCCCGAATACCGCGACCACAAGCTCTCCGGAAATTGGAGCGGATACAGAGAGTGCCATATTGAAAATGATTGGCTGTTGATTTACCGTATTAATGGCAATGACTTAGTCCTTACCCTTACACTATCCCGAGCGGGGACACACAGCGATGTATTTTAAAAGTACTCAACTGCCTTCCCAAGCACTTCGCCTATACGCTCTTGGAAAAGCAAATCTGCGCGCGCGTCAAGGTGGGTAGGCTCCGTATTGATTAGGACAAGCTTATGCCCATCGTAATAATCAACAAAATTATTCGCGGGGTAGACGGAAAGCGAAGTTCCGCCGACAATCAGCATATCGGCGGCGGCTATGGCGGCTTTCGATTTACCCATTAAATCCCTGCTCAACGCTTCCTCATACAAAACCACATCCGGCTTGACAAGCCCGCCGCATTTAACGCAGGGGGGAGGTCCGTCTAAGTTCTTGATATACTCGGCATTGTGGTCAACGCCGCACCTGAGGCAGTAATTTCTATGGACAGAGCCGTGGATTTCAATGACGTTCTTACTGCCCGCCGCTTGATGCAAGCCGTCAATATTCTGCGTCACGATTGCTTTAAGCTTGCCCGCTTCCTCCAGCTTGGCAAGCGCGAAATGGGCGGCGTTGGGCTTTGCGTTAAGGTGTAACAGCTTATCACGGTAAAATTCAAAAAAGTCGTGAAGATTCTCGCAAAAAAACGAGCGGCTTATTATTGTTTCGGGCGGGTATTTATATTTTTGATTATATAACCCGTCAACGCTTCTGAAATCGGGAATCCCGCTTTCGGTTGAAACCCCCGCGCCGCCAAAGAACACGATGTTGTCAGCTTCTGAAATCCATTCCCGCAGTTGTTCAATTTTCGGATTCACTCAAATCCCCTCCTTGTTATATATACAAAAACTGTAAAAAATCCCCTCATGCTCATATTTTGCCGATTGCTCCGCCAAGACCCAATCATAGCTTACGTCAAGATTGGGGAAAAATACTTGGGCGGGCTTTTCGGCTTCTATTTTAGTGACGAACGCCGTATTGCAGTGAGGCAACAATTCGGAATAAACCTCCCCGCCGCCGATTACAAAAACATCATCGGGATTGTAGCCTTTCAGTCCCTCCAACAGCCCGGGTACGCTTGTAAAAACGAGCACGCCGTCCGCCGTAAAGTCTTTATCCCGCGTAAGGACAATGTTAGTCCTGTCATTGAGGGGGCGAGAATTCGGCAGGGAAAGAAAGGTTTTGCGCCCCATAACAACGACCTTGCCGAGTGTTTTCTCCCTAAAAAACTTCATATCCCCCGGAATACGGTATAATAAATCATTACCGCACCCGATTCCGAAGTTTTGAGAAACTGCGACTATAGCGTTCATTTTAGCCTCCGATAATAATTTTTGCTTGACACGCGTAAAAATGCGTATCAAATCAGTGCGGGGGGGAATAGCTATGAGCACAACTTCTAAGAGCTAAACCGAGTAAAGATGGTTTAGTTCCTCGTCCGTAAGCTTTGAAACGCTCTTAACAAAATCAAATGTCGCCCCTTGCTTTATCATTTCAATCGCCATTTCAATTATGCCCTCCTGCTTTCCCTTTTGGATGCCCTTTTGGATACCCTCTTGCCTTCCCTCTTGCTTGTACTCTTTCTTTAGCATATCTATCATTATTTCAAGTGAGTGTGTCATAGTATTAACCTCTCCTTTCGAGATTGCCTGCTTGAATTCATCTTCAAATCCGACGGGAACATTCCCTCTAAAGTGAACGTATTTTGTCCAATTCCTTAGTTCAACCGCTTCATCGGCGTTTAAATTAACAGCCGATTTCTCCAAAAGCTTAATTGTTTCAGAATACTTTTCCTTAACATTTGCCTCAGAGCTCGGTCGGATTTTATTGAGAGCAAATATTATGTCAAGCAACTTTTGCTCCGCGACAATTGTTTCATCCTCTGTTCTGTTTAAATCGAAAAGCAGGTAGCTGAAGTTTATGATATTTTCCCCGAAAAATTCGTGATTATCGGTGTATTCCTTATATGAGCGCACTGCAGTCCAGTTGTCCTCGCCATTATACAATATTATTGGAACTACAGCGGGGAGCTTGAAGCCTTTGCGTTCCCTAATTTCCTCTTTGGTGTTTTTGAATATGTCATTAAGCAATTCAACCATGTATCGCAACAGCCTAAACGGCATTGTAAAATCAACGCTTGATTGAAGCTCCATCAGCACGTAAAAATATACGTCTTCCCCGTTTACTTGTAGCTTATATATTAAATCTGAATCCTGTTTGCGGTATTCTTGTGTGATAAAGCTTTTGTCAATTCTCTCCATCTTGTCGGGGTCTATTTTGTCCGTCCAATCGGCGGCTATGTATTTTTTCAGAAAATGCAGAAAATGAGTCTTCTTAGCAAGTATGCCTTTGTAACCCTCATCATGCTTTTGGTTAGCTTCTTGTTCATATTCGTTGACGTTCAGCTTTATCATCTCCTCCTCTATAAATACTAACCGCTATCACTAAACCGCAACCTCAAACTTAACCCCCGCATCATTGTAAACATAATCAATAAGCTTAAAGCTCTCAAAGGTGAAATTGTAAAAATTCGTAACGGACGGGTCTATGGCAAGCTTCGGCGCGTTGTAGGGCTTGTTTTTAATTAGTTCTTTTATAATAGGTATATGCCTGTCGTAGATATGTGCATCGGCTATAACGTGCAAAAGCTCGCCCGCTTCAAGACCGCTTGTCTGTGCAAACATATGTATTAAAACGGCGTATTGGCAGACATTCCAGTTATTTGCCGCCAGCATATCCTGCGAACGCTGGCTCAGCACGGCGTTGAGCTTATTCTCGGTCACATTAAAGGTTAGGCTGTAAGCGCAGGGGTATAGCCCCATCTCGGAAAGGTCTTGATGATTGTATATATTGGTTATAATCCGGCGGCTTGCGGGGTTATGCTTTAAGTCGTATAAAACTCTGTCAACTTGGTCAAAATCGCCCTCGGGATATTTATGCTTAACTTGAAGCTGATAGCCGTAGGCTTTGCCGATTGAACCGTTTTCATCCGCCCATTCGTCCCAGATTTTAGCGTCCAGCTCTTTGATATTATTTGACTTTTTTTGCCAAATCCATAAAAGCTCCTTTACGGCGGTAACAAAAAATGTTCGCCTTAGTGTCATAATAGGAAATTCCCGCGATAAATCATAACGGTTGACAATCCCGAATCGCTTTAAGGTGTAAGCGGGAGAGCCGTCCCCCCATCTTGGGCGGACATTTGTCCCCTCATCTGAAACGCCCTCGTTAAGTATAGAATTAACATTATCAATAAAAATTTTATCAGCGGCACTCATTGTATTTTTAGTCCTTTCGCAGGTAAGGGTTATTTAATTAACAGTGAGCAGTGAACTGTTGACTAGTTTAATTATACTATATTTTCAAATAATATGCAAGCGTTTTTAATAAATTGCTTGCACCAAGTCAACGCGCAACCGCTTAAAACAAATAACGCTGTAACAGTCAACGCTTTTCTTGAACCGACAGCATTATTTTTTGCCCGTGGCAATAACCTTGACAATCATGAACTATCAAACAACTACAAACATCTTGCGCTTTTTTTCAAATTATGGTATAATGTATTTGAGAGAGTAAAACAGAAGGAGACTACGCAAATGCGAATCACCCTATACCCCAATTTTTTAAAACCCAAAGCCCTGCCGACGGCATTGAAAGTTTGCGCTCTTTTAAATGAGCTTGGCATTGAGGTCTGCGCTGATGCGAAATATAAATCCGAGCTTGCTCAAAAAGAGTTTGTGCAATTCGGGGAAATATCCGCGCTTTCGGAAGCCTGCGATGTTATCATAGCGATTGGAGGCGATGGCACAATCCTTAAAGCCTCCGCTCACGCTTCGCAAAACGCAAAGCCTCTTTTAGGAATCAATACAGGGCATCTGGGCTTCATGGCTTCAATGGAAATTGATGAAATTTCCGATTTGAGCAAGCTGAAATCCGGCGAATATTCCATCGAAAACCGCATGATGCTCGATGCTCTGCACGTAAAAGCAGACGGTGAAAAAGAAACCTACACCGCGCTAAACGATGTATCCGTTATGCGTATAGTCCCTAAAATAACAAGCTTTGAAGTATCGACTGAGGGCTATGCCGTAAGCTCAATGCGCTCCGACGGAGTAGTGTTTGCAACCCCCACAGGCTCGACCGCATACGCGCTGTCGGCGGGCGGACCTATATTAGAGCCGCGTACCGAATGTATACAATTAACGCCGATATGCCCCCACTCGCTTTTCTCGCGGACCATGCTTTTCGCGGCGGACAGAACGCTGGAACTTCGCCACTTTTCAGCTTCGGATGCAGTCTATTTCTCTGTTGACGGCAAGCCCGGCGTTAATATTTCAAAGGAATCCAAGCTGATTATATCAAAATCGGAAAAAGAACTGCGCCTTATAGACATCAAGGGCAATTGCTTCTTTAACGCCGTTAACAACAAGCTGATGAAGCCGATTAAAGCATGAGGTGGTTTTATGAAAAAACAGCGGCAGGCTAAAATTATTGAGCTTATTGAGAAGAATGATATTATTAACCAAGAGCAGTTAAAGACTTGCCTTGAAAGCGAAGGCTTTACAGCTACCCAGGCAACCCTTTCAAGAGATATTAACGAGCTGAAGCTGAAAAAAGAGCTTAACGCTTCCGGCTTATATATATATGTGAAAAGAAAAACGGTTGTGATATGTCCGCCGCTTTTTAAGGATGCAATCCTTGATATACGCTCCGCGATGAACACCGTTGTAATAAAATGCGGCACGGGGATGGCTCAGGCGGTTTGCGCCACATTGGATAAAATGAACTACCCCGAAATTGTAGGGACAATCTCGGGGGACGACACCATATTCGCTCTGACCCAATCGGAACCGGACGCTGTTTCAACGGTAGAGGAATTGAGAGAATTAATGCGTTAGAAAGGGGGAACATGACTGTGCGGGCTTTAATATTGGTTCACAAAAAGCCAACGCACGGTCGCAGATATGCTTCGTGAGCTTTATATAGAAAACTTAGCCGTAATCAAGCAGGCGGCGATTCCTTTTTCAAATCATTTCAACGTCTTTACGGGTGAAACCGGGGCGGGTAAGTCGATTTTGATTAACGGATTAAACGCTGTTTTAGGCAGGCGCGCAAGCAAGGATATTGTCCGCGCGGGGTGTGAAAAAGCGGTTGTAAGCGCGTTATTTACGGAATTATCGGACGATACGAAAGCAAAGCTGGAGGAATTCGGCATTGACTTTGATGATGATGAACTGCATATTTCACGAGAAATATCCGCCGATGGGGGGAGTACTGCGCGGATAAATTCTAAAACCGCCTCCGTTGGTGCAATTAGGGAAATCGGCGCGACATTGATTGATATTCACGGTCAGCACGATGGAAAAATCCTGCTGCACCCCGAAAGCCACATTGATATAATTGACAGCTTCGCGGGCTTGCAAGACAGTCTTGCGGAGTATAAAGGCTTGTTCAAGGAATTGCAGGATACCGCAAGGCGGCTTAAAAAGCTTGCCGGAGATGAGCATTATAAAAAGGGACGGCTGGAGCTTTTGAAAAGCACGGCAGAGCAGATAGGCGAGCTTGGAATTGAGGATGAAAATGAAGATGCGCGCCTTGAAGAGGAGTATCGGCTTGCAAAAAAAAGCTCCGAAATTATAGAGCTTTTGCATAAATCCGAAATCGCCTTAGCGGGCGATGAAAATGAAACGGGAGCAGGCGAAATCATAGGCGCAATATCGGACAAGTTAGCCGGTTACGAAGAATTTTCAGATTTTAATTCACTCTCAAAACGTCTTGAAAACGTGGGAATCGAGCTTGCCGACATATGCGAAGAGCTTCGCTCCCTGCGTGACAAAACCGCTCTGGACGAGGAGCGTTACGAGAGAATATCAAACCGCCGTGAACAGCTTCACAATATTAAGCGTAAATTCGGAGGCGAGCTAAAGGACGTCATAAGCCTTTATGAAGCTTCGCTTTCGGAGATGAACTCAATTGCAACGGGCGCGGATGAAATAAACCGCCTTGCCGAAATAAAAAATGAGCTTCTTCAAAGGGTTACGGAAAAAGCGGAGGAGCTTTCAAAATCCAGAAAAAAAGCTTCGGAAGAGCTTGTCTTAAAAATCACGGAGGAATTGCGTTTTTTGGATATGCCGAATGTTGCCTTTAATATTGAGCATCTGCCCGGAAAGCTTACCTCCGGCGGCATGGATTTAATGCAGTTGCTGATTTCGGTTAACGCGGGCGAGCCGCCTAAGCCTATAGCCAAAATCGCTTCCGGGGGTGAACTATCCCGTATTATGCTGGCAATCAAAAATGTTATTGCCGAAAAGGACCAAATTCCAACGCTTGTTTTTGATGAGATTGATACGGGAGTAAGCGGCAGGGCGGCGCAGAAAATCGGCAAAAAGCTGTTGCAAGCTTCAAAAATAAGGCAGGTTTTGTGTGTTACTCACCTGTCACAAATTGCCGCCATGGCGGACAACCATCTGCTAATTGAAAAAAATACCGAAAGCGGCACGACCGTAACAACGGTCAGACGGCTTTCGGCAGATGAGCGTAAATATGAAATCGCGAGGATTTTAAGCGGCGAGAATATCACGGAAACCGCATTAAAGACAGCTGAGGAGCAACTGTGTGTAGTTGAACAACTATAATTTTTGTTTGACACCTGCATTTTTCAGTGTTTCATTTGCGCTTGTTCGTTTTGTAATTTTTCCGTCAACGACAAAATTGCGGTTGACTATGGGACTATACCATATTTCATGGTCGCCCTTGCCGTATCGGACAAAATTACATCCGTTATCCGATAAAATGCTTTTAACGTCCCTTGTAAAATTAGCCATTAAGAAGCTACCACCCTTAAATTATCATTTCTGATAGCTTCAAATATTAATTGAATGTCACCAATATAATCAAAATTCAGCTTCAACATTTCGGGAAGAGCTGTTCTAACCCTTTCAACAAGAGCATCGAATGAGCCGGACTCTAATGTTAATCTTACGTCCTCCCCTGTTTCGGTAAACACCTTTGAATACCATATACCATCGTCCCATAATAATTTGGCTTTACATTTCATAATAAGGATTCCTCCTCCTTACACCACATACTACGAATTAATCCCAATCTCCGCCGCTCTCAAATTACCGGCTATAAGATGTTCCCTCTCGGGCGGAACGATTTTTTCAATAGCCTTTTTGAAAGTTTCTCTGGTGAATACGCCCGTTTCTTTAATCAGCTTTCCGATGAGTATGATGTTAGCACCGCCCTTTAGGTCGTTATCGGCGGCAAGCTGGGAAGCGGGTATGCTGAACGCTTTTACATCATCGCGGCTGACCTCGGTGTCAACCATGGTGCTGTCACATATAACAACCCCGCCCGGCACTACAAAGTCAATGAATTTTTCTAAGGAGGGAGTGTTCATCGCGATAAGGACAGACGGATGGGTAACAAGCGGCGAGCCGATAGGCTTTTCCGATAGGCAGACAGAGCAATTACATGTCCCTCCGCGCATTTCGGGACCGTAGGAGGGAAACCATGATACCTCCTTGCCATCAATAAGCCCTGCCTGGGCTAAAACCCTGCCTAAAAAAAGCACGCCTTGACCTCCGAATCCAGCTGCCAATATCTCATGCGTCATGATGATTCACCCTCCTTTGTTTTGTCCTTATACACGCCCAAGGGATAATACGGTATAACCTCTTCTCTAATGCGTTTAAGAGAGTTTAGGGGATTCAAGCCCCAGTTGGTTGGGCAGGTGGAAAGGATTTCCACAATAGAAAAGCCCGCTTCATTTTTTTGCAGTTCAAACGCCTTGGCAATCGCTTTTTTAGCCTCGCGGACATTCTGCGGTGTATCAACCGAGACACGCCGCGCAAACGCCGTGCCTTCAAGCGTTGCAAGCATTTCGCATACCCTTATGGGGTAGCCTGCCGTCTTAATGTCGCGCCCGAACGGGGTAGTCTGCGTTACTTGACCCGAAAGGGTGGTTGGTGCCATCTGCCCGCCCGTCATTCCGTATATGGTGTTGTTTACAAAAATGATGGTTATATTTTCTCCGCGTGAAGCGGCATGAACCATCTCCGCCGTGCCTATGGCGGCAAGGTCTCCGTCACCTTGATAGGTGAACGTAAACAGGTCGGGGCGCGCTCGTTTAACCCCTGTTGCCACGGCAGGGGCGCGCCCGTGCGGTGCTTGAATCATATCAAAATTGAAATAATTATAAGCTAAAACAGAGCACCCGACAGGACTGATTCCGACGGTTTCACCCTCAATATCCATATCATCTATTACCTCGGCAATGAGCCTGTGAATAATCCCGTGAGTACAGCCGGGGCAGTAATGCTGGGTAACATCGGACAAAGACTTGGGTTTTTGAAATATTACAGCCATCACACCACACCCCCTATACGCTTAATTTCTTCAAGAATCTCCGTAGGACTAGGTATAGAGCCGCCTGTTCTGCCATAGAAAGTCACGGGCTTTGAGCAGTTAATTGCAAGCTTAACATCATCAACCATCTGCCCCATCGACATCTCACAGCATAGTAGGGCGCGCGCGTTTTGAGCACCCTCGTTCAGTTCTTTTTCCGGGAAGGGCCAAAGCGTTACAGGGCGCACCAAACCTGCCTTAATCCCCTGCTCCCGCGCAAGGTTTACTGCAGATTTTACCACCCGCGCCGTTGCGCCGTAAGCGACAAGGACAATGTCGGCATCCTCTGTCATATACAGTTCCGCTTCGGTTTCCCGCGCCTTTATCTCATCATAACGCGCAAATCTTTCGCGGATTGTTCTTTCCAAATCGTCCGGCTGTAAAAAAAGCGAGTTGATTATATTCTTCTTTCTTTTGCCGCCGTGACCGTCAGCCGCCCATTTTTTAGTCGGCTCTGACAGAGTAAAGTCCGGGAAAGATACCGGCTCCATCATCTGCCCCAATAATCCGTCCGCCAGAATCATAACCGGCATACGGTATAAATCGGCAATTTCAAAAGCCTTAAACACCGTGTCAACCATCTCCTGCACGGAGCAGGGTGCGTATACGATAACATGGAAATCGCCGTGTCCCATAGCCTTTGTTGCTTGAAGGTAGTCCGCCTGAGAGGGCTGGATACTCCCGAGCCCCGGTCCTCCCCTTTGAACATTGACAATCACGCAGGGTAAATCCGAGCCCGCAATATATGAAATCCCCTCCGCCTTGAGAGATATTCCGGGCGATGAGGAAGATGTCATGCTCCGAACTCCGGCAGATGCTGCGCCCAATACCATATTGATTGCGGCTATTTCCGATTCTGCCTGCAAAAACACGCCCCCCGAGGCTTGAAGCTTTTTGGCAAAATAAGCGGGCAACTCATTTTGCGGCGTTATCGGATAACCGAAAAAACACTTGCATCCGGCTCTTATGGCGGCTTCGGCAACAGCCTCGTTGCCTTTCATTAAGGTTCTTTCCAAGCTTAAAACGTCCTTTCCTTAATTATACTCCCGCTCAAACAGGCTCTTATTTCTGCTTTTCCACGCTTATAGCGCAGTCGGGGCACATCACAGCGCAAAAAGCACAGCCGATGCAAGCATGGTCATCAATGCAAACGGCGGTAAAATAACCTTTGCGGTTGCGCTTTTCTTTTTGAAGCTCCACTATTTTTTTAGGGCAAGCCGTAACGCACAGAGAGCATCCCTTGCATCTCTCAAAATCTACCGTAATCCCGGTCATGGTAAGAACATTCCTTTCTATATGTCGTTGTTATGTTCAAAATATTCATATAATACCTCCATAACAGGACCTCTTTCATCGTAAACGAATCTGAGCCTGATATTTGTGGTTTCAAATTCGTTAGTCCAATCCGCGGTATACAGCGCGGTTCCTCCGAAGGTAAAGGTAGTGTCGTATATCTTCTCAACGGGCTCGTAGAGAACCGTCCTTTCAACTGTTCCGTTGTCGGAAAGCTCGGTAACTCTGGCATCACTTATCGGTGTGCCGTATTTTTTGCTGTATTCGTCCAGTATTTCTATATAAGTATTATGAAGCTGCCTTTGATTCAGTCTACGCATCCCGTTAAATGAATAGGTTACGGAGCTTAGAAGCCTTTCGCTCCCGTCCGTGTTTACAAGGTCAATATTATAAAAATTATAGGTAATATCTGCCGGAGGGATTTTTTCCAGCCGGACATTTTTGTAAATCAAAGCATTGTCAAGCCTTTCGTCCGGCTCCTTTGACTCGCAGAAAATAACCTCGTCCATAGTCATATTCCACAATGCGTTTCTTACATCGGGGTCTTCGGGTATTACAAATTCGGGGGCTCTGCTGCAACCTCCCGCAAGCAACAGTAACGCCGTCAAAACCGCCGTAATTTTAACATTTTTCATAGCCTGTATATCTCCTTAATTTTCCCAGATTTTTTTTACGTATATATGAACGGGGAATGGGTTTTTTACTATCGCGCTTATGCCTAAAGGCACGGTAGTATAAACGATGGGAAGCCCCGATTTTTCCGACACCTCGTCCGCAAACGAAATCGAATTTAAGACAGTTTCGGCGGTGGTTTCATCGCACAAATGCGAGTTATTAATAATCCCCGTATGCCGAAGCCTTGCCGCCGCTTCAATCTCATACATTAATTCCAAGGCTTCTTCCGGCTTGCGGGTCAAATATCTGTATTGGTTTATAACATAAAGCATATTTACGCTCAGCTGTTCTTCAGCGGCTGTCAGCTGTTCGCTGTATCTTCCTAGGGCGATTGCGCCCGCGTCATCGCCGCCTACATCAACAATCAAGTGTTCTCCGTCCCTTATAAAGCTTTCCGCATCGAAGGACAGAGCCGGAATGTCCAGATTGGATTTTGCATATGCCGAAACGGCAAGGCTTATATTAAAGCTTCTGAAAAGCTCTTTGAAATCCGCTGAGCGGAAATAAGGGTTTACAATATCCAAATCCGCCACTGTGATTTTTTCGCCCTTTTGAGCCAAGCTGATTGCGAGATTTACCGCAAAATTAGTCTTTCCGCTGCCGTAATGCCCCGTTATGATTGTGATTTTTTTCATATCTCCCTACTCCGCCGATATAATATAATAATAAATCGGCTGCCCTCCGTTTAGGAGCATTATTTCGACATGCGCGCCGTACTTGTCCTTTACTAGGGCTAAAAGCTCCTCTGCCCTTTCATCGGTTACATCCGCGCCGTATATGATAGTAACAAATTCCGAATCACTCTTAATCAGCCTTTTGCAAAGCCTGTAAGCCGCCTTGTTAATATCCCTTTCGGAAAATATCGGCTTACCGTTTTCCAGAGCTAAAACCTCGCCTTTCTTTATATGATGCCCATCAAAAACGCTGTCACGCGCGGCGAAAGTTACAAGTCCTGTTGATACCTTTTCTATGGCTTTTGCCATATTCAAGCGGTTTGTATTAAAATCAAGGTCGGAATCGAAAGCAAGGAACGCGCTCATCCCCTGAGGGATTGTGCGGGTTTGCAAAACGCAGACCTTTCTGTCGGCAAGCTTTACGGTTTGTTCTGCCGTTAATATTATATTTTTATTATTGGGGAGTATAAAGACAGTTTCGGCGGGGGTCATATAAATTGCCTTTAATATGTCATCGGTTGACGGGTTCATCGTTTGTCCGCCGCAAACAATCCTGTCCGCGCCCAAATTTTTGAACATAGCCTCAAGCCCCGCGCCGGAGCTTACGGCGACAAAGCCGTATTTTTTCTCGGGGGCGGCGGGGGTGAACTCCTTACGCTTTAGGATTTCGGCTTCCTTTACTTTGTTCTGTCGCTGTTCCCGCATATTGTCAATCTTTATATTTACCAATGCGCCGAAGCGCAAACCTTCCTCAACGGCTTTTCCCGGGTTATCGGTATGCAGGTGAACCTTTATTATATCGCGGTCGTCAACACAGACTACGCTGTCGCCGATTGTTTGCAAAAACGCTCTTAACGCCGCCGCGTCCTTAGCATCCGCGCTTTTGTTTATTACAAATTCGGTGCAGTAGCCGAAAGTGATTTCGCCCTCTTCATCTGCTAAGGCACTTATTCCCGAAAGCGCGCTGTTATTTTCCGCGTGCTTCGTTATTTTTCCGCCCTCAAACACAGCCAGCATCGCTTCCCAGATAATCAAAAGCCCTGCTCCGCCCGCATCCGTAACGCCCGCTTTTTTCAGAACGGGGAGAAGCTCGGGGGTTTTGTCAAGGCTTTCCTTAGCCGCGACACAAACATCTCTCCACAATGCCTTTATATCATCTGGTTCATCTGAATCATCAGCCGAATCGGAGCTTGCGGCGGCTTTCTCGCTTGCCGCCCGCGCTACGGTGAGCATCGTGCCTTCCACCGGGTTCATAACAGCCTTATACGCATCCTCAACGCCGTACTTCAAAGCCCTGCGTAAAGCCTCGCAATCGGCTTCCGCTTTGCCCGCCAAGCCCTTTGCAAAGCCTCTGAAAAGCAAAGACAGTATCACTCCCGAATTCCCTCTGGCACTTCTTAAAAGAGCCGAGGCGGTTATGTCCGCAATTTGGGATGCCGTGCAGGCATCGCCTATAAATTGTAATTCCCGAAGCGCGCCGTTCATGGTCATAGACATATTCGTGCCCGTGTCGCCATCGGGAACGGGGAATACGTTAAGCTCGTCAACCTCCCGCTTTTTGCTTCCTATAGCATAAACGCCGTTAATTACAGCATCTCTCAGCATACGCCCGCTAACCAAACCCAACCACCCCTTTTGGACAATTAACAATTGACAATTGACAATTAACAATTTCGGTGTCCGCTTTGCGGACGGTATTTTAAGTTAGTTGGTTACGATTCCGTCTATGTAAACGGATACTGCGGGGATTTTGATTCCTGTTTTTTCTTCTACGGAATAACGGATTTTATGGGCAAGACTTTCGGTTACAGCCTTGATATTCGTGCCGAAAAGCACGGTGATATGCACCGAAACCTCAAACCCTCCGCCGCGCGTTTTGAGACTGACCCCGCGCCTGTGCGGTAAAGCCGCTTGATTCAGCACTTGAAAAAGCTTTATATTACTGCGCGGCGGGTTCATGTCCGCTACGCCGAAGCAGGCGGAAGCCTCGCGGCTGATTAATGCCGACAGATATTTCTTGGAAACCTCAATCGTTCCCAGATGATTTTCCCGCGCAATAATCAAGAGCTTTCATTCCTTCCCTGCGTCAATTATAGTCATTATAGCATATTATAGCATACCTAAAATTATTTTTCAATAGTTTTTTAATAAAATTATTGACTTTACGGCGAAAAAAGTGTATAATTAGCAATGTCAGATTCTGTTGGCGGGGTAATATTAATAGTGTGAAGGATGGTTTGTTTATGACGGTAAGCGATATTAAGGATTTATTAGAGGCTGAGGTGCTGTGCGGAGAGGAATTTCTTTCCAACCATGTTCATACGGCTTGCGGTTCGGATATGATGAGCGATGTGCTTGCTTATGTAAAGGACCAGTCTGTTCTTTTGACGGGGCTTTGCAATCCGCAGGCAATCCGCACCGCCGAGATGATGGACATAGTTTGCGTTGTTTTTGTAAGGGGGAAACAGCCCGATGAGGCAATCGTTGAGCTGGCACGCGAGCGGCATATCACGCTGCTTTCAACCGAGCTTAGGATGTTCGCCGCCTGCGGCATATTGTATGAAGCCGGATTGAGAGGGGGCGCTAAATCTTGAGCAGCGGCGAAAAGCCGGCTTATACCGGTACCATGAAGCTTCACTATGACGTAAACGCGTCCGATTTTTCCAAAGCGGGCGTGGTTTCCGGCGAGGTAAAGAAGCTTTTGAAGGTAAAGCGGGGCGTACCTGCGGAGGTAGTCCGCAATGTTGCCATCGCGATGTACGAGGCTGAAATTAACATGGTCATTCATGCCAACGGGGGACATATAGACATTGAAATTACAGAAAAGGAAATCACAATTATATTTGCGGATAAAGGTCCGGGTATACCCGACATAGCGAAAGCGCAGCAAGCCGGATTCTCAACTGCCTGCGAAAATATCCGCTCGCTTGGGTTCGGTGCGGGAATGGGTATTCCGAATATGAAAAAATACGCTGACTTTCTGGATATTAAATCCGAAGTAGGCGTTGGGACTACGGTTACGATGAAAATTTTCCTTTAGGAGGACTTTACATGAGGATTGAGGATTTAGGAATGAGGACTGAGGGGTTTAAGACCCCTGCCGCGGCAGGTAAAATCTCCCTCAACCCTAAACCTTCAACCCTAAAATCTCTTCTGATTGCTTTGGCGTTTTTATTGCAGGGCTGTTCTCTCGGGGCATCGGTGGACAGCTTGCTGTCTCCCCCCATGCTTACATATGAGCAAGCCGAAATTTACGACGCGCTTATGAAATCGGTCGGCTCTCAAAGGTTAAGCCTCGTTTATCCGTCAGACGGTGATTATCGCTCGGCTTTTATAATTGAGAGTATAGACGGCGCGGGGGAGCTTGCCTTGGTTTTTTATGAATCGGGGGGCGGCGCGGACGGCGAAAGCGGCATACGGATGAATATCCTGACTAAGGAAAATGAAAAATGGCGTTCTGTTTATGACCACGCAGGAATAGGCTTTGGCGTGGATAAGGTGATTTTCTCTTCATTGGGAAATACTTCGGAAAATGCTTCTTCCGGGAATAACATTATTATAGGGTTTAACCTGCTCTCGGGCGAGAAAAGCTTTAGGGTATATCGGTTTGAGGGCGGTATATTAGAGAGCCTGTACGGCGGTATTTACAGCAGAATGTTTATAGCGGACCTTGACGCGGACGGTGAAAGCGGACTTATTGTCATCTCCCCGAACAATCCTGCGGCTAACAGCCAAGCGCATATAAGTATAATCAAAGAGCGCGGTGGAGAGGTTGTTGAAATATCCTCCGTACCGCTGAATCCCGATACCAGCGATATTGTCAATGTAGTTTACGGCTTGGTCGGCGAGGGCAGGCGGGCGTTGTTTATTGACAGTTTGGCGGGCGGCATGGTTAAAACCGAGATTATCTATACAATCAACGGAGAATTGCGAAACCCGCTTTATTTAAGCGGCTCGGATATACTGGAGGACACGCTTCGCCCCGCAGGTTATCTCTGCACGGACATAGACGGCGACTTAATTATTGAAATCCCAACGCTTTCTTTATTCCCCGGGCACGATGCCGATAGCGAGGAAAGCTTTTATATAACCAACTGGAATGTCTTTGAAAATTTCAGCATAATCAAAAAATACGCAAGTCTTTACAATACAGCCGAGGGGTATTGCTTTATTATCCCGAGCAGGTGGGAGAGCGTTGTTACCGTTAAATCGGACAGGGCGGCGGGGGATATTGTTTTTCACAGATACCCGTCCGACGGTGAAGCGGAGCTTATGAGATTTTCCGCAGTCCGAAGCGGCGATGTTTTCGCAAGGCTTGAAGCCGGGTATACCGTAATCAGAGAATCGGAGCGGTTCACCTATATGGTTAAGCTCCCGGAGGATAATGACGACCCGCTCATTTTGACAAATACAGAGATTTTGAACAACCTTTATATTATGGAACAAAGGGGATGAACACCGTGCAAAAATTAATCGTTACATCAGCCATTTTTGCCGTTATTATAACTGCGGGCTTTTTTCTGCTTAGAAGTATCGCCGATAATATACCTGTGGATGAGGCGGATGAATCCGGGCTGTCGGGCGAGGATTCCGGCTCTATCACTGCTATGGAAACAATTTCAGAAGAGCTTAGCTACGGCAATGTAATCTACGAAACCATTGCGCCGACTATACCGAATATGCCGCACGTCATAGAAGTACCAAACTCGCCCGCAGTTACCGTAACAACGGCAACTACCGAGATTACGCTCCCGGCGGACACGGAAACGCAAACCGAGCCTTTGGCAACAGATGTGCTCGTTTCTCAAACAACGCCCTTACCCCTGCCACCTATGCCCGCGCCTCTTTCGCCCGAAGCAGAGTTTATCATGAGGGGGGATTTTGCGGCGTATAAAGCCGATGTCTGGAGCGGCTTGACGGCGGATGATATAACCCTTATCGGGTATTACGGCTCTTATAACGGCGGCTCTGTTGTTATATTATACCCCCGAGATTACCCTGTAACGCATGACATACAATATATGGAGGTCGCAGGTTATACACTGACCATTACAAGCGGCAGTTTTGAGCTGTTATTCTATAAAGATTCATCTTTTATGGGAATAGGTGAAGCATACGCTTTAGGTTATTTGACGGATTACGATATTTTCTGCATAGACTATATAATGAATCCGAGCGCGTATGAGGAAGCGTTGCCGCATTGAATGAGGGGTTAGAGGGCAGTTATGGGAATTACGGTTGAAAATTTTACAGCGGCGGCGTTTGAAAAGGCAAGAAAAGGATTTGAGGGCGAAGCGGAAAGGCTTGGTCTGAAAGACATTGATGATGTGGTTGCTTTAGTTGACGAGGTAAGGACGCAAATGTGGGAGGAATTTTATGAGAGTTCGTAAAACAATTTCTGTATTCTTAGCGGCTGTTTTAGTTACGGTTGCGTTGTTAAACCTTTCCGTTTCGGCGGAGGAAATTAAGCTTAACAGAACGAGCTTAGTCATACCGATAGAGTATGTAACTCAATTAAGCGTTATCGGATATGACGGGGTTGTTCAATGGGCTTCTTCAAACAGCGAGGTTGTTCAAGTCAGAGCCGATGGCAGGATTAAGGCGTTTAAGGAAGGGACGGCGACAATCGCCGCAAAATGCGGGGAGTTAATTTTAACCTGCAAAGTTACCGTAACGGAATATTGGACTTGGCAATCCCCCCCGCCGCCTAAAGCCCCTCTAACGCAAGAAAAACTGGACAAATTGAGAGAGGATTTTAAAAATCAGTCTAGAGCTTCTTACGAAGAATTGGGTTATGTTGGTTTTTTTAACGCTGATATTCAAGATGAAACTATTGTCAGATATTGCGGGAATTATAACGGATATGACGTAATTGTGGCGGCGGCTGAATACTATCCAAGTGATAAATTTCAGCCCGAAACAGAAGCGGTAATAGCTGACTGCCGGTTTGTTTATTTCGATTCCCAAAATTACCCCAAAGTGCTTTATAGGGTTTTGGTTTATAAAGACGGCTTGTTTATCGATATAAAAGATGCTTACGAACAGGGGTTAATCAGCAGAAACGATGTTCGCAGGATTGAATATGAGGCAAATTTCTATGATAAATACAGAGATGCCGATAAATGGGGAGAGCCCGGGGTGTCAATGGCATTACCAAGACAACTGATTGCACAGATGCGTAGTGATGTTAGGCGTGATTTTCGTGGTGAAACATATATTACTGCTTCTTACGGGACTTTCAATGGTTATCCTGTAGTAAGAATTTCTCCCGCAGCCATCACTCTGGCAGGAGGATATATTTTTGTTGACGGATATGTTTTCCACCTGTCACATGGCACAGTAAGACCTTGGCTCTATAAGGATTCGCAATTTATATCTATTCAAACAGCATATTTGCTGGGTTACCTAAGTGACAAGGACTTATACGTAATATATCGGCGACATGCAAGGTCAAGATACGCATGAATAATTCTGCTGAAAGGAAGATATAAAAATGAAACGCATACTTGTTTGCGAGGATGAGGACGTAATCCGCGATTTTGTGGTAATCAACTTAAGGCGCGCGGGGTATGACGTTATCGATGTAAGCTGCGGAGAGGATGCTTTGCGCGTTTTTGACGAGGAAAAGGGCAACTTTGACATTGCCCTGCTTGATATTATGATGCCCGGAATCGATGGCTTTCAAGTATGTAAGGTACTGCGCGCCAAAAGCACTACGCTGGGGATTGTGATGCTCTCGGCGAAAACGCAGGAAATCGACAAGGTAAGCGGGCTTATGATAGGTGCGGACGACTATATTACAAAGCCGTTCTCCCCCTCCGAGCTTACCGCCAGAGTTGACGCGATTTACAGGCGCGTCCAAATGTCCGTCGCTAAGGATAATGAAGCAAATGATGATACTACGATTGAGTCAGGTCCGTTTACGCTTAACTTTAGGAGCAGAACCGTAACCAAAAGCGGTGTTCCGATTGATTTAACTCAAGTTGAATTCCAAATCATGGAATATTTCTTGAATAATCAAGAAACCGCCCTTGACCGCACGAGCATCCTTACCAATATATGGGGGGAGAGCTACTTCGGCGATGACAAAATCGTTGACGTTAATATCCGCCGCATAAGAATGAAAATAGAAGACGAGCCCTCCAACCCCAAATACATATCCACAATTTGGGGATTTGGATATAAATGGTCGCCCAAGGCGATGGAAAACAAGGAATAGGTTATCTTTTTTCACAAACCAGCTTAATCGCCGTTCTTTCATCCCCATCGATAAGTACCGTTGTGAAAGCAGGGATGCAAACCATGTCAATCCCCGAGGTTGTTAAATAGCCTCTGGCTATTGCCGCCGCCTTAATCGCTTGATTGGCAGCACCCGCTCCTACCGCTTGAACCTCGGCTTCGCCGTTCTCCCTCATGACGTTAGCGATAGCTCCCGCAACGGCGGTCGGCGTTGAGCGCGCTGAAACCTTTAGTATTTCCATATAAAAATTCCTTTCCTTATAGCCGCCGACTTTAAAGCCGGGCGGCTATAATATTTTATCTTATAATTAAGCGTTTTATGCTTCGCGCCCGTCCTGTTTTTTCATCAAAATCCACAACAACCCCGTTTATAAAGGCGGGGTTTGCCGATTCGGTAAGGCGGAAGGGCGAATGAAGTCTCATTTTTAGCACGGCATTCTCAATTTCTACTCCTAAAACGGACAATTCCGCACCGCACATACCTGCGTCGGTGATATAGGCGGTATGCTCTTTCAGTATGATTTCATCTGCGGTTTGTACGTGGGTATGAGTACCCAGAACGCCCGTTACCCTTTCCGCCAGATAATGCCCCATCGCTTTTTTTTCGGCTGTAGCTTCGGCGTGAAAATCAACGAAAATGTTTGGGGTTTCAAGCTCGCTTATTATTTTATCCATAGTGTCGAACGGGTTGTCAAGAGCATCCATATAAATCGTACCCATAAGGCTGACAACGGCGACCTTAGCCTCGCCCGCTTTGTAAACGCATACGCCACGCCCCGGGTTACCCGCCGGAAAATTAGCGGGGCGCAGTATAAACTTGCTTTTATCATATAACGCGTGCATCTCGCGGCGTTTATAGCAATGGTTGCCGGTCGTGATGACATCCGCGCCGTTTGCAAGGAGGAATTTAGCCGATTGCGGAAGCACACCGTTTCCGTTCGCGCTGTTTTCGCCGTTTATAACGGTTACGGCTATGTCGTATTCTTTTTTTATGCCCGATATTTTGGAGGCGACAAACTCACAGCCCAAACTGCCGATAACATCGCCTAAAAAAAGCAGGTTCATAAAAGCTGTCCTTTCAGTCAGATTTAATTTCGGAGTAGTTACCTAAAAATGCGAATTTTTCGGGGGCTTTGTCAAGGCTGTCAATCAAGCTTAATATTTCATCGGTAATCGGAGAATCCAATTCAATATGAAATCTGTATTCAAAATCCTCGCCCGGGATAGGTCGGCTTTCAAGCTTGGTGAGGTTAACGCCCAAATCGGCAAACTTTGATATGGATTTGTAAAGAGAGCCGGGCTTGTGGGAGGTTGCAAACACTAAGCTGATTCTGTCAGCCCCCGGGTAGATTTCCGGCTCTTTTGATATACAGACAAAGCGGGTGTAGTTATGGTCGTTATTCTGGATTTTTTGTGATATGACCGACAGTCCGTACAGCTTCGCACAGTCTAGGCTTGCGATTGCGGCGGCATCGGTTCTGCCCGATTCGGCTATATACCGCGCCGCTTTAGCCGTATTGGAGCGTTTTACTATTTTTACATTTTGCAGTTTTTTTATAAAGTCACTGCACTGCCCCAAAGCCTGCTCGTGGGAGTGGATTTCTTTAATCTGGGGAGCGATTACGCCCTTATTTGCCAGAAGCGCGTGATTGATTTTCATCTTCACGCTTCTTACAATGTAAAAATTATACTTGCTCATCAAGTCGTAAACCTCTGTAACAGTGCCTTGCAGGCTGTTTTCTAAGGGAAGGATGCCGTAGTCGCACATACCCTTGTCAACAGCTTCAAAAACGGCTTCAAAGCTGTCATAGTGCGTTATGCCCGGCTTGGAGAAAAGGGCTTCGCACGCGAATTGCGAGTACGCTCCCTCCGCGCCTTGACATGCGGCTGTTGGGCTTAGCGGTAACGATTCCTGCGTATTTTGCAGGGCGTATTTTATTTTTTGCTCGATTCTCTCGTTACTGTTCATTCCGATTTTCCTTTCCTGATTATGGGAAGAATTTGGTTGATTTTATTTGCTATTTCCTCAAATTCTTGCGGCTCAACGGATTGAGCACCATCGCACAGCGCGTGCTTGGGGTCGTTATGCACCTCTATGATAAGACCGTCCGCTCCCGCCGCCGCCGCCGCTAATGACATAGGCTTTACATACCGCGCAATGCCTGTGGCATGGCTGGGGTCGATGATTACGGGCAGGTGTGAACATTCCTTTAAAACGGGTATGCAGGAGAGGTCAAGTGTGTTGCGGGTGGCAGTTTCAAACGTCCTTATTCCGCGCTCGCACAGAATGACATTCTCGTTACCCTCCGACATGATATACTCGGCACTCATTAAAAGCTCTTGAATTGTGCTGGATAGCCCTCTTTTCAGCAGAATGGGCTTGTTGCCCTTTTTACCCAATTCGCGCAAAAGCTCAAAATTCTGCATATTTCTCGCGCCTACTTGGATAATGTCAACCTCATCAAAAAGAGGAAGCTGGGCTATGTCCATAATTTCCGTTATAATTTTAAGCCCTGTTTCTTTTTTGGCTTCTAAGAGAAGCTGGATTCCTTCACTGCCCATGCCTTGAAAGGCATAAGGCGAGGTTCGCGGCTTAAACGCCCCGCCGCGCAGTATTTTAGCACCCGAAGCCGCTACGCTTTTGGCAATAGAGCAGATTTGCTCGGGTGACTCAACCGAGCAAGGTCCCGCAATAAGCGTGAATTCTCCGCCCCCGACCTTTACTCCGCCTACATCAATAACACTGTCAGACTTATGGAGCTTCCTGTTTGCTCTTTTATACGGCTCTTTAATGATTTCAACGCCTTGAACAACGTCAATAGCCCTTATAAGAGCAATGGCATCATTGTCAATGACCGATGTGTCTCCCACAAGCCCCAGCCGCGCTCCCTCCATCTCGTGAACCTCGATGCCCATGATGTTAATCCATTTCGTCAGATGTTTTACCTGCTCTTGATTAGGATTTTCCTTTAAAGATATAATCATAATGATAACCGTGCGCGGGCTTTTCGCAAGCAGCTTCTAAAGCCGACACGGTCTTGTTCCCCTTTCCGATTTTTTTATTTTCTTTTCTCTAATTAAAAAATAACATAAATTAACTGAAATGTCAAGCATAAATAAATGAATAAGTCAATGTTTACCGCCTGTTCATACACGCCCCTTAAAATCCTCGTAGCCGAATTTGCGTATTATGCCGATTTCGCCGTCCGATTTAAGAAGCGCGATTGCAGGTAAGCACATACCGTTAAAAGTATTGTTCTTAACCATTGTATATATTGCCATATCGCGGAACACAAGCCGAGAGCCCGGCTTTAGGGGGGACGCAAAGGAATAATCCCCGATAATATCGCCCGCTAAGCAGGTAGGCGCGCCCAAGCGGTAGGAATGAGCTTTTTCGCCCGCTTCACCCGCACCGATTATGCCGGGGCGGTAGGGCATTTCTAAAACATCCGGCATATGGCAAGCCGCAGAAGCATCGATTACGGCTAAAGGCAGGTTGCCGTTTGGTATAATGTCCAGCACGGTTGTGATAAGATAGCCCGCGTTTAAGGCTACGGCTTCGCCGGGCTCTAGGTAAACTTGAACGCCGTACTTTTTTTTAAGGCGCGCGATTACCGCGATAAGCCGCTCCGTGTCGTAGCCGTCCTTGGTTATATGATGTCCGCCGCCGAGATTGAGCCATTTTAAGCCGCTCATATACCTGCCGAATTGTTCCTCAACCTTTAAAACGGTACGCTCCAAAACATCCGCACCCTGCTCGCACATGGTATGAAAATGCAAGCCGGAAACATGCCGGGGTAAAGCTTCGGGGAAAAATTCCAATTTACAGCCCAAGCGGGAGCTTTCGGCGCAGGGGTTATACATTTCGGTTTCAATTTCGGAATATTCGGGATTTATTCTAATCCCACATTCAATCTCTCTGCCGGCTTTCAGAACGGCGGGGTAAAATTTTTCAAGCTGAGCAAAATGATTAAAGACGATATGACCGCAGATTTGAGTAATCTCCTCAAAATCCGCAGGGATATACGCGGGGCTGTAAATATGGTTTTCCTTGCCCATTTCCTCATAACCCAGCCTAGCCTCAAAAAGACCGCTAGCCGTCACGCCGTCTAAATACTGCCCTATAAGAGGATAAACGGAGTACATTGAAAAGGCTTTTTGAGCAAGCAGAATTTTACAGCCCGCCCTTTCTCCAACGGATTTCAGAAGCTGTAAATTTTTAATCAGCAAGCGTTCGTCAACAATATAACAAGGTGTCGGAAGAGCCGATATATCGAAATCAAGCATAGTTAACCCCCTTTTACAATTAACAATTAACAGTTAACAATGAACAATTAATGTGTCGGCTTTGCCGACGGATTTTATAGTAAGTTTAGCTGAGCATGTAATTTAACAGTTAAAATAAACTGCTTATCATGTTACGCCACGGGCGTAACTCCGAAATTGTCAATTGTTCATTGTTAACTGTTAATTGTTATTAGTATACTATATTTTAATGTGTTTGTCCACTGTTTTGTTGTTGTTTTTTTATTTTTTTATTGACTGATTTATAAATAGTGTGGTATAATTTAATTAGGAGTTAGGGGCTGAGGATTAGGGGAGAGTTGACGGGGGGCTACTATGGATATAACAGAAAAACTAAGCATCTTAACAGCAGGCGCAAGATATGATGCCGCTTGCACTTCTTCCGGCGCAAGCAAAAGCTCCGATAACAGCGGGGCGGGTATCGGGAGCACGCTTCAAGCGGGCTGCTGCCATGCCTTTGCCGCCGATGGGCGTTGCGTTACGCTGCTTAAAGTGCTGATGACTAACCACTGCATTTATGATTGCAAATATTGCATTAACCGCAAAAGCAACGATGTTAAACGCGCTTCATTCACCCCCTTTGAGCTTGCGGATTTGACTATTCAGTTTTATCGCCGCAATTATATTGAGGGGCTGTTTTTGTCAAGCGGTGTGCTGAAAAGTCCCGATTATACCATGGAGCGAATGGTCACAACCCTTGAAATTATCCGCTACACGCATAATTTTCACGGCTATATCCATGCTAAGACAATCCCGGGCGCATCAGAGGGGCTGATAAGGCAGTTAGGGTATTTAGCCGACCGCATCAGCGTAAACGTGGAACTGCCGAGCGAGGAAAGCCTTAACGCGCTTGCACCCAATAAATCAAGAAAAGCGATTTTCACGCCTATGGCGCAAATCGCTTCCCAAACCAATCAAATTGACAAAATCGGTAATACGGAAATCATAAGCAGTAACTCCGCAGGAAAAAGAGGCTTTGCCGCGGCAGGGCAAGCTACCCAAATCATCATCGGTGCAACGCCCGAAAGTGATTATAAGATTATTAAGCTTTCTGCCGCTTTGTATGGGAAATACCGCCTTAAAAGGGTATTTTACTCTGCTTATATCCCCGCCGTGGAGGACAGCTTGTTGCCCGCTTTAAACAGCAAACCGCCGCTTTTGCGTGAGCATAGGCTGTATCAAGCGGATTGGCTTATGAGAATGTACGAATTTTCGGCAGATGAAATCTTAAGCGAGGAAAACCCGGATTTAAACCCGTATCTCGACCCAAAATGCAATTGGGCGGTAAATCATATCCATTATTTCCCCGTTAATGTTAACAAGGCATCACTCGCGGAGCTTTTGAGAGTGCCCGGTATAGGTCCTACAAGTGCGAGGCGAATTGTCGCGGCGCGGAGAAACGGCGCGCTTAGAATGGACGAGCTGAAAAGAATGGGCGTTGTCCTAAAAAGAGCGCGTTATTTTATCGAAACGGCAGACAATGCCTACAGTGAAGCCCCGTGGTGTAAAGCGAACAAAGAGCTAACCGCACGCGCTCTTATTGACCCTAGTGCGTTTTACTTCGGCTATGAGCAGCTTAGTCTTTTTTCAACGGAAACGGCAATGCTGCCGAATTACGGCGGGGCGGAAAAGCGCGTTGCCGAAGCTGTTGAAGAAACGGTTTACAACCTAACAAAGAAAATCGGATACGCTTAGCTATTGTTTGCCATTCCTCTTTTTCTCGTCCATAATATGGGAAAATATGACATAATAAAAGGGTATTGTTAAAAATATGGGCCACGTAGCAGCCGCAAACCAGCTTGAAAGTGAAATCAGCGAGCAATAGATGTAAGTAACCAATACGGGGTAGCAAAAAATCAGCGGATTTCTCTTTCTGAATGCGGCTATAGCAGTATAGTAAAGGGGGATTGTTAAAAACAAAGTCCATGTATACTGCATAAGTCCGTAACCCAGAGCAAAAAATATGGCGGCTACAAAAACAGGGTAGCAAAAGAGCATCGGGTCTTTTTTGTTTTTTGCCTTCTTTGTCGTATAGTGCAGTGGGATATAAAGCAGGAACACCAAAGGAAATGAGGAATGCGGCATAAAGGACATAAAAACAAGGAAAAGTGTCGCCATTGTAAGCGGTATAAGCTTATCTGCTAAAGTAGCGCGGGGGGAATTTTTTTTGCTTGGCGTTACAAGCTTGTCAATCTCGTTTCCGGCTTTTTTAACGCCTTTTTCTATTTTGGATACCGTCTTTTCAAAATCGTTCGCGAATTTTTCAACCCCCTCGATTTCGGTTATTGCTTTTTCAAAGTCGCTTACTGCATTGCCGTAAGCGTTTTGATGATTTGGAGGGCTTTGGGCTTTATGATAGGCTTGCGGGTAAATTTCGCCGTCATTGCTTTGCGTCAGTGGAACATGAGGTTGAGAAGTACTGCTGTTTTTGGCATAGTAATCTTTTTTCAGTGATACTGCTTCCGAATGATGGGGGTTCGGTTCGGTTTTCAGCATTTCGTCAATTGAAACTCCGTAAAGCTTTGAGAGCAGGATAAGGTTGCCTGTATCGGGGGAGGATTCCGCCCTCTCCCATTTTGACACCGCCTGCCTTGATATGCCGATTTTCTCCGCCAGCTCCTCCTGAGATAAGTTGTTCATCTTTCTTAATTGATGAAGCCTGTTGGCTATTTCAATATTCATATATAACCATTCCTTTCTAACAGTCTAACCGTGACTTTCATTTACAATTGATTTAAATATATTATACCATATATAATATTGCATTGCAATACATTTTAGTTTGCATTTTTATAAAAATTTTTTCGCAACCAAGGGTTGCAGAACCCGCAATGCGCCTTTGTACCAAGGTAAAATGCTCTGTGTAAATTCGGGAAATGAATATTTCCTTGCAAAAATAATGGGAAAACGTGTCGGAAATGCTCATTTCTCGCGGGCAGGAGCAGGGTGGAAACGAGCATTTCCCTCCTGCTTAAATAAATTCGGCACATTTCCTACCCCTTGACATATAATAAATTGTAACGATTACCAACTGAAATTGTTACGCCTAATAATAATAAGGGGATAATACAATGAAAAATAACGGCTGTATTCACGATACGTGCGAAGCGGGCTTGATTGAGCTTAAAAAGGGCTTGGCTTATTCAAAGCAAAGCATTAAAGGTCTTGATAAGCAGAGAAAAGAGCTTACGCACGATTTGGCGGTTCTTGAAAGAACCGTAAAGGAAGCCTACAGGAGCTTAAAAACGATATGCGATGTTGAAAAGGTTCTTTCTAAGGGTATTTCCGATGTTGAAAAGGGTATCTTTGATGTTGAAAGATGTATCCACAGAGAAGACGACTGCACATCGTGTGTCGTTGAAAACCGCAGTTTTGTAGTGGAAGGCTGCGGCTGCGAAAGCTGTAGCTGCGCTTCTTCAAACAGATGCTGCTGTGAATAGTCTGCTGCCCTTAGTTTAATAACACAGGCGGTTAATCAACCGCCTGTTGTACATACCACCCCGCCAATAAAGTACCTTGACTTTATTGGCGGGGTGGTATTGGGTTTTATGTCTAAATTAAAATTGTAATTTTTTCATCACAATATTGACACAATGATATTGTATAATAGAATAGGTCAACTGTAGGGGCGACCGCCTCGGTCGCCCGAACACTCCCTCCGCCATCGCTCCCGCCGTCTTAGCTCCCTCCGTCACCTGCGGGTGACACCTCCCTCAAAGAGGGAGGCAAAAAAGCTCCTTGCCTCCCTCTTTGAGGGAGGTGCCGCCCGCAGGCGGCGGAGGG
>Ga0099364_10000446_pt1 | contig 69734 bp, 55 predicted proteins | sample TergutTh196P3_FD_73070 | JGI IMG/M metagenome (GOLD analysis project Ga0099364, IMG submission 73070) | Microcerotermes parvus P3 segment gut microbial communities from Pointe-Noire, Republic of the Congo - Th196 P3 | ecosystem: Host-associated > Arthropoda: Insects > Digestive system > Gut ... | reverse complement strand
CCCCCCCCATAAATGTGGGGGGAGTTCCCCGCACATTTATGCTACTACCATTTCCCCCCACATTTATGGGGGGGGTAGGGGGGGGATATGCAGAATATATCTTCATCTTCAGCGACTTGATATCATGCAAACCAGCAAGTATAACGCTATGAAAGGTTGTATCAATTCCAGCTTGAGATTTTATGTATTTATCTCTGAGCATTCCTAGAAAATAAAGAAATATCTGGTTGTCACTAGATTTGTCAACCTCGTCAATCATCAGGACTATCTTTTTTTCTATCTTTGACAATACATCCGAGATAACATTTGACAGAGTATCAAAGTCTGTAACTTCATTATTTTTAGCTGATAAAAGCTCGCTGTAACTGCTTTTAACAATGTTATTATCCATTGCTAATTTTTTTAAAAATTTCTGACAAAACACTTTTGGGTTTTCAAAAGAACTACTATCAACACCCTCAAAACTCAGAAATATAGGCAAATATTCCTCTGTTTTCATCATTTCTCTTCTCAAAAGAGTTAAAGTCGTAGTCTTCCCATATTGCCTTGGTCTATTGATGACAAAATAGTCCTTTCTTCTTATCATCGTCATAATTTGAGCTATCTTATCACTCGTATCTACCATAAAATTTTCTTCTGGGACACATATCCCAGTGATTTTAAATGTTTTCATAATTAAATTTTTCCTTTTATTCTTATAAATCCTTAATTCCTATCATTTTCCATTTTCCATTCTACATTTTCCATTATTTTAATAACACCATTCTCCTCGTATCCACGACATCACCTGCCACCATCCGATAAAAATACACTCCACTGCCAAGCTCACGCCCGCTATCATCTCTACCATCCCAGACTACTGTATGAGAGCCTCTTTCATAAAATCCATCCAATAGCCTCTTAACTCTCTGTCCACGGATATTGTATATATCAATCGAGACATGAACTGAAACGGATTGGATAAATGCGTTGTCTATATTTTCGGAACGGCTGAAGGCGTTCCCTACAGTAAAAGATATAGTCGTCTCTGGATTAAAAGGATTGGGGAAATTGCCTAAAAGCTCGGAGCGAACTATTGGAGCCACCTCTTCATATTCTGACACATCACCTTCAAACCTGATATCATAAGTCCATATTCCACCATTTGCCCAGAGAACCATTTTCCTTCTATCGGGAAAGAAATAAGTGCTACTAGTATAGACCATCCTATCACCATAATTTATATTCCCTATCGAGACCACTTGTCCATCAGTGATGGTAAAAAACTCTGCTCGATTGTTATTGAGATTTTGGCTTGTTGCTGCTAACACTCTATTATGTGAGGTCAAATTATTTGTTGTGAAAGAGCGGAGTAATTCCAAAGTATCGGTGTTTGTGTCAAAATAATACATCCTCGCTCTATCAGGTGCATCTGTATTTTCACTTCTACTCAAAATTATATGATTTTCATCAAAATAGTGGACAATAGATTCATGGTCTATGTAATCAATTTGTCTTGATAAAAGAATTCTATTAAAATTACTTATATCTCTGATATAAAGTGTTCCATTATGGATACTTGGGATAAAATCATACTTATCATGACTCCATTGACTTGGTATTCTTCCAGGGAAAGCACCTTTATAACTAATTTGGTCATCTATCAAGTCATAAACTAAAACCTGTCTCGGATTAAAAGAACTTAGAAAAATCTGGTTTCCATGTATATTTACATAAGGAGAAATTTCCGTATAGTCAATGTAAGTGCGGTATAGAAATTTTGCTATTTGATTTTCTATCTCATAAATTTCAAAATAATAATCGTTATCATCTTCCTGAGATAATAAATACAATCTATCATCCTTGATATAAAACGAATTGTATAAAACCATCCATGCAGGCCAAGGATGTGCCAGAGACATTCGTTCCAAATTTAAGGTTACCAGCGAAGTGTTGTCAATGACCGAGTAAATCCTTTGTTCACCTTTAAATAAATCAATCTCCATATAATAAACATCATTATCACAGATACTTGTAATAGGGAAATAGTTTACAGTCCCATAATGGTTTACCATTTTAAAATTTTGAGTTGTATCAAAGACGAGCAATGCAAAATGAGCTTGTAAATACAAATAAGGTTCAACATAGTGTATGCCATAAGCACTTGAAGCAGCATTACGATGAATAGGTTGTGTATAAACCAATTCATAAGCATCAAAAGCGTTTAAATCATAAACTTGAAACCCAATGCTGGTATCATAATTATAAGCATAAATGCGAGATTCGGTATAATAGAAATTATAGAAACGACCTGGTATTCTGTGCACAGTATAAGGATTTGCAGGATTACTGATATTTATGATAAGAATAGCATTACTAGAAAAACCATCAGTATTCATGATTATTTTTTTATCAATGACACTGACCTTTCCCCATCTTGTCCCATATCCCGTTATTTCTCTAGATGAAATCTCCTCAAGGCTATTGGTATTTTCATTCAGAGAAAAAAGTGTAAGTCTCATGTTTGGATTTTCAGCTGAGATCCTTATATAGACACCATCTGAATAGTCCCAAAAACCACCTCCACCGGGCACATTTTGAATAAAACCTTCATAAGTGTAGGTCTCTATGCAGAATAAATCGATTTTAAAACCTGCCCAAGTGTAAAACATTAAATAACTCTCACTAAAAAACATGGTATTTACATCAGCACCTTGAACCTGGATAGGTCTAAAATCAATAAAAGTTATCAACTGCATTGGGGTCTTTGTCAAATCAAAAACATCAACTCCTCTTTCATTCGTAGTTGATTTAGGCAGATAATATCTATCTCCGTGAATAACACCTGCATATACAGAATGGTCAAAAAAGCTTGTCCTTTCTAGCTCACCATTGGGGAGCATTATAAACTCCTCTGTTTTAGTGCCATTTCCGACAATTAGTTTGTTTTCATAGCTCGATATTGAGCCTATAAATACATCATAATTAAATCGTAGCTCATCGTTTGTGAGACTCTCGATTTTTCCTACATTTTGTGCGTTTAGTAGTGTAATAAACAATACTGCTATCACCAATAAAAATTTTCTAAAATTTGTTAATTTCATTTTTTCCTCCGTTTATTTTTTTATTTTCTTATCGTAAATCGAATTTTCTAATTCGATGTTTTTTGTCAACAAGAATGTTGACATTACATTTTTTGTCATTCTTTATAAATATCATGAAATCGGTTCAAGAGCTTGCTCGTAGAATTACTATCTATAAAAATCATTCAACAAAACAATTCCCCCCCCCTGCCCGCCCCATAAATGTGGGGAGAACATCCCGCCCCATATTTATGGGGCGGTTCAAGAGCTTGCTCGCAGAATTACCTTCTGCCGTTTGCAAGACATTTATATCAGGGGGGGGGGAATCATCGTTTTTATTAAAAGATAACATCTTCGATGTATTTCTAAGGTATTTATTATTTATCCATTTTCCATTACCCATTATCCTAACTCAGCACTATCAACTCTTTCCCCTCGTCTACAGTATCACCTTCTTTAACATAAATTCTTTTCACAATTCCTGCTTTGTGAGCAAAAATATCATTCTCCATTTTCATTGCTTCGAGAATGAGGATTGGTTGGTCTTTTTGAATTTGTTGACCTTCTTTGACAAGTATTTTCAGGACTACACCAGGCATAGGAGATTTTACAGTGTCAAGGTTTTGTGTAGTCATAGTTTTATCACTGTCTTGTTTTTTAGGGATAGGTATAGGGTTAGGAACTTCATTGGGTAATGGAGTTGGTTTTGCTGATGCCTGAGTAGATTTAACTACAGCAGGGGAAACTTCAGTTTTTGAGGGTATTTCATTTTTGTGAACTACTTGGACTCCACCATCTTTGTTGGGTTTTACAGTCACATTAAAGTCTTTACCATTTACAGAAACAATAAAGTTTTTAGGTTCTCCAGATTCAGCCTTGCTTTGTAAACTTGTCGGTGTCTCTGGAGTAACCTTTTTTTCCTCTTTGTAATATACACTCAGAGGTGATTTGCCTTTTAAATAATCTAATCCTTTATCTTTGCATGAAGCTACAATGAATATATTTTCTTCTGTTACATGAAGCTCGTTGTCTTTCAATATCTTTTCCGCAACTGGAACACCGGGTGGGATAATATCAACAGGATCACCTGTAAAAATGTCTTTTTTCAAATGTTCTTTAGCTATCTTGATTATTTCTGGGTCAGCTGGTCTTGGTGTTTTTCCAAAATAACCTAAAACCATATTTCCGTATCCATCAGTCATTTTCTTCCATTTTCCCATAGTTACATTAACATAAGCCTGCTGGAAATAAAATTGTGATACAGGAGTCACACTTGTTCCAAAACCTCCAAGTGCTACAACCTCAGCCATTTCATCTATCACTTTGGGATATAAATGAAGTGTTTTTGTGTCTCTCATCATCATTGTATTTGAGGTCAAAGCACCTCCTGGCATTGGCGATAAAACTATCAAAGGAGAAGTTTCTTTTGCTTCAGGAGGCATTAAATATTTTGACATTGTTTCTTCAAATACTCTCTCTGCTTGCAATATTTTTTTATAATCGATATCGAGAGTATAATCTGTATATCTAAAAGCTTGCCATATCGTTAATATATCAGGCTGGCATGTTCCACCAGATACAGGCATTTTTGACACATCTATTCCATCTACTCCTGCTTCTACGGCTGCCATTATAGCTGCAACCCCAAGTCCAGCCGTGTCATGCGTATGAAACCACAAAATTACATCTTTACCGACTATTTCTCTCGTTTTTTTTATGGTGTCTTTGACTATCTGGGGAGGAGTTGTTCCTGTAGCATCTTTAAACGCTATTGAGCCAAACGGGATTCCTCTTTCGAGAATTTCTTTAATTTTTTCTGTATAGAAATCTGCTGTGTGAACTGTATTATCCTTTATTCCCGGTGGTAAACCCATCAGAGCTATTGCTACTTGATGATGTAAGCCATGGTTATGGATACAATGACCTGAAAAATCAAGATTTTGCATGTCGTTTAGAGCATCAAAGTTTCGAATAGTAGTTGTTCCGTGTTTTTTAAATAACTTCGCATGAAGATCGATTATGTCTCTGGGTTGTTGGTCCAAGGCTACTACATTGATGCCCCTTGCGAGAGTCTGAAGATTTACCTCGGGACCGGCTATTTTGCGGAGTGTATCCATCATGTCAAAAGCATCTTCTTGAGTGTAAAAATAAAGGCTTTGAAACCTTGCTCCACCACCAAATTCAAAATGTTCGATTCCAGCTTCGAGAGATGCCTCAAATGCTGGTAAAAAATCTTTCGTTATCACTCGAGATCCATATACTGATTGAAATCCATCTCGAAATGATGTGTCCATAAATCTTATTTTTTTTAATGCCATTTTATACTCCTTTAAAAGTTGATATATTTTATTTACCTATATCTTCAAATATAGTTCCTTCAAACCACAGCTAGTCGCTATAGGTGTCACCTTTGGTTCGTAGCGGCAATCTCCGATTGCCATAAACGCTTGTAAAAAGCCAATCGGAGATTGGCACTACGAGCACAAATTGCGATAAACGCTTGTAAAAAGCCAATCGGAGGTTGGCACTACGAGCATAAATTGCGATAAGTCGACACTTGTAAAAAGCCAATCGGAGATTGGCACTACGAGCACAAATTGCGATAAGTCGACACTTGTACCTTGTCATCCACCTCTCCCCTATTTATGTGAAAGAAAATCCACTCTCAATTAATTTCTACATTTCAAGACCTTAGATACATATTTATCGCAGCAGTTATTACAGCTGTTATTTCTTCATCTTCTTTATCACTTAATTTTTGAAGTGATTGGGTAACAAGATGATTACTATCATTTTTTTCATCCTTTTTCAACAAAAATTTTGATGAGATACTTGGTATTTTTGGGGTTATTTTTTGAGTTTTCATATATATTAATGTTTTCTTTATTGAAAAGTATAACATTAATATTATAGGGGTTGACACAAGTATCATCGCTATTATTATCATTATCATATTCCCTCCTTGATTTTATGAAACAGATAGTATAAAACTATTCCTTCTCAAATCGCACAATTATATATTTTTGAATAATTCCAATAGAAAAGAGATAATCTTATCTATGTCTTTTATTTTCAAACTTTCATTTGGAGTATGTGGAGCTTTGATTGTCGGACCAATAGAAATCATCTGCATTTCTGGATATTTTGCTCCTATCACACCACATTCTAATCCTGCATGAATTACCTCAACCTCGGGTTCAGTTCCATAAATATTTTTATAAGAAACCTTTGATTTTGTCAATAATTCTGATTCCCAATCTGGTTCCCAAGCTGGATAACCTTCATCAGCATAGCAATTCGCTCCATACATCTGGGAAATATCTTCAATCTTTTCATACAATACATCCATCTGGGAGGATTTACTACTTCTTAGGCTGATCAATATCCGCAACTTATCTTCATCTGTATCTACTTGAGCAAGATTGTTTGAGGTCTCTACTATTTCATCATGTCCTATAGGTTCAAGGGTTTGGCTTACAGAACTCAATTCAGGCGAGACATTTTTTTGTGTAGCAGGGTCTGTTTTTTGTGATTGTTTATCGTTTACTAGTGAAAAGACACCATGAGGTAAATCCATCAACATTTTGATGATATTTTGAGAGATGTCTGTTCTAATATATCTTTCACAAGGTTCTATCTTTTCAAAGGATAGCTCCATCTGGGGTTCTTTTGCTCTGAAATCCCTTTCGATTTCATCAAATGTTTGTTTTTTAATTATTTTTACCAATGGTTCATTTTTACTCGAAAAACAAATCGTAGCGTTTGTAGGAATTGCATTGTGAGCAACACCTGCATTTATTGAACACAAATTGAAATTATCTGTATTTTTCGTTATCCAATGCACAACATCTGTTACAATCTTTATTGCGTTAGGCTTATTTTCATTTATCTGGATACCTGAATGTCCACCACTCAATCTTGAGATTGATAACTTATAACAGTCATTTTTTGATATATTTTCTTCATATACAAGAGGTATATCGATCAAAGTATTCCTACCACCCGCACAACCGATAGTAAAAACACCTTCATCTTCAGAATCGATATTTATCAAGTATTTTCCTTTTAAAACATCAGATTTTAATTCTCTTGCTCCGGTCAACCCCCTCTCTTCGTCCACTGTAAAGAGTAATTCGAGCGGTGGATGTGAGATGTTCTTCTCTGTTGCTATTGCAAGAGCTATAGCTATGGCTATTCCATTGTCAGCACCGAGAGTTGTGCCTTTAGCTTTTAACCAGCCATCTTCTTCAAACATCATGATAGGGTCTTTAGTAAAATCATGTAACGAACCTTCTTCTTTAACACCTACCATATCCATATGCCCTTGAATGATTATACTCTCTCCTGAGGATAGTTCTCCTCTGCCAGGTACTCGCAAAACCACATTCAATACATCATCTTGGTATATTTCCCATCCTTGTTTTTTGCCATATTCTACCAACCAATCACTGATATATTTTTCATTTCCTGAGCAACGAGGAATTTGATTAATTTCCTCAAATAGCTTAATGACAATATTATTATTTATCATAAATATCTCCAAATGATATTATTTTATTCAATATGGACAATAATTATTAATTTTCTTTTATTGTCAACTGTTTTTTTCAAAGGTTTATTCCGAATATTTGGCAATTTTTATTAATTCTCTCACTTATATTACTATTACTCCTTGATAGAGTAATCATTTCTTAAGAAAAGGTATTAATAGAGGCTGTTACATAATGTAATATTTTGTCATTCTATAAGAAGTTAAGAATCTCAACTACACTATTAAATATAAAGTTACAGATTCTTCGCTTCCATCAGAATGACAAACAATACCTGTTATGCGACAGCCTCTACCATCAAAAAAAGCCAAATATTTACTGCTTGCCCCTATAAGTAAAAATTCTAATAAACTTACGGTTATCTTAAATTCTTAAAACATGAGGCTTTCTAAATCACCAAAAAATTAATTCACCGAATTGGATATCAAGCATTATCTCACAGCAATTGATGGTGGAATTAGCTGAAATCCTTCTTCTTTTAATCTATCAACGAAATGAACTAATTGCCTATATTTCATATCGTTATGGCAGTGTGTGATAACTATTATGACTTCTTGATTTCTTATTCTTTTTATCTCATTTATCTTATCTCTTGCTACAGTCAACGATGAATCGGGAACATCAAGAAATATATCTCTGGTTGCTGTTTTAACACTACTTCTTTGAGCTACCTGCGTTACTCGTGATCTACCAGTTGTAAAGCTATCAATGAAAAACATGTTATTTGGTCTCAATGACTGCATGATGGCTTCTAAAACTCTATCATCTTGAGTTGCTTTACTACCCATATGATTATTCACACCTATAGCTAAAGGTAATTCTACTATCCAGCTATCTATTTGATTTCTGATTTGAAAATCATTCATGGAAGTTAGGATTGTGTTAGGTTCTTGCCTTTCTCTACCTTCAGGTTCCATCGGTATATGTATAATAACTTCTCTACCAGCTGCTACTGCTCTTTCTTGATGATCTTGAGAAAATCTAAGTCCGGGTAGGACCGCAAAGGCAATTTCTCTATCTAGCGAGTTAAATCTTTGGAACAGTGAGTTTCCTATTCCACCGAAATCATCAATAATAATTAAAATTTTTGGCAAATTTGGATTTACTATATACTGTCTTTCTCTATCTCTTTCCCTTAGTCTTTGCGAAGTTGTTGAGGCTGCTATAGTTTGGTTTATTTCTTCATTTTCATTGTTCCTAATTTGTGTTTCTAGATTTGAGATATCAGACTCAGAGATTGTTGGTAGAAATGTTTCTCTTTGCTGGGGTTCAGGTATTATTTCTTGCGGTAATTGAATATTATCGTTAGTTGTATGAACAACTCTTTGACTTTCTTCTCTTGATTCTTGTCCAAAACCTATTATATCCCGCCATGAATCGTTTGAATTTCTCTGTTGCCTTTCAGGTCGCTGATCATTATTTGTATTAGACTGAGAATTGGGAGTTTGAACCTGTGGAGAAGTTCTCTGCTCCTGATTTCGAGTTTCTTGAATTTCTTGTGAATCGTTTCCTGCCCCGATTATATCGCGCCAAGAGTTTCTAGTAGACCCATCATGTCTTGTTTCTCTTGGCACATTATTTCTAGTGGACTGTGAATGAGAAGCTTGATTACTAGCATTGTTATTGTTTTCTGTTTGTTCTCTACGATTTATCTCTCTAGTTTCTTGTCTCCTAACTCTTCTTTCTTTTCTACTATCTTTTGGTTCGTTATTTGAAACTGTTTCTCGCTGATTATTTACCACATCATGTATATCAGATGTCTCGTTTATCGCGACAAGAGTAGCTTCTTCGGGTGAAATGTTGATTATAGGCAAAACAAAATAAACGCTGAGAAAACCAACTGCAATAACACAACCTACCAGAAATATCATATTTCTGATATTATGGTTCTTTTTTTTTGTTATTTTTCTTGGTTTATTTGATCTTTTTCTTTTTTTAGCCATAATTAAATTCTGAGTTATTTTTGATTAAAACCACAAATGGTATGAATAAAACTAAAAACAAGTTATTTTTAATCAATTTAATTTCATCAAAGGATCTTTTAAATCAAAGGTCGTCTATAGTCTTTGTCGGGTCTAATAAAACATCAAAAAATTCAGCCAAATGTGGTTGAAATGGGAGAATTTTTAGAATAACGCTATGTGCTTCTTCACGCATGTTATATTCAAAACCTATTTGGAAAGTCAAAGCTATGAGTTGTCGATTAAATGGGTCTAAATCAAGTCCTTCTTCAAGATAATAAAATGCTCGTTCCAGGTTTTCTGCTCTTGTCATTGCTATTGCACCAGAAATATATGGTTGAGCGGAATAAGGATTGTTCGTTATCATTATTTCTATCAAATCTTCTGCTCTTTCTACATTTCCAGCACTTGCATTCGATATAATCAAGGACCCATAAAATCTACTTTTCTCATCTTCATCAAGGACAAATTCCAATGCTCTTTCAAAATATTTCAATGAATTTTCATCATCTCTGATGTTTTGATAATATTCTGCAAGTCTCATGTGAGCAGCCCCATAATTTGCCACTAGCCTTGTTTTGTTTTCATCTTTAAATAGCTTTTCATTGAAGATTCCACCATAAAAATATATATTATCAAGATTGTTTTTTATCCTTTCATAATTTATTCTATCTGCACCTCGAGTTGATACTATTCTGGATACCATTCCTTCGTTTATAAGATGATTGTCAAATCCTGAATAACCCGGAACAGTAACTGCAAAATAAATCGGTCTTTTCCCAAAATTGTCTTGTATAATTCGAATCACAGCTATATCTTGTATTTGCATTCCTGAACCAGCAGGTATTGTTATAGAAAATCTTTCACCATTGGGAGAACTTATTACTATCTCCATATCATCAGGAAAAAATGCAGGTCTAAGACCATCGATTTGTTCATCAGTCCAGTTCAATTCTAGACTATCCATATCGCGAAGCTGTTTCAAAAACCAAGGAGTATTTAACAGACTTAGATTGGCGACTACTACATCTTGTCGAATGCCTTTGATATGAGTGCTTTTCCAATCAAGACCTCTTGTTATCAGTTCTCGAGTCCTTGCTGTAGGAAATACATTTTCAGCATCATAAAGGTGTCCAATACCTTGTCGATTGCTCGATTCATGTATTTGAGCGATATGCTCATTGGCTTTGCTATCAAGAACAGATTGAACATACCAAACAGGGAAAGTATCATTGTCTCCATTGGTAAAGATAATAGCGTTTTCTTCGAGCCCCAAAAGTAAGTTTAAACCATAACCTAGAGCGATATATTCGCCTGAACGGTCGTGTTTATGATATTGAGAGACCATATTTAATATCGGGTATATTAATAACACAGATACTACAAAATATTTTAAGAATTTTTGGTCCGAAAAGTATTTTATCACCCCCACCGCTCCTATTCCCATTGCTATTGCCCAGAAATTGTAAGCAGTTGCAAAAAAATAGTCTCGATCTCTGACTTCATTTCCTGATAAATTCATCACAAATATCATCGCTACTGAAGCCATAAAAAATATGCTCAATAGATAAGCAAAAGAATTTTTATTATTCTTGAATGAATATTGAAATCCATATATACCTAAAAACACCATAAGCATATTACTCACTCCAGTCAAAAAATTTAATGGCATTTTAAACCAAGAAGACACCACTTCCACATCCATAAATTGCCATGTTAAGTAGCGTATAAAATGCTCTATGACTTGGACAGAAAAACTTCCTCGTCTCTGTAGAAAATTATAACTACCATATTGCCTACGCAAAATATAGTCCATAAACATATTTAAATTGTGAGGATGACCTTCATTGATAAAGGGACGATAGCCTGAACGAGCTAACAAAAAGAAATGGGTGCTAAATCCTAATATCAACATCAAAAAACCTAGAAACCATGCTTTTCGACCAATATATTTCCTTAAATACCACACCATGATACCTACTAAAGCAACACCGAAAGCCAATTTAGGTAGTTCTGGCACATTTGTGATTTCTTTTAATCCATCACAAATGATATATACTATCAGCAATCCGATTAGATACAAGATTATTTTACCCCAAAATGAAAAAGACTTAAAACTATTTTTGATGTAAGGATATACGGCTATAAACAAGATAGCTGGTGCTATTTGTAAAGTAGTTTGATGGATACTAAATCCTAAAAAAAGGAGATAAATAATTAATAACAAGATATTTTGATGGGAGAAATCGTTTTGCTTTTTTACCCAGACCAATATCAACCAAATGGAAATATTGATTATAAATGCCATTCCAGAATAACCGCCCCCAGGATCAATTGAATTCATCCAATATGTGTAAGAAAATGCAGTCAAAATAGCGGCAATAAAGCCTCCGGTAAATACTAGATACTTATCATCTTTTAACATGCTTAATAGCTGAACCGTTATTAAATAAGTAAACACCACTCCTAAAGCTCCAAACAATGACACCATAAAACTTATCATTACAGCATGGTCAAATCCTAAATTGAATATAGTAAAAAACCTCCCAAGTAGTATAAAAAAAGGATTTCCGGGTGGATGAGGTATACCCAAAATACTGCTACAAGAAATATATTCTCCAGAATCCCAAAAAGAAACGGATTTTGCATTAGTCATCACATAAATAAGCATTGTAAAAATAAATATCATTGAGGCAATGATTGAGTTTATTTTCGGAGATATTATTGTTTGAGGTCTGAAATCTTCAGAAATTTGCGATTCAAGATTTGTGCTTTGAACTAAACCTTTCTTATCAATAGTTTTATTTTTTTTTGACATTTAGTCTCCTTTGAATATTTGATTTACATTTCATATCGCTCCATATTTTCTAACTCACACATAAAATAATCAATTTTTATTGCTTAATATTTAATTTTTCGCAAGATAAATTCAATTTTTTTAAAGTTAGTTTTTTTTGCAAGTAAAAAGTGATAATGTTAATATATCTTTTCCTATATCTTTAAATAACATTCTTGTAATTCTTCAAGAGGCGAAGATTCACAAATCATTCCTGTCTCAAAACTAACCTGTAACCTTGAACGAAGTGAAAGGACTTAAAGATTTCTCCAACACACAGTAATGACAATGGCGGAAAAGATTCCTCATTCTACATATCTCTTGAACCTACCTTGAAAAAAGGAATAAATTGATTATCAATCACCCATCAACTCAAACAAAACATCAATTGCTCTTTGTAACTGCGGATCATCGCCACTTATATGATGTTCTGGAAGTCTTGGAACTAAAATATCCGGGATTGTTGGAAACAATTCCATGTTTTCCCAATTTAGTCTAAACCAACCACTGACAGGCATTCTCATGCTTGACCCGTCGAAAAGAGGCCATGGTCTTGTTCCTATCACAGAGCCACTGGTTGGCATACCTATCACATAACCAATATTAAAATCTCTAAACAATGTTCCAAATATTTCAGCATCCGAATATGAATCTTCGTCTATTAATAGGACTATAGGATTTTGATAGATATTACTTGGAGTTGGGTAAGGTTCGATTCCCCAAGTCCGATTGTAGGTATATGCCCTAGCAGGTCTCGTAATAATATCCATTAAATCGTGTCTGATACTACCACCACCATTTCCACGAATATCTATTACTAACCCATCGGTATTAGCATTAATCGCCCATATGTCTTGTTCAAATCTTCTTAATGAAGATTGATTCATCCTTTGTATGTGTATGTATCCAATTCGATTGTTGGTCAATTCTTTTACTGTTTGAAAATTTGACAATACCATGTCTTCGTATCTTAATTGACTTTGATCAGCAGCTGAAATACCTTTTACTAAAGCATTTACCACTCCTCTAGAGGTTTGTATTCTAAAACTAATATCTTTTCCTAATTGATTTAGTAATAATGGTGATATTGCTGTAGTGGAATTTATGGATTGTCCATTAATTTCGAGAATTATATCATTTTCAGTGATATTATATTTTTGATGTAGTTCAGAACCAAAATAAATCTTTTTTACCCTGATCCCTATTGGTAATCTCGACCTATAATCTGGAATAAATCCTGCGAAAGCTGGAGTAAATAAATTTACTCTACCATCTGTTCTCGGTGTAAAACCTGTATGAGATGCATTGACTCTACCAATCATTTCATCTATAAATCTTTGTAAAATATTTACATCTCTTATTTCATGAATGTGTGGTTCGAATAATTCATATATCTCTTCCCAATCTTGACCGTGCATATTGGGGTCATAAAAATTATGCCCAAATCTTCCCCAAACATGTTCAAATACATCTTTATTCAATTTTTCTACATTGAAAGTATAACTATAATCAAACTCGATTTGATTGCTTTGTTTACTTCGTAATGTGAGTTTATGCAACCTACTGTTCAGTATATAGTAAATCGCACTTTGGTCTTGAGTCAGCTGAAAATTATTGACATTTCCACGAGTATTGAATACATCTTCTTTTTTAGTTCCATCAAACTTGATACTTTTCAAAACAGTATTTCCGTTGTTTGTATTGAAATAGTATAGTGTCGAATCTCTTGAGGCAAAAACTGGTTGTAACCAACCCGGTTCATCTACCAATACCCTATTTCTGAGTTGAAAATTATCAAAATTTATATCCCATTCTGCAGTTGCTATAGGATTTTGTACATCCTGTGATGCTCCTCTAGGAATTATTCTATCCCAATGATCTTCGTTTTTCTGCCATTCATTTACTAAACTCACAATGTTTATATTACCATTGTATGAAAAGAACAGTTTATTTTCATCTTCACTGAAAACCATAGTTCCTATATTTCGTGTAGTTTTAAATAAATCTTGCACGGTGTTTGTTCTTAAATCTTTTATTTTTAGTGTTCTTACCCATCTTGAAAGATCAATGGATGAATAAAGTGTTTTCCCTTTTTCTGACGATGTTTCGATATAGTTTCCTACAATATCATCAGGAAATGTATCTGTGAAATTTCCATTCCTATCCATTTTTGCAAAAATATTTCTTTCTATGCTTTTATCATAACGAATAATCATTTCTCCTGCATGATTAATCCGTAAAGACTCAATATATTTATCGTCCGACCAGCTTATTTGTTCAATGTTTTGAGGATTTCTGATATTTAATCTATGAAGCCTCGGTATCCCTTTGATATTTTTAGCAAAATAGATTGTCTCATTGTCGTTCATTATCACAAAATCCTGTATTCCAGCTTGATCAAAGGTTAATTGGCGGACCAATCCACCTCTGATAGGCACTGCAAATAAATCATACCTATGAGAAAAAACGAGTAATTCTTGATTTTGCGATACAAAGAAAGAGGTCAATTCACTCTCAAATCTTTGATGAACAATAGGATTAGGAAAATTGTCTTCCCAAATCGCTATGGGTATCTTTCTCACTTGCTCTGTAGCAGGATCATAGCTCCAAATTTCTTTAAAATACTCAAATACTACCCTATCTACGCTGGATGAGACTGATATGTCGCGGGCTGACCAATCTGTGAAAAAAGTCAATTGTGTCTGAGTAGTTATATCAAAATCATCCATATAAAATAATTGAAAATGCTTACCATCAGAAGCTACATAGTAAAGTCTATCCTTGTGTTTTCTGGAAAATTTCGGATATCTCTCTGTCAATGGTGTATCTGTAAGTCTTGTAAATTCCTCTGTATTTATGTCATAAAGCCATAGATCTCCATTATGAGTCCCCTGATAAGCTGGTCTAAAAGCTAAACCACGCCTGTCAAAGACTATCTTTGTCCCTTCATCAGATATAGTAGCGAAACTGCCTGTAATCCCCAATATTTCTAATGGTCTATGTCCACCTAATTCAAGTTTTACATAAGATCCAAGTTCTCCCGGTGACCTCATTATGCCGAGAATAGCAGAACTATCCGGATACCATTCTGAAAAATTTATATCTTCATCGCTGATTTTTCTTGCCACTCCTCCATTGCGAGGCATAAGAAAAATCTTATTTATTCCTTCTCTATCAGATTGAAAAGATATCCAGTTATCACAAGGTGAATATGCTGGTCGCGATATTCTATCATTTGTAGCCGTCAATCTCCGTGCTACACCACCTTCAAAAGGGACTTCCCAAATATTATTCATGTAGACAAAGAGCACACTCTGACCATCTGGTGATATTGCTGGGTCATCTACATAAAATGGCTCATAAGCCGATAAAGCACTGATTGTTAGCGCAAAAAAAAGTGTAAAAATAAACTTTTGCATTTATCCTCCATTATTTATCCAATATTTGTTAACCATTTATATGCTTCAAATTCATCTAAAATGACTGGCATTCTGTGATGAATCTTCGAAATTTCTTCATTTGCCGGACAGGTTACTATAGTAAAAGTAACAAGTTTCTCCTGACCCCATATTTCATATAAACCGGCAAAACTTTTGATGTTATTATTCGGATTTGAGAAAAAAAGTAATTTTTCTTTTTTTGAGGTTTGAAAAAATATATCTTCAAAATTTTTATTCTCTATAGTTTTATTGTCTCTTTCATAAAATCCTGTAAATGGGATTAAACATCGTCTTTGATGATATGCATATTTAAAGGATGGTTTTTCTGCAAGAGTTTCCTGTCTTGCATTTATTGTTTTATAAGCTACCTTTTCATCTTTAGCCCAAAATGGGATGAGCCCCCACCGTGCTGGTAATATTTTTATTTTGCCACTCCTCTCCCCCACTCCTTCTATTTGAGATGGTATCACATCTTGAAAAGTAAAATTGTGAGATCTTAGGGTTAAATCACTAGTCACTATAGGAACCCAATTCATCGGTTTCACAATCTCATTTGGCAGATTTGAAAGCAATTCAGATTCAAAATTGTAAAAATCATCCTCATCAAGAACAAAACTTCCGTTTTTTAAAAAATTATAATAATCCTTGATAGCTTTTAAACTACCCAAAATTGCAAATTGTCCGCACATTTTTCCTCTTATTTATTATTTAACACTATGTAATGTTCTCTCGATTTTAGGTCTTTCCAATGGTAAATAAACAAATCTATGAGAACCAGCAACAAGAATATTATGTATTTTTCCTGTCAAAGACTCTACTGCATCAATATAGTCTATAGTATGAAGTCCTTCCATAGCTTCACAATCGTTATTTTGTATCATTTCCATAAGTTTATTTCTTAAATCCTTATGTTGATGATTTAATCTGTTTTCAAGTTCAAATATCTTGTCTGACAAATCTTTATCAAAATCTTCTAAAAAATTTACACATAAATCTAACATAAAAAGAACCTTCTTATGCATATCTGAAATGATACCTAAAAATTCGTCATTGAAATTTGCTTTAATTCCAAGTATTTGAACATTAAGTATTTCATTGATATGCTCTGCATAATCGCCAATCCTTTCCACATCATTGACTGCATGAAGTAAAGAAGGAATTTTTTCTGCTATCAATTTTGAATTTGACCTTTCGTTTAATGCTACCAAATAAAGCGTTATTTCTGCTTGTAGATGATCAATGGCATTTTCTATTTTTTCAATTTTTTCTTGATCTCGATAATTGCTTGTATTGAATAGCTCCATTGATGTTTCAAGTGAATTTTTTGACAATCGAAGCATTTCTTGCATTTCTTTTATTGACTGCTCTATGGCTATCTCAGGGGTAGTTAAAAGATTCTGATCAAGATGCTTGGGATCGCCAGAGGATATTTCTTCAAATGAATCTTTTTTGATAATAAGTTGAGCCAATTTTGCTAATAATCCAGTAAAAGGCAAAAATATCAAGCAGTTTACTATATTGAAATAAGTGTGAGCATTGGCTACATAACGAGCTATATTACCTGTATCGATAGGAGTGACTAAGTAAATAAATCTTGTGTAAACCCCAATATATGTCAAAAAAGCGAAAATAACTGCACCTAAAACATTGAATAAAGTATGCACAAGAGCAACTTGTTTTGCTGCCTTACTCACATTTACACTTGCAAACCAAGCTGTAATAGTAGTTCCTATATTACTTCCAAAAATCAGATACATAGCACCTTCTAAACTGATTAATCCTGTGCTGGTCAAGACTAATGTTATACCAATAGCTGCTGAAGAACTTTGAATAATCATTGTAAAAACAGCTCCCACAAGAACAGATAATATCGGATTGTTGGACATATTCACTAGAAAATCTTGAGCTATGGGAGAATTGCGTATTGGAACTACAGAAGATGACATTACATCCAAAGATACGAATAACAACCCAAATCCCAATATTATATAGCTCCATTTCTCCATAGATTTGCTTGTTCTTAAAAATAACATAACAATCCCTGCTATTACAAATATATAAGCATAAGTACCTAAATTGAAAGCTATTAATTGTGCAGTGACAGTAGTCCCAATATTCGCACCCATGATCACACCGATAGCCTGTGCGAGTGTCATCAATCCAGCATTGACAAGCCCTATCACCATTACAGATGTAGCACTACTACTCTGGATGATCCCTGTCACTGCTAACCCAACACCTACCCCTTTTAAAGGAGTATCTGTCAATCTTTTCAATATCCTTTTCATTTTGTTTCCTGCTACTGCTTGAAGATTATCATTCATTATCTTCAAAGCGTATAGAAACATCGCTAAACCACCGAAAAAATTGATAAAAAACAATAAAGTCATATAATTAATTCCTATAAATATTCCAAGAAATGTAAAAAAAAATCAAGAGGGTTTTATGTCAACTAAAAGATAATAATCAACATTTAGAACTCTCTTAAAACATCTATTTTACATAATTTTACAAATATAAAATTTAATTGTAAAGCATTTCCATTTGAAATCAACAGTCTTTATGCATTTTCTAAAACTATTTCGCGATATTTTTAGCAGTTTCACTTGACATTTGCCAATATACCGTAGCAGTAGGGTAATAAGTGTTTACTTTTCATTTTGGTTCATATTCTTTGAATATTCAAGAGGAATAATGGTTTGGTAGAAAACGGTTATCATAATAGGGGTTATATCCCGTAAGGATAATGCTATATCGTTATTCTGAGAGCTTCTCGATAAATCTAAAATCTCTTGAACCACTACGAGAAATAACCCCTTTTTGCATCAGATTTCTATCAAACCATAGCCTCTCTTAAACATTCAAAGTAAGCTAAAATAGATAAGTTGACACTTATGGGCATGCACCTACAATATCCTGGTTAATGTAAAGTGGAAATGCTATTGATATATTTCCCGTAAAACTATATTTTTTTATTATTCTCTTAAAATAAACTATACTATTAATAAATATAGAAGAGATTGTTTACTCTGTGTTTAATACATCTGTTCCTCAGAAAGTGTTAGCATTTTGGAAAAAAAATAATTAGCAATCTCAGATTTTGATTGACAAAAATGACCCTTTGGATATTTTGGCACAAAATTAGCAATTATTTGAAAGGAGTGCTAAATGAATAAACCAAGGTTTAAATCTTTAAGAAGAGAAAAAGTAGTCAGCGATGAACTTCGTGAAAACACTATTTTGAAAGGGCTTATAGAAGAATATATTCAGACAAAAGCTCCAATTTCCTCTCGAATTATATGTGATAATAAGCAAAAATCGGTTAGTTCTGCTACTATCAGAAATGAGTTGTTTAAACTCGAAAAAAGAGGTCTAATTTATCAACCTCACACTTCAGCTGGTAGAATGCCAACAATATCAGGTTATAGAGAATATATAAATTTAATATCCAATGAAATCGAAAATACAATTTATGAAAAACTTGATTTTTTAAAAACATTGTTGATAAATAATTATCGTGATATCCCATTGTCATTGCATTATATAAAACAACTTTTAGCCAAAGAGACAGATTTATTAACATTTGTAGCAGAACCCGAGATATCATATGATATATTGCAGAAACTCGATGTTTTTAAGATTTCAAAGGAGAAGATGCTTTTTGTAGTTAGTTTAGCTTCAGGTATGGATAAAACAGTAGTAATCAAAGCAGATTTTGAAATATCTGAACAACAATTGAAAGTAGCAGTTCGTTATATAAATGAGGAATTATCTGGAATGCGTATATTTGATATCCAAAATAAATATATAGAAGAAATGTCAGAAAAATGGGCTTCAGAAAATAAATTGTTAAACTTGTTTGTGAAAGAATTTTATTTTGCGTTATTTGAGATGAATAATTATTTTATCCATTTTGACAGTAATGTTGAATTTCTTGAGCAACCAGAATTTGATACAAAAAATATAATCATCCTCTTTTTTAACTTGATGCAAAGGCAAGATATGTTGGTAAATATCATGCATAAAAATCTAGGAAATAACGAATGGAAAGTCGTTCTTGGTGAAGAGTTTGGGAATCCAGAATGGTCGGATTTTTCAATTGTATACGCAAAATATGAGATCTTTGATATTCCTGGTTATTTAGGAGTAATAGGACCCTCTCGAATGGATTATAAAAATCTGATACCTAAAGTTAGAGATATAGCCAAAACAATCACGGAAACAACAAAGAAAGGAATGATGGTAGTCAAGAATTATGAATTAAAATAAGGAGAAATAAAAATGAATAAAACATCACCTGAAAGTTCAACTTGCAATACAGAGCAAGAGGTAAAAGAGGTAAAGATGAAAAAGAAAAAAACAGAAATCATTGAAGATTTGGAAAAAGAAAAGAGTGAATTTAAAGACAAATGGTTAAGAACGCTTGCGGAGTTTGAAAATTATAGAAAAAACTCTCATAAAGAGAAACAAGATTGGATAAAATACGCCAATGAAAAAGTCTTTTTGGAGTTTTGCGATGTTCTTGATAATTTTGAAAGAGCTTTATCTACAGATGTAAATAGCGAAAATTACTCATCTTATATAAAAGGTGTGGAAATGATCTTTCAACAAATGAATTCTATTTTCAAAAAGAACGATGTCATAAAAATCGATGCTTTAGGTAAAGAATTTGACCCAAATTATCATGAAGCTTGGTCTTCAATACCGGCTCTTGAACCAGAAAACATAATTGTAGCAATAGTTCAAAATGGCTACATGTTAGGCGAAAAAGTCATTAGAGCTAGTAGAGTGGCTGTATCAAATGGAGAAAAACCGGAGTAAATTGAGAATTAAGAATTGTCAATATTGACTTTTTAATTGTAATTTTAAATAAATAAAACTGGAGGATAAATACAATGGGTAAAATCATTGGAATTGATTTAGGGACCACAAATTCTTGTGTTTCCGTAATGGAAGGTGGAAAACCTGTAGTGATAGTAAATGCAGAAGGGGCAAGAACGACTCCGTCTGTGATAGGCTTTGCCAAAGGAGAAAGATTGGTAGGTCGTATAGCAAAAAGACAGTTAATTACCAATCATAAAAACACAGTTTATTCCATAAAAAGATTTATAGGAAGAAAACTAAATGAAGTTCAAGAAGAGACAAGTATAGTAGGCTATCAAGTGAAAGCAGCATCGAATGGTGAAGTATTGGTATATATAGAAGCAGAAAAAAAAGACTTTACCCCACAAGAGCTTTCAGCCATGATCTTGAAAAAAATGAAAGAGACAGCAGAATCATACCTCGGAATGGAGATTTCAGAAGCAGTTGTTACTGTACCAGCTTATTTTAATGACGCACAGCGACAAGCTACCAAAGATGCTGGAAAGATAGCAGGTCTCGAAGTAAAGAGAATCATCAATGAACCTACAGCTGCGGCATTAGCTTATGGATTGCAAAACAAAAAGACAAGATCAGAAAAAGTAGCAGTATATGACCTTGGTGGCGGTACATTTGATATATCAATACTTGAAGTAGCTGATGGAGTTGTCGAAGTGCTTTCAACAAATGGAGACACGCATTTAGGTGGAGATGATTTTGATAAGGTAGTGATGGACTGGTTGATAGACAAATTTAAAAAAGATGAAAATATCGACCTCAGTAAAGATTCCCAAGCGTTGCAAAAGCTAAAAGAAGCCGCTGAAAATGCCAAAGTAGAGCTTTCAGGTATACAAACCACAAATATCAATCTACCCTTTATCACAGCCAATGCAAGCGGTCCAAAACACTTAAACTATGATTTGACACTCGCTGAATTTAATAGATTGACAGATCATCTCATAGCAAGAAGTATCGAACCTTGCAGAAAAGCACTCTCGGATGCAAAATTAAGTGCGAATGATATTAATGAAGTCCTACTCGTCGGTGGTAGCACAAGAATACCAGCAGTAGTTGAGGCTGTAGAAAAATTCTTCGGAAAAAAAGCTAATAGCACGATGAATCCTGATGAAGTAGTTGCTTTTGGAGCAGCAGTTCAAGGCGGTATATTAGGTGGTGATGAAAGCGTTCAGGATATTTTATTGCTTGATGTTACACCTCTGACTCTCGGGTTGGAAACCCTTGGTGGTGTCAGGACACCTATAATAGACAGAAATACAACGATACCCACCAAAAAATCACAAATCTTCTCTACTGCTGCGGACAATCAAAGTGCTGTTACAATAAATATTTTACAAGGTGAAAGACCCATGGCTGCAGACAATCGAGTTCTCGGAAGATTTGACCTTGTAGGTATTCCGCCAGCGATGAGAGGAGTTCCTCAGATAGAAGTTACCTTTGACATTGATGCCAATGGTATTTTACATGTAAGTGCTAAAGATAAAGGAACCGGTAAAGAACATTCTATGCGAATCGAAAGACCGGGTTCATTAAGCGAAGATGAAATCAATAGAATGGTGAAAGAAGCAGAAGCTCATGCAGCAGAAGATAACGAGAAAAAAGAAAAAATTCAAAAGAAAAATGAGCTCGATGGTTTTATTCTTAGCACTGAAAAAAGCCTAAAAGAATATGGAGATAAACTTAGCGATACTGAAAAAAACGAAATAGAAATTGCAATCAGTGAAGCAAAGGAAAAACATGAAAAAGGTAACACTGCACAAGAATTTGAAGATGCAATAAAAGCACTTTCAGAAAAAGCTATGAAACTCGGAGAAATTGTCTACAAAAATATGCAGGCGCAACAAGGAGCAGAGGGTGCTGGTATGAGTCCAGAAGATTTTATCAATATGACAGGTGGACAAAAACCTCCTACGCAGGAGGCACCCACTGAGAACTCAGGACCAGTAGAGGCTGAATACGAAGTAGTTGAAAATGGATGATGGAAAATGTAAATCCCCCATTTGATTGGGACAGATAATGTAGGTAAGAAAATGATTAAAATACTTATTTTATTGTTTTTAGTCTTTATGATAATAATGGTTTTATCATGTGACCCAGAAACAATCAAAGGAAATGGAAACATCGTGGAAAGCGATGTTACCATTTCCCCTTTTGAGACAATAAATTGTGATGGTTCAGCAGAAGTACGCTTTCACAAAAGTGAAGAGTATGGAGTTTTATTTAGCATAGATTCTAATCTCGAGGAGTATGTGGAAATCTTTACAAACAACAACAAAGCTCTCGTGATTAGAATGAAAAGATCTAATTCGTATCAATACACAAACTTTGTGGTTAATGTTTATGCTCCCACACTAAATGGAATATCTTTGTCTGGTTCTTGTTCTTTTAACACTAATGAAACTATAGAAACAGAAAATTTTGAAATAGCAGTAACTGGTTCAGGTAATATCACAGGAAAACTTGAAAGCAATAGACTCACAACGGTTATAACAGGTTCTGGAAGAATTAACTTAGAGGGAAAAAGCGAAGATACTGCTATAAGAATCTCTGGTTCAGGTAATTTCAATGGTGAGAGTTTTGTTGTGAATAACGCAAATATAAACATTAGTGGATCTGGAAACATATCTATGAATGTTTTAGAAAATCTCAATGTGAGAATCAGTGGTTCTGGGAGAGTTCGTTATAGTGGCAACCCCAATATCACCTCTAATATATCGGGATCAGGAAGATTGATAAAAATGGATTAAAAAGGATTACATAATATGCCAGAATTATGTAGATTTTACCGAATGATAATAAAGATGATGTTTTCTGACAATAAAAAGTATCATAAACCACACATTCATGATTATTACGCTGAGCATATTGCTACTGTAAGCTTAGATGGTGAAATACTAGAGGGGTCTCTACCACAAAAAAAGTTTACTCTACTTCAAGCTTGGATGATAATGAGAGAAAACGAATTATACTCTGCTTGGAATAATGCTGTCAGAAATCTCCCTATTGAAAAGATAGAACCTATAAAATAATGGAAGCACCATTATGTATGTCAAAAATGGAATAGTCTATGCTGGTGAAATAGAACCACCCATAAGAGTAATATCTGTTCGGGCATTAGACGAATATAAGTTGTGGTTAAGATTTACAAATGGAGAAGTAAAAGAGTTTAATTTTAAACCTTTACTTGATGAACCCGTTTTTAAACCTTTAAAAGATAAAACTGTTTTTAATAGTGTTTATATAGATTTTGGGTGTACAGTTTGGAATGATGGTGAAATAGACATAGCACCTGAATATTTGTTTGAAGAAGGAATTACTGTTGAAGAAAATCAAAACTGACATCAATAAATCAAAATAAAAGGATGATTAATTATGTACGACAAAAATAATGTATTTGCAAAGATAATTCGTGGTGAAATACCCGCTAAAAAAATCTTTGAAAACGAATATGCACTTTCCATAGAAGATATAGACCCTGTAGCCAGTATCCATGCCTTGATCATGCCCAAGGGTGAATACGCAGAGATTTATGATTTTGTATCAAAGGCATCCGTTGAAGAGCAGAAAGGGTTTTGGGAAGTTTTTCAAAAAACAGCAGAGATATTAGATTTAAAAGAAAATTTTAATACTCTGACCAATTCTAAGAAACCACCTTTCTTTGTGCAGTCAGTTCCGCATTTTCATCTACATTTGATAGGTGGAAAAAAAATAAAAAATCTTACCAACTGGTAAAAATTTATGGAGATAATATGCTAAATTACGAAAAAATAGGAGCATCAATTCAAAAACTTAAGGGTGGGGTGATAATGGATGTTACTACCCCTGAACAAGCATTGATAGCTGAGGCAGCTGGAGCAGTAGCAGTCATGGCACTTGAAAGAGTCCCAGCAGATATTCGTGCAGTAGGTGGAGTATCTCGCATGTCTGACCCCAAAGTAATAAAAGAGATTAAGCAAACAGTGAAAATACCTGTGATGGCAAAGGCGCGTATCGGGCATTTTGTAGAAGCTGAAATCCTACAAGCACTCGGAATAGATTGTATCGATGAAAGCGAGGTTTTGACACCAGCTGACGATAGATACCATATCAATAAACGAGATTTTAATGTTCCATTTGTTTGTGGCGCAACAAATTTAGGTGAGGCTCTCAGACGGATAGAAGAAGGTGCTGCCATGATCCGCACAAAAGGAGAAGCAGGTACAGGAGATATAGTTCAGGCGGTTCGTCATTTGAGAGCAATCCAAAGTGAAATGATGTCTGTCAAGTCTCTAAGTCGCGATGCTCTTTATCACAAAGCAAAAGAATTGCAAGTTTCTTTTGATTTACTCGAATATGTGCATATAAACGGAAAATTGCCGGTTTTAAATTTTTCAGCTGGTGGTGTTGCAACTCCAGCAGATGCTGTATTGATGGTAAAGCTCGGTGCTGAAGGGGTTTTTGTAGGCTCAGGCATTTTTAAATCTGGAGACCCAGTAAAGAGGGCAACAGCGATAGTAAAAGCTGTGCAAAATTATGATAAACCAGATATAGTAGCAAGTTTGTCAGAAGATCTCGGTGAAGCTATGGTCGGCATAAATGAGAATGAGATTCAAATACTGATGGCGGATAGAGGGAAGTAAATCAATTGATACTGGATAATGGATAATGGATAATGGATAATGATTGTATATTAATCAAAAATACTGTATTAAGTAGTATAGAAGTTATTTCTATACAAACAGACAGTTTTGACATCATTTTGAGGGATTCAAAAGGAAAAGGATTGAAATTATATTTTGACTCCAAGCAATTTCAAGGAAGTGAGCAACTCGGCTCCTTAATGCTCAATAATGTTGAAAAAACTATCAGTTTTGAGTTATTTGAAAAGGATTTATATATAATTAACGAAGTAAAAAAATCTGATCCAAATCCAGCTATCATAGTTGAATTACCAATTGATAAAGAGCTTAAAATATTTATTGAGACCCAGAAATCTGACATTTATATTGCAGAAGAAATACTAGACAATATAAATAAAAAGGTTTTCTGCAAATCTGAAAAAGGAAATATTTTGAGAAAATGTTTTATGTATTTTGACAAAGTAGAGGTTTAATGGCAAAAAGAGATTATTACGAGATTTTAGGAGTAGATAAATCAGCCGATAATGAAACAATAAAAAAAGCTTATCGTTCATTGGCAATGAAATATCATCCTGATAAAAATAAAGATAATAAAGAAGCTGAAGATAAGTTCAAAGAGGCGAGTGAAGCTTATGAAGTTCTCAGTGATTCAGAAAAAAGGTCCTTATATGATCAACATGGTCATGCTGGTTTAGAAGGCGCCTTTGGAAGTGGTGGCTTCTCCTGGAGTGACTTCACCAGACAAGGTGATTTTGCAGATATATTTGGAGGTTTTGAATCAATATTTGATGCTTTTTTTGGAGGAGGCTCTCGAAGCAGAAGAAGCTCCGGAGGTCAGTCAAAAGGCGAAGATCTGAAGATAGAGATGTCCTTAACCCTAAAAGAGATATATGAGGGAGTATCAAAAACTATAAAAATGAATGTTCGAGATACTTGCCAAGTTTGTCGTGGCTCAGGTTCTAAAGATGGCAAAACTCAGTCGTGTTCACAGTGTGGTGGGCAAGGACAGGTTAGGCAAGTAAAACAATCAATTTTTGGTCATATACAGACGATAGTTACATGTCCCAGTTGCAAAGGTGATGGTAAAATAATAGCAAATAAATGTTTAACTTGTAATGGCGAAGGTCGGACACCACAATCAAAAAATGTGAATGTAAATATCCCAAGAGGTGTCCATGAAGGTCAATATGTTAGAATTCGTGGTGAAGGAAACGCTGCTCCAAGAGGTGGTATAAAAGGTGATATACTTGTCATGATTCACGAAAAAGATGACAATATGTTAAAAAGAGAAGGTGCGAATCTTTATTGTGAATTCCCTATCAGCTTTACTCAAGCTGCTTTAGGCGATGATGTCTTTGTTCCTTCTATCAACAACAAAATCAAGTTGAAAATACCAGCAGGGACACAGACAGGCAAAGTGTTTAAGGTATCTGGTCAAGGTATGCCTGAAGCAAATTCATCTTATATGGGTGATTTGTATGTGATGGTCAGAGTGATGACTCCTACAAACCTGAGCAATGCAGAAATCAAGATTTTAGAACAATTTAGAGAATTTGACAATAAAAGAGATTTAAAACTGGAAAAAAGTTTTGTGGAAAGGTTTAAAGGGTTATTTAGGTGATAATAGAGAATGTAAATCCCCCCTAATGAAGGGGGGCAGAGAATGGAGAAATTTATATGCCCTCATTCTACCTAAATTTTTCTGAAAATACATCAGGTATAGAAGTGCTTAATGATGAGTATCACCATATTGTAAATGTTTTTAGACATAAAAAAGGTGATGTATTATCATTAATTAATGGTAAAGGAGTAAAGGCAAAGGGAAAGATACATGAAATTACTAAAAAGTCTTTGCTTATAAAGATAGATGAGATAGTATATATAGAGAAGCCTTTTAATAAAGTGGCTTGTGCTTTTACTCTATTGAAACAAAAGAATGACTTATTTATTGTAGAAAAGCTCACAGAACTCGGTGTAGATGACCTTTTTCCAATACTGACTAAAAACTCTGTCAAACAATCAAGTGAAAATACTATCGAAAAGTTTTATAGGACAGCTATCAGCGCGTCTAAACAATGTAATAATGCTTGGTTACCCAAAATACATCAGGTGCATGATTTGAGCGGAGTTTTTAATATCTTGAAAGAGCATGATTATTTACCTATTATTGCCTCAGAAATAATTCAAAAATCAACTCTAATGAAATTTTTGGAAAATAGCTCAGAAAAAAAAGAGTCTCATAATAGGTCAATTTTAGCGAATAAAACTAATATCTGTATAGTCATTGGTCCTGAGGGTGGTTTCGACAAATCGGAATTTGATATGTTTGAAGAGCTTGATATTGAACAAGTAACTATCTCAAAAAATATCTTAAGAGCAGAAACCGCTGCAATTTGTGCTGTTTCTCAAATAATGGGAATATTTAATGGATAATGGAGATTATGAAAATAGAAATAAAAATAGTTAAAACAGCTGATATAAAGCAATTAATAGAATTATATAAAGATGCTGGTTGGTGGAAAGAAGAAAATGATGGAACAGATCCTTCATTTATTCAAAAAATTATTGAAGGCTCATTTTGCTTTGCTATAGCAGTCATTGAAGACAAAATAATCGGTATGGGTAGGTCTATCAGCGATGGTGTTTCAGATGCTTATATTCAAGATGTTGCAGTTTTAAGGGAATTTCGTGGACAAAGAATTGGAGTGAAGATAATGGATGAGATTATCAAATTTTTAAAAAATAAAAACATCACCTGGATAGGACTTATAGCAGAACCCAATGCCGTGTCATTTTATGATAGATACGGATTTTCACGGATGGAAAACTATGTGCCGTTTTTACTGAAAGATAAATTGTAGGTGACGGAAAAATCTGTCCCTTACAAATAATTTCGGAACGGATAAATCCGTTCCCTACCAATGAGGAAAGAATATATGATAGACGAAATATCATCTCTTGATAAGAGATTTAAAACTATTTCACTCGATGATATTGAGATTATAAACGAATATGTAAAAAAATATCCAAAAGAAAATTGTGATTTTAATATTTGTACACTTTTTACATGGGGTCTTTATTTCAAGCTCGAATACACCATTTTTAATGATAGATTGATTTTGTTTAATCCTTTTTATGGTTATCTATTAGCTCCATTAGGTGAAGATTTTACAGCACAAGAGCTTTTTCAAATAAACAATTGTTGTGAGAAGATTCATAAAAAAGTAGAAATCATGGTGGTTTCTGAAGATTATGTCAATAGCACTCCTAGTCTGGGAGAATATTTTACTATTTACAATGATTTAGACTGGAATGACTATGTGTATAGTCTGGAAAGTCTTGTAAATCTGTCTGGAAAAAAACTTGCTAAAAAGAAAAATCTGGTTTCACAGTTCATGAGACAATATTCTGATTGGGAAATAAAAAAAATTGAAAACAAAGATTTTAACGAGATAATGGATTTTGTTTATTATTGGAAAAGCGTTCATGTAGAACAAAACGAATATCTCGATATAGAGATAGAAGCTTTAAAACTTGCTCTAAAAAACTGGGATTGTTTGCCCAATGAAGGTATAAAGCTCTATGTCGAAAAAAAGCTAGCAGCGTTTGCTATCTGGAGTCCACAAAAAGAAGATATGGTGACAGTTCACTATGAAAAATATGACCCTGCAATAAAAGGAGCTGGACAAGTAATAAATCACGAAACTGCTATGCTCTTGAAAGATAGATATAAATTTGCCAATAGAGAGCAAGATATGGGGTTACCGGGTATTAGGCAAGCTAAAAGGTCATATCAACCATTGAGGTTAGTTCCTTTTTATAGGTTAAAGAGTAAATAGTGAATTTTAATGGCTGTCGCATAACAGTTTTTTTATGCCATAATACGAAAACAATCACATTTTTTATATCCACATATTTTCTTATAAAATAGTAAATTAAGGGTTTCAGTAAAAGTTTAAGAAAATCTTCAAAATATGTAAAAAATAGTGATTGTTCGAAAGCATAACGAATGAAAGTATAATAATACTGATAAAAAGAGAAAGAATTTATATGTTTATTTATTCATATCTCAAAGCATCAATCAGATTCAAATTTGCTGCTTTTTTTGCTGGATACCAACCGAAGAAAACTCCTATCAGACAAGAAAAACTAACTGCTAAAAACACAGAACCTAATGTAACTTCTGTGTGCCAGTTCATAATATTTCCAAGTATATTCGTGCAAATTGAACCGGCAATAATGCCAAAAATCCCTCCAATACCACTGATAAAAATGGCTTCTACAACAAACTGCAATAATACATCATTTTTTTTTGCACCCACAGCCATTCTTAAACCTATTTCTTTTATTCTTTCGGATACAGAAACTAGCATTATGTTCATAATACCTATACCACCCACTACTAAAGAAATGCCTGCTATGCTTGCCAGCAACAATGTCATAGTATCCGACACATTACTTGCCATCTGTGCCATTTCTTTTTGGGAATTTACCAGAAAATCTTCATCAGTGGAATTACTATATCTGGAAAGTAAAACTTGTGTAATATCTCTTTGCACAAAAGGTATAACTTGCCTTGACACAGTTGATACATATATAGTCATATTGGGAAATCTTCTGTTTATATATCGTTGTAAAACCGTAGTATAAGGCATTAAATAAATATCATCTAAATCACCACCTAAAGTGCTTTGTCCTTTACTTGATAACACACCAACCACACGAACAGGAGTATTTCGATGGCGAATTAACTTTCCAATCGGATCTTCTTCAGGAAAAAAATGGTCAGCAATAGTTTTTCCTAAGACAATTACTTTTGCTCCTCTCTCAACATCAAGGTTTGAAAACATTTCGCCTTCATCCATATCATAATTTCTAATGAAAAAATAGTCTGTGTCTACTCCAAATCCACGAGTTCGCCAATTTAAACTTCTGTATCTGAGCTGTCCCCCAGTGCCAATGACAGGTGTGATATAATTTATACCGGGAACCTGTTCAATTATAGCATCAAGATCTTGTAAACTCAGTCTGTTGGCTTCACCTGTTTCTGTTCTAACGGCACTTCTTTGAAAATTTGTCATAATAGTAATGACATTTGTCCCTACGCTTTGAATTTGGTCTTCAATTAATCTTTTTGCTCCTTGCCCAATAGCAAGCATAGTTATCACTGCACCAACTCCAATAATGATGCCAAGCATAGTTAAAAAAGTCCTTGTTTTGTTCTTTAGGAGTGATTTTAAGGCAATTTGCATTATCTCGATTAATGACATAATATCTCCTTTAAAGTATAGCGATTTCCTATCACTATTTGATAACGAAATCATAGAGCAGGAAATCGCAACTACTTAATCGACTGGAAACGCAACTACTGTTACAATTTTTTCAAAAGTTTCACATCAACATGGACAACTTGCCAGTTTCTTTTATCTCTTTTAAAATCACCAGAGATCTCAATAGTATCCTCTGGAGTTACAGTCTGTCCCCACCATCTGTCACGTTTAATCTTTACGGATATATCTCCCGTTTCATCACGAAAAATAAACCTATCATGACTAATGGCTTGGATAATGTTTCCTCTCATTATTACTGGAGTCTTATTGGGAAACATTGCAGTCTGATTAACTGTAATTATAGCTGAAGGTCCATCATAACCACCAAAACCGTGGGTCATAGGTCCAACAAAACCGCCTGGTCCAACAGGAGTTTGTTGTGCAAATATAGGCACTGTAAAACCCAACATCGCTATAATGCAAATCAAGATAATAAGTTTTTTACTCATAAATCAATCCTCTCTATCTTTTTTTGACAAAGAAAAATGATATAGCTTTTTTGTCAAGCATTATCTTAAAAACATTTTTGAGAAAAAGCTTGACGAAAAAGCCCCCTCAAAAAAAAATAACAATCAGAGAATGATTTTTAGGAGAAATAAATATGAAAAAAGGACTTATTTTATACCTGATAGTGAGCTTGTTAATGATTAGTAGTTTGTTGACAGAAGAGCTTGGAGATTTTTATCCGGGTCGATTGAATGTTTGCTTTAGTTCAACAGGTATCCGTAGCCGTGTTGGGGAAATAGAAATCCGCAATGAAGATGGCATTGTGAAAACACAATTCGATTGGTTTAATGAAATTTCAATGGAATACGAAATCATTGAATTACGCCAACGGTTCAAAGTTCACGACACCGAATGGAACCGTAATGGACGCTATCTAATGAATATTTTTAACCTTCAGATAGCAGACCATAATCGGACAAGCGAGCTTCGTGAAGCTCTAGAAGCGCTTCCTGAGATTATGTATGCTGAATATGATCCAGTATTAAGAACATTTCCGGATATTTATCTATCAGAACATAATGATACATCGGAATTATCTGGCTGGAGCTATACCCCCAATGACCCATTGTTGCTTCAACAATGGGCAATAGAAGCAATAGAAGCTGAAATGGCATGGTATTTCGAGACCGGTTCAAGGGACATAGTGATAGGGATAGTGGATTCTGGAACCAAATGGAATCACCCTGACCTGAGAGCCAATGTTTGGACTAACGAATCAGCTTTTCCGGGAATAACGATAAATTGGGATACTGGAGAAATAGTCGGAGGTAATGGAACTGAGGTTATAATAGGCTGGGATTTTGCAAAAGGAAGTGACTGGTGGGATTTGACAGAAGGTAACAATCCATATCAAACTCATCCGGGTAATCAACATGGAACGCATGTAGCAGGTTGTGCTGCCGCAGTTGGAGACAATGGAATAGGTGTCGCCGGTCCGGCATATAATGTGAGAATAATGAATACTAAACATTCATTCACCACAACTTCTACCAATTCGATAATCAACGGATACGAAGGAATAATTTTTGCAGTAAATAATGGAGCCAATATAGTGAATACATCATGGGGCGGACCAGGTGGTGGAGAAACCGCAAATGAAGTAGTATCTTATGCCAAATCCCAAGGAGTCTTGGTTGTATCGAGTGCTGGCAATAGAAACAATGAGGAAATGTTTTACCCAGCCGGAGCGGTGGATGCCTTTAGTGTAGCAGCGACAGATAGAGGAGATATAAAAGCGAGTTTTTCATCATTTGGTTCTTTTGTTGATATATCAGCACCTGGTGCAGGCATATTGTCGACTTATTATTCAAATGATAGAGTGGATAATTATGGGCTAGCCTCTGGAACATCAATGTCGGGACCAATATTAGCTGGTATAGCAGCACTAGTATGGTCATATTATCCGGATTTAACAGTAGATGAATTGAAAGAACGTCTTCGAAGAGGTGCAGATCCAATCGATCATTTAAATCAACCTCAACATCAAGGTAAACTAGGTGCTGGAAGGGCAAACCCTTTTAATTCATTGATGTATGATCGGATTCCCAGAATAGACTTTGAATCGATTGAACAGATAGCCTTAACAGGTGACGATAACACTTTGAATCCAGGTGAAACTCTTAGTTTTAAAATACACCTAAAAAACCGAGCAAATTGGCTTGATGGATTACCAACTACAGCGAGAATTGAAACTGATGATCCTTGGGTTCAGATCATCAATTCAACTGTTAATTATGGATTAATCCCACAGGGTGAATCAAGAGGATCAGAAAATTCATTTATCATCAGCGTAAATGATCTTATGCCAATTGAAACCCATATTGAATTTACTTTGTTTTATTTAGCTGAAGGAGGCACTGGAATTAATTATGAATATCAAGTTCCTTTTACAATTCTTGTTTCAAGAAATAAAGACAATTGGCCTTTATCAACAAATGATTTTACTGCTAATTCCATTATAGTCTTTGATCTAAATCAAGATGGAGAAAAAGAGATAATTTTCGCTTCTCAAGAACAGTTATTCGTAATGAACTCTAATAAAGAAAATCTACCCGGTTTTCCCGTAACAACAAACATCTCAAACGTAAATCCAATAACGATAATCAAGTCTGGAAATGAATTTGAAATAGTCTTAACTGGTTCAAACAGAATCCAGATAATCAATAAATATGGAGAGATTAGAGCTGAAACTCAGTTAGATGGTAATATAATGAGCTCAGCTGTATCTTACGATGTAGATGGAGAAGGTTATGAATCTATAGCAGTAGGAACAATTCGCGGCTTATTGTATTTATTTAATAATGATTTAACATTACGACATAACTATCCCATAATTGTTGGTTCCCCATTAGTATCTTTGCCAATTTTTGTCGACATAAACAACGATGGGCAAATAGATATACTTGTCAATCCAGCAGATCGACAACTCTATAGTTACACAGCCTCTACTGGAGAAACCCACCTCAATAGCCCGATTAATATTGAAACTATAAATAGGTCTGGCTTGGTAGCTGCTACAAATGGCATAGATACATTTATCTATGCAGTTGGTTTATCCTCTGTAAATGACAATGTTAAAGTATTTGACCAAACTGGTAACCTTATCAACTCGGCAGAAATCAATGGCAGTACAAGTATATTACCAATAATTTCTGACATAAATGATTCTGGTTCTTTAGACTTTGTGGTTGTAACAAACAGCGGAATAGTATATCTATTTGATGGTATGTTAAATCTTCGAGAAGGTTTCCCAGTATCTTTGGGAGGTATTGTAACCCAGCACCCAATATTAGCTGATGTTGATAATGATGGCACAGCAGAAATCATAGTTTTGGTCAATGATGGCTCTTTGCATGCAATAAAATATGATGGAACATTCGTAACAGGTTTTCCATATACTTTTATCGGAAGCTGGCACTCATCACCAGTATATGCTGATGTTGATGGAAGCGGTCGTGGAAATTTTTTAATGTCAAATATGTCATCAGTATACTATATAGATCTACCAGTGAGTTTTAATGCAAGTCAATATCCAACTCATGCTTATACAAGAAGTAGAAATTCGGTATATAAATCTTATTTTGTCAATGACTATGACTTTGTTGATACACGACCTATAGTAACAGGTTTACTTGGGAATTATCCAAATCCCTTTAACCCTGAGACCAAAATATCCTTTTTTATCGATGAGGAGAAATTTAATAGTGCTAATATAGAGATATTTAACATCCGTGGTCAACGCGTTGAGACTTTATCTCTGTCAGAGGGAAATATTCAAAATGGATATGTTGTATGGCTAGCAGAAGGTATGTCATCAGGAGTGTATTTCTACAGATTGATGATAGATAATAGGATTATTGATGTAAAAAGAGCATTATTGCTAAAATAAAAGAAAAATTTATATTAAGGGTGATTTCTGTTTTTTTTACAGAATTTTTTCATTACTAAAACAAACAGATTTCACCCTAAAAAAAATCAAGAAAACAGCAATGAAAGCCACTTATTAATGAATAGAATAAACCATAAAGATTAATGAATGAAAAACAAATATATTTTTTTTTAATGAATTTTAATAGAAATCTCAAAAAACGCTTTACAAAAAAACATATTTTAAAAAAATGACATCTAAGATTTTTATAATGGAGAAAATATGGCAAGTCAGGAAACTGAAAAAACAACTTTGGTCAACAACTCTGAAGACTTCGAAACAATGCTCAATGAGAGCATCGAAAACCTCAACTCAAACTTCAAAAAAGGTGATGTAGTTGTAGGTAAAATCTCAAGCATCAATGAATCGCATATCATCATATCGATAGGACAGAAGCAGGATGCTTTAGCCGAAATAGGTGATTACCTAGAAAACGGTGTTTTGCCTTTAAAAGTAGGCGAAGAAATTAAAGGCTTTATAGTTAAAATGGTAGATGACCAGATAACAATATCTAAAAGCCTAAACCGTTCACATGGAAACAAAGTTCTAGTAAAAGAAGCTTTTACAAAGAAAATTCCTGTGAAAGGAAAAGTGATAGAATCATTAAAAGGAGGATATTCTGTTGATGTCTTTGGTATAAGAGCATTTTGCCCATTATCACATATCGATTTGCATGGAAATGAAAAACCTGAAGCATATATAAACAACACTTATGATTTTTTGATCATCGAATTTGAAAAAGGCAGCATAATTCTATCACGAAAAAGCATATTATCTGCCGAAACAGAGGAAAAAAAAGAAAAATTTTTTTCCAGAATAAATGTGGGCGATGTTGTAAAAGGAAAAGTAGTCAGAGTAACAACATATGGCGCATTTATTGATTTAGGAGGATTTGAAGGTTTACTTCATATCTCTGAGTTATCATGGACTCACATCAACAAAGCTAATGAGGTGATAAATGTCGGCGACGAAATCGATGTAAAAATTTTAAAAATAGAAAATGATAAAATTTCACTTTCTTATAGAGCTTTACATGAAAATCCGATGCTTGTAGCCATGAATAAGTTAAAAATAGGAGATACCGTAACTTGCAAAGTTATCCGCCATGGAAGTTTTGGTTCTTTTGTAGAAATCGAAAAAGGTGTAGAGGGCTTGATCCCTATCTCATTAATATCACAAAAACGAATCAATAAACCTTCAGAAGTTCTCAACATTGGAGACGAAATTAAGGCTAAAATTCTGAAACTCGATACCGAAAACCTCAAAATATCTTTAACCTTACGAGAAGAAGTCGTTAATCCATGGGTAATTGACGGAGCTGATTTACAAATAGGTATGGAACTGAATGGGGTAATAGAAAATATTACCGATCATGGTGCTTTTATCAAAGTAAAAAACACTTTAACTGGTTTGATGCCTCAATTTAAAATGAAGCGTGCTAAACTGAACCTCAAACAAGAAAACATTGGTGATGAAATTCAGGTAAGAGTTGCCAGTTTTGATATAAAATCTCAAAGATTGTCTCTCGAACCTCTTTTTATGCCTGAATTGGAAGTAAGGACATCTGATCGAAAAGAGACAAGAGATAATAAAGATTCTCGCGAAATTCGAGAACCGAGAGAACCAAGAGAACGACAAGAAAATAGAAAACAAAATCGCGACTATAGCCAAGACCAAGATTGGAAAAAATACGCTACCAATTATCAGTCTGTTCCAGAAGATAATCCCTTTAATGATTTATAGCAATATTTCAACATAGATAAATAATGCTATTTTTAATTGAATATTGAGTTTTTTCTGAAAAAAGTAGGTTATAAAGACAAAAATGCTCGACTGGGATAGCTTGGTTTTAAAAGAAGGAGAAAAAATCCTAAATTATGTAAATAAAATAGTAGGTCAAATCGACAATTCAAAAGACATAGTTCAGGATACCTTTTTAGCCTGTTACCAGAATATAGACCGTATAGACCCTGATTTTATACTACCCTATCTTTATAAAGTAGCTCATAACAAAGCAATAAACTTTGTAAAGAAAAATCAAAGACTTGTGTATGGACATCTACCAGAACTTGTTCATCATGATAGAACAGAGGAAGAATTACGAAAAGAAAATCTTGAAAAAGCAGTTCGTGCTTGCTTTCAAAAAATGAAACCACGATATTCCATGGTCTTGGAATTGCAATACTACCAAAAGAAATCATATAAAGAAATATCTGATTTGACAGGTATGTCTGTATCAGCTGTAGAAAGCGTATTAGTCCGAGCAAAAAAGGAATGTAAAAAAATATTGCAGGTTTTTAAAGATACTGGTGTTTTATAAGATATTAAGTAAAACAAACAAAATTGAGTTATTTAAAAATAGAATATATTTTTCAAATAATTTATTTATAAGGAGTATCCATGAAACCAAAAATTTTATTTATTCTTTTGTTAATTTCTTTGGCGTTCAATGTAGGTTTTATCTTTTGCTATTTATACAAAGTATCTAACCAACAAAATGCTCAAATCCCAGCACCGACACAAAGAAGCGAACGCCCAGCACGAACAGCAGTTTTTTTTCAAAATGAAGAAATGAAAACCGCCAGAAGCGAAAACATGGAATTGCGTAAAGAGTTTTTTTCAGAACTTGCTCAGCCTGAGCTGGAAATAGAAAAAATTAGCGAACTGATGTTGAAATTAGAGCTTAGCCAAACCGCTTTAGAAAAAGCTGTATTGGAACATTTTTTGAGTGTCCGACAAGAAATGAATGCTGAGGAAGCAGAAGTCTTTTTTTCAAGATTTCTAAATCGATATGAAAATAGACATCAGAGTAGGCAAGAAAAAAGTAATCAAAAAGGTAGAAATAGGAGATAACTATGAAAAAAATCATTATCGTTCTTATCGTAATGTTTGTTTTTGTATGCTCATCTTATGCACAGAGAGCCGCAACAGAAACAAGAGAATCAAATGCACAACCTGCACAACAGGTATTAAGTCCAGTAGATGAGACTCATACACCTTCAGAACCAACTCAACGCGTAACCATCGAAAGAGTCACTCAACCATCGCCACCTCCACAAACACAAAGAGTTGTTGTAGAAGAAAATGAGGTTCAACCTGAAGTAAATAGAAGAGAGCAAAGATCTGTAAATACCCAAAATCCAGTTTTGGATTCCAGACCTGTTCCAGTTCAAAGTCCAATAATGGATGCAAGACCAGTTCAAACTCCTCCAGTTCGTGAACAAGTAAGACCAGTTCAATCTCAACCTATATGGGAATCCACACCTGTCCGTGTTCCAACTGATTCAAACCAACCAACTCCAGACAGTAGGCAAGAAAGATCAGCTCCAGCCCTTCCCCCAAGAGACTCAAATTCAGGAAGAATGGGACACGAAGATTCTCTATTTCCAGAAACCTTGATAGAAAGGATCGCTCTGAACAGTGTAAGTAGGTTGACATTAATCTTAGGTGGTATTTCTTTAGATGGAAATCAAATGGATTTTTTTAATAGGCTCAACTTTAATTTTCAAACTCACATCATGGAAAAAGATTTTGAATTGAGAAGACTACTATCAGAATTTCAAATTGCTACAAATGGCTACAATTTTAATAGAGCTGGTAGAATTGCACTTGATATAAATAATGTCAGAGGTGAAATAGCTGCTAGCACTATAAATTATTTAGAAGCAGTAGTAAGCATGCTGACAGCAGAGCAAAGAGAACAGTTGGTAAGTCAAAGAGGAGCGAATTGGTTGGTTGACTAAAATGTCACATATCATCCAAACCACTTCTGCACAAGAAAAAACTAAATAAGGAGCAAATCATGAAAAACAAAAAAAATGTTTTAATGGTAATTATTCTGTTGGTAATAACTTGTAGTTTGTTCTCTCAGACTAGAGCTGAAAGAAGACAATCGCAAGATAGTTTGATGCAAGGAAGAAATTATCTTCGCTGGGATAATTTGAATTTGACAGAAACTCAACAGAGTTTATTGTCAGAATACGATACGGAATATCGCATAACAACTGAAGAAAAACGACTTGAACTTCAAAGAAATTCAGCGTTGAGAAGAATAGCATCAATTGACAGAAACTTTGATGAAATGAGAAGATTGAACGAGGAGAGTAATATACTCAGATTTGAAATATCCCAATTGAGAATCGATTATGAAGAAAAAGTCTATGAGTTATTTACACCCGAGCAAATCTTGTTAATGCGAGACTATCGGGGTGGTCGCGGTAATAGCGGTAGAGGTGGGTACTCTGGTGCTGGATTCGGTGGTGGATGTTGTTTCTGAATAGAAAAAATAAGGAAAAAATCATGTTCATAAAAAGGATTATACTACTAATATTTTTCATGATGATATTTTTGGTTATACTATCAGCTGAAACCTTAATAGAACAACCATTGGGTGCAGGAACAGAAGCAAATCCATTTCAGATAAGCAGTCTAGGAAATCTGAGGTGGTTATCAGAAACTCCTGATGCATGGGGAACACAAGATGAAAAGGTATATTACCTCCAAACAGCAAATATAGATGCGTCAGAAACTATTTTATGGAATGAAGGAGCAGGATTTTCTACTATAGGAACGAATTATTATAATGGCTTTGATTCTTACACCCAATATTTTTATGGTAACTATGATGGAAATGGGTTTTCCATCAAGGGTATTTACATTAATAAACCTTTTGTCCATATTAGGCAGACTTCAGTTGGTTTGTTCGGCGCCATAAGATATTCTCGAATCGTTGGAGTAGTTCTTGAAGATGCTGATATATTAGGAGCTTGGTCTACAGGAACTGTAGTGGCATGGGCTGCAGACAGTTATATAGGAACTTCTTCAGCATCTGGGATAGTTCGTTCAGATAGAGCTGTTTATATTGGAGGATTCATAGCATCAACATCAAATACAACTATCGAATACTGCTACTCTACAGTTAACATAATAACAGCCTCAGAAGCATCGCCGGGCGGTTTTGTTGGCGCATTACACAATGGTTCAACAGTAAATAATTCATATTTTAATGGAAGTTTTTTATCTGATTCTGGAACTATTGGTGGTTTTGCAGGACAAGTGATGAATAATTCTCAAATTCAAAATGTGTATGTAAATAACAATGGATTAGCAGAAATGAGTGCAGGGTTATCTCTTGCGTTGATATCTTCGTCAAGTTTCTTGAATAGCTTTTGGAATCCGATCAGCACAGGGTCTCAAGAACCTTTTCTAAATGTATCTAATAATAGCACTGAGACAGATAATTTCCCCCTTACTATCACAGAAATGATGACTATGTCTACTTATACAAATAACGGTTGGGATTTTGAAAATATTTGGGATATAAAACCTGAAATCAATGGAGGTTTACCTTATTTAAGATTGTCTTCTTTGGTCAATGAATACGATAAAATTAAAGGAACCCTATCCATTTCCTCATATTTAATAGGTAATTTTCCGAATCCTTTCAATCCTGAAACTGAGATAAGATATTCAATAGGAAATGATGAAAATGTCAGCATCACTATATATAATATCAGGGGACAAAAAGTGAAAAATATTTTAAATAGATTTATGGAAAAAGGAGAACATTCTGTTATCTGGAATGGGACAGACGAAAATGGTAAATATGTATCAAGTGGGGTATATTTTTATCAGATGCGAGTAGAGGACAATATAGAAACCCAAAAGATGATACTTTTAAAATGAAATAATTTTCATAGAACATTTTCTTCTTTATAACTACAAATATCGAAAAAAACCATAAATTGTTGATATCAAAGCTTTGTCACCTTAAGCACCGTGAAAGGCCTTAAGATTCTTCACTCCGATCAGAATGAAATGGAAAACCAATTACGCTTCAGCCTCTAGAAATACTTATCTTAAGAGTTTTCCCTTGCTATTTTACCCCTTTCTGTCGTTTCCCATTTGCTTCAATTCTTTTATCTCTCAATTCTTGGCTACCAATTCCCAGCTCTTGTTTTTCAAAATTTTCTTCTTTTATGACAAAAGAATCTGTATCATGCCAATATAGAAAAACATTTTCTTCCCAATCTAAAGCGGTATCATCAAAATAAACTTTTTTGTGTTGTGAAAATACTTTAAAAAGCTGGTCTCCGACTTTAATTATATATTGAGTATGAGTCCCGAGATATAGTATATCTTCTATCTGCCCTTTCAATATATTAAAATCGGATTGCGAACCGGGGGATCTGCGCGAAACTGCTATTTTTTCAGGTCTCAGTGATAAAGTTATCTTTTCTCCAATACTTACATCTTGGGTATAAGTACTGTCTAAAAGGATTTTTTCATTATTCTGACTAAAACCTGTTTCTACTTCTATATAATCTTCGTGTATAGCTTTTACAGTTCCTGAAATCAAATTTGTATCACCAATAAAATGAGCAGAAAAAATCGAGTTTGGTCTTTCATAAATATCATCAGGAAGCCCTATCTGAACAATTTTTCCATGATTCATGATAGCTATTTTGTCGGATAAGCTCATAGCTTCTCCCTGGTCATGGGTAACATAAATGAATGTAATACTGAATAAATCGTGGATATTCATAAGTTCAATGATCATTTTTTGCCGAAGTTTCAAATCAAGAGCGGAAACCGGTTCATCGAGTAAAAGCACTTTAGGTTCATTAACCAAAGCTCTAGCTATGGCAATCCTTTGTTTTTGCCCCCCACTGATTTGATTAGGGTATTTATGTTTTTGGTCAAACATTTGGACTATATTGAGTATTCTTTCGACTCTGTCTATAATTTCATTTTTTGGCAAATTTTTTATTTTTAAACCAAAAGCAACATTGTCAAAAATCCGCATATGTGGAAATAAAGAATAATTTTGAAAAATTGTGTTTACAGGTCTCTTGTAAGGGGATAAATCTGTGATGTCAAGACCATCAATATATATCCTACCTTCAGTTGGAGTCTCAAAACCCGCTATCATTCTTAAAATCGTGGTTTTTCCACAACCGCTTGGACCTAAAAATGAGAATAGTTTCCCATCTTCGATAATCATATTCACATTATCGACGGCTACAAAATCGTCAAACTTCTTTGTAATACCCTCTAATCTGATTTCTCCCAACTCGCATAACCCTCCTAAATGAACCATTATAGTAAACGATTTTGCCATAAAAAAAAAGGGGGCATTTTTGTCAAGAAAAAGTGAGAAATACATAGAAAATTATTTTTAATTGACTAAAAAAGCAAATAATAATCTTTTGAACGATATTGATATTTTGAGGTAAAAATGACTAAATTATTTAAATATTATAATCTTCATTTGCAGTATTTTAGTAGGAATGTTAAGCTATTTCTTATTGGTGGTTTGTTTAATGGAATAGGTTTTTCAGTCTTTAGTTTATTGTTTAATCTTTATTTGATAGAAAATGGATTTTCAGAAGCGGAAATAGGTAAAATACTATCATGGGGTTCCTTAGGTTCTGCATTAGTAGCCATACCAGCTGCTATATTGCTTGAAAGAGTGCATGTTCGAAAAGTGCTTATCATATCAACGATACTAGCTTCATTGGCATATTTTATGTCAATATACTCAAAAATACTCTCCTTTATCTTTTTTTTCATATTTTTTGCAAACATGTTTTTAACAGTTTATAGAGTATCAATAGCTCCATTTTTTATGAGAAACAGTACAAAAAGAGAAAGGATATTTTTATTTAGTTTTAATGGTGCTATAGGCATACTTTCGCAATTAATTGGTTTCATGTTGGGTGGATACTTACCAAAGCTGTTAATGTCTTTGAATTTTACAGATTCTCTTGCAATAGCTTATGAATGGTCGCTCTATTTATCGGTTATTGGGAGCTTGATATCAATAATTCCCTTTTTTAAAATCAAACAAATGCCTATCCCCGAAACGAGAAAAAGATTCATAAATAGGTTTAAAGACTATAGTTGGCAAATTATAATACGGTTAATGATTCCACGATTGTTAGTGGGAATGGGTGCAGGATTGATAATACCATTTATGAATCTCTATTTCAAATTAGTATTTGGAGCTGATTCGTCAAGTATCGGCACTTTTTTCTCAATTTTACAATTTTTTCTATTTTTAGGTATGATATCCACGCCTTTTTTTGTAAAAAAAATGGGTATGCTCAGGACTATAGTCTTAACACAACTATTTTCTATACCTTTTATGTTTATACTTGCACTGAGTAACAACCTATCCCTTGCGGTTATAGCATTTATTGCACGAGGGACTCTAATGAATTTAAGCCAGCCAGTAGCTTCGAATTTTGAGATGGAAATAGTGAAACCCAACGAACATGCTTTTACGAATGCAGTTTCTACGCTTTCATGGCAAGGTTCGTGGACAATAAGTGCTTTAGCAGGAGGTTATATCATAGAAAAATACTCATTTGCTTGGTCTTTCTATATAACTATTGTTTTATATTTATTATCATCGATTTCTTATTTTGCTTTTTTTAGAAATAAAAAATCTCAAACAGCACAATAATTTAATAAAAATCAAAATTTATCTGCCTTAATCCCTCATATAAGACAATAGCAACAGAATTACAAAGATTTATGGATCTTATATCTTTAGTCATTTTTATTGTGATAACTTTGTCATTGTATTTATTTAACATCTCTTCAGGTAAACCTCTTGATTCGGGACCAAAAACAAAAATATCACCTTTTTTAAAAACTATATCAGTATATGATTTTTTACCTTTAGTAGAGCAGAGATAGATATTGTTATTAGTCAATAATGATATTCCACATTGAGTTAAAAAACTATTCCAATCATCATGAATAAATAATTTAACTTTTTCCCAATAATCCATACCGGCTTTTTTTAGATATTTATCATTGATAAAAAATCTCATTGGTTTGATTATATGTAGTTCAGCATTTGCACCTATACACAATCTACCTATGTTTCCAGTATTTTGAGGAATTTCTGGATTGTAGAGAACAATTCTGAAACTTAGCGATCTGTCATAATCATAATCCATTCATCCGCCCAAGCGTTGTTAAAAAAAGTATTGTTACTAAAAATATTTTCGGACAAGCTATTGACTGGTAATTGGATTGATGATAAACTATAAGGCATTTCAACACCATCAAGGACAGGAAATTTCCACATAGTTGTAGGTATATGACTCTGAAAGTCAAAAGAAAGCATAAACTCGAGAAATCTTCTTGCTAGAAAAAGATTTACAGCTCCATTTAATATACCAGCATATTCTACTTCTTTTATTCTGCCTTCTTGGGGTATGAAAGCTTGATATCTATAATTATTTTCTATATCTTGGTGATAAGCTGGCCTTGAAACATAAGATAAAATAATCGGTGCTACTCCAGCTTGAAATGAGGCATAAGCTTCATTTAGGCTTGTTGGTATAGAAACAACATTGCTTCTAAGACTAATCCAAAATTGTTCAAATCCTCTATCGCCAAATAAACCTAATGACCACATAATGGCTCCCATCCCTATTGAAGATGTTCTTGGGTCGGTCATGATAATTCTATCATTCCAAACGGAACTTTGCAATTCTCCAAAAGTTTTTGGAGGAATTAGAACAATATCTGCATCATAAACAAAGGCATAAAAATCGTAATTATAGGGTATCAACCTATGTCTACTATCTATTAAAAAGCTTCTGTTGCTGATGTTTCGAACTAATTCAGGTTCGTTTGGTATAAAGAGATTTGTCCGTAAAGCTCTGTGTATATGAGGACTTAATATGCCTATTGCAAGATCAGCTTGAAGCGTATCTATATCTGCTTGCAAGTGATTTATTAATAAACCACTTTCACTAAAAGTTCTTAAAATAACAGTGCATTCATAACGACTTTCAAATTCTTCAATAACGATAGCTCCCAATCCGCTTAAAATAAAAGGATCAGTAGTGTAAATAATCAAAACATCGGTTCTGATTTCAGTTTCCTTATGGATTATTTCATCTCTACAACTTGCAATAAGGAATAAAGAGATAAACACCCAGATTAATGAAACTATAAAGGTTAATTTAAATTTCATGCAAAACCTCCAAAAATAATTTGTGCAACCAAAAAATCGGTCATTAATATCCCAATGGAACTTGATACTACCGTGTTTGTAGTCGCAATACCAACACCTTCAGCTCCATTCTTTGTTCTCGCTCCATTGAAATTTGCTATACTAACTATGATAAAACCAAAAACAAACGCTTTAATCAAGCCAATCCACAAATCCAATGGTTCAAAAAAAGCTTTCATATTAACAAAAAAAGTATAAGAAGTAATGTGAAATACCTGATTTGAAAACACAAAAGCAAACATAATCGTCACAAAAATAGAAATAATTGTCAAAATAGGCAACATAGTCAGTGAAGCTACCAATTTTGGCATATATAGATATTCATAAGGATTTACTGACATAGTTTCTAAGGCGTCAATCTGTTCAGTAACTTTCATAGAGCCAATTTCAGCTGAAATTGTAGCCCCTACTTTGCCAGCAAATACAAGCGAAGTCAAAACAGGAGCAAGTTCAATCATTACCATCTTTGATATCATGACACTAATCAGAGATTGAGGTATGAACCCTTTAGTCTGATAAGAAGCCTGTAAAGCTGATACTAAGCCTGTAAAAGCTGATGTAACAACAATAAGCAAGGTAGAATCATATCCAATCTTTTTAAATTGATTTATACAAATAGCCCTTCTTTTAAAAATAAAGATAAAAGAGATTAAAGTATCTTTAGTAAAAATTGTAAATTCACCAATTAAGCTAAAAATTCTCGTAAGCTTCATATTCTTTATCTTTAAACTGAGTAATGTTGTGAATAAATTTCAGTTCTACGGACCCCGTAGCTCCATGTCGATTTTTTCCTATGATAATTTCTGAAATACCGGGTTTTTGAGTTTCTTTGTTGTAATAATCATCTCTATAGATAAACATGACTATGTCCGCATCTTGTTCTATAGCTCCAGATTCTCTTAGGTCTGAAAGTCTAGGTCTTTTGTCTTCTCTAGATTCTAAACTTCTGTTTAACTGTGACAAGGCAAGTACTGGCACATCAAGCTCTTTGGCGAGTATTTTTAGACCTCTTGATATTTCTGAGATTTCTTGTTGTCTATTCTCTCCGACTTTACGCGTCGACATCAACTGCATATAATCAATAACAATTAAATCAAGTGTCTTCATCTCTGCTTTCAATCTTCTTGACTTTGCTCTGATATCCATTACGGTATTATAACCGCTGTCATCAATAAAAATATCTTTTTTAGCAAGTTCTTCTGCGATACCAGTGATTTTGATTATTTTGTCACTATCTAAACCAAAACCTTTAGTTAAGTTCTCCATCGGAATCTCTGAAGCACTACTTAGCAATCTTAAAATCAACTCTTCATTGGACATCTCAAGTGTAAAAATGCCGATTTTTTTTTCATAAGAAGTGGCTGCACTAAATGCTATATTTAAGGCGAAGGAAGTTTTTCCCATAGCGGGTCGAGCAGCGACAACTATCAATTGCCCCTTACGAAACCCACCTACCATCCTATCAAGAGCTATGAAACCAGAGGGAACACCAATCACACTTGATTTTGAGCTAGCGACCTCTTCAATGTGTTCTAAAGTAATAGGTATTAATTCATTGATTCTTTTGAAAGTTTGCCTGTTGGGCATCTCAGCGATTTGAAAAATGGTTTGTTCTGCCCAGTCTACTGTCTCGCTGGCGGGACCATCAGGTTCATAACATCTTTTGATGATATTGTTTGAAGCAGTTATCAAATCTCTAAACAATGCTTTTTCAAGAACAATATTAGCATGATATTCTAAATTTGCTGAGCTTAAAACAACATCAGAAAGTTCATTGATATAAGCTTTTCCACCTACTTTTTCAATTTGACCTTTTTCTTCAAGTTTATTAATTAAAGTAATTATATCTACTTCAATATTTGATTCAAACAGATCAAGCATTGCTGAAAAAATGATTCTATGAGCTGTCTTATAAAAATGATTTTCTTTTAGGATTTCGATACCTTTTGTCACTGAATATGTGTCTATCATCATCGCTGATAAGACTGCCGTTTCAGCATTTAGATCGTTGGGTAATATTCTTTCTATGTTTTCTGCCATGAAAATTCCATAAAATTGTTTTATTCAGAGTTTTTGATTTTTAAGAAGTGGTCACGAAATAACTTTAAATCTTCCCATGCTAATTTTTTTAAATCAATATTTCTCAATAAATCAAACGGATTATAAGTAACATATATGGGAATATTTTGATAGAGCTGACCTTGATGAAGTCTATAGTAGTCAATATTTTCTTTGAGTAGATTTATTTGTTGTGATGTTGATTTTACATGATGTAATGTTGTAAACAAGGCATTGGCAGCAATATCACCCATAACGAGTATTATCTTCGGTTTGAGTATTCTTATCTGTTCTAATAAATATGGCATACATTTTTGAATCTCAGAATAATCTATATAATTAGGTTTACATTTAATTATATTTGTGATATAAAGGTCTTCTCTTTTTATACCAATAGAAGCCATCATTTTATTAAATAAATCCCCAGAATGCCCAACAAAAGGCTTCCCATTGGCGTTTTCATCTGTTATAGGAGGATTGCCAATAAGCATACATTGAGCATTTTGTTGCCCTTCTCCATAAACAAATTTCCAACGAGATTTAGAAAAAGAGCATTTAAAACAATTCGCATACTTCCTCTGTAAAAATGTAAAATCAGTAGTTTCAACATCATATTCAAAATCGTATATTTGTTTATTATTGGAATCCTTATAACTTTCCCTTGTTATGTAATTTGAGTTTGAATTTATTGATTTTTTCTGTGGTTGAGTGTTTAATGGTTTTTGAAACACCTGCGATTCTAAGAAAAAATCAGAAAGTCCATAATAATGATACAGCTCAATATATTGTTTTAAAGCTCTCAAAGACATTGTTTTCTAAATTTGCAGAGATAAATAATTAACAAAAACTTCAAAACAGATTAATCATCTTTATAATCTTCTTCTATATTTGTGGAATTTTCAAAAACATCAAGATCTTTGTTTAATAAGTCTTTTCTGTCGTCTTCATATTCCTCTGTATAGTCAAAGTTTTCATAATCATCACTTTCTTTCGTTTCTACTTCTTCGACAATGTAGTCCGGGACATCATTTAAGGCTATATGTTTTAATGCCATTGTAGTTGTTTTTTCATAAAAACCTCTTTTGATAGAATCTGGTAAGATAGACAATCTCTCTGATTCTTTATCTGCAAGGATACAGAACAAATAATCCATATTGTTCTTTTCAAGAAATTTATCGACAATTTCCTCTTTCTTATTACTCATGTATGTTTTACTCCATTTTAGTTTTTTTATACATGCCAATTATTTTAACAAGTATAATTTGTCAAGAACTTTCTAAAATTCTATATTATGATGTCATTTAAACTATTTTTTTTATCCACCAAACAGTTTCGTCATCATTAATTTTATATAAAACCTAATGCTATTTGCAAAATATATGTTGACTAAAACCCTAATTTATTTTTATTGGTCATTTTATTAGGCTCAACATTAAGTTTGCGTTGGTGAAATCATTGTTAGAGCTTGAACACTATATGAAACGATGTGTTTACATATTATGACAATAACTATTTTGTAGTTATAGATAAAAACTGAGATTTGTATATAGAAAAAATAAAAAAAGAGGAATTTTTTTATGAAAAAAAATTGGATTATATTTTTATTAATATTTCTGACCATTTCAATTTATTTTATATCCTGTGGTTGGAATAAGTCGTTAGGACCACGAGATTCAAAACCCACTTCAGGGATGATAATAAACTGGAAAATAGAAAACAACCAACTCTCTGTGGCCACGAGAGACTCTACATATATTCAGATTTACTATAATAATCGGACAAATAATAACGAAGCATATAGAGGCTGGACAGGTGGTAATGCAGTCATAAATCATATTTATTATTTACCTGTTGATTATCAAGAAATAAGCATCTATGAAATGAAATTATCAGTATTTGATAAAAACGATAAAGGTGTGTTTCAAGATACTACCTTTACATTTACTTCAACTTCCCTCTCATATCCACATTTAAAGGTTCATTTTATCAATGTTCAGCAAGGGGATGCCATCTTGATACAAAGTCCGGATGATAAAAACATGATGATAGATGGAGGATATGGTCGCAGAGGCACCAGAGATTGGCAGGGCGGCGGTGTTCCTATAGCATTAAATTATTTAGAAAACATGAATATAACGCACCTCGATTTTATTGTTGAAACGCATAGGCATCTTGACCATTGGGGTGGTTTACAAGACATACTAGATAGTGCAATAACATCGGGACCTTATATTTCTCCTAATCAAACTCACGGCTATCAATCCGGAAGTAGAATGATGCTCGGTAATGAAGTTCGTTTGGATTTTTTTAATATTGGTTTTCCACCTAGCTATCATGGAAACAACATAAATAACACAAGTATAGTCTTAAAAACTACTTATGGTGATGTTAATTTCTTGTTCACTGGCGATATTTACGGAGATGTTCAAGACTGGATGATCAATGAAGGTTTTGATTTGTCTATAAATGTTTTAAAGGTACCTCATCATGGAGCGTCATCTAACAATTCATCAGATAGAATTTTTCTGGATGCAACCCTAAATCAATTTGCAAAAATAGCAATTTTGTCTTTTGGTCTGAACAATACTTACAACCATCCGAGAATATTAAATAGATTCAACAATTTTTATACTTATGGAACCAATAAAGCAAGCGAAATACCAACCGGAAATCATAATTATTTTGATGATTCTGGGCATATAGTAGTATATAGTGATGGAAAAATGCTTTTTGTAAGGACTGAAAGGTAAGTGATAAGGGAGAAATAAGTTGCTAATACTTATAGGACTTTTGTTTTTATTTCTTTTATTAAATTTTTTTGATGCTAAAACCACCTATTTTGTGGTGACAAATTGTGGTTATCATGGAGAAAGAAATCCTTTTGCCAGAAAGCTCATAAAGAGATATGGAGCTTTAAAGGGTATTTTATTGTTAAAATCTATAATAATAATAATATTACCCTTAATGATATGGTCATACATAGAATCTTCAGTTGTGATGACAAATTGTTTAATAATAATAAATCTATTTTATTTTTATGTTGTAATTCAGAATTACATTATCTGTAAAAAAATAAAAAAATTAGGAATAAATAAAGATGAAAAGAGCATTGATTAGTGTTTCTGATAAAAAAGGTATCGTAGATTTTGCTAAAAGAATTTCGGATTTTGGATATGAAATAATCTCTACGGGTGGAACCCTCGAGGTCCTTTTAAAGAATAACATAAAGGCATCAGCTGTATCTGATATAACTGGATTTCCAGAAATTTTGGAAGGAAGAGTAAAGACACTTCATCCCAAAATACATGGTGGTTTGTTGTTTTTAAGAGAAAATGAAGAACATTTAAGGCAAATTAATGAACATTTTATCATTGGAATTGACTTACTTGTAGTAAATCTTTATCCTTTTGAGGAAACAGTTCGAAAGCATATTCTTGATATTCAAGAAAAAAAATCAAACCATCACCTCCTTGATTCAGAATATTCTGAAGAAATTATCGAAAATATAGATATAGGTGGACCGGCAATGCTAAGAGCTGGAGCCAAAAATTTTAAAGCCGTTACTGTCTTAATTGATCCAGCTGATTATGATTGTATTTTAAACGAGCTAGAAAAAAAAGGAACTACATCTGTAGAGACACGATTGAGACTTGCTGCTAAAGTATTTGAGCATATATCTCGATATGATTACTTAATTAATAGCTATTTAACCAGCTCTTATTCGCAAGTTTGCGAAGTTCCTTTTTTTCCCTTTGAATATTTTCATTTTCCTACAAAATTACGATATGGTGAAAATCCCCATCAGAAAGCTACATATTTTCAAAAAAGTATAACAACAACTTTGGAAATAAATGAACAAGATATAATATCTCAAATACATGGTAAAGAGCTATCATACAACAATTATCTCGATATTGATGCTGCTCTGAAGACAATAATAAAATTCTCTGAACCAACAGTGGCAATATTTAAACATACAAACCCTTCTGGAATAGCTTCAGATCCAGAAATAACTATAGCCTATCAAAAAGCCTTTGCTACTGATACTGTTTCACCTTTTGGCGGAATAATTGTCACAAATGAGAAAATTCATCTTGATTTTGTGGAAGCTATTGATAAAGTTTTTACTGAAATTGTCATCGCTCCTGATTTTTCAGAAGAAGCTCTATTAAAACTAAAGAAAAAGAAAGATAGAAGATTAATTATTTATCATCGAGATTTGCTTAATAAAATGAAAAACCACCTACAAATTCAACCATGTTTAGATGGCTATCTTGCTCAAATGCCAGATTTAGTAGAAGATAATGTAGAAGAATGGACTTTTCCCACAGATCAAAAACCTTCAAATAATGAGCTTGATGAACTCAAATTCGCTTGGCAAGTAGTCAAAATGCTTAAATCAAATGCAATATGTTTTACAAAAAACAAACAAACCCTTGGATTAGGGATAGGTCAGACTAGTCGAATTAGTTCTTTGAATATAGCGGTAGAATCTGCAAAAAGAGCCAATCTTGATTTAACTAATTCTGTGTGTGCCTCTGATGGTTTTTTCCCATTTAAGGATTCAATCGAAAGGTTATCCGAAATAGGAGTGAAACTAGTCATCCAACCGGGTGGTTCAAAGGCCGATCTAGAAGTGATTCAGGCATGCAATAAGCTAAAGATAGCGATGGTATTAACAGGTCGAAGACATTTTAGACATTAGATAAGCACTTCCTTGATGAAATTAGGTTCGATATTTCGTTTTTTGTAAACCTTACCGATATTTTTGATTATATAAGAAAATCTTTATAATCAATCACAAGTTTCGTTAAATATCAACAAGGTTGGTCTTGTTGCACCTGCCCTGATTTGAGTATGAGGTTTTATTAAGATATATCTGTTTTCAAATTGTTGGAAAAAATTTGTATCATCCATCAAAGCTTTATCAGAAAATCCATTGAGGATAATCAAAGAGAAAGGTATCGATTCGCTGCCGGTTAATGCAACTCCAATATCTTTATTTAAGAACTGCTTTAGACATGAATAAGTTATTGTATTGCATATAAGACCTTTTATACTTTTCTCAGCAAGACTCTGTAGATTTTGATAGTTTTCTATATGAGGAACATATTCTATATCAGATTTCCTAAAAAATCCTCCCACATCTTTTCCAAACCCAATTTTTCCAAATATATCAATTGTTTCTACAGATATAAATATTTCATTATTTTCTGTAATATTCTCCACTAAACCATGACACAATGATAACATTTGATAAGGTTTTTTATCATAACAGATTGTTATTGTTCCTTTAATACTATCAATTTTTTGGATAGTGCCTGTATAAGGAGATAACAAAGTTATATATTCAGGAGATTCTAAAAGGGAGCTTGAAACTTGATTTACTCCTAAAATATCATCTTTATAGACAAAATCACCTTCTTGTTTTTTTAAATAACCTTTTAAGTATTTTTCTTTAATTTTAAGTTTTTTCGCTGCGTCAATCATAACAGGTTTTGTGGGATAATCTTGTATTTCTCTCATTATTATTGATCCTGTTACGCTATTTATCTGTTCTACAAAACCTCTGACTGGTGAATAAGCATATTCATTACCTTTGAAAAGATTTTGATGAGATTTATATCTAAAAATTTTATCTCCCGAAGAAATTTTGTCATCTACTTTGATGAGTATACCTTCTTGAAATTCTTTTTCTGTGAGAGTTTTCCCTATCAAAGTCGATATTAAAACTACATAAATTTTTGGTGGGTCAAATCTGTTTTCTCCCAACAATGTATCCGGTCGAACTATATCTCCATTATTCACAAATATAGACCCTTTATAAGGTAGTGCGAAATGGAGAATATTTTTTTGGGGGAGGTATTTTTGATTTTGGTCAATAGAAACAGGATAAATAAAACCTTTTCCAGCTGTTTTTGAGAAAACACTTTGCTTTTCTATATTTGAAAAGATATATGGTTTTAAAGAATCAATAATAATTTTTGTGTTATTGACCGTATTGTTAGACTTTAGATCCTTTTCTTCTCTATTTCTTGTGTCTATTATCAATGGTAAACCAGCTTGTATATTTAGTTCTGAGATACTTATATTACAATCTTTTGTTGATGATATACAGATTTTTTGAGTAGTTTTTGTGGTATGATAGAAAAATTCATTTGTTTTTATATAAAAATCCTGATCGTCTATATTTATTGTAAGTAAAATCTTGTTTTCTTTAAAAGAGCGAATAAAAGGTCGTAAATAAATTCCTAATTTCTCAAAACAATCGCTATATAAAAGTTGTTCAGCAGTTTTTTCATCTAAACAAGATAACACCCCCAAATGAGGAGAAATAAAGTGTTTATCACGCCACAATTCTGTTATGCCTTCCAATTGCAAGCTTTCTATCATAACATAGAGTGCTTGCTCTTTAGTGGCGTGGCTGATTATGCCTCCTGCACCTATAGCAACCTCAATATCTGATTTATTGAAAATAAAACTCTTGTCATAATGCGGATAATACATGGTTTCTTTCCATTTATCTCGGCTCGGCTTATGCTTTAAAAAATCCAAAAAACCTATTCTCTTAGTCATAAAATGCATTTTAAAATGCTGTTTTAGAGACAGACGAATTCCTTGAATTGCTACTATATGTTCTATAAATTTATCTATATCGTGAGTAGGTTGAAAATCTGGATAAATAATTTTATTTCCTAAATAATTTAGAAAATATTCATAAAAATGTGGTTTATTGATGATAGATGTGGATTGGATAATTATTTTTATCAAATAATCATTTGTTTCTGCCAATATGTTCCCTATGCTATAACTCATTCCGAAATTTGCACTTACAGTTCGGTGATAATTTCCATTCAAATTTGAATATACATCGGTAGTAGCTCCACCAATGTCAAAAGCTATAACCTTTGAATACTTATTCCCTAAAATTTTCAAAGATTTTAATACACCTGATGGAGTAGGTATAATGTCTGTGGAGACAAATTCTTTTACTTTTGAGTATCCCGGCGCCTGCTCCATCACATTGTTCATAAACAATTCATGGATTTTTTCTTTGGTAGGTTCTAAATTTTCATCTATCATTGTAGGTCTTAGATTGGGAACTATATGTAAGTCAAATTTATTCTCAAATATTATTTTTATGAAATCAATGACATCTTTATTACCTGCAAACACGAGAGGAATTTTATGAATAAGCGATTTTTCTTGATTTGACTTAACTTTGTCAGAAAATTTTAAGGTAGGGTTTGCAAGTTTTAGTATTTCAGCTAAACGATATACACTAAATAAAGCACCTCCGTCTATGCCACCACAAAATAAGATTATATCTGGATGAGTTTGATTAAAAACTTCCATTCGTTCTATGCTTGTCTTCCCATCGTCAATAGCAAGAGTATCTAAAATCACTCCTCCAACACCATAAGCAGCTCTCTCGGCAGAAGAAGCTGAATCTGCTTTGGTAAGACCTACGACTAAGATCTGCAACCCGCCTCCAGCACTGCTTGTTGTAAGATAAGTCACATTGTCCAAAAAATCATAAGATGATATTTTGTCCTGATTTATTATCTCAGAGCTTATGTCCATTGAAACTTTTTGTTCAATACTTGATTTTTGATTTTTTTTGATTAGATTTACACTATAAAGCTCTTCAAGACTTCTCAGAGAGTTAAAAATCCCTATCTTTACATCTTCATTAGGTTTTTCTACTGTTGTAAAGGCTGTAGTATAACCAATAAATTTGTAATTGTCATCGACTTTTTTTAATAACATTGCTTTGGTAGTAGTGCTACCAATATCGGTAATAACAATTATATCTTTCATTTAATCTATCCTTTTTTTACTTAACTTTGCCAAAATAAAATTTATCGTTCATAAGTCAATGATTATTTTCCGTAGCAGAAATCTCCGATTTCCAAAAATGATTATTTTCCGTAGCAGAAATCTCCGATTTCCAAAAATGATTATTTTCCGTAGCAGAAATCTCCGATTTCCAAAAATGATTATTTTCCGTAGCAGAAACCTCCGATTTCCAAAAATGATTATTTGCCGTAGCAGAAATCTCCGATTTCCAAAAATGATTATTTTCCGTAGCAGAAATCTCCGATTTCCAAATCCGTATTAGAGAGATATTAATATTTATGTATGTTAACTTTTTTTTTATTGATTTAGTTGACAAAATGACTACATATTTTTTTTTGTCTATCTTTCCAATATTTTAAAGGAAAGATATTGAATATTTTTTGAGTATGGAGTATTTATGTGTGGAATAGTAGGTGTTTACAACCACAATCATGCTGCTATATTGGCTGCGAATGCCATGTTTGCAGAGCAGCATCGTGGGCAGGAGAGCTGTGGAATTGCAGTCAGTGATGGAAAAGTCATAAGACTAAGAAAAAGAATGGGACTTGTTAAAGAGGTTTTTACACCAGAAGAATTAGAAAAACTACACGGACATATAGCTATTGGGCATGTTCGCTATCCGACTAGAGGTACATCAACAGAATTCAATTCTCAACCTCATGTAGTAGAAACTCTCGCTGGTCCTTGTTATAGTCTTGCTAGTAATGGAGATATAGTAAATTATCATGAAATGAGACAAATTCTTGAAGATAAAGGCGTTTATTTCGCATCCTCAAATGACGGTGAATTGATCTTAAAATATATTATCTATAAAGTTGAATACGAACAAATGTCTATTGTAGATGCTATAAAATGCTGTATGAGAGACATAAAAGGTGCTTATTCAACAGTTTTAGCCACAAGATATGAGCTCTATATGTTTCGAGATCCATATGGCTTCAGACCAATGTCTATTGGCAAAACAGAAGACAATAGTTTTGTTGTAGCGTCTGAGACATGTGCCCTTGACATAGTAAAGGCAAAGTTCATCTCTTGTGTAAACCCTGCTGAAATAATTGTTATCAATGACAAAGGTATCAGAAATATTGAAAATGACCCTAATGAATATAGAACCGTTGATTATGCTCAACATTGTATTTTTGAGCATATTTATTTTTCTCGACCTGATAGTTACCAATTTCAAGAAGATGTTTTTTCCGTAAGAGAAAGAATTGGAGTTAAACTAGCTTTGATGGATAATGATTTTATGCCTGATCTTGTAGTTCCAGTGCCAGATTCATCAAATTTTATTGCTTCTGGTTATGCAAACTTTAAAAAAATGCCAGTTACATTTGGTTTGATAAGAAATCACTATAGTGGAAGAACCTTTATCAAATCAGAACAATCCATCCGTGACGAATCAGTAAGTCATAAATTCAATGTTTTACCACATACATTTAAGGATAAAATAGTTGTATTGATAGATGATTCAATGGTTAGAGGAACGACTATCAAAAAAATCATAGCGATAATAAATCAAGCAGGAGCAAAAGAAGTTCATCTTAGATTAGGCTCTCCAAAAGTAAAATATTCCTGTTTTTATGGAATAGACACTCCGAATAAGGATGATTTGATTTCAAATAGACTTACTATTGAACAAATATTAGATGATTTCAAGATTACTTCCATAAAACACATTGATCTGGATAGCCTTCTGAATTGTGTGTGTAAACCTGAGCATTATTGTCATGCTTGTTTTTCAGGAAAATATCCTATTGAGTAGCAGAAATCTCCGATTTCCAAATCCATAGAGGGATAAAATATGATATTATCAAATCATAAAATCGATAAGAACAAACTACTTTCTATTTTTGAAGGTTTTAAAGAAAAAAAAATAGCTGTCATCGGTGATCTGATGATAGACCATTATTTATGGGGACAGGTCGAGAGAATTTCTCCTGAGGCACCTGTCCCTATCGTTGATATTTACAAACAAGATTTCTGTCTTGGTGGTGCAGCAAATGTGGTCAACAATATCATTTCTCTTAAAGCTATGCCTGTAGTTATAGGTTTAATAGGAGATGACAATTATTCTGAAATATTGCTATCTTTGTTTAAAGAAAAAAATATTCGGACAGATTTTATCATCAAAGACAATTCAAGACCCACAACCGTGAAATCAAGGATTTTTGCTTCTGCTCAACAAGTGATGAGATACGATCAAGAGCAAAAAAACGATATATCAGAATGTATTGAGAACTCAATCTTAAAAAATATTGATTCAGCACTTGAAAACGCTGATGCTCTCTTGATAGAAGACTATAATAAGGGGTTATTAACTTCAAAGATCATTCGAAAAGCTATTTATAAAGCAAATGAATTAAAAATCCCTGTAACTGTTGACCCCAAATTCAAAAACTTTTTTGAATATCAATATTGCACTGTATTTAAGCCAAATTTCAATGAATTACAGAAAAATTTAAATATAGAAATATTAGATGATGAAAGCTTAAATGTTGCTGCTTATGAACTTTTTAAAAGGATAAATCCGGATCATCTCATAATCACATTGGGAGAAAAAGGACTAAAGATTTTTGATAAGAATAATAATGTATCTCATATTCCGACATTTGCTAAAGAGGTCTTTGATGTGTCTGGAGCTGGCGATACAGTGATAAGCGTTTTGACACTTTGTTTATCAGTGGGATTAGATATAAAAACTTCTGCTATTATTGCAAATCATGCAGCTGGAGCTGTTTGTGGGAAAAGAGGTATTCATCCTGCTACTGTTAATGATATTCTTTGCACATCCCGAAGGTGATGTGGCTTTTAATAGAAAACGACATTTAACGCCATCTCCCACCCCGAAGGGGTGGGACTTTGACGAGATCCACCCCTTCAGGCTAGGGTAATTTAGTGTATACTATTTTCTATTGAGGTAATTTTGCGAGCTATTCGCATAGCCTCATATCTCTTGAACCGATACCTTCGGTGTGTGTAAGGTATATTTTCATAAAATCATACCTTACGCACACCGAAGGTGTGGGACGTTTAATAGTGAAAGGTCTTTAGATTCTTCGATCCGCTCAGAATCGCTCATTATACTCCATCAACACCAAGAATGAAAACAATTCTTTTTTGTATGATGACAGTATTTTTTCACTATGCGACAATCTCTTTTTAATGCAGGTGTCCATTTTTATGGACACTTATATTAAATCTGTCCATTTTTTTGGACAGAAAATCAACCAGAATCCTATAAAAATATTCATAAATAAATACTCCAAAAAATAATATTATCATTGTAAGAGACTGTAATTACAATAAATAAGGATTATACTATTAAACTACACATCAATTTCACATTATTTGTTAAGTTTGGCACACTTCTTGCTACTTAGTTAAGTATCAAAAAAATAAAAAAAGGTTTTAATTATGAAAAGAAAAAAGACTATTTTAGGAAAATGTAATTACATATTCCTTGTTATTTTGCTATTTAATGCCATAAGTTTATTAGCGCAAGGCACACCAGGACTGTCATTTACTTTGATTGATGATGGAACTGCTTATGAGGTTCGTAAAGGCACAGCCAATGAAGCTCATATAGAAATTCCTGATACTTACGATGGTTTACCGGTCACAAGAATAGCTCGTATGGGGTTTTCTGAGTTTTATACCATGACCTCTATTCACATACCAGATAGTGTGACAATTATTGGAGAGAATGCATTTAGATTGTCTTCTAATTTAACATCTATAAATATTCCTAACAGTGTGACAAGGATAGAGAATTTTGCTTTTACAGGTTGCAGTGGTTTAACCTCAGTCACTTTATCTGAAAACATAACAAGTATTGGACGATGGGGATTCTCAAATTGCGAAAGTTTAACATCAATAATCATTCCCATTGGTGTGACAAGGATTGGTGAAAATGCTTTCGAGTGGTGTACTAATTTGAACAATGTCATTATCCCAGAAAGCGTTACAATCATCGAACGATTAGCATTCAGATATTGCACATCCTTATCTGATATCTCTTTACCAGAAAGCTTGACTTTTATACAACCAGATGTTTTTGCTGGATGTAATAGTTTAACTACTATCACTATCCCAAACAATGTGGCTACTATAATCAGTAATCCTTTTACTTTCTGCTCAAGTCTCGAAACTATATTAGTTTCTCCTGAAAACAATTATTTCAGAGGTGAAGGGAATAGTCTAATTAGGAATTCAGACAATGAATTGATCTCTGGAACAAAGAATAGTGTCATCCCAAATAATGTAACAAGAATAAGTTCTGGGGCCTTCGTTGGTTCCACTAATTTAACTTCTTTAATTGTCCCTAATAGTGTGATAAGCATAGATTCTGGAGCATTCTACAGCTGCACAAATCTATCATATATCTTTATCCCTAGCAGTGTAACAAGTATATACTATGCTGCCTTCAGGGATTGCCCCATTTTAACAATATATGCAGAAGCAGAAAGCCAACCAGAAGGTTGGCAAGAAGGCTGGAATATAGACGATAGACCTGTAATATGGGGTAGTGTCTCTGAATATGATGATTATGTCGTAGCAAGAACAGAATTGATTGGCAACTATCCGAATCCATTTAATCCAGAGACTACGATTAGCTTTTCTGTTGCTAAAGCTGGCAATGTGAATATAAGTATCTACAACATCAAGGGTCAACTTGTAAAATCTTTAGTTAATAATGAATATTCTGCAGGAGAGCATAATGTAATCTGGAATGGTTCAGACAACAATGGTAGAAATGTAGGAAGTGGTGTTTATTTTTATCAAATGCAGACAGATGATGATGTTTTTGTTCGAAGAATGGTGTTGCTGAAATAGGATTTTGGTCCCCTTGAAGCAATCTCCGTGTCACTATCAAAAATCCCGTCGTTGCGAGGTCCCTCATTTTAAACTCCCCCCGAAGCAATCTCCGTGTTACTCCCCCCTGTCACCTTGAACGCAGTGAAAGGTCTTAAAATTCTTAATTCTTAATTCTTAATTCTTAATTCCCCAGCAATCTCCATGTCACTATTCCCCCCGTCCGTCGTTGCGAGGTCACTTCTTGCTATCCCTCTGAAGCAATCTCCGTGTCGCTATTTCCCCAGCCCGTCCTTGCGAGGTTCCTTCTTGCTATTCTCACGAAGCAATCTCCGTGTCACTACCCCTCCACCCGTCATTGCGAGGTTCCTTCTTGCTATTCTCACGAAGCAATCTCCGTGTCCCTACCCCTTCCCGTACTTGCGAGGTTCCTTCTTGCTATTCTCACGAAGCAATCTCCGTGTCACTACCCCTCCACCCGTCCTTGCGAGGTTCCTTCTTGCTATTCTCACGAAGCAATCTCCGTGTCACTACACACTAATCTATAACTTCAATTTTATTGCTCCACCCAACCGTAGTGGCTGAGCTTGCCTCTGTCCATGTTCAAAGGTCTGAGGCAAGCTCAGCCACTACAATCTCTGTGCTCTCTGTGTTTCTCCGTGTTCTCTGTGGTTAAATTTTTGAAATTATAGACAATTCAAGAAAAGTACCTCACAAATAAAGACAGCTAAATAGTTCTAGAAAATACGAAATAAAGTTTGAGATTTGTTATAGATTTTTTATGGTTGACGAAAAAATGCTTGACATTTTTAGTGGTATTAATAATTTGGGAATTGAGGATAAAACATGTATGTATTAAATAAAAATAAGCTATATTGTGGATTATGGATTAAATTGAGTGCTAAGCTTCAGACGATGAATTCCACAAAAGTAAATAGAATGCAATTTTTAAGAAAAGATTTTACAAGCTTTGAGCCAACGTTTGCTAAATTGCTAAATCAAAAAATATGAGGTTTATATGCAGAATTTTTCTTCAGAAACCCACAATCTCGAATATAAAGAATCTTGGCATGACGAACATTTAAAGACTATTTGTGGCTTTGCTAATGCTTCTGGTGGTAGATTGGAAATTGGCAAAAATGACTCTGGCGAAATAGTGGGTTTATCAGACACAAAAAAGTTATTGGAAGATATACCCAATAAAATAAAAAGTGGTATGGCAATGATTGTTGATATTGACTTGCATAAAACTGATAATAAGCAATATATATCTATTTCTATCAGTTCATATCCATTCCCGATAAGCTACAGAGGTGTTTATTATATTCGCTCTGGTAGCACAACACAAGCTTTGACAGGTATTGCTCTTGATGAGTTTATACTCAGAAAACAGGGATTGAGTTGGGACGGAGTCCCAGTTCCGCGTGTAACTCTTGATGATTTTGAAGTGGATTCATTCAAGAGATTTCGCTATAAAGCAATAGCTACAGCTCGGTTGACAAAAGAAGACCTCGACATCACAAATGAGATGCTACTACGAAATCTCCGTCTTTATGAAGGCGACTACTTAAAGAGAGCTGCATTACTCATATTTCACCACGAACCTGAAAACTGGTTTGTAGGTGCATACTTAAAAATTGGTTTTTTTGCCAATAGAGCCGATCTGATTTTTCAGGATGAGGTACATGGACCACTAATCACTCAAGCAGACAAAGCAGAAGACCTCGTTTATTCGAAGTATTTCAAGGGAATTATCAGCTATAAAGGATTACAGAGAATTGAGAATTTTCCAATACCAAGAGCCGCATTTAGAGAAGCTATCTTAAACGCTATAATACATCGTGATTATAGCACTGGAAACCCTATCCATATACATGTTTACCCTGAAGAAATACTTATCTACAATGACGGGCAATTACCAGAAAAATGGACTGCTGAGACTCTCTTTGCACCACATACTTCACAACCACATAATCCCAATATAGCAAGAGCATTCTTCCGCTCTGGACAGATTGAAGCATGGGGACGAGGTATAGAAAATATCGTTAATGCCTGTAAAATGTGGGATAAACCTGTGCCATACTACAACCTTAGAGGCAGAGAAGTGATGGTAGGATTTGAAATTGATGAAAAGTATAGGAAAGGTGAAGGTGTAGAAGCAGAAGTTGAGGGAAATGTCGTAAAGGATATACAGTATAAAAGAGATGTGAGCGAAACTAGCAAGGCTATCTTGAAAATAATATCTCAAAAAACAGATGTGAGCATGAACTCTCTCGGTAGGATATTGGGGCTCACATCAAGGCAAGTGGCAAGATATATAGATAATCTAAAGAATGAAGGTCTAATCGATCGCAAAGGTGCTGATAGAGGAGGGTATTGGGAAATAAAAAAAGACAATACAAATGTCATAGATAATGTCATAGATAATGTCATAGATAGTGTTGCTGAACATGCATATATTTCAAATAGTTACGATGATGTAAGCAATAAAAAGATTCCTGAAAATTACGATATAAATTGCGAAATAAATTACGATGTAAATTGCGAAATAAACAAAACTCAAAAGAAAATTTTAGAATTAATAAAAATCAATCCAAAAATAACAATGGAAAAAATCTCTGTCGAAATAGGTATCTCGTTCTCTGCAATAGATAAAAGTGTAAGACTTTTAAAGAAAGCTGGCATCTTGGCACGAATAGGTTCGAATAAAAACGGATATTGGCTTATAAAGAAAGAATGGAGTTAAACAATATGAGCATTATTGAATTGAAAGAACTTGCACCCAATAGATGGAAAGCTTTATATGAAGGAAATTATGGCACATATACTATCAGAATGACTTATGATGGTGTGAATGCTTCTGATTATTCATGTAGTTGTCCAAGCGATTATTATCCCTGCAAACACATAGCTATGATTGAAAAAGCGATTAAGAGACGATTGACCACCGCAGCGTCAAAGAATACATCAGATGATACGGATGTAAAGAAAATGCTGAAAAAAGCCACTCATAGTGAATTATGTAAATTTATTCTTGATCAAATAGAAAAGATTAGAGGATTAAATGATGCGGTGTATAAAGAATTTGCCCACAAGATTCAAATAGAGATAGAACAACCTCAGGCTTTAAAAAATCAAAATGATACAAATAAATATGTCTCTATACTGCAAAATGGTTTTCAAAAAGCCATTCGAAACTGCCAGCTACATTGTAGTCGTGATGAATACTATTATGCAGATGATGAAATCGACATAGACATATTAGATGTATTGTTTTATAAAGCTCGTGACTATATCAAAGTGAAAAATAACACTGAGGCGATTTTGATCCTTAAAACCTGCATAGAGGAGTTTGCCACATTTTTAGAAAAGCAAAAAGGTGATATTTACCTTAGTATAAACGATTATTTCTTTTCAGAGCCTTTTGTGATATTCGAAGAGATATTACCCTCCTTGACTGAGAATGAACAAAATAACCTACTTGAGTTTTGTAAAACTGAAATACTGAAGCCAAAATACAAAGCGGATTCTTTGATTGGTTATTTCAATGATTTATTGATGGAATTGTCACTTTTGCTCCAAGTTGATGACTTCCTACCTATTCAGGATGTTCTTTTGCAAAGAATTTCAGACAAAGACCTTTATCAAATACGATTTCTCTTAGAAAAAAAGATAGACTTCCTTCAAATGAAAGGCTATAATGATAAAGTCTGGGAGGTGATAAAGGAAAACTTGCAGATAGATACCTTTAGAGAAAAGTTGGTAAGAAAATTAATAGATGAAAGTCTTTTTTCTGAGGCAAAAAAGCTTTTAGATGAGATAAAACCTAACCAATGGGGAAATGTGCCTGTTTACTTCGATAATTTGAGACTTGAAATAGCACAAAAAGAAAACGATATTACTCAGATCCGCAAAATTACCTTAAGTTTTCTAAAGAATAAATTTGCGAATAAATACTATCAAATTTACAAAGCTACTTTTTCTACAGATGAGTGGAAACAAGCAATGGAAAAACTTATATCAAGCTATGAAAAAAATAATAACTCACATTATCCCAGCCACGCCATAGCTGATGTTTTGGCTTCTGAAGGTTTGAAAATCAGACTGATGGAATACATAGAAAAATATATGTCATATCGTCTCATTATGAATTATTATGACAAGTTCTGTGATGAATATCCTGAAAGAACATTAGCAATTTTTCGCTTTGTAATTGAAAAATATACTGAGCAAAATGTAGGGGAACAATTCTATAGAAATATAGTAGATGCTTTTAAAGTAATGAAATCAATCAAAGGTGGAAAAAGTATGGTAGAAGAACTAAAACAGAAATTCCAAGTACTTTACAAAAGGCGAACAAAGATGCTGGAGATGATAGCCAAATGTTAAAAACAAAAAAGGCAAAGATATTGAACTCCCAATGTTTGCACTTATAACGAACATTTTAATGATAAGTCATAATTTAGAAAAAAGGAGAATAAAATGCATATAGCTGATATAAAAATACGAAACTTTCGTAAACTAAAAGAATTTGGTTTGCAGAACACGAAATTGAAGTTATTAACTAATTTTCTAGTTGTTAAAAAGTTAGTTTTTTTTCATTTTCCTTTAACTTTCCCTGCAATTTTTCTCTTGACATAAATGAGCATTTTTATTTTATTGTATCATGGGTAATAGTGTAAAAAAAAACAAGAGGGTATAGATAGCAATGTCATTTTATAAGATAATTAATAAATATCGTGAAATAGCCGAATCGAACGCTGACTTAGGAAGTCGCTTTGAGATTTTAATGCAAGCATATTTGCGAACTGACCCTAAATATATAGATATATTTGTCAATGTATGGTTGTGGAAAGATTTCTTTGCAAAGGACGACCTCGGTGGGCATGATACAGGAATAGACTTGGTTGCAGAAACAGTGGATGGTGATTTTTGGGCTATTCAATGCAAATGTTTACAAGAGGATACTTATATTGACAAGCCTGCTGTAGACACCTTTCTTTCTACATCAAGTAGGACATTTACTGATAAAAATCAAAATACTGTCGGCTTTAGTAATAGACTTTGGATTTCTACATCAAACAACTGGTCTTCTAATGCTAAAGAAGCTCTAAAAAATCAAATCCCACCTGTATCAAGTATCAATCAATACGATTTAATAAATGCTCCAGTCGATTGGGAACTACTTGATAAAGCTATTTCTGGTGAAAATGCAAGAATACCAAGAAAAACTCTGTTTCCTCACCAAGAGGATGCTCTAAAAGAGACTTTAGCTCACTTTGAAAAATATGACAGAGGTAAGCTAATCATGGCTTGTGGAACAGGAAAAACTTTTACTTCTCTGAGAATTGCAGAGGAAATGATAAAGCATAACTCAAATTGTACCTCGAACTTTCCAGTTCGAGAAGGTATAAATGATTCTTCAACTGGAAAGTTGACGCTACCAAGTAACTCGAACTTTCCAGTTCGAGAAGGTATAAATGATTCGTCAACTGGAAAGCTGACGCTACCAAGTAACTCGAACTTTCCAGTTCGAGAAGATATAAATGATTCGTCAACTGGAAAGTTGACGCTACCAAGTAACTCGAACTTTCCAGTTCGAGAAGGTATAAATGATTCTTCAACTGGAAAGTTGACGCTACATGATGGTCTAATCTTATTCCTAGTGCCTTCTATCGCTTTGCTTGGACAGACACTAAATGAATGGTATGCAGATACTACTTGTAATATTAACGCTGTGTGTATATGCTCTGATGAAAAAGCATCTAATCTAAAGAGAAAATCTGAGGATAGTTCCTCACTCTCTATTGTAGATTTACCATTACCTGCCAGCACGGATGTTCTGACTATACTTGACCAATTTCATAGATTAAAGAATAAAAAAGGATTAAAGGTAGTATTTTCTACTTATCAGTCTATTGAAAAGATTTCAGAGGCACAAAAAGAGCTGGCAAATATACTTCCACAGTTTTCTCAATTTGACTTAATTATCTGTGACGAGGCTCATCGCACCACTGGTATTACCTTATTAGACAAAGACGAATCAGCCTTTGTAAAGGTTCATGACAATGACTTTTTGAATGCTAAAAAGCGATTATATATGACAGCCACACCTCGTATATACAGTCCTGATGCCAAGTCAAAAGCTGCTCAAGCTGATGCCTTGCTATGTAGCATGGACGATGAGATTTTATACGGAGAAGAGATTTATCGGATAGGATTTGGGCAAGCAGTAGCTAAAGGCTTGTTGTCAGATTATAAAGTCTTGATACTTACACTCAATGAAAATGATGTTACTCCAGAGATTCAAAAAGCCTTATCAAAAGACACAAAAGAAATTGATATGGACGATGTTCCAAAACTTATCGGCTGTATAAATGCCTTGTCAAAACAAATCATCGGTGATAATGGCACTATAAAAACCACAGACCCAGAGCCGATGCGAAGAGCTGTAGCTTTTTGTAAAAAAATCACACATAGTAAAGAAATAACAGGGGTTTTTAACGCTGCCTCAGATGAGTATGTGAAAACATTGCCCTCTGAAATAAAAGATAATATTGTTCAAATAAAAGCAGAGCATATAGACGGAACAATGGACTCAAATAAAAGAAGTGACTTTATGAGATGGCTAAAGGCAGACACAGAAGAAAACGAATGCCGAATCTTATCCAATGTCCGCTGTCTTTGTGAAGGTGTAGATGTGCCATCGCTGGATGCTGTTATGTTCCTTTCTGCCAAAAATTCACAAATAGATGTGGTGCAGTCTGTAGGCAGGGTAATGAGAAAATCACAAAATAAAAAATACGGATATATTATCATACCAATCGTTGTTCCCACAGATATTGAGCCTGAAAAAGCACTCGATGACAATGAAAGATACAAGGTGGTATGGACTGTTCTTAACGCTTTAAGGGCTCATGACGATAGATTTGATGCTGTAGTAGAGTTCAACAAAAAAATGCCTGACAATATTATGGTCGTAAAACCAGATCCAGGTAGCGAAACCAGCACTCCAAACGATAGTGTTAAAGAAGGTCCTGATGTAGAAAGTATTGTAGCAGAACAGCTAAAATTTAAGTTTGCTGGATTGCAAAAAGTTTTATATGCCCGTATGGTAGAAAGAGTAGGAAATAGAAGATACCTTGAGCAATGGGCAAAAAAGGTTGTTGATATTGCTAATATGCAGAGAGACAGACTCACTGCTCTTGTAAAAATTGGTGAATATAAAGCTGCTTTTGAGGAGTTTGTATTAGGACTTCAAAAAAACATTAACCCCAGTATTTCAGAGAGCGATGCTATAGAAATGCTTTCACAACATATCATTACCAAGCCAATATTTGAGGCTCTATTTGAAGACTATTCTTTTGTCCGAAACAACCCCATCTCTATCTCTATGCAAAATATGATTGACCTGCTCACAAAAGCAGGTTTCGAAACTGATATAAAGGTAATGCAACACTTTTATTTTGAAGTCCAACTTAGCCTTTCATCCGTAAATACTGCCAGTGGAAAACAAAATCTCATCTCGCAATTATATGAGAAATTCTTCAAAATAGCTTTTCCTAAAATGGTAGAAAAGCTCGGCATTGTTTATACACCCGTTGAGGTTGTTGACTTTATCATTCATTCTGTAAACGATGTTTTAAAACAAGAATTTGGTCGGTCACTCAGCGATAAAAATGTCAATATACTTGATCCATTTACTGGCACAGGGACATTTATAACTCGCTTGATACAGAGTGGACTGATAGATAAGAAAGACCTGATACATAAATATCAACATGAAATTTTTGCAAATGAAATCGTCTTGTTGGCATATTATATTGCGGCTGTGAATATTGAAAATACTTTCCATGATGCTATGGGTACTGATAATTATTATCCATTTGAAGGTATATGTCTCACAGATACCTTCCAACTTGGAGAGTATGATGAAAAAGACCCTGCTCATATCTTCTTTTCAGAGATATTTCCTCAAAATACTGAACGTGTAAAAAAACAAAAAAGCACAGATATTACGGTTATAATTGGGAATCCACCATATTCAATAGGTCAAAGGTCTGCAAATGATAACTCTCAAAATCAATCATATCCTTCGCTTGATAGTAAAATAGCAATGACTTATGCAAAAGCGTCTAGTGCTAGTTTAAAAAACGCATTATATGATTCATATATAAAGGCATTTCGCTGGAGTACAGATAGACTGGGTGATAATAATGGTATCATAGCATTCGTTAGTAATGGTGGTTGGCTTGATGGAAATAGTACTGATGGTTTCAGAAAATGTCTTTTAGAAGAGTTCACTACAATCTATGTATTTAATTTACGTGGAAATCAGAGAACAAGTGGTGAATTAAGTCGCAGAGAAGGTGGAAAAATATTTGGTAGTGGTAGTCGTGCTCCTATAACTATAACACTTCTTGTTCGTAGCGGTTATTTCCAATCGTCTATGCAAAACAAAGCTAAAATTCTTTACTATGATATCGGTGATTACCATACCCGAGAACAAAAATTAAGAATTATTAAAAATTTCAACACTATCAATAGTATCAACTGGACAGAATTAACTCCAAACGAACATGGAGACTGGTTAAATCTACGAAATGATGAGTTTTCTGCTATGATACCACTTGAGCCAGAAAAGAAATTTGATTTAAAAACAAAAAGTTTTTTTAACTTAAATATTGTTGCCGTTGCTACAGGTAGGGATGCTTGGGTTTTAAATTATTCAAAGCATAGCTTATTAAATAACATGCAAGGACAGATATACTTTTATAACAAACAAAGCGTTGATTTCAAAGAAAACAAAAAAAACAATCAAAATCTTACAGTAGAAGATTTTATTGAAACAGACACAACAAAAATTAGTTGGACACGTGCATTACGGAGGGATGTATACAATGGAGTTATGCATAGTTTTAATGATAAATACGCAACCATTGGAATGCATCGTCCGTTCACAAAATTATGGTTGTATTACCATAAGTCTTTTATCGAAAGCCCAAGCTTATGGAATCATCTTTTTCCCACAAAAATACACACGAATTTAGTGATATGTGTACCGAATGCAGGTAACAACAAAGACTTCACTCCATTTATCACAGACAGTATTGTTGAATACCAATTAGTATTTGCTTGCCAATGCTTCCCCCTACACTACTACCAAGAAAAAACATCCGGTCAACTAACATTAAAAGAATTAGAAAATGAAAACAATTACATCCGCCATGAAGCCATTAGCGATTTCATTTTTAATAGAGCGAAGCAACAGTATGGAAAAAGCGTTACCAGAGAAGACATCTTTTATTATGTTTACGGATTTTTACATAGTCCAGAATACAGAACCATCTTTGCCAATGATTTGAAAAAAATGTTACCAAGACTACCGCTACTTGACAATGTGAGCGATTTCTGGATATTCAGTAAAGCGGGACGAAAACTTGCTGACCTGCATTTGAATTATGAAAATATACCACACCATCCCGATGTGCAAACAATATATGAACCTTCATCTCTTACTGACACCTTTAAATTACTTTCTGCTGAGGAAAAGAAATTCATTGAGTATAAAGTAGAAAAAATGAAGTTCCTAAATAAAGAGGATAAAACCAGAATAATTTATAACAATCAAATAAGCCTCGAAAATATCCCACTAAAGGCTTATGAATACATAGTGAATGGTAAATCTGCAATCGAATGGATAATGGAACGATATCAAATCACCACTCACAAAGAAAGTGGTATTACAAACGACCCAAATGATTGGGCAAAAGAAAATGACAATCCACGCTATATACTTGATTTATTGCATAGTGTGATAAATTTGAGTGTGCAGACGGTGGACATAGTAAAAAGTTTGCCGAAAATTAATTTTGAAAAAGGAGAAGTTACTAATGAATAAAGTAGAGCAAAAAAACGATAATGAGTTTATACCTAAAGTCTTTATCTCATATTCATGGACATGTCAGAAAAGGGTAATTGAGCTTGCTGAACGATTAGTTGATAACGGAATTGATGTGAAGATTGATATATGGGATTTAGAACCAGGGCAGGATGTAAATCATTTTATAGAACAAAGCGTAGCCGATCCAACTATAAACTATGTAATGCAATATTCATTGTCATGGCTTGTTTTGTTTGGTGACTTACCGGTAGTTTTTCCAAGCACGCTTAAATCTCCTAATTTGCAGAGTTCCTCTACCTGCTGTTTGGTGCTGTAGTGGTTTTGTAAAATCAACAAATGGTCATCTCCATCGTGATGCACATAATACTATTCCTCGTTTTAAATGCACCCATATTCGTAGGGAACTGATTTATCTGTTCCGTATATAATCTGTGTAACACCATATTGTGCTACG
>Ga0099364_10000445_pt1 | contig 69792 bp, 55 predicted proteins | sample TergutTh196P3_FD_73070 | JGI IMG/M metagenome (GOLD analysis project Ga0099364, IMG submission 73070) | Microcerotermes parvus P3 segment gut microbial communities from Pointe-Noire, Republic of the Congo - Th196 P3 | ecosystem: Host-associated > Arthropoda: Insects > Digestive system > Gut ... | reverse complement strand
CCATACACCCCTCGATTCGGTGCAGTCCGGTTTCGGGCGGGCCGGGCAATACAGGCAACTGACGCATGATACCGGCGAGATTGAGCTTTTGCTCAGGAGCGATTTTGATACATGGGCCGTTGCGGCGATACTGGTGCACGAGTGCGCCCATCATTGGCTAGTGATAAACGCCCTGCATGCAGCCGCAACCAACGCGCCGGAGATCGAATGCCGCACAGATATTGCCACTGTATATACCGGCTTTGGCAGGGTTATGAAAAAGGGCTATGCCGAAAAGACCGTGAGAGCTAAGACAGGAGTTTTTTCGGGGATTTTGCAGAACTATATGTGGAGCTATCGCATCGGTTATTTAAATCAAACGGATTTTGAGCTTGTGTCGCTGCTGGCGGGGCGCTGCGCCATGCGCGGACATTAATATTACAATAATATTATGCAATATAAACGCTATAAAAATGAATTGCCGTACTCATATGCGCTCGGGATGGCGCCCGTTGTCGAACTGATCGGCCGCTGCCCCGGGCTCGTGCTCGCGGTCTACGCGCACCCCGGATACAGGGCCGAATCCGGCGCAGATATCTTCGAAATGTGCGAGGCGCGCGGATTGAAATGCGAGACTAACCAAAAGATATTCAATATCGCGGCCAACAAGGAAAACATATACGTCCTCGGCGTATTCCAAAAAGCGGGCGGCTGCCTGTCGCCCGCCCGCCCGCACGCTGTGTTCGTCAACCCGGCCGATGCAGGCAACCTGGGCGCCAATGTGAGGACCTGCCTGGGGTTCGGCATCCGCGATATTGCGATCATAAAGCCCGGCGCGGACATATACTCGCCCAAAGCGGTCCGCGCTTCGATGGGCGCGATATTCCATGCCAATGCCTCCGGGTTCGCGTCGTACCAAGAATACGCCGAGGCGTATCCGGGATACGAGAGGTTCTATTTCATGCTCAATGGCGAGGCGGAAATCGGCAGCATTGCCGGCGTCCGCGGCGACACATTCGCGCTGGTGTTCGGGAACGAGGCGACAGGGCTGCCGGACGAATTCCGGGGTTATGGGGGGCGCAGCGTGCGCATCGCGCACGGGGGCGAAATTGATTCACTGAACCTGACTGTCGCGGTGGGCGTGGCGGCGCACGCTTTTTACAAACTCCGGCGCTGATTTAGGCGATTTAGACGGCGCTATGAAAGGGCAGGGTATGCACAATGGCGATTAAGCCAAGATATCATTTGCAACCGGAGAGCAACTGGATGAACGATCCGAACGGGCCTTGTTTTATCGGCGGGTGGTTCCATATGTTCTACCAACACAATCCGTGCGAGGCCGTGTGGGGCAACATGACATGGGGGCACGCGGTCAGCCCCGACATGGTTCATTGGCGCAGGCTGCCGCACGCGCTGCATCCCGACATGCCCTACGACAAAGATGGTGTGTTTTCCGGTTGTTGCGTCGTGCGTGATGGGGCGCCGCATATATTATATACAGGCGTTTTCCCGGAGACATTGTGCCTGGCGGTGGGCGACGCTGGCGGGGAGGTTTTTGCTAAACACGGGAGCAACCCCATTCTGACGCGCGGCGACAGGGAGTTGGCGGGGTGGCGGGATCCATATGTATGGCGGCAGGGCGATACATATAATATGTTGATTGGTTCCGGCGACAGCTCGGGCGGGTTTGCTGAGTCTTATAAGAGCAAAGATTTAATTAATTGGAAATGCAGGGAATTATTTGCGCATTCGCAAGAGTATAAATTGAATGACGAAATGTGGGAATGCCCGATATTGTTAGTCAATGATGCTGACGGAGCGGGTGCGTCAGGGTCGACAGGCGCGGCGGGCGCGGCGGGCGCGGCGGGCGCGGGGGGCGTAGCGGGCATAGCGGGGACGGCGGGGACAGTGGAAACAGCAGGGATAGCAGATGTAGCAGATGAAGCGGGTGTGGCGTGCGCTGCTGGAACAACGGGCAAAAATGGTGAATCGGTCGAAGCTGCGCTTATAATATCGGCGACGCCACATGCCGTAACGCGCCTGATAACCGGCCGCCTGCGCGGCAGTCAGTTTACCGGCGACGCCGTGAGCGCCCTGGATATGGGGGATTGTTTATACGCTCCTAACCTCGTGCGGCATCCCGACGGCAGATGGATATTATTTGGCTGGCAGCGTGAGACGGGGGATCCGGGGCTACGCGCCGCGCAGGGATGGCAAGGCATGCTGACGCTCCCGCGCGAGCTAAAATTGAAGGACGGCATATTATATACGTCGCCTGCCCGCGAGGTGGATTTGCTGAGGGGCAGGCATCTGGCTCACTATCATGAAGTTACGGGGTCGACGGAGGATGTGGCCGAGGCGCCTCATTATGAGATAGACGCAGGTTTCCAAGCGTGCGGCGGCCAAGCGTCGTTTGACTTGCTAATATGCAAAGCCGGTTACGTCAACATAACGATCTCAGACGGACATATAGAATTTAATAACTATCTTGCAACAAATGCCGATAAAAAAACCATTCATTTTGACATAACAAAAAAAGACGCGCACCATATTCGCATATACGTAGATGGCACATCAATCGAGACATATATCGATTCACGATATGCGCTGACGACGCGGGCATACCCCGCCCCCGAAGCGCCCTGCCGCGCGACGCAAATACGAATATCGGCGGTAAAAAGTTGCATAATAAATATGCTGGATATTTATGAGATAAATAATTGCTATAATTGACAAAATCGTGCCTTACTGCGGCGCGCCAAACATCAACTCCGATGCTAACATCAACTACGTTGATGGGGCGTCGCGCCCTACATTGGCATTTTACACACTAACGTCCGCGCGCCTCCGCGCCCGCTTATATCCGTTTATGCCTTTATTATTATGGTAAATATAAGGATAATTTGATGCCGGAGGTCACATTGAAAATCCTTAACATAAAGAAGATATCATGGAAAGTAGCCGCCATCGTCGTAGCCTCTGTATTGGTTGTCGCCGGAGCGGTTTCGATTTATTATCAAGTGCGCACCATTGCTCTCATCAATAGTAATTCTGTCTTGATGCTTCAGCAAAAAACCAACAATGCTGCCGACACCTGCAACGCCGTGTTCACGAACGCATTATATAGGGTCGGGGACATGAGGAACATGGTCGAATCGGGTTTTAAGATCGACAAGTACAAAAATGGAGCGGAGAGTTATTTTAACGATGAAATAAAATCCATCATGGACACTTTCATTTTCAACACGACAAACAGCGCAGACTATATTCAAGCCGCATATTTTGCGCTTGATCCCGATCTGGCCGGGTTTCCGCTTGTCAGCGAAATATTTTACAACAAAACGGATGGCGGCATAGTCCACGGGGATCCGCAGACATACGAAGACTATATGCAAAAGGACTCCGAGGACATGAATTGGTTCTACGGCGCGTTCGGCTCAGGCGAGCCCTACTGGACGCATGTATATGTCTTTGATGGCGTGCTCATGGTTAGCTATGTCGAGCCTGTGTTCATAGGCGGCGTGAAGGTAGGCGTGGTGGGCGTGGATTTGTCAATAAATGGAATAGTTAACGTGGTCAATGGCATAGAAGTTTTCGACACCGGCTTTGCGGTCCTCCTAGATAATTACAACGAAATTTTGGAGAGCAACGACTTTATTAACCGGCTTGCGTCAAGCGACAGGGCGAAATTGGCGGCGATGGCCGGCGACGGCATTGACGAGGTGGCCGACGCAGAAATAAGCGGCGCGCTTTTTAAGGTCGCCCACAGAAGGTTGGTTAACGGCTATAATGTGTTGATTTTTGCGCCGGAAGCGGAATATAACGCGGAAATCAAATTGTCATTTATCAGGTTCGCGGTTATTTTCCCGCTTTGCATTGTCATTGTGGTGATAATCAGCGGCTATATCGGAAAATCATTTAGCAAGCCCCTGTCGGCTCTTTCCGCCATTATGATAAAAGCCAGCGCCACAGGCGACATCGTGTTTTCGCCGGAGGACGACGCGGCCCTGCGCAAGTACGCCGAAAATAGGGACGAGACCGGGCAGACTATTGTATCGTTTACCGGGTTTGTCGATCGTATAAACAAGGTGAGCCATGTGCTGGAGACCATAGCCACCGGCGATTTAACTAACGATCTGCTCCCATTGTCCGATCGCGACGTCATGGGCAACTCGTTATGCGATATGAGCGCGAAACTCAATGAGATGTTCAATGACATTAACCAGTCCGCTTCGCAGGTGTCCGCAGGCGCGAAGCAGATTGCGGACGGCGCGCAGTCGCTCGCGTCCGGCGCTACGGAGCAGGCCGCGTCAATACAGGAACTGTCGGCCTCCATATCCGAAATAGCGGAACATACCAAGTTAAACGCAAGCATGGCGGGCAATGCGGCCAAGCTCGCAAATGACATAATGAACAGCGCGGTTGACGGCAACCGCCAGATGGGCGAGATGATGGCGGCGGTCAACGAGATAAGCGAAGCCAGCAGCTCTATAGGTAAAGTGATCAAAGTCATAGACGATATCGCGTTCCAGACGAATGTGCTCGCCCTCAACGCCGCTGTGGAAGCCGCGCGGGCCGGGCAGTACGGCAAGGGCTTCGCCGTCGTCGCCGAAGAGGTCCGCAGCCTGGCCGCAAAAAGCGCTGAAGCGGCCAAGGACACAGGGGCGCTCATAGAAAATTCGATAGAAAAGGCCACTTTAGGCGTCAGCATCGCCAGCGAGACTGCTTCGAGCCTTGAAGAGATAGTCGCCGGGGTGAACGACAGCAACAAAATTGCCGTGGAGATAGCCAGCGCGTCCGAAGAACAATTGCGGGGCATCGAGCAGATCAACAGTAGCGTCGAGCAAGTGGCCGGCGTGGTGCAGCACAACAGTGCGACCGCCGAGGAGAGCGCGGCGGCGTCGGAGGAAATGAGTTCGCAGTCGGCCACGCTGCGCAGCCTGATGACGCAGTTCAAATTGAAAAATGCCGGCGCGTCACAGTTGCGACCGCCGTCTGTGTATTTATCATGATGTCGTTGTGTCCTACTCAGACATAGGCAGGCATCCGGTACACGTTGCGATAAACGTCAACTATGTTGACGGGACATCGCACCCTACGCAGGTATAGGCAAGTCGCCCGTTGCATGGTGCGATAAACATCAAATATGATGACGGGACATCGCGCCCTACTATGCTTCTGATAATATATGATATATTATTAGGAAAAGGGGGCGCCTTAATAATCATGCGTATCGGTTTGTTGATATACAATCCCGATTCCGGCAGCCAAAAAGTCCCGGATTTCCTGGACGAATTATTAGCCCACGGCATGTCCAAGGGCCTGTTCCTGGTGCCTGTCCGCCTGGGACCTTCTCCGGGGTTCACAGACTTTTTAGTGCGGCTGCTCGCGTCCCCCTGGGTGGAATTTATCATCGTCTCCGGCGGTGACGGCACGATTGGCTCAATTGCACGGTTGGTACTGTCGCACCGCCCCTCACTGCCGATGGGCATCATGCCGTCCGGCACCAGCAACGACTTCGCTGAAAGCCTGCATCTGCCCGAAGACGAGTGGGAATGCATCGACGTGGTCGCCAAGGGCGAAACGGCCGCCCTGGATGTTGGCAGGGTAAACGGCGAACACATATTCCTCAGCACCTGCGCCGCAGGCATGTTCGTCAACATCTCTTATACTATCAGCAGCCAGTTGAAAAAGAGCCTCGGGTTGTTGGCATATTATATCTCCGCTTTGGGCGAGCTGCCCAACATTCGCCCTTTCCCGCTGAGGATTGAGACAGATGGCGAAGAAGTGATCGAAGACGTTTTCCTGCTTTTTCTGTTGATAAACGGCAGCCAGGCGGCGGGGCTGGCCAATCTTTACCCAAAGGCCAGTATGATGGACGGCTGCATGGATCTGCTGTTGATCCGGGACGTTCCGCCGCTCGATCTCCCCGGCCTGCTGCTGGAGATCATCAACCGTGAAAACATCGAGGACGGGCGCTGGTTCAAGCGTATGAGCGCCCGCCGCTTCAAGTTTACCAGCCCGCACCCGCTCTTGACCACCCAGGACGGCGAGGCGGGCCTGCCCCTCCCACTCGACGTGGAGGTGCTGCCCCGCGCATTGACGGTATTTGTCGACGCGCCCCTCCAAATCGAAAATATATAAAAAAGGTTTTTAATGAATATTTCGGAAGATATTTTAAGGTTCAATTTGCAAAACGTCTATTTTTTGGTCGGCACAGCCTGCGGCGGCAAAACGACTATGGCCGCCGCGTTGGCGCAAAAATACGGGTTTACGCATTTCAACGATAATTATCACGAAGAAAATTTCGCGCACTGGCAAAGCATATGCGACGAACGGCATAAAAACTCGCCGGATAACACTCAATCGCAAAGCCAAGGCTATGATTGGGAGCGCCATTTCAACAGGCCGCCGGAGGAATATAACGATTCCCTCGAGCAAGGATATAAGGAGTATTTCGAATACGCCATTATCGAGCTTATCAAATATGCGCAGCAAAACACTGTCGTGGCGGATATCGGCCTGTCCGGGCTCACGTGTGAGCTGGTTAAACAATTGGCCCCGCCCGACAGGATCGCATGCCTGCTCGCGCCGCCCGAGCTGATCGCGGAGGACTATTTCGACAGGGACGACCACCGGGACATCTATGAAGCCATTATGCGGTTGAAAGAACCGGAAATGGCTTTGGAAAACATGAAAAATGTGTTCAGATTTGGCGCCCAAAGAACCATCGACGATGTAAAAAGCAGCGGCTTGTTCTATATAATGCGGACGAAAACCAGCACGGTCGCGTCCACCCAGCGCGCGCTGGAACGCCATTTTGGCTTGGAAAACAACTAATTTATTTTATAACAAGAATATATAACTATATGAGTATATAATTTGATACTCCTGTTATAATGTTCTATCCCGACCCAGCCATTGCGAGAAGCTTGCGTCGAAACGTTCTAAAAAATTCCCGGATAAAATTATATTAACCCATTGACATTGTCCTTAGGGCAACCACTATATTGTATATATGGAGGTTAATCAATGAATGGATTATGTATAACCGATGCCGTAAAACGGTTTGGCGTGACGTCGAAAACACTGCGTTATTACGAGCGCGTCGGATTATTGGAGGCGAAACGCGATGATATAAATAATTACAGGTATTATAGCGATGCACAAGTGGAGCGTATCAAGCAAATCATGATACTTAGAAAAATGCAGATTTCGGTTAAGGACATTATCCGGATATATGAAAACGAGGATATGAGTACGGTGGTCGAGGTGTTTGTCAACCGCATCAATGCAATCGACGATGAAGTCGGGGCGTTGACCGAACTCAAACGCATAACGAATGACTTTTTGCAAACCATGCTAGAAAACGGCGTTACTAAAATTTCAGCCCTGCCTATTTTATATGAGCAAATGGAAAAACAGTTGAGCACGCTGGAAAAAAGCGAGGCTGAGAGTGGCGAGGCTGCGAGTGGCGAGGCTGCGAGTGATGAGGCTGCGAGTGGCGAGGCTACAGGCTACGTAGATACAAGCGAAAATGCTGCGAACTACAATGCCACAAGCGAAAAGGCTGCGAGTGGCAATGCTACAAGCTTCGCGGAGCTTTCGGCTATATCGAGCAAGCTGGCTAAACCGGCGGAACCGTCGATATACACTTTGCCGTCTATGCGCGTGATCTCGTCGCTGCGGGGCGACGGTACATCCGACCCGGAGGGATTTTGGCGTTGGGCGCAGGCGAAAGGGTTGCCATATGGCAAACCGGGGCAGCACGAGCGGTTTGAATTTCAGACGGATGCGGGCGACGTTGTCATTATGCGGATCGACGACGATTTTTGCAATGACGGCGAATACTCGGACTATGTTTTTGAAGGCGGCTTGTTCGCCGCGATCAACGTCTATTTGGACGAGGACTTGGGCGAGCGGTTCCGCGCACTGATAACGCATTTCGACGGCAATAAATATTATCAAATTGATTATTTGAGCGACGGCAGCCTGCGCCACGCGGCCATGCTGGAGAACCTGGTTTCGCCTGACGACCAGCGCGAACTCGTCGCGCTGATGGCGCCGGTAAAAAAGCGCATGGCCGACCCTGCGCTGTTTAACAAGCCGAAGGAAGTGGTCGGCATTTCCGTCGCGGAAATCGAAGCGGCAAACCCCATTTTGTGGGATGCCGAAGTCGCGCTGGACAAGATGACGCAGTCGCACGCCAACAACTCATATTTTCGCATTAACAAGGACGGGGAAGCGGAATATATCGGGTGGATTTTAAGGGCCGTATTGAACACCCATGTATCGGTCAAGCTGCCGTTCCGCATTGACATGGAGTTCCGCCCGTCCGGCAAGGGCAAAACCGGAATAGTTTTATACCACAGCGAAGACACCGGGTACCCTTTGGGTCGCATTGGCAACAGGGGCTTTGGGATCAACATGAATAATGACAATGAAAAAATGGTTCAAGCCATCCGTTTTGCACAGCCGATCTTTTGGGACGATTATTATTTGCCGGGACGCGGAGCGGTTAATATAGACGAAGCGAACCAACTAACATGGATTGTGGGCCCAAAGCATCTAGCCGTTATTATAAACGGCGAAGTCCGCTATTGCGGCGCTGACTTCCCATATATGCATATGGATTTGGGCCGCGAGGAGGTTTGCCCTATTGTCGTCGGGGCGTCGTATGACAGCGACAAAATATATTTTCGCTCCATCCGTATTTCGCAACTCGCCGACATGCAAAAAAGCAAATTAAAAGAAGGGGAACTGAACATGATAACTAAACAGAGCAACAATTTGATCCCAATAATACACCGCCTTGTCACGGACGAGTTCGGCGAAAACTACTGGTTCAACGGCTGCGCCAAATATGTAATGGAATGTTTGGGCGAACCGGACTATGATTATTGGTTATTCGCGGCGTTGACAGGCGACTTGTTCACACAGCATTATAGCTTTACCAATTTATCGAGCGATTCCGCGTCCGGTTATTTGGCTGAGGATGACCCCGCCGAATTTTATGAAAAAACCTTTCAAAAATGCGGATATGCCGCTACCTTTGTTTCCGGCGGGGAGATTGCGAAAAATACCGAAATGTATTTGCAAACGCTGATCGCCTATATCGACAAAGGGGTCCCAGTCATCAGGTGCGGGGGCAGTACGGGCGTATTTGTTGGATATGAGGAATACGGAAAAATATTGCTCTACATCACGGGCAACAGCAGCCAACCGGTGCGGATTGAGCTGGATAAGGTTTTTGAACCAAAGCCTTTTCATGGCTATGAATATAAAAGCGGCTGGGTATTTGTGGGCGATAAAAAAGAGAGCCATCCGCTGGCGGCAATCTACCGCGACGCGGTTAAGGACATTGCGCCCATGCAGCATATCAAGACGGACGCATATTGCTTCGGCCCGGAAGCGTTCAGGGCGTGGGCGAGAGACATTGAGAACGGCAAATTCGACAGGATGGCCGCCGAGGCATTTGATACATGGTGCGACCATACCAACTATGTGTGCGTTCTCGCGACCAACGGTAGCTGCTGCCATGGGTTTTTGCAGAAAGCGCAAAAGCTTAACCCCGATATGGGCTTCTTGGATGAGGTGAGCGCTCTATATAATAAGATGAAATTAATGGGCAACGGGGACCCGGACAGCCTTGAGGCCCTCGGCGGAGGTTTCAATGTCACGCTGGAGGTCTTGCGGGACAAAACGAAGCGAGAGAAAATCGCAGCCAAAATCCGCGAGTTCGCCGACGTGAACGAAGAAATCGTTCGGATACTAAACGGTCAAATCTAGCTCGAAGAATAGCTCTGCATAATCGTTGTCGTTGTAGCGCTCCGCTTGCTTGAACCCGTATTTTTCGATTAAATGCAGCGACGCCGAACGGTCGTGGCGGGTATCGACCATCGCCGTCCTGTAGCCTTGCCCCTTTACATATTCCAGCGCGTTTTGGAACATTTGGTCCCCATAGCCCTTGCCTTGGTGCGAGGGTAGCACATACAACCGTTTAAGCTCGACGATTTTATTTTCGGCGTCGATGCAGCGGGCCGCCGACATGCCGACCAGGTTGTCGTCTTCGTATAGGCACCAAAAACACCCGTGCCGCATATATGCTTCCTCGATATTTACAATGTCCGAGTGCCTGCCATCCGGCTCGTACTCCCATCCGAGCGCGTCCAAACAAGCCTTGAAACAAGCCTCTATCGCCGGCTGCATAGACGGAGTGTATGCTTTAATTATCATCGTCCCCTCTGTTTTCATAAATGATATGAAACTGTATAATGCATAGGTGAACATATAATAACAGAAATCCAAACGTTTATGAAGAGTGCCGGACATGGAGAGCGTCAATGGATACACATACGATAAAAGATAATTTGCGCAGTTTTTATAACCAGGAAGCGGCATTGCGCGACGCGTCCGCCAAGGCCGATTGGAAGGTCAAAATCAGGCGGGAATTTAGTGATTTGGCAAAGAAAAAAGGCAAAATGGACTTGCTTGAAATCGGGGCGGGCGCAGGATATGACAGCCGGTATTTTATGGATAGCGGCTTTAATGTCGTAGCCATAGATTTGTCATGTGAAATGGTCAAAAAGTGCATAGAAAAAGGCATTGAAGCGTATGAGCTTGATTACTATGAATTGCCTGCGTTGCATAAGCGGTTTAACTGTGTTTGGGCGATGAATACTCTTTTGCACGTCCCCAAAAAAGAATTGCCTGCTGTATTAGATGGCATTGGGGCTATACTGGATGCCAACGGTCTATTTTATATGGGGGTATACGGCGGCGCTGATTATGAAAACGAGTTTATAAAAGACGATGTATCCAAAGCCTCCAGATTTTTTTCGTCTTATTCCGAAAAGAACCTTAAAACATTGCTAGCCAATCACTTCAATATCATCTCTTTTGAGCAGCTTGAAGTCAGCAGGGGGGCAGAAACACATATTTTCCAATCGGTTGTGATGGAAAATAAATGTTAAACAAATGGCAAGGTTACCCAAACCTGTATTACTTACATAGTAAATGAAATGACCAATTAATATCTGGCATTCTTGTATGGCTCACAAGTTTATGACATTAATATCAAAAACATTGAAATTTCAGTAAGTTTCTGATATGATGCGAGCGATAGGGGGCGATCCCGATGCAAGAACGCATTAATAGGCCCGATTATTTAAAACGCCTGATTGAATACAAAGACAAGGATGTAGTAAAAATTGTCACCGGCATACGCCGCAGCGGCAAATCGACAATGCTGGATCTATTTGTGGATTATTTGCTTGGCAGCGGTGTACCGCAAGAGAAAATTGTCCATATGAATATGGAATCACTTAGATTCCGGGCGTACACCGACCACATAGCTTTTTATGAGTATGTGAGCATGCAAATAGTCAAGGGTGAAAAAAACTACTTGATTTTTGACGAGCTTCAAGCTGTCGCTCATTGGGAGAAGGCAATAGAGTCTTTCAGGCTTGATTTTGACGTCGATATATATATCACCGGATCAAACGCTTATATGTTATCTTCCGAGTTCTCCACTCTCCTGTCGGGCCGATATGTTGAAATCAAGATGCTGCCGCTTTCCTTTAAGGAATTTCTCTCATTTTATGTATTTGCTCCCGATGTGCCTATGGAAAATAAATTCCAAAATTATTTACAGTTCGGCGGGATGCCCATACTCAGGCAGTTTCAATTTAACGAAGCGCGGAGTATTGAGGCGCTGGAAGGCATATACAACACGGTTATCCTCCGCGATGTGTTGGAGCGGAACAAAACAGCCGACCATGCATTGCTGCATAAATTAGTGCTTTTCCTTTGCAACAATATCGGCAGCATAACCTCGCCAAACAGCATCGGGAATGTACTGACAAACGAAGGCGAAATACAAAAAATAAAGAAAAAAACCGGAATGGGCATTGCCGGAAGGACAGTTGACAAGTATATCCACATGTTGAAAAGTGCATTCGTTTTCTATTCTGCGGGCAGGTACGACATTAAAGGTAAGCAGCTCTTGAAAACATTGGAGAAGAGCTATATTGTCGATCTGGGGTTTAGGAATATGCTGCTCGGGTACCGGGAAGCAGATCGCGGGCACATACTTGAAAACATTGTGTATCTTGAGCTTCTGCGTCGCGATTTTAGGGTTTATGTCGGCAGGGTTGGCGATATGGAGGTAGACTTCATAGCCGAGAAGCCTGCAAAGAGGCTATATATCCAAGTAACAGAAACGATAACAGGCGAAGCCGTAAGGGAACGGGAATTGCGCCCTCTTAAATCTATTAAAGACAATTACGAAAAGATAATACTTTCAATGGATAAGACATATATCACGGATCACGAAGGCATTTTGTATCAAAACATAATAGACTTTCTTTTGTCGGATTAAAATAAATAGAATGGAAGCTTATTATATCTATGAACTGTGAAAAAGAGGATAGCTTATGGCGCAAATATTAATATACGACACAGCAGCGTTATACAATCAGAACATGGACGAATCCGCTCAACAAAAATTTCAGGATCTATATGAAGCGCTTTTCACTGGGTATGATATAAAAACGATACATGACTGTTCAATCGGTGCGGGCGGCACTACATTGCCTTTAGCAAAGATCGGCTATATTGTTTCAGGCTCAGACTTGAACGAAAATCTTTTAAACAGGGCAAAAATAAATTTTCATGCTTATGGGTATGCCCCAAAACTTTTTATATCAGACTTTCGCGAAATTGATAAAATCCTAGGCGAAAATGTCGACTGCATTATATCGACCGGGAATTCGCTCCCCCATGTCGATTTATGTGGCTTCAAAAAATTTTTATCGGCTGCCCATTCAAAGCTGAATGATAACGGGCTATTGTTTTTTGATATTCGGAATTGGGATGTACTTGCGCATGAGAGGGCCATTATCCATATTATCGACCCTCGAATAATGACATCCGATGAGCACCAAAGCACCTATCTTTTATTTAACTGGCATGATAACGGGTCTGTAACATTTTCGTTTGTGACCAGTGTGGATAAAAAAGGCAAACATGAACACCATGATGTTATCGCATGCCCTGTTTATTATCCTTTGTTGCGAAACGATATAATAAAGGCATTATCTGATGCCGGATTTGCATTGGTAAAGTATATCGACCTTGATGACATATGGATGAGCAAAGGCTTTTTAATTAATGATAAGACGGGTAATTTTGATGCGGACTTTGATGTAATTAACTGGTATGGGGTGCTTGCCCAAAAGGTTGCGCCATGATATATGTATTTATAAAACTTTCAAATAGCATTCTAAATGCATTCTGAAAGCATTCTAAAAGCATTATAAAAGCATACAATAGATGCTATTGTAGCTTTTCCGTTTCGTTTTAACAAAACTATATGTAGCCTATTTGACGTTAGCTAATAGATTTGAGGTAGTCGTTTGAAAAAGATTAGCATATTTATAGGGTTGACTTTTTCCATATTTATAATAGCGAACGCTGCCGCGTTGCCTGCGGATGCTGTGGTTTCGACTAGTTGTGCAGGAGCGGCGGGGGCTGTGGCGTCGGCGGGGTCTGTGGCATCGGCGGGGCTGGAGATTTATGTGGCGCCGGACGGTGACGACGTCGGCGGCAGCGGGGAAATCGGCTCGCCGCTGCAGACGTTGGACGGGGCGCGGCAGCGTGTGCGGAGCATCAAGGAAGAGAGTGGCTTGCCCGACGGCGGGATCACCGTCTACTTTCGGGGCGGCCATTATTATATGGAAGACACGGTATGGTTCCTCGAGGACGATTCGGGCACTGCCGCTGCGCCGATAACTTATACGGCTTATCCCGGCGAGTCTCCGGTTTTCACCGGCGGCTTGTATTTCGGCGGCGCCGACTTTGCCCCTGCGTCGGGGGGCGGCTCCGGCGGCGGCTCCGGCGGCCTCGACCCTGTTGCCGCGCGCATCCCTGCAGCCGCGCGTGGGAGCGTGTACATGATCAACCTGCTGGACAACGGCTTTACGAAAGAGGAGTTGGCTTACAGCTATAACTTGACGACCGATATGCGGTCGCCGACAAGGGTTGTGTATGTGGACGACGCCCCGCTGCATATGGCGCGCTACCCGAACAAGGCGCCGGGGATATACCCGGAAAACCCGTACCATGACTACATATTCATCGAGGACGGCGGCGGATGGGCGGGAGGCTCGCATACAGGCCTCACAGGGGCGCCCACGTTCTATGTCCCGCAGCCGATAGCGGACCGCGTGGCGTCGTGGGACAACTACGACGACGCGCTTGTCAGCGGTATGATCTGCGGCCAATGGCTGCACGACTATCTCATTTTAAAGCATTTCGATCCCATCCAAAGAACCATCGAACTGGAAGGCGAGTTCCCACCGGACCCGCACAGGCCCCCACAAACAGGCAGCTATTATTTCCAAAACGTGCCGGAGGAGCTGGACGCACCGGGCGAATTCTACATCGACCCGCAATCCGGCACGCTGCTGTTTTACCCCCCGGCGAGCGCGGACATAAGTAGTATGGTGCTAAAAGTGCCTAAGATGAACGCGGATATGCTCGTCGCGTACAATGCGTCATGGCTGACGTTTTCGAATTTAACTTTTGAGTTAGGCAAGCGCAACGGGCTGAACCCCCAGGGCAGCAGCCATTTCACCGCAGACGGCCTGACCATCAAAAACATGAGCGGGACAGGCATATATGCCGGGGTATACACATACCAAGGCAAGTATTTGGCAGCGCATTACGGCGAACACGGGGGCTTCCAACCCGACGAGCCGAGCGCGTTGGAGAACGGGCTGCACTATACGATCAAAAACTGCGACATTGTCAACATGGGCTGCGATGGCGTTATAATTCATTCGGGCAGGGTGTCCACCCGCGAAAGCGGGCATTTCCTGTTTGAAAACAATGTGATATTAAATACCGGCTACATGAACGGCATGGGCGGCGTACATGCGAACGGCGTCGGTATCAGCCTTTTAAGCAACACACTGAAATTTTCGCAGGGCATCGGGATGATCCATGACGGGCCGGACGGGCTCGTCGCGTTCAACGAGATAATTGACGTTATGTGCGACCCGGGGACGAGCGATTCGGCTGGCCTCGGGGTGCATCACGGCGGGCTTGCCTGGGGGACGCGCGTGCACGACAATATCATCCGCGACATCCAACGCACGCCTATCCGCGAATGGGGCTGGGGCCACGAAACCGTGCCGACGCGCATGGCGATATACATCGACGGGCCGGGGCCCGGCTCGGAGATCACGCGCAATGTCGTATACAACGCGCCTGCGGGCCTGTGGGTGATGGATCCCCACCTGTACCCGGAGGTCATCGCCAACAACATTTTTATCGACGTGCAGGTTCCGGTCATGGCGAGCGCTTTGCATGAGCTATGGCGGTTGGAAGATTATACCGCCGAGGACTTTCTGGTAGTGGACGATCCCGGCGGGGGATGGGCGGTGGGGCATTACTTCATGTCCGGCGTATATAAGACATTGTGGCGGGACATTTATCCAGAGTTTTTTGATTTTTTTGAATATCTGTTGAATGACAAAGAAAGCTTTGCGCAGTCGATGGCGCCGGTTTACGACAACATATGCGTGAACATGGATGTGCCGCTGCATATAATCGCTGACCCGGCGGGCGCAGGCGACTTCCTGCGGCCTATGCCGCCCGACGGCGCCGTGGCGCCGGATCCGCGCTATGGCGGCATATATGGGAACAACCGATACATCAGCTACAATCCGGGCTTTGCCGATTACGCGGGCGGCAATATACAGTTGACGGAGGCCGCTGCGGCCGGTCTCGGCATCGAATGGATAGACCTGGGCGCAATCGGCGCGCGCCGCGCTGCGCCGCCAACGCCCACGCCCACGCCTACGCCGTCACCTTCGCCATCGCCCACGCCCACACTGTCGCTCATGCCATCTCCCTCGCTTTCGCCTACACCTTCGCCCACGCCTACGCCTTCTCCCTCGCCCTCACTGTCGCCTACGCCTATACCATCGCCGCCTCAGACCCCACCCCAGACCCCATCACCTACTCCGACCCCGACCCCGACCTCGACCCTGACCTCGACTCCGACTCCAACCCCGACTCCGCCCAACGGGGGCGACGGCAGCGACGTTAGCGGTGGCAGCGACAGTGGCACAGGTGACGGCAGCAGCGGCAACGGCGCCCCCGGCAGCAGCAGCGGCGCCCCCGCTAGCATTGCGCCGCCAACGCCCGCAAACGGGCCCGACAAGACGGACATAGATGAGCAAGGCGTACCTGGAGGAGACGCAATCATCTCCAACACACCCGACACCGCCAACACGCCCAATGCCGCTACAGGCGCATCATCTTCTTCGCCTTCTCTCCAACACCCACCGGGTGTTTCCGCCAGATTTACCATAGGCCAACGAAGCGGATTCATGCCAATAATGGCCTTTAACCCCGACCATATTGCGTACCAGTACGGATATTTGGGGGGCGATATCCAGCCCGACGCAAGCATCACGCGCGCCGAAGCCTCGGCGATGCTTTTCCGCATCCTGGCCGACCAAGGCAGGTCTGCGCGCCCAGACAACTCGTTTGAGTTTTCCGAATCGGAATGGTACTATGATGCTGTAACACATCTTGCGTCCATCGGCATCATCACCGGCTATGCCGATGGGACGTTCAGGGCCGGCAACAACATCACCCGCGCAGAATTTATCGCAATGATCTGCAGGTTCGGATTAACCGCCGGCACAATTAGATATGAATTGAACGATATCGCTGGGCACTGGGCGGAGGATCATATCGGTGTCGGTGCATCGAATGGCTTGGTATCCGGCTATCCGGACGGGACATTCCGACCGGACTCCGCTATCACGCGCGCCGAGGCCGTATGCGTCATTAACAGGCTTTTGTACCGCGCCATAGATATCGGGGACATCCCGGACTGGGCCCCTGCCTTCCCGGATTTAAACGACGCGCACTGGGCATACGCCGACATAATGGAAGCATCCACAAGCCACAAATACGAACGCAAAGAAAACGGTTACGAGATTTGGACGGAAAAACTAGATTAGTAAGTATGCCCAATCAATATTATTAATGCACAAGCGATAGGGCAAACCCCGCTCCTGTTGCAATATATGCAATCGTAGGGACGGCCGCCCTCGGCCGTCCGCTTCACAAAAAACCAAAATATATAAATCAGGAGGCATTATCATGAGCAAAAAACTTGTTGCATACTTTTCCGCTAGCGGCGTCACCCGCAAAGTAGCAGAAGCGCTGGCGGACGCGGCATCCGCTGACCTGTATGAAATTGAACCGCAGGTGCTGTACACACAACCCGACCTGGACTGGCGGGACAAAAGCGCCCGCAGTACGGTTGAAATGGCCGACAAATCCTCGCGGCCGGCAATCGTCGCTAAAGATGCAAACATTGGCGCGTACGACGTAATTTTTGTTGGCTTTCCGATTTGGTGGTATATCGCCCCCACCATCATCAATACATTCTTGGAAGGCTATGACTTCAAAGGAAAGACCATCGTACCGTTCGCCACATCCGGCGGTAGCGGCTTCGGGGAAACGATGGCATACCTGAAAACCAGCGTGGACTCAACCGCGACCATCAAAGACCCCAAAATGCTGAACGGAAGACAGACAAAAGATACTTTAACCACCTGGCTCAACAGCCTTGGTATATAGTGTATCACTGGGACGATTTTCTTGTATCACGGGGACGGTTCTCTTGATCCGCTCCCCTGAGTTTGTCCCCTAGCAAAACCGCCCCTGTATTTCCCTGTGTCTTCTTGGACAAATTTACCCGAAAAAGGAAGTTTCGACATGAACAGAAGGATGATACCCAACATACCGGAAATCGTTTACGACGGCAATGAAACCGACTTCGGCGTCAACCTATTGGCGGCGACATTTGGCATCGCCGGCACACAAATGGACAGATCCGAGCTTGCGTTTTACAGCGGCATGGCAAACCATTTTTGCTGGATTGAAGGCGACTGGGTGGGGTCGAGAGGCTGCGAATGCTTCGGAAACAACAACGAAACGCCATTTGAGGAAGAGCTGCGGTTGATTAAAACAATAGGCTGGTCGGCCAAATATATAGTCGTAAACCGCGACAAAGACGGAAACATGATGAACACCGACGGTGAGGCAATCAAGCGCGATATCACAGAAAGCATAGACAAAGGCTACCCTGTGCTGTCCAGACGCGCAAGCAACCACAGATATAACATAATAATCGGCTACGAGGACGACGGCGATGTAATCGTATGCAAAGAAGCGGTCGACGGAGTGGGCGAAAACAGCGGTCATAGGGACGTCGAAACACTCGCGCACGATAATTGGCAGAACGATATTCTCGATTACATCGTGTTGAAAGAACGGTCAGAACCTATCCCCGAGCGCCAACGCGTGCTTGACCAACTAAAACTGATCACCGCCCGCGCCTGTAGGACCGATAAAATCAGGGGAATCATTTCGTCAGGCAAAGCCGCGTGGGAGGCATACCTTTACATGTTGGAGCATGAAGACTTATCCGGCTTGCCTTTAGTGGATGACAAGCCCGGCATGGACAGCGTTTATCTTCGGATAGGCGTATACTGCGACGGCCTTTGCCAGATATGGGAACGCCACGCCGCGCTGGACTACTACCGCGCGCTGGCCGAAAAATACCCCGAATGGCGCAGCGAGCTTGACGCTGCAGCCGCCGCTCTCGATGAATGTTCCAAATACGGTGGCTTCTTGTGGTCGCAAGGGTTTGCCTTTGAGGGGGAGGGGCTCGAAAAGTTCCGCGACCCCGCCGCCCGCAAGCTACTCGCCGACGAAGGCCGCTGCGCCATGCAAAAAGACATGGAAGCCATAGAACAGTTCGAAAAGATTTTGGCAAAAGAGCATGCATATGATTGAATAATTTTACATGATTTTGATTGAATAATAATTTAAGATAACACAGGAAAAAACACAGGGGATGGCCCAAAAAACTGCTCCCTGTATTTTTTTATGTCTCTTGACTTTAACGTTAATGAAACAGTAATTTATTTATAAAGAAGACTGTCAGAAACATATGTTTTAACAATGAATAGGTGATAAATTAAGAAAACAGCTAGGTATTACTGATTTTCCGGTTTTGGGTTTTCATACTCGCTTGATATATTTGGTATTTTTTCCGCTTCCTACTTTATCTACCTCTCCGTTCCTGACCATAGCGGCCAGAGCCGCCTCTACGGTCGTTGGGCTGACGTCGGGCAGGATATAGCTTATTTCCTGTTTAGAGATCGGCAGGAGGCTATTCAGCACAGTTGCTTCAACGCGCTCCCGCTTGCTAAGCTTTTTAGCGTGAACGACGCCAAACCGCTTGTCAAGCTCTTTGTAGCAGTACAGCAATGTGGCGGCAAAGTTTTTTATGAACGGGATGTAGCTGTTTGCGTTATGATGCCAGCCATCGGAAGATAGGCGCAGGGCTTCGTAATATTCCCATTTGCCTTTATTAATTTGTTCCTCGAATGATATATATTTTCCCGCTTGATAATTATTTTTGTAGAGCAAAAGCAGGGATAGCAAGCGGCTCACCCGCCCGTTGCCATCCGCAAATGGGTGGATGCATAGAAAGTCGAGGATAAAGCACGGGATCAGCAATAGCTGGTTTATGTTGTAGTTGCTTCTCGCGTCCATGTACGCAAGGATGAGCTGCTCCATCGCAGAGGCAGTTTCATTAGCCGGGGTTGGTGCGAATCGCACCCGCCGCTGGCCGGCCGCGTCTACCTCTATAATGACATTGTCGTTCAGTTTATATGCGCCACCGCCCACAGGTGCGTATGACAGCATAATTTCATGCAGCCTGAGGATATCGCGTTCGCGGATGTCGAGGCTGTCATGGTTTTCGTGTATCAAATTCAAAGCGTCGCGGTATCCGGCGATCTCCGCTTCGTTGTGATTTTGCGGCGCGCTGTTTTGGTTGACGATCTCATTGACGCGCTGATCGCTGGTGACGATCCCCTCTATGGCATTCGATCCTATGACGGACTGTACCTTCGCGATGCTTTCAAGCCGTGTGAATACATCCGGATATTGCTCTTTCAACCGGCTCTCACGCGCACGCAGATCAGCAATGGCGCCCACCACATTCACAAGGCTGGCCGGTAGCAAGCCTTTTTCCAAAAATGAATAATCAAATTGTTTCATGCATAGCCTCAATCAGTGCTGCATATAATATTACATATTACATGCATAAAGTCAATTTATTTATTCACATGAGCCGGTCATGGCGCAGTTTTTTTATCATCTTTTCTATGCGGGCCCGGCTTGCCGGTGTCAAATGGGGCTTCCGCGTTTCCAAAACAGCAATAAAATCTCCTGCGTTTGTATTGTTAAAGCACACAGACGCCCTTTCGGCGTGCTGGGCTACCTCTTTGGGCTTGCAATCATGAAAGTGCCGAATCAGCACCGGGAGCAATATAGCGGAGTAACTTTCGTTTGCTTTGCACAAACCAGCGAACACGCTGATGCTGTTGTCGACGGTGATGACGCTACCGGTCTCATATGCGGCCAGGATATCCGTTAGTCTAGCGTAAATCGGCGCTGCGGCAATATCCACGATTTTTGCCAGCGCCGTCATGCCGCCCCATACCAACCTGTTGTTTTTTGAGCGCAGGCATGAAATGATATCGTTCGCATATGCCGCGATCAGCTCCGGCTTCCTTTCGCCTATTTCATATAGTACCTTGATGCAGTCATTGGCGACGGCATTGTCTTTGCCCCTGATGCCGCCGACAATCTCTTCTATGCCAACAGTGTCATTGTTTAGGCATAGATATTCGGCCAATTCAATATTTGGCGCCTCGTCATTGCGTCCAAGGCGACAAGCTAATCTTTCAATCATAATTATTTGTTCCGCTTCATACTATATTTTCGCCTAGCAGTATTTTAGGCATTGTAGTCAGGCACCGGTTCCAGCGTTTATAGAACATTTCGAGCGCTGGTTTATATAGCCGAGCGTGGGCTTCCTCGTCCTCGACCACCAGGTACAGCATATATGTCACCTTGCCGACCTGCCGGGTCAATCGGATCGGCGGCTCCCCCGCTTTTACCGCGTTGAAGTCCTTTTGGCGGTGCGTGCGCTTGATGTACTTGACATCGATCACGCCCGGCTGGGCGATGTAGAACTCGGCGACTTCCCTCATCAGAGCTTCTATTTCATCCTGTTTGTCAATCTTCGCTTCGTAAATACAAATTTCGTTGAACATTTAATTAAATTCCTTCTATAAATTTTCAAGCCTGCCCATAATCGGTATTTCAAATATTATTGATTGGTTAATTGATTTAATGGCGGTGGGCGCCGTTTGGCGCCGACAATGGCGAGGGCGCAGAGCAGCGCGAGGCTGGCCAGCGATATGGCAAGGCCCGCGTAGAAATTTTCGGGTGCGTATGAAAACTCAATTGCGTGCGTGCCGGCGCTGTCGATGCTTACTACGATGAAGCCTTCCCCGAACATCTCGATGTCGTCTGGTGGGAGCTTTTCCCCGTTCAGCCGTACGCTCCAGCCGCGATCGAACGGTATGGACGTGAACAACACGCCCGGTTTTTCGGTTGTAATAGTCCCTGTTATACGCGTGTCGGAAAACGTATCAATTTCGTAGGGGCGCGAGTTTAATATTGCGATAGCGTCAGCGAACGCGGCTTCGTCAAAGTAACTGGCGTACATCTCAAAGTCCCCGGAGGCGTGTTCCTCGATCTTCAGGCTGATTTCGATTATATCCGCGTCGCCGAAGTATTGCATGTCGATGATGTAGGGGTAGTTTTTTATGCTGTGCCCCTCCGACTGGTTGCCTTTAATGTACCACATGTAGTCGATCTGCCGCGATTGCATGTAGAGGTAGAGCGGGCGCTGGCGCTGGGGGGCGGGTGCGGAGGTGGAGGCAGTGGTGGGGGAGGTGTTGGCGGTGGGGGCAGATGCGGTAGCAAGGGCGGTACCAGTAGCGGTGACAGGGGCGGTGGTTATTGGAGCGGCTCTGTTTTCGCTGCTGCTGATATTGGCGCTGTCTATGGTAAAGTTGATAAATGCCGGTTCGGCGGTGTCGTGCACGCGAAAGTGGTATAAATTGCCCGAGCGGCTGGTTATTTCGGCGTTCTTGGATTCTTTGTGCGTTATTGTGACCGGGTACAAAACATCGCGGAGCCTGTCGGCGCTGGTGTTCGCAGGGGTTACGGTAGAGGACTGGCGACCGCCTGCGGCGCGAATAAGTAAATCGTTTTGGATCGAAAATATATTGGCCTGCTTAATGCTGACGGACAGGACGTCCCGGTCAGCAAAGAAGCCCAGCGGGAGCGCGTATGGATTTTCGTATACATTGATGCCGTTCAGCTCGCTGATATGGGGATACAGCGGGTTGTCGTATATGTCTTCCTTGCTTAAAAGGTACCGCATCGAAAGCATCGAGTTGATCACGGGCGTGGAGCCTTTATATATATACCATGCAGACGACGGGCGGAAGCCCAGTTTCCCCATCAGGTCGGTCACTTTAAGGACAGCAGTTGAGGAAAAATATGACGCGCCTTTGTAGTCGTACAGCGACGGAGTGTTGGAAACCGTGTCTTTGAGGAACTCCATCCTGAAAAAATCGGCGCCGCCCGGCGTTTGCGAACTGTCCGGCGTTTGCGAACTGCCCGGTGCGAGCGCATCGTTAGAGTCGAGTGGATTACTAGGTATCGAAACAACAGGCGCCATTGCTGCCGTAGGCGCCGTTGTTAACGCCGAAACCGCCGAAACCGCCGAAACCGCTGCCCGGACTTCGTCAATATTATCCATATAGTTGTCGCGCTGTCCGGCGCCCGCTGCGCTTATGCCGAATCCGGCGTTTACGGTGATATCGACTGTCGTCAAAAGCAGCATGGCAATAGTCGCAGCCTGTGCCCCCAGCCGGATCTTCGCAAGCGATGGCTGTGAAACAGACAGTGGCTGCGAAACAGACAGTGGCTGTGAAACAGACAGTGGCTGCGAAACAGACAGTGGCTGTGAAACAGACAGTGGCTGCGAAGCAGACATACCCCACCCGATCACGGCGGCATACAAAGCGAGCAGCGCAAGCGACGGGTAGAGCACTTCCGGTACGGCGATGTCCGGCGTGGTTTTTTCCAACGCCAACATATACGCACCCACCGCTATTGCGGTTATAAAGACCGCGCGCCGCGAAACGCCGTCCATGTTCAAAAAGGCCTTGAGACTCAATGCCACAACGACAAAAATATAAGCAAATGTGAACCGGTACGGCAGGGAGTTGGGAAAATGCAACCCGTGCCATATGAAATTCAAATAATTAATATTGCAACTCAGCATGATGAACGCGAGCAGTGAACCGTATGCAACCTTCTCCCTGATGGGAAACTTTCTGTTTAGGAAATATAGCGGAACCAGGATAAGCACCGTAATGCCGCAGTATAGGTTCGGCTTACCGGACATGACGGACGGAGCTACATTAAACAAATGTCCGGACAATATCTCCAACGCGTTATAATAGAATTCGAAGCGGGCGGGAAACTTCGCGCCGGCGGACTGCGATACGGCGAGCGCCGACCATGTGGGCAGCAGGATAATCGAGGCGATACCAGCCGACAGTACGGAATATAAAGCGAACCGAGCCGCGTTGCGCACAATGCCTTTAAATGTGGCGGCGGCTTCGGCGGCGGTATAGGCGATGTAATATACACAGACAAATATACAGATGATCAGAGCGATATAATAGTTAGAATACATCGCGATGGCGAGGGTAATGCAGTACAGGATGCCGCGCCGCCCCCGCGCGAGCCGCTCCACGCCGAGGACTATCAGCGGCAGCAGCGCGATGCAGTCGAACCACATGATGTTCCAATAATATGCCAGCGTATGGGCCGATACCGCGTACATCGTGGCAAAGGCGACCCCTTCGGCGCCGATGTTCTTTTGGAATTTTTCGCGCGCATATATAAAAAACGCTAAGCCCGCGAAACCGGTGCGTAATAGGGACAGTATTACGATAAATTCGGGCAGCAGCCTTGCGGGGAAGAATACGAACAGTAGATTTAGCGGGCTAGCTAAGTAATATGCGTAGCGCGCCCAATAGTTAGAACCCAGCCCGCTATTCCACGAATATAGCATGCTGCCGCCGTTTTTTAAGATGTCTCGGAACTCGATGAGGAACGGGGAGTATTGATGGAAATTATCAATGACCATCATGCTCCTTGTCCGCGCCCCGAACGGGGAGATGTTGATTATGGCAAATGCAATAGCATGGATCGCAAACGGGACGGCAAAAGCGAAAGCGGGCCATAAAAAGCGCCCCGCTTTGTTTTCGTCCACTGCTGCTTCGGTGTCAGCATCATCGCCGGGCTCGGTGGCCGATGCATCCAGTTCTGCATCGCCGCCATTTTCGCCTATATACTGTGCGTTGTCATGCATCTATTACGTTTGAAACAGGCGCGCCGCCGTCACCACCGGCCGCGCCGGACAGCCTGGCCTTCAGTACCTCTGTGAGCTCTATGCCTGTCAGCGCCTTCATCGTTTCGGGCAGTTGGCTGATTATGTCGGTCACATAGCCTGTGACCTTTGCCGCACCCGATGGCGAGCCGCTGCCGCCCCCGCCGCCGCCGTTGTCCACGATGACGATCTTCTCCGTCTTCGCGAGCGGGGCCGCGACCGAGCTTGCGATATCAGGCAAGCGCTCGATGATCATCTGCGTCACAGCCGCGTCGTTGTACATTTTGTACGCCTCGGCCTTTTTCGACATCGCATTGGCTTCCGCCACGCCCTTTTCGCGTATGATATCGACCTCGGCCATGCCCTGCAGCCTGGCTGTTTCGGCCTTTGCCTTACCTTCCAGCGATATCGCCTGCGCGCGCGCCTCGGCTTCGGCCAGCACTTGAATCTTGGACGCTTCCGCCTTCGCCCGGCTTTCCAAATCTATAGACTGCGCACGCGCCTCTGCGTCCCTGATTTCGCGGAACTTCTGCGCCTCTGCCGATTGCTGGCTCTTATACAGATCGGCGTCCGCCTGCTTCTTCACCGTCGCCTCCAGCTCCTGCTCGGTGCGCATGGCCTCCTGCTGCGCGAGGTCTATCTCCTTCTGCTTTTTGATGATCTCGACCTGCATCGCCGTTTCCGTAACTTCCTTGCGGACCCGGTTCGCCTCAATTTCATACGCGTTGTCGGCCACGGCGCGCGCGACTTCCTGTTCGCGCCGGTAAGACTGGACTTTGAGCTCCTTCTCCTTTTCGGCTTCGGCTATCTGGGTCTGGGCCAGCAGCTTGGCCTCCTCGCCCTCTCGCCTGGCTATCGTCGTGCGGATGGTCGACTCCTTCATAGCTTCGGCTTCGGCGATGGACGCCTCTTTTTTTACATATGCGATTTGCCGCTTGCCGAGGGACTCCAGGTAATTGTTCTTGTCGGAGATGTCCCTGATGGTGAACACCTTGATCTCCAGCCCCATTTCAGCGAGCGATACGGACGCCGTGGACTCGACCTCCGACGCGAACTTTTCGCGGTCTTTGTAAATTTCTTCGACGGTGAGTTTAGAAATGATTTCGCGGAGCTTGCCTTCCAGCACGTCGCGTACCGTGTTCTTGACCGCGTCGATTGTCCGTGCCTCGTGGCCGGTGTTGAATTGCTCCATCGCCTGCAGGATGGATATGGCGTCGGACTTGACCTTGACGACCGATACGCCGTCCACATATATTTCGACGCCCTGCTCCGTCAAAGCCCCGTCGATCCGGACCTCGATCTTCATGTTCTCCAGCGAAATCCGGTCGGAGCGCTCAAACATCGGCACCATCAACCCGCCGCCGCCCGTGAGCACCCGCTTCTTCAAGCCCGTTATCACAAGCGCCTTGTCCTGCGGCACTTTCTTCCACATCGCCGTAATGCCGAGCAGTACCGCCAGCAGTACGCACACTGTCACCCCTGCGAAAAAAATAACTTCAGGCATTTTCATAACCCCCTTTTAAATATTCAACTCGGTCACATAGAATACATTGCTTTTGATTTCGCATATCACGACGCGCGCGCCCTGTGGCACCCTTTTGCCGTCGATGTGCCGCGCCGGGGCGCTTTGGGCATTGTCCCTGACGACATAGGCAATCCTGCCGAATCCGCCTTCGACTATGGCGGACGTGACCTGCGCCGGCAGCCCGATCAGCTCGTAGCGCTCGGCGGCGCTCGTATTTTGCGCGCGTCTCAATTTCTTGGGGAGCGCGACGCCCAACAGCATGGACAAACCATAGCCGGAGGCGATGGAACACACGTGCGTCAAAATGTCCGCCCATCCCAGCCGGAGAAAAATAGAGCCGAGGCCGCCCGTAACCGTGGAAAAGCAGATAAGTGCAGTAGGCCGAATCGGCAGCCACGCCGTCATAAATGACAGTAGGTTGAACCCACCGGCAGATTGTTTTGCGCCGCCATAGCCCCTTCTCTCGGAGACCAGCGCACCTTTGCCGGCCCCGTCGCCGGCGCTGTCGCCGTCGTGCGCGCCATGATGCCCGCCCGGCTGCGTGCCCGCGCCCCGCAAGGCGTTGACAGGCATGTCCAAATCGGGAGCGCCGTCGGCGTCTAAGCTGATATCTGTAGTGACCCCTAGATTAACCGCCGCTGCGCCGATATCGATGCCATCGCCGCTGTCGAACCCCATGTCGGCAGCCTGCCCCGCGCCTGTCTCCAGCCCATCAAAGCTTCCGCCACTACCGCCACCGGCGCCATCAAAACCACCAGAACCATCGAGTCCGCCACCGGCGCCATCGAAGCCACCGCCGCCGTCAATGCCACCGGCGCCATCAAAACCGCCACCGCCGTCAATACCTCCGGCATCACCGAGTTCCGCGCCGCCACCGTCCATTTCAATAGCGCCCGAGCCGTCGGTTTCCGCGCCGCCGCCCAGCCCGCCAAACAGGTGGCTGACCCCGCTGATCGCTAAATTGCCGACGGTGAAAAAGACGCCGACCAAAAACAGATACAAATAAATATTTTCGGCTGTCACAGATCAACCCCTGTTCAAAATTATAACATGGACATACCCGGTGTACAATGCGACACGACCTGGCAATGCAGTTAATACGGTTAATGGGTTAAATGCTTAAATGTGGTTATATGTATATATGACTAATTATTTTTATCTTGTATGCAACAGATGAATAGGTTATACTTTATCAACGATGTGCGTAATGCTATGTTGTACACCCTAACTGCGACGCTTTGGCTACTTTGGAATAATATTTTAATAAGAAGGGATTTGCCGATGTCGTCGATAGCTTCGTCACAAAAAAGCAGCCAGGGAAAAAAACGTACAATTCCAAGGCAGGTTTATGATGAAGTAAGAAGATATGGCTTTGTCTATCTGATGGCACTTCCCGGCATCGCATTGTTTTTTCTTTTTAATTATCTGCCGATGTTCGGCATTATCATCGCTTTCAAAAATTATAACCACAGGCAGGGCATTATTGGTAGCCCGATAGCAGACCCCTGGTATAATAACTTCATTTATCTTTTCCGCAACCCCAACACTTATCGCACTACCATGAATACATTGACATTAAATTTTATGTTTATGGTGGTGGGGACTATTTTCGCATTATTGTTTTCGCTGTCCCTAAACGAAATTAAAATCCGAATTTTCAAACGCACTGCACAGTCCATCAGCTTCCTTCCATATTTTGTCTCATGGATCATAGTCAGCGTGTTCTGCTACTCCTTATTCTCCGAGTCCGCAGGCGCGTTGAATCGTATCCTTGTCAATATGGGGCGCGAAAAAATCCCATGGTATTCGACGCCAGAAGTCTGGCCTTTTATTCTGGCTATAATCCATGTATGGAAAATGGGTGGCTATAATTCCGTGCTATACCTTGCAAGTCTTGCGGGCATCGACCCATCCTACTACGAGGCGGCGAGGATAGACGGCGCCAACAGATTGCATATGGCTTACTATATTAGCCTACCAATGTTGTTACCAACGATACTCACCCTTAACCTGTTAGCGGTGGGCAGGATTCTGAATGCTGATTTCGGTTTCTTTTATGGGGTCATAGGTGACAATGCGCTTCTATTTCCTACCTCAGACGTGTTGAATACATTTATATATAGGAGTCTCAGACAACTTGGCGATATAGGCATGGCGTCGGCTGGCGGATTTTATCAGTCGGTAATAGCGGCGATACTTGTACTTATTACGAACTTTGTCGCTAATAAGTTTTTTGACAACGGCGGGTTGTTTTAATTTTTTACCATGTTATTTATAAGGAGATTGGCTTGATGTTATTAAGACGCTCAAAAATAAACGTCGGTTTAGCCATTGTCTATTTGTTCGTAGCAGCATATACCCTTGCGTGCTTGATCCCGATGCTTTTGGTGGTGGGAGGGTCTTTTCAAGACGAGTCGGAAATTGCTTTATCCGGTTATCGGATAATCCCTACGACATTTTCATTGGCGGCATACACGACACTTTTTCGGCGCGGCGATATTTTAGCCAACGCCTACCGCGTAACTATCACAGTGACGCTTGCTGGCACTTTTTTCAGCATGATTGTATCATCGATGCTTGCATACGCGCTGTCCATCCGCCAGCTCAAACTACACCGAGCCTTATCGGTCTATACTATCGTTACGATTGTTTTTAACGGGGGCATGGTACCATGGTATATTGTCTGCGTGAATTATTTAAATCTGCGTAATTCCATGTTAGCGATGATTATCCCGCCGCTGTGTAGCGCGTTCAACGTTTTTTTGCTGAGGAACTATTTTTATTCTCTGCCCATTGAAATGAGCGAATCAGCCAGGATTGACGGAGCAGGGGATTTGCGTATATTTTGGCAGATCATACTGCCGTTGTCTACGCCCGTGCTTGCGTCGGTTTCTCTATTTATATGCCTCATGTATTGGAATGATTGGTGGCACGGTTTGATGCTCGTTGACAGATCAAGGTTACAACCGTTACAACTCATGCTACGTCAGATTGTATCTAATGTCCTTGCGCTGAGGTCCGACCCGACGGCAGGAAGCGAGATGGCAATTGGTTCCATACCGACAGAAGGTGTCAAGCTGGCTACCTGCTGCGTGACAATAGGTCCGATTATATTGGTGTATCCATTTGTCCAAAGGTATTTTATCTCAGGTATAATGATCGGCGCAGTCAAGGGGTAGGGGCGTTTTCCGCAACATCTGTAAACACTGGGCATTATTGATTTGGCCATAAATAGTTCTGCCATAAAATGGCAGGCTATAAAGAAAGAAGGGAGAAGAATATGAAGAAATTAACAATACTTACGGCGGTTATCTTGATCACAGCTATGTTTACTAGTTGCGCGGGGCCGGGGTCGTCCACGTCCCAAACGCCGAATACCGCTACCCAAGTACAGGCACAAGTGACCACAACCGAGGAGCCCGGTTTACCACCTGTGACACTGCGGTTCTTTTATCGGGGTGACGAATTACCAATGGTGCAGGATGTCTGGAGGCATATGGAGGACGTCACACGTGACCGGTTGAACGCGGAGTTTGAAATCACCTTTGTACCTGCGCTGGACTATAATAATAAGATGACCGTGCTCACGACTTCCGGGGACGATTTCGATATGGCTTTTGACGCCGACTGGGTCATCTACCCTGTGCTTTCACAACGGGGCGCTTATTTGGACGTCTCAGAGCTGTTGCCCAAGTATGCACCGATATACTGGAAAGAGTTGCAAGATATGGGAGTCGATGCTTCGGTGCGTACAGCCAAAGGCGAAATATACGGGATGCCATGGACAGTGCTTATCAATGATCACCCGTTCCTGCACGCCCATCTGGACCGATACGCGCTCACACGGGAGCATGTCGATGAATTAGGATTGGAGAACGACTCCATAAAGACTTTTGAGGACATGGACGATTTGTTCCAAAAGCTCAAAGTCTTGCTCCCGGAAGGTACTCATATTTTCGAGGGCGAAAAAACAGAGATTTATGGCCCCATGGCCATCATCTCTTGCACCGGTACCGACTATGTCAACATGTGGAGCGCATTTTACAGCTACGTCTTTAATATTAAAGATTACGAGAGTACGGGGAAAATTACGCTTGAACCTATTGAGCGTACAGCATGTTTTTATGAGGCTGTCAAATGGGCGACAAAATGGGTCAAAGAAGAAATTATGCCTGGCGATTTATTAAACAATATCGACGTTCACAGGGCGGAACCCGCCGATAAAAAGGCTATAGAGCATACGCCTATCGAAGGCATTTACACCCGAGGCGTCGCGCTGGGCGGTGAATGGTCACTCCCGAACCGTGGCGAGGTGACCAACCTTTGGACGAGCGAGCTTTATCCTGATCAGGGGTATATGCGAAAGCCCCCGCTAGCTAACCTTTATGTAATAAACGCCAACGCGAAGAACCCTGAGCGCACGATTATGTTTATCGAGTTGGCCGGTTCCGATAAGGAAATCTATGACATATATCAATATGGCATCGAGGGTAAGACATACATTAAAGATCAGGAGACCGGGTTTTATGATCACCCGGAGGGCTCCAGCGCCGCCAGCCCGTTGTACATGAACTGGCAGAGCAGGTGGTCGCTTTGGCGTCCGCACATGTTCGCCCCGTCCCCGGAGAAACCTGACCAGTATTGGAGGGATGTTGAGGAGTACGCGAAAGGGCCCGGAGAATTTATTAACCCATTAGACAGTTTTGTCCCCGATATTGAGTCCGTAAAGAATGAGATCGCCATCCGCACATCGCTGATTAACGAAATGGGCCGTCCCTTGACATACGGTATGGTTACAGATGGTGTGGACGCTATACCTGCGTATATTGACCAGCAGACCAACGATGGCGGTGCAGATATAATCCTGGCGGAATTGCAAAAGCAAGTAGACGAATATATGGCTGCAAAGAGCGGGAATTGACAATCCGAAGCATTGTAAATGTCAATATCTAAGTGAAAAGCCGATTGTTTATTACTACAGTCGGCTTTTTATGTGAGCCCGACACATGGCAACAACTTGGTGGTGGAAGTCCACTACACGCTTGACAGAGGGAAGTGTTAGCTGAACGGCAAGGGTTTCCATCGTGAGGTGGAATCTATATAAAGCGGATTGTGAAGAACGGTGGAGCAGAGGTGTCGATGATATGAGCGTTGACGAAATGTTGCCCTATATAGTGGTTCTTTCATTTTGCATGAAGTTCTGATTCTTTTAGTTTTAAGTAATTAGTGGGTGTAATGCCGAATTTACGTTTGAAAGCTTTATAAAATGTTGAGGGAGTAATATATCCTACAGACTCGGATATTTCATTGATTGTTTTATCAGTTTGAAGTAGAAGGTTTTCCGCGTAAGACAAGCGTAAATTCTCTAAATAATCAGAAAAATTAACTACTACTTTTTCTTTAAATAAAGCTGACAGATATTTATCGGTTATATTGAATCTTGACGAAACATCCTTTAATGAGATATTATTATCCGTAAAATTCGCGTTTATATAGTCAAGTATCCGGTTCATTAAACTATTATGGCCGGTTTGTTCGGCAATCTTTTGTGCGATTTGTGAAAAAATTGATTCCCAGAAGGGTAAAAATTCGTCAAATAGGATTTCGTCATGATAACGCGGTAATTTTTCTAATATGTTATCTATTTTAACTCTACTGGAAATTCGAAGTACGACTCCTCTCAAATCATAAAATAATTGTGTAAGATCCTCGTTGCTGAGTTTTGTATTATTCGTCTTGTTTTGACCAATGGTTTGGGACAAGATATTAACGGCAGACTGATAGTCTGCGGAAGATAAAACATTGTATAGCTTTTCAATCGTACTATATGAAAAGTAATATGATTGCTTCTGTTTTTTAATTTCATTGTAAAAAGCTATTGTTCCAGGGAGGGCTCTTTTTGAAACATAGCTTGCTTCCAAAGCCTTTTCATAAGACAGGTATATATTGTCCAATGATAATACTTTTGATCCAATTCCTGCCGAAAAAGACATACGCATTTCAAGAAGCTCAGATAGAATATTTTTAACATGTTCCCGAAGCTCGATTTCAGATGTGTCTATTTCACAATTCAAAATCACGGCGAAGTTATTTTTATCTACAGGATAGATGAGGGAGCGAGGGTAGAATTTTGATATAACGAATCGCATTGTTTCAAAAAACAATTGTCTTGCTTCCGGCTTAATGTCCTGGTTATTATGAGACAGGCTTAACACAATAATCACAAAACAGCTCTGTGCATCTGCGCTGATCTCGTCAATGACTTCTAATTCATTTTCGGATATACTGGCGCCTGTCAGGACCCTACCAATCACCTCGGTTTTAACGACCGGACGCCAAGCTGCTATTTTTTGACGCAAGATAGTATTGTCGGATAATAAACTATCTATCCCGGAGGATAGAGAGGAAATAATATCCTTTTTTAACGATGTATTATCCCAGCGATTTGCCAGACTGCTCAATGGCATGAAAATAGACATTACTAATACGGTGACAAATAAAAGACAGAGGATAATAAATGTAATCAGACAAACTTTATAAAACAAAGAAAGATATACAAGATTCCTCGATAAAAATTCGTTTGGTATTGAGAGTGAAAACTCCAGTCTTGTAGTTGGTGAATAAGTGGTTAATAATTTATAATTTGTGCTTTCCACATTCGCTTGATTTTGGCTCCCGTATAGTATCTCTCCATTATATGAAATTCGATAAAAAATATTTCCATCATTATCCGGTGCCATGATGTTAATGATTTCATCACAGTCCAACAGTATCATCCCATATAGGCCGACGACGTTGCCACTCAGCGAAAGATTGCTGTTCAACCGTACAATATAAGGTATACATCGTATATCGTTCTGTATGATTTTTATTACCATTGAATCATTAAAGCCGTCAGCCAGCATATAGTCGTTGTCATGGTTTTTGTAGCATGTAATAATTTGAGTCGGGTTTAAGCCGTCGATATATAAAAGATCCATATCTAAATGCCGATTGATGTCGTCTATAATATATTCAGATGTAATAATAGATACGATTTCACTAGGCGTAATGACTGTCAATAAACTATCAATGACAATATTAGTTTTATTAGTAGCAGCCCGGAGGCTTTTTTGCGCCATCAGCATTTTTCCGTAGGCCTTGTATTCACCACGGACATAGGATGAATACAACTGCTGTATGTTAGAGTCTTGAGCGGCTGATATCAAATTGTAATAAGCGTTTTTAAATTCATTATCGAAATATTGGACGGCGTTTTGCAATGTTTGCTCTGATTTAGTTAGTTCAATGGCGCGTACATGGGATTCGCTCCGTCGATATACAATTATAAATAGAAAAAATAATGCCAGCAAAAAAATAAAATAGGGCATTAACGATCGGACGAACGTTTTAAAATATGTTTTATTATTTAAATACTTAAATAAACCTTGATATTTCACGTTTGAGCTCCGTTTAATTAACACAACTCAGAGCCGCACTAGCCCTGAGTTGTGTTTATCGTACCGTTTTAAGACTTGTCGGAATCGATTTTATTGTAACATATTATAGGATATTTGCATTAATCTCACATATTCTTCAACGCCAAGGGAATTGACCTCATCAACATAGCGATCCCACTCGCTAAAAGGTAAATCCCCTAGTATGAATAACGCGGACATCTCTTCGACATAATTCGTTATATCTGCCCGAAGTTGTGTGACAATTTTTTGATCATCTTCATTTTCAAATTTCACGGCATTTGGTACATATTCTTTTGGAGCACTCTTTTTAAGCATATCCGCTCCAATTGATTTTTTGCTTTCGTAGTCTCGTGGATTTTTATCATCGTTCTGCCTAGCGGAGTAACGCCAGTCCATAATTTTTGTAGGGCCTATCCACCAACCCATATTTTGGCTAGGCAATGCTCCGTATACGTTGTAGACTTTATAATATGCTTGATTGCCTAAAATATCGGTTGCGCCCGGATCGCCCCAATCCCAGTCGACTCCTTGAACACCGCTACCGACGAATCGTCCTTCTTCAGTGATGAAATAATCCGCAAACCTCACTGCGGCGGCAGGTATTTCACATTTACTGGTAACCCAAAATGTGTGGTTTACCTGCATGCCTCTGTCCATGGTTAATTTCAAACCGGTCGGGCCTTCTAGCGCATCTATGATATGAAAATCTAACATAGGTTCGGTCGTTGTATCCATGTAAGCGGAAGGCGATTGGTGATTAATGATCCCAACTGTCAGTTCGTTTTGCGCGAGCCTTGCCTTGAATTCAGCCGTTGATTGTGTGAAAATCAACGGATCGAGGAGTTTTTCGACATACAGTTTATTTATAAACTCCAAGGTCTGGCGATATTCGTCATTGTTTGCGATAAATTCCACTACGCCATTTTCCACTTTAAGCCGCCATGTAAAATCCGTGTATTGAAAACAATTGCCGATATACGCGATAAATCTATTTGCCTGTTCTTTTGCCGCGCTTATCGGCGTGATATTCGGCCCACGGTTTTTAAAAACCAGCGCCATATTATAGAAATCGTCTAGCGTCTTAGGCGTTTCCAAGCCAGCTTCTTCCAGCCAAGGTATATAGACCCATGTCATCAAACAATAAATATCGATGTCAACGTTGTTCATATAAGCGTAGGTGTATTTGTGCCCATCAGGGAAAGTCAGAATAGAGTTGACATATGCCGCTTTTTCCGGGCCAAGATATTCAATGGCGCTGTCAAATCCTTCACCGTATTTTTCTATGTACTTATCGAGAGGCACTATTTGTTTTGCAAGCGCGGCTTCCCACAATGTAGCCGCCGGCATTTCGAAACCGGGATACTCCATTACAAAACAATCCGGCAGATCGTTTGATGCAAACATTAAATTGACTTTTGTTGCAAGATCAGCGGGAGTAGAAGGCATTTGGATGAATTCAAGATTGATGCCGGTGAGTTCCTCCATAACTAAGGTAGTATAGTTTGTGTCGATATCCTCGACATTCGGGTAAATCGGCATGGCTATGGTCATAGTATACGGTTCGGTTACAACCGGGAACACACCCCTTGCAGTCACGCCGTCTTCGGTTAGTTCAAGCCCGGTATCCGCTTGATTTGAAGTTACAACTGCTTGTGTGTTAGATTGATTTCCCGCTGCAGTTGCCGATATCTGCGCGGCCGTGGTTGTAGTCTCTGATGCTGTCGCAGCCGGGGTGGTTGTTTGCGAACCTTGAGTCGTGGCTTGGCCGCAAGCACAGGCAGAAAAAACGATTATAAGCGCCAGTGAAAGTTCGATAATACGAAATATCGTTTTCATAAAAATGATCCTCCTCCTATTTTATGAGTACTGTATATTATGTTATATTTCGCTAACCTTTGATTGATCCGATCATGACGCCTTTGACAAAATATTTTTGAATAAATGGATATATACTCCATAATGGAATGCAAGCGACGACGATCAATGCGTATTTTAAGAGTTCCACTCTACCGAAATTCGCCTGTGTATTTTCGTCTGCAAGCAGATCGTCGGCGCCGATTTCATTTGCTATCAAAATTCTACGCATAATCATCTGTAGAGGATAAAGTTTTTCGTTGTTGAGATAAATGAGCGGGCGAAAATATGCATTCCAGTGAACTATACCGTAGAAAAGCGCCATAACTGCGATAATGGCGCCGGACAGTGGGATCACAATCTGAATAAAAAAACGATAATAACCGCAACCGTCGATGCTGGCAGCTTCAAATATCTCATCCGGAATATTTGATTGTATATAAGTTCTTGTGATGATCACGTTATATATACTCATACTGACCGGCAACCACACGGCCCATCTTGTATTGAGCAGCCCAAGATTGCGGATGAGTAAAAATAAGGGAATTAACCCTCCGTTAAACCACATCGTAAAAACCAGAAAAAAACTTATAATACTACGTCCAATTAACTCTCTTCTTGAGAGCGCATATGCCGTTACTAATGTGAGCGCCAGATTCATGATTGTCCCAAAGAACGTGTATATTACAGAATTGTATAACCCTGACAATATACTTTTATTGCGAAATACCATTTGATAACCTTCAAGACTGAAACCAACGGGAAATAATACAACCCTTCCTTCTGCCACCGCGACCGGAGATGAGACGGATATGGATATTAAATAAATCAATATATATAATGTGATAAGAAAGAAGACGCTAAGCAAGAGTCTGACTATCAAATAGAATAACCTATCACCTGTGCTGAGCTTTACACCTTTCATATGACTACGGCTCCCTCCTCACCACAACGACGTCTCGGATACTTTTTTCGCTATTTGATTGACGGTGACAACTAAAAAAAGACTGACGACGGAATTAAAAAGGCCTACGGCAGTGCTTAAAGAGTAGTCGGGGATATTATTTGCGATACCCATTTTATAGACATAGGTCGAAATTACTTCAGATGCTGATAAATTTAAAGAGTTTTGCATTAATAATATTTTTTCATATCCGATATCAATTATCGTTCCCATATTCATTATTAGAATGATCACAATAGTTGGCATAATGGTCGGTATATCTATATGTAGCAGACGCCGAAAACGGGAAGCGCCATCAATCATCGCTGCTTCGTGTAGTTCGGTTCCCGCGCTTGCAAGGGCGGCAAGATATATGATTGTCCCCCAGCCTGCACTCTGCCAGATGCCTGACCACACATATATATGGGGGAAAGCCGGGGAGACACCCATTAGATCACGATCGGTGCCTCCAAATGCTTGTATTGCCCTGGATAATATGCCTAAATGCGGATTTAACATACGTAAAACAATGCCGACAATAACAACCATGGAAATAAAATGTGGCAGATAGATAACTGTTTGTACCATCTTTTTATAGAACCTGCTGCCATCGAGCGAATGTATCAGTAATGATAGTATGACAACGACCAGCGTATTGGCTATTAAGTAATATATGGAAAGCGTCAACGTGTTCGACAAAATTCTGAGAAAATTGCGTGAAGTAAAAAAAGTAATAAAGTTTTTCATCCCGACCCAGGGACTCCCTGTAATTCCTAAATTCGTTTTGTAGTCGCGGAAGGCTATCTGTGCGCCGTACATCGGATAATAACAAAAGATAAGAACATATGCTACAGGGACTATAAGCATTACATATAATGGAATAAGCTTGAATAGTCTTTTCTTATATTGATTAAATCGAGACGTTCTGCCAATCATAGACATATTCTCCGCTGTATTTGACATTGAATTTGATAATAATGACTATGTTACTTTTGCTGACATGATAAAATAATAATCTAGCAACATCAACTGTTGAAATTCTTGTTATATGTTGAAATTCCATATTGGCTATTGGGCGGCTCCAGTAAGCATATGCTGTTTTTCGTGATTTATATCAATAGGTTTGATCCCAGATGAAACAATTGTATATGTTGATGGATATAATATAAAATAAGGTAAAATAAATACGCGTATCATAAATTTTTATCTGTTAGGAGGGGTTGTTTTGGAAAATTTCGCATTTGATATTCCGACCAGGACTGTATTTGGAAAAGGAGCGCAAAATGAAGTTGGTAAACTGATTAAATCTTATGGCGGATCAAAAGTGCTTTTACATTATGGCGGTGGCAGCATTAAAAAAAGCGGCTTGTATGATGATGTGGTTGCTTCGCTACGTGAAAGCGGACTAGATTTTGTAGAGCTGGGCGGCGTTGTTCCACAGCCAGATCTCAAATTAGTGTATAAGGGTATTGAGCTGGCTAAAAAAGAAAAAACGGATTTTATTCTTGCCGTCGGAGGAGGCAGCACGATTGACTCCGCAAAGGCAATAGGCCTTGGCTATTATTTCGATGGTGATATTTGGGACGTCTATACAAAAGGCGCAAAAGTGGAAAAGACATTGCCAGTCGGCAATATTATCACGATACCCGCCGCAGGCAGCGAATCAAGTAATTCAAGCGTTATAACAAATTATGAAAAAAAGCATAAGCAAGGCTATGGCAACGAGTTAATCAGGCCAATTTTTTGCATTATGAATCCCGAGTTGTTTTTTACACTGCCTAAAAACCAGATAGCTTTTGGCGTGGCGGATATTATGAGTCATATACTCGAACGTTATTTCACGGTGTCAATTCATACTGATTTGATTGACGGCATGGCTGAATCAATACTCAAGACTATAATGAGTAACGCGCTGATTATCATTAATGATCCGAAAAATTATGACGCTTGGTGCCAGGTTGGGCTTGGTGGTTCTTTTGCGCATAATAATTTGTTAGGTATTGGCAGAGTGCAGGCTTGGGCGTGCCATCCAATGTGCAATAAATTGAGTTCGACATACGGGGTCGCCCATGGCGAGGCGCTGGCTGTTATTACGCCGGCCTGGATGGAATATGTATACAAAGAAAATATAGGTATGTTTACACAATTTGCGGTTAATGTCATGGGTGTGGAAAGTAGTTACCGGGAGGCTGACACGTTGATTATGGATGGGATCAACCGACTGCGAGCCTTTTTCCGGCAGATTGGGGCGCCTGCCAAGTGGAGCGATACAAGCGTAAAAACCGACGATTTTGAAACTATCGCAAAACAGATAACCGTTTATGACAGCGGTAGTGAAAAACCGGTATCCAAAAATGGCATGAAAGAATTGTATTGGCAAGATGTTTTGAATATTTATAAAATGTGTATTTAAAATAAATCGGATAAGGGTGCCTTATTAATAGATAATATTAATTTTATATGCATTGATTGAATGAATATAAACAGATTATAACGTACAATATAACGTGCAGGGGCGATTTAATAGGTAGTACAAAAATCGCCCCTCAAATGCATCAGGCTATCTAGCTGTCAGGCTATCAAGCTGTCAAGTTTTCTAAAAATTTCGGCCGGTTAGTGTTGTCACCTTAAGAATGTTAATTAATCTGTTGTCACGTAATATCCAAAATATTCACGAAATATCCTATCCCCAATATTCCTTATTATTTTCTGTATATCTTGCCGCTGTGCCTGGTGCTTGCGTCTATTAAATTCATAAAAATGGTCGCCGCTTCCGCCCGGGTTATGTTGTTGTTTGGGTTAAATGTCCCTTGCGCATCGACGCCGCCTATAATGCCGGCTTCATAAAATGAAATTATTTCTTCATAAAAATCCGCATTGGCGCCCACGTCCGGCAATGTGATTACCGTGTTTTGCTTAGGCATGTCTTGCGGCTGAAGGATTTTCGCCCATGCGTAAACCATTTCGGCCCTGGTTATAGGGGTCTCAAAATCATAATAGGGATCCCCCATATAAATATCGCCTACGTCGATATCAATGAGCCCCTCCGACAGACAGTATTTAACGGCGCCCTGGTACAAAAATCTAAAGCCGTAGACACTATAGTTATATGTTTGATCGTATAAAGCCAAAAGATCGTCGCCCTCATTTTTTCCATATTTATAGTTTGCATGTATCCGAGACGCAATGGTTAGCGCCTCCCCCCATGTCAAAATACCGTCGGGATCAAAAATTCCGGCTCCCTTGCCTTTGATAATATCGTATTCATAGGCAGACGCTACCGCGTTGCCGAACCAAGCGTTTCTCGGCACATCTGAAAACGTTATGATCCCGCCGTATGAATTTACTTTAATGATATGCGCCAGCGAATACCGCTCGATCTGCCCGACAGCATTATCGGGGGCATCCACATGCGTCCATTTATAAATACCGTCAGATGACCACTTTATTGGCTCCGGCGCGGGATGAAAAGTAGGAATCTGGCTGTTTTCGGGATCGCTGAGGCAAATCCATTCATGCCTGTTGGATCTGTCCCAATCTAGCCTTATATTAATATTTACATATCCCCATTCGCGTCCTCTATTGTCTTTGTATGCATAGAGGATTTGCGCATTTGTAAGGGTGAAATCGCTTGCATTTATTACCCTTTTTTCCCTGTCCGCGCCTGGCCATTGCCATAGCACAAGCCGGTTTGCCGCTTGGACGGCGGTTAAATTGCCGGCATATTTATAGAACTTATCCTGAAAATCAGCATTAAAATCTTCGCGGACATATACCAGCAGAAGATGATCCATCGGAATCCAGCCGGGATAGATAACATGGTGGCCCTCTTCCATAATGCCCCAGTATTCGCCATTTTGGACATATGTTTGATCCATAAGGACTTGCGTGCCGTTTGGGTATGTTACTTCGCTGTCGCCTCTATAATTCATGACCGGCTTGCTGCCCGATCGTGGTTCCTCTCTTATTGTAACGTAGCCATCCGGCCCGTTTACGTAAAATCTGTTTCTGTCTAAAGGTTGCAATTTGTCTCTAATTTTACTTCTGAATTCATTGCCCATGATGGCGTCGGCATATACGGCCATTGGGGCCATTGGAGATATCAGCATGGAAAACACCAAAAGCATTAATGTTAAGCGCTTTATCATCAATTTACCTCCGCTTTAGATTTTACCGGTTTCCAGAACACTTTCAATATAATTAATGTACCAATCACCAGCGCCGCCACCAAAATGATTATTAACATGAGCGTGGGGGGAACAGAATTTTCGATAGCGTTATGCGCGGTATCCGGGACCCATGCCATAGGCGCCGGCGCAGGGTTGAAGGCGGGGATGTCTTTGTTTAACGGATCGCTCAGGCAAAACCATATATTCGGGCTGCCGTACAGATAGGGGACGAATCCCCATTCGCGCCCTTGCGCATCTTTATAAGCATGGGCGACACGTAAATTTTCCGTATCCAAATCCTCGAAAGTCCACAACGGCTCGTCCGCGCCCGGCCATGGCCATGCCACCGCCGCTTTGGAATTTACTATCTCGCCGTAGTCGCCATTATAATCGTAAATATCCGCTATGTGCTCTTCCTCAAAGGCGACATAATCGTACAGTACTAATAGCTGGCCATCGATTTTGACCCACCCGTTTTTAGTGCGCGCCTGTCCCCAATATTCCCCTTTATAAAGGCATGAATAGTTTAAATATACAATCTCGCCGTTACTCATTTCGGGGCCGCCTCTATTGGACCCAGGTTCATCTTTTATCTGCACGAAACCGTCCGCGCTATTTACTTGAAAACTCCGCCCCAAGTACACGCAGTCATTCCCATATCGGTCAAAAAAACTATTTGCGGGCTCCGCGACAAGGTCGGCGTGCGCGGCCAGCGCGGGCAACAGCGCCACACATGCAATGATAATCGCAATGCATCGCTTAAGCATAAAATACCCCCTCAAATAAACATTTGGATCAAAACACCTGTCCCGAACGAAAACGTGTTCGCGGCGGCTGAAAACATATATGGGCGCCGAAAACCGCTGCCATATTTTTTATAATAGAATCCCTCTATGAATATAGCTGACAGCTCCAGCGGCGCCAAAACAATAACAGTATTCCAATCCGTATATGATACCGCTAGCCAATACAGCAGCACCACAGCGGGGTTCGTGAGCACGTTTACAAGCACAACCAGCAGTAAGTCTTTTTTTTCGTGCGCGTTCGCTAACTGCTTGAGCTTGTTTGTTATAATATAAAACCCTGTTTCAAGGGCAATCGTCAGCACCAACGATATCGCTAAAGACCAAATAAGCGCCATATTCAAAGCCTTGCCCTCCGCAGGCCCGTCAGGAGAATCGCAAGGGACGCAGCGGAAATCAAAGCGAATATCCATGATATAAATTGCGAAACGTCTACTCCGAGGTACACGGGCAGGAAGCCGAGGAACAGCCCGAACGTCAATAGGCCAAAGGCAAATCCTTTTGCCCCGGGCATAATTTTCGCCATTACCCAAAGCGTGATCGGCATGGTCATGTTAAACATCAGCACTGCGGCGACGCTTGCAGCCGGGATGTGCGGCATGAGGAACAATATGGTTGCAATGGCCAGGGAAATGAGCGCCGTTTTAAAAGCACCGAACCTGTCTGCGATAAAGCCGCCGATGGTTTTGCCAAAAACCACCGCGCATATCAGGGCCGTTCCCCAATGCCCGGCGCTTTTCCACGAAAAGTCCAGCGCCAGCCCTAAAAAAGATCGCAGGCAAACCACAAGGAACAGGCAGACGGCTGAGATGAGCATGTCCGGGGCGCCAGCCCCTTCCAATGAAAACGCGGCGTTTTTGGGATACGCCCCTTTTTGCGATTTATATACAGTATAAATCGCACACATTGCCACGATAATCACAAGCGGAACAGCATTGGCAGAAAGAGCGCTCCCCCTGCCCAGCATGGTTCCATAATATATGCCGAACGCACCGGGCGAGACAAACACGCCAAGTGGGCCGAGCTTCTTCTCGCTGATGTTCAGCACATCGACGCCGCCGCCTATGTGGAACAGGGCGTTGCCGATCCCGGCAAAGATTACTGCTGTAACAGGGATGGAAACAAGCGCATGGGCCAGCCCGACCAAAAAGCAGCCGATAGTGGCTAAGAGGTTATTTCGGTTCAATTTATCTGCGATAATGCCTATCGGCATCTGCATGGCAAAGGCGCAAAAATTATATAGCAACACGCATAGGTACGCGTCCGGCGTCCCCGCGATATAACGGAACATCAAAAAAGCGCAGGCGAAATCCACTATAAAATGTGCAAAGGAATATACCGATACCATTTGCCATCGTTTATATGCAGATGCAGATGCAGGTGCAGGTGCAGATGCAGAAGTAGATGCAGATGTAATAATTAATAAAGGTGCAGCCATTGTCCCTCTCCGGTTTTTGCGAATGCAATTTATAATTATTAATTATATAATGATTTTATTATTGACGCATTAAATGGCATAATGTTCAATAAATGAAATAAATATTTGTGGAGGTATAGAAAATATGGATTATCCGATCAAATATCCGAAAATGCCTGATTTTAACAGGATTCGCGGGCGTCTATCGGAGTTTTCGCACTTGAAATATGAATACGGCTCGGACAAGGCCGAAATAGAAAAAATCCTAGCGGACGCGGGGGCTGCGCTGGACGTGGCTCTGGGGAAGCTTTTGAGCTTGCCGGAAGACGCCGCGCTGGCCGCGCAGGAACCGGATGCGCTCGACGCTATCAAGAAACTGCGGCCAGCGGGCGCTGCGAAGGCTTTGTGGAAGGCGTTTGACAAAGGGCTGTACGCGGACAGGTTGGCCGGCGCGCTGCTGGGGCGCATGGCGGGCTGCACACTCGGCGCGATCGTCGAGGGCTGGAAAGTTGACGACATGAAGGACTGGGCCGAATGGATTGGCGATCCGTTCCCGCCCGTCAACTACTGGTCGTCCATCAAGCGCCCGAACGACAAGCGCTACGGCGTCAGCACCTGCTACGACTACACCCTGTCCGGCTTGAAAAATGTGCCTGTGGACGACGACGTCACATATACAGTGCTCGGGCTGCTCATCGCCGAGGAGTACGGGCTGGACTTTACCGTCGAGGACGTTGGCGCCGCCTGGGTCAAGTACCTGCCGTACGCCTGCACTGCGGAAGAGGTCGCGTTGATAAATCTGCGTGCGGGCATCCCGGCGCAAAAAGCCGCCGAAACGGACAACCCGTTCATCCAGTGGATCGGGGCGGACATCCGCAGCGACCCGTGGGGCTATCTGGCGCCGGGGCTGCCGGAGAAAGCGGCTGAAATGGCGTGGACGGACGCGTGGGTGAGCCACCGCAGGAACGGTATATTTGGGGAGATGTATTTCAGCGCCGCCATCGCGGCAGCGTTTGCCGTGAACGACGCCGTCGAGGCGCTGCGGCTGGGGCTCGCCGAGATACCGAAGGACTGCCTGCTGGCTCGGGACGTCGCATGGGCGCTGGACGCGGGCAAAGGGATAAAGGACTACCGCGAGGCGCGCGCCGCCGTGGACGAGCGCTTTGGGGAGATGAGCGGCGTGCACACGAACAACAACGCGTGCCTGACCATCTTCGGGCTCATGATTGGCGGCGACGATTTCACGCGTTGCATCGGCGAGACTGTCGCCATGGGCTACGACAACGACTGTACGGCGGCGACCGTGGGCAGCCTCTTCGGCGCGGCGTACGGGGTCGGCGCCATTCCGGGGCATTGGTACAGGCCATTCAACAACAAGGTATTGACATACATCAACGGGCATCCGGAGTTTGCGGTCGACGATCTGCTGGCCCGCTACGAGGCGCTCGCGAAGAAGTTATTTGATTGAGTTAGGGGGAGACGCGGCTGCGCAGCGGCGCAGTGAGTGTGGCTTTTGGGATGCCTGGCAGGACGCGGCGGGGGCTTGCCCCCGCCGAACGGCGGCAATAAAATAGGATAACAAGGTGGCTATTGTGAATTTTGATTATGTGAAAAATGTGTTCGGCCTCGATGGTAAAAAAGCGGTCGTCACCGGCGGGAACTCCGGGATAGGGCTCGGCATAGCGCGTTCGCTGGCGCATTTCGGCGCCGACGTCGTAATCGTCGGGCGCGACCCGGCAACGCTTGAGCAAGCCAAAGAGGAGCTATGCGCCATCCGGCCCGGGTGCGGAGCTGCATATCAGGCGGACGTCAGCGACAAGGCGCAGGCCGACGCGTTTTTTGCCCATTACCGCCGCGAATACGGGGAGGAGCTGGATATACTTGTCGCCAACGCTGGGGTGACGTACGCGATGCGCGCGCTTGAGTCGGAAGAGCAGTACATGGACAGGATTATCGGCATTAACTATAAAGGCGCGCTGTTTTTCTGCCAGGGCGCGGCGGAGTTCATGAAGGCGCGGCGCTCGGGCAATATCGTCATCGTCACGTCCGTGAACGCGTTGTGGCCGCTGCCGCCCCACGCCGTCTACACCAGCACAAAGGCCGCGCAGGAAGTACTAATGCAATGCCTCGCCGTGGATTTAGCACAGTATGGCGTCAGGGTGAACACGCTGGCGCCGGGGGAGATCATAACAAAACTTGGCAGGCAGGATTTGAGGCAGATACAGTTGACGCCGGAGGCAGAGCGCGACAGGTCGCGGCCTAGGCTGCCCCTTGGCAGGGCTGGTGAGCCGGAGGACATGGGCGACGTCGTGGCGTGCATGGTGTCCGACGCTTTCAGATATATGACCGGCTCGACCGTGCTTGTCGACGGCGGCTTGAAGCTGCGCAACGTGTAATAACTGGTGTAATAACTCGTTTTTAACTCATGTAATAACTCGTATAGCAACTTGTGTAATAAATTGTGTAGCAACTCATGTAATAACTCGTGTAGCAACTTGTGTAATAAATCGTGTAGTAACTTGTGAATTAACTTTGTATAGGGGGAGACCCATGGAATTTGGTGGGATATGCATCGTGACGGACAATGCGCCGCGCCTGGCGGAGTTTTATAAAACCGTTTTTCAAGAAGAGCCGTTTGTCGAAGGGAGCCATTACGGGTTCGGCAGCATCGCCATCTATGATCCGGGCGATGTGAATATAGCGACGGAAAAAAATGTCTGGTTACAATGTTTTGCCGAAGACCTGGATGCGGAGTACGCGCGGCTGCTGCGCGAAATTCCCGGAGTCGAAATAATATCGCCGCCCGAAAGGCGCCCGTGGGGGGCATACTCATTTTGGTTCGCCGATCCCGACGGCAATAAAATCGCCGTCGCCCAGGGGACTAAAAATAGAAAGCCTGATTAAAACGAATATGTGCTCGAAGGCTACGGCGACACCAACGACGCGTATTTGCTCTGCGCCCGCCCCTACATGGTTAGTATAATTTGCCAGCTACTAATTTGTTTTGCGCAGTCTGCATTGACCGTCCGCAGTTAGTTATATGTTGGCGTAACATTGGCGTAATATTCTTTTGCACCTTCGTATATCGCGGCGATGTTTTGGGGCGGGACGTCGGGCTGTATGCAGTGGGCGGGCGCTAGAATATAGCCCGTCCGGCTCTTTTTGTTTTCACCGCTCCGCTCCATGATGGCGAGTATCCGCTTCACCTCGCCCTTTACGTCCTCGACGCTGCCTTCCGGCAGGAGGTGCTGCGTGTCGATGCCGCCCCAGAACGCGATGCCTCCCCCGAAATCCGCTTTCAGGCGCTCAGGTTCCATCATGTATGTACCCGGCTGTATGGGGTTTAGTATGTCCACGCCGCATTCGATAAGCTGCGGGATGAACGCGTGCACGGAGCCGCATGTGTGGTGCTTGTACACCGCGTCGGTATGGCGCTTTGTGTATGAAATCCGCTCCTTTAAATACGGCGCAATCAGCTCGCCGAACATTTCGGCGGACATGAACGGCCCTGTCTGCATGCCAAAATCATCGCCGGATGTGGTGCAGTCGATATAGCTGCCCAGCGCCCCGTAATAAATATCGATGACGGCTTTTTGATAATCCAGTATGCGCCCGGAAAAAGCGTGCACGTACTCCGGCTCGGCGGCCAGCCGGTAGAGGTAGTCGTCAAAGCCGTGCATCCAGCAGCCTATTTCGAATACGCCCAAAACAGGGTGTTCCGCCACGACTGCATAGTCCGTCCGCTCGTGCAGGAGGCGGGCGTCCTCCGCCCATGCCCGTACCCTGCCCCGATCGACATGAGCCGCTTCCGGCATGGGATAGCGGAGCATCTCGTCCAGAGTGCAGCCTTTGAGAGGGTTGCTGCAGATTTCATAATGCCCGTTAATCATGGTGTAGCCGATGCCATAGGCGTTGTAGCGGACGTCGCCCTCCAGCCGGCAGTGCACGGTTTCCGGGGTGGGCATGCCACCGACGAGGCGGGTGTCTATATCAAAGTGTTCCAAGATACGCTCGTCTATGAGCCAGGGCCCCTGTTTGGGCCCGAACACGCCCAAATGCGCCGCGAGCGCCTCGCGGGTCTGCGGGTAGTCTATGCCTGTCTGCGGCGATCCGCACAAATCAAACACAACGCGGTCTGCCGGCTCGCGCCGCGCCACGCTATGGAACCGCTCCCTATGCGTCATAACTATAAACCTCCAAAATGCTATCTGATAAATTGCATATTATGATAAATTACATATATTATTATGTTATATTATTTGGAAACATATTGCCACCGCACGACTGCGCGAACAATGAAATGGAGGCGAAACGTACATGGATCCATCACGTATGTACCCATCACATATGGACGCATATAATGAGCAGTATATAAAATATAATGACGAACTCCGGCGCCATATCATTACCGATGTGAAAATCAAGCGGTTCAGGGCGCGCTACCCCAGGCTGCACGGCTACAACGCCGCGCTGGGGTACCATGGCTTCGGCGGGGAGGCGACAGTCGCCCAACTGTACACCAACCACGGCGCCTCCGGCTGGGGCGCCCTCATGCGCCGCGGCAGTGCCGGAAAGCCGCCCGTCGACGCGGCGCTCGTCGACGCCTTGACCGGCAAATCCATAGCCGATGTGTTCGCGGCGGAATCCGGTTTGACCGACGATATGTTTATCGCGTTCGATATTGCCCTGCACGACCTCGCCGGTAACATTTTGGGCATCCCGGTCAGGCGTATGATCGACCCGGACGCCGCATCCTCTGTACGCGTGTACGATGGCGCGATATATATGAACGACCTAATCCCGGAGGACAAGCCTTTCGGCGTCCAAAAAGTCATTGAAGACAGCCTGTCCGATTATGAACTGGGGCACCGTACATTCAAGATCAAAATCGGCAGGGGGCACAAGTGGATGGCGCCCGAGGCGGCAGGCATCGCCCGCGACATCGAAATCACACGTAAAATACGCGAAGCGTTGCCCGACGCCGTGCTGATGGTGGACGGCAACGACGGCTTCGCCCCCGCATCAATGGAGCGCTATATCGACGGGATCGGTGGCTGCCCGCTCTATTGGATCGAGGAGCCTTTCCGCGAGTGCGAGGCGGACAACCGCAAGCTCCGTGAATATTTGAACACACATATGCCCGGTACGTATATCGCCGACGGCGAATCGCGCACGGATATCGGGCTGCTGTTCGACCTGGCCGGGAAGGGGTTGCTCGATGTATGGCAGCCCGACATATGCGGCTATGGTTTCACCGCGTGGCGCAAACTGATAAAACGGCTAGCCGCAGCCGGGTACATGGCCTCGCCCCACGCCTGGGGCGAGGTGATAAAGACCCACTACTCCGCGCACATAGCCGCCGCGTACCCATTGAACGTCCACTACATCGAAGCCGTGCTGGGCGAATCGGAGGGCGTCGACTACAGCGGCTATATCCTCAAAAACGGCGTCCTGAATCTCCCCGAAAAACCCGGCTTCGGCATGGACCTCTTCTGGGCCCCGGAAATAAGCATATAAATGTAAAATATAAATAAAAATGAATATTAGACTAAATTAGGCGTGAACTGTAATGATGGCTGGTGGCTGGCGGCAAGCGGCTGGTAGCAAGCGGCTGGTAGCTTGCTTGATATGTACCGACCAACCTTGTTGACATTCCAAATTATTCCATATATAATGGTCATACTATTTAATATACAGAGGTCTAGTTCATGCCAATCAATGGATTGTTATATAAAGACTTAGTGGTAACGGATCATTTTAACGAAGATGCGGATGTAGTGCTGGAATGTAACGATTCTATCGCTTTTACACGGCAGATACCCAGCGGGTCCGTTCAACTAATAATAACTTCACCCCCATATAACATTGGGAAGTCCTACGAGACAAAGGTATCCATAAAGGAGTACCTTGATTCGCAGATTGAATTGATAAATAAGCTCATTCGTATTTTAAAGCCAAGCGGAAGCATTTGCTGGCAAGTCGGAAATTATGTTGAAAAGTCGGAAGTTTACCCACTCGATATATATTTTTATCCTATTTTTAAGGACGCAGGGCTAAAACTGCGTAACCGTATTATATGGCATTTCGGCCATGGGCTCCATGCGAGCAAAAGGTTTTCCGGACGCTACGAAACATTGCTTTGGTTTACAAAATCCGACGAATATGTGTTCAATCTTGATAGTGTTCGTATTCCGTCTAAATATCCAAACAAGCGTCATTTTAAAGGCGATAAAAAAGGCGAGTTGTCCGGCAATCCGATGGGTAAAAATCCTTCAGATTTTTGGGGTAGGATATATGATGATTTTTATAGCGGCTTATGGGACATTCCCAATGTTAAATCCAACCACATAGAAAAAACCGAGCACCCGTGCCAATATCCCGTGGAGTTAGTCGAAAGATGCGTTTTAGCGATGACAAACGAAAATGACATCGTCTTCGACCCATATGTAGGCGTTGCGTCAACTATCATTGCAGCAGTGAAGCACAACCGCAAAGCATTTGGCGTCGATCGTTCTGAAGAATACATTAAAATCGGGATGGAGCGGGTGCAAACATTGTTGGATGGAACTTTGCAAACGCGCCCGATAGGCAAGCCCGTTTATACCCCGACAGGCAAAGAGAAGATAACCCAAGTTCCTTTGGAATGGATTCAAGCCGAAGGGAGTGCGTATAAATTAAAATTGTAGAAACGTATTCGCACCTTAACGGACTAGAATATATCCATTATCACCACAAGGGCATCTGGGATGAGCTGTAGGGATTTCGCCATAGCCAGCGGTTGGGTTGCGGCATAGGGGCGACGGGGCAACGCCTTATATATGAGCAAACATATATGCTAATGGTGGTATTGACTTCTTCATTACTCTTTTAAATATAAGGGATTATGCCCCATCGCATCACTATTTCCGCAGCTAAATTAAATAATGCTACATGGTGTTATGCTTACACAGGTGTGCAATAACGGCTACGCGGCGCTATGCTTTCACCGGCGTGTGCAATAACGGCTACATGGCGCTACGCTTACACTGGCGTATGCAATAATGGCTATACGGCGCTATGCTATTACAGGCGTGTATAGTATCGACTACGCGGCGCTACGCTTTCACGGGCGTATACAATAACGAATATGCGGCGCTACGCTTTCACGGGCGTGCCGTCGGGCAGGCGCACTACAGGCCAGGACCTTGGGGTGCAGGGGTACTTTTTCGCCTTTTCTTCGTCTATGTCGATGCCCCAGCCCGGCTTGCCGTTCAAGAATGCGTGGCCCTCTTTGATCCACGGCAGCCCGGTGAACACCTCCTGGATTTCCGGCCATTCCTCGAAGCCGCACCACTCCTGGATGCCGAAGTTCGGCGCCACGAGATCCAGGTGCAGGTTCGCTACATGGCCCACCGGGGAGACGTCGCCCGGGCCGTGCCACGCCGTTCGCACCCCGAACGGCTCGCACAAGATCGCCAGCTTGCGCGCCGGCGTCGCGCCGCCGATCTGGCTGATGTGGCAGCGCACGAAGTCGATCCAGCGGTTGTGTATCATCGGGATATACTCGAGCGGGTTATTATACAGCTCGCCCATCGCTATCGGCACGGCGGCTGCGTCGCGTATCTTTTCGAACCAGAAGCCCATCTCCGGCTGCAGCGCGTCTTCGAGGAAAAACAAGCGATAGGGCTCGACCGCTTTTGCCAGCCGTATCGCGTCGATCGGCGTGAGGCGCTCGTGGATGTCGTGCAACAGCTCGACTTCCTCGCCGCAGAGCCTGCGCACCGCCTCGAACATCTTGGGCACGCCGCGCATGTAGGAGAGTGCGTCGAAGTAGCGGCCCTCCGGGGAGTTTTCCGGCGTTCGCAGGTATTTGGTTTGGCCTCCGTAGCCGCCCATCTGGCAGCGGATGTACTGGTAACCGTTGTCCATGAACTTTTGCACGCTTTCGGCGACAGCCTCCGGCGTCAGCCCGTCGGCGTGGCGGTAGACGGCTGCCGCCTCGCGTACCTTGCCGCCCCACAGCTTGTACACGGGGACGCCCAGCTCTTTGCCCAGGATGTCCCACATCGCCATATCGCAGCCGGAGATCGCGTTGTTGAGGACGGGGCCGTTCCGCCAGTACGATGAGTTCATCATGATGTTCCAGTTGTCCTCGATGTTCGTCGCGTCGAGCCCGACGAGGAGCTGCCCCATGTAGTCCTCTATCGCCGTCACGACCGGCGAATAGCGCTGGGTGAACGTGGCGCAGCCCAGGCCGTACAGCCCAGGCTGGTTCGTGTCGATTTTAACGATCACCAGGTTGCTCCTGTGGGGCGCGGTGGCGATGGCCTTTACGCCTGTAATCTTTATGCTCATGCTCGAAAACCTCCATCTGTATTTTTATCGTATCCGCAATCGATGTTAATGAAATAATATCTGATTAATGCAATACGTACAATAACGGTTTTATGAAAGCCATGCGGCGGGGGCAAGCCCCCGCCGCGCCCCGCAGCGTCCCGCCGTAGACGGGCCAAATATTACCATTTTGCCGGGTTTGTGGTATAATATAGTCAGTAAATTAGAATTCTTAAATTACGTACCAATATCACACAATTATTTTGCTGCGCGCGCCGCGGCGGAATGGAGCTTTTACGATGGCTGTATTAAAATCTGCGCCTGTCACCCGCATCAAACCTTTCAGCGACGTCTATATTTCCACCGGTAACGGTAAAATAAAACAGGTCATTAAGAAAGGCTTCGACGCCTTGGGTGGTATAGAAAAGTTTGTCAAACCGGGCCAGAGCGTGCTGATCAAACCGAACCTCACGGCGGGCGAGGATCCGGCGACCGGCGGCACCACGGAGGTAAGGTTTTGCGAAGCGATTATTGAGTTGATTAAAGAGTATTGTAACCCCGGCCCCATCGTTTTCGGCGAGAACACCATGTCCGGCGACGCGACCATGGCCGCGTTCGTCGAGTTTGGGTTTGCGGACATGTGCAAGCGCCAGGGCGTCGAGCTTATGGATTTAGGCAAAGCGGAAAGGGCGGACGTCCCCATTCCGGACGCGCTGTATGCCGATGTAGTGTCCCTCCCGAAAATCGTGCTCGACGTCGACGTGTTTATCACACTGCCCATATTGAAAAACCATACATGTGTCGTCACCGCCGCCATCAAAAACAGCTTCGGCTTGGTCGAGGACATCACGCGCAGGCAAGCGCACAGGGACAGCGCGGTTGAGCAGTACCTGGTCGATATCGCCCGCGCCCGCAAGCCGGACTTTGCCATTGTCGATGGGCGCATAGGCATGGAAGGCGTCGCCGGCGGCAGCCAGTTTGACCGCCCGCGCTTCGCCAACCGCATCATAATGGGCGCCGACCCCGTTGCTGTGGACGCCGTATGTACGCACATCATGATGCAGAACCCGCGTGTGTGCCACATCCGCTGGGCCGAGGAGTTTGGCCTGGGTAACAGCAACCTCGATAATATCAATATCGTCGGCATGCCGCTGGACGAAGCCAGGCTGCCGTTTCTGTCGCCCGGCGGGCAGATCGAGGAGGACACGGGTGGGAAATTCCGTTTGAACGATCTGGGCGCATGTTCCCGCTGCCTCGATATCGCACAAGGGGCGCTCTACCGTTTCCGCTCGCCGGAGAGCATATTAAAGAATGTGGACATCGTCTACGGATCGGGCGACTGGGGGGACCCGGACGGGCGATCCGAAAATTGCCTGCTCGTGGGGGACTGTATCCAGGAGAGATATCGTTCGCTGGGCGTGTGGGTACCAGGCTGCCCCTTGAACAGGGAGGAATACATTAACAAGCTTGCTGAAATGGACATCGTTTGTTCCAAATGCGAGCAAATAGTCAACGAGTTCGTCGCGAACCACGAACCGGAGGAATTGACGTTCGTCCGCATTCTGTCGTCCAATAAAACTGTGTTCCAGGGCGCATACAACCGGGCCGGCGCCACCGATTTCCTACTGGCTGTGGGCGATTGCCAGCAGCGCTACGCACAGATGCATATCAGGCGGGGCAGGGACGAGCTGGTGCAGATGGGCATAGCCGACAAGGTGGCTCCGGAATTTTTTGTTGAGTTCGTCCCGGGGCACACACCGACGCAAGAGGCGCTGGAAGCTGCGTTCGCCAGACTGAAGGAGCACGCGGCCCAATGGGAGGCCATGCAGCCGTCGCTAAAATAAAGTGCCGCCGCCCCGCGATGCCTGCCCCGCGATGCCTGCCTCGCGATGCTCGCTCCGTGATGCCTACCCCGCGAAGCACGCTCCACGATGCTCGCCTCGCCATGACTACCCCGTCATTGCAACCTCCGAGCCGGCCGTCATTGCGGCCCCCGAGCCGCAATCTCGTCACCTAGTGTACGATTGCGGCTCGGAACTGCAATGACGGGGCAGCCTGCAGTTTATAGCTACCTGCAGTTTATCAACCGCCCACCAAATGCAAAAACTGCACAGCCCAAAACGTCAGGTCGCATTCGAGGGCATATTTCTTTTTGTAGTCCGGCTCCAGCCGCACATCGACATATGCCGTCGGGTATTCGATGCTCTTTGGCGAATAGCGCCTGTTGTGCGCCAGATCCAGCCTCATACGCAGTATCCCGTCATGCCCCATCGCTTCTTTTATATTTTCCAAGGACTCGCGCACGACGCCGACGCTTTCGCCCACGCCAAGCATGGCAATTTCCGTCAGCAGGCGGCGGTATGTTATCGTGTCTATCACATCCGCGCGGAACGGCCTGATGGGGCTGTTATGCATATTCAAGGGGAACGGGGAGTAGTACCTGTTCCCGATTTTTACATGCACTGGGTTTACCCCCTGTGCGATTTCGTTAAAATGATTGAGCGCGTCAGCCATCAGCATTATGTTTTCCGGCGTCCGCCACGCGCCCGTGTACGCCAGTGTTTCCAAGTGGTACTGGCATGGGAAATATGTGTCCGCCTCAATGTACGGATAGTTGTATTTTGCTTTGCTTTTGCGCGTTTTGGCATTTTCGCCTATGGACGAGAGCGGCAGTATGCTTTTGAACGCCTCCAGCGAGGTGCGCTGGAAAGGCTGCGCATACGCGTCGTCCCCATACCCAAGCATGGCCTGCATTGCGTACATCAGCGTCATCAGGCAAAACCCGCTGTTCAGCCCGGTAAAGCGGGTTTCAAAGCGCGCGATTTCCGGTGGGATATAGGAAAACTCGTCCCGTAGGACGTCTTCGTCACGCATTGCGGCGACAAAATTTTCGACTAGCGGGTGCCCCTTGGGGATGGCGTAGTATGACAGCAGCCGCGCCGCCGTTTCGCCGTCCTGCAGGGGCGTTTCGTGCAGCCGCTTGCCGCGCCAATTGTCCCAACTGTGCATGCCGCTCCCGATATAGCCGCTGGGCTTGGCGTAGCCTTGCACGAGCTTGAAATGCGGCGTTTGGTATATGCGCGCAAGCAGGCTCTCTTCGTCCTGCGCGGACACATTGTGCAGTATTTCTTTGCGGAGCCGGTACTGGATAACCGCACCGGCGTTTTCAAGCAGAAAGTCGATTGATTTAGATAGATTCGAATTAATTAATTTCAATTCAGATTGATTCGATTCAAATAGATTCATAGTAACGCCTCAGAAACATGATTATTACGATTATTTGATTGTATCGCTATTAATGACAATGTGTACATAATATACTAACATTATTTTTGGAATATGTTGTATAATTTCAAATTAGAAAACGCAATTGTACTTAAAACATAGGGGGCGTATATGGGTAACCAAATTATTAATTTTGCTAATCTGGTTAAAGCAATGATCGATCATGAAACCGGGTGCGAGCAGCGCATTGGGCATTTTTTGAAGGTGTATGGCTATGCGAAAACAATCGGCGAGTTAGAAAATCTTGACCAAAGCACGCAATATATCCTCGAAATCGCAGCATTGATGCATGATGTTGGGATAAAAACCAGTTTACTAAAATATGGAAATGCTGATGGGGAAAACCAGGAAAAAGAAGGCGCCATCACCGCGCGCCGCATGCTGGAGCCTTTGGGTTACGATGCGGCTGTTATTGATAGGGTATGCTATCTAATCGCACATCACCACACATATGGCGCCATCGACGGATTGGACTATCAAATACTGGTTGAGGCGGATTTTTTGGTTAATTTGAGCGGCGCGTCACAGGAAGCGCGTAATGATAGCAGCAAGCATTTTCGTACAAATACCGGCATATATTTTTTGCATGCCATATACGCTTAGTTGCTATATTAAAACTTTAGATGTTAATACGATCAGTCTTTGTATGTTAGAAATAATGTCCAGATGGGTATATATGATTATATATAACATATTAACGCGCGATATCGTTAATCGTTAATTGATGATCGCAAATTGTTAATCGTGAATCATTAATAAATCTTTGTATTATATGAGTGTAATTATTCTGCCATAATTGATTACGCATAGAGGTGATAGACATTAAAAACCGGTTGGTATTACTATTAACATTTCTGCTGCTGATGTCTTTACTTAGCTGTTCTTCTAAAAGCCACAAGGATATCATAGAGAACTTTGTCAAAGAACTCAATACTCAAGACGACATATATGCATCCTGGTTACAAGCAGCGCCGGAATTTGCTTATGAACTCTTTGATAATGATTTTGTTAATGTCGTTGCAACCCTTTACTATATAATGGAAACAAATCAAAATGTTAGCGGGTATATCATAATAGATTCCAGTGATAAAATTATAGAATTTTCATTGGGCGAGCCTCGCTATGACACATACCAAAATTCGAATAAAGTTAACCGTTCCGGAGATAAAATAGCGCTTCAAATGAACAAATAGAACATAGCTGCCGCTGATGAAGCTGCAACGATTGGTTGAATAACGGTTATATATTGACGAGGATCGGCGATTTAGAAGTAAAGCATTTCGAAAATCTTCGGCTCAGAATTTCATATCTTTTTATATCTTGTTTTTATGCAAAGATAATAACGCTTATATAAATAACATATTATTAGTCTGTGCCATTTCTTAATAACTCCTTAACAAGATCATGATATACTTTCATAACAAAACGCCTTGGCATCCAAATAAAATGGAGGGCGATGGTACGGCCGATGGCGCGGATACTCATTGTGGAAGATGACAAATCGATAAATACGCTTATCAGGAAAAACCTCGAACTGGTCGGGCATGATTGCGTTTCTGTGTTTGATGGGGAATCCGTTTTTGACGAAATAGAAAAACAAGCATTTGACTTGATACTGCTAGACATTATGCTGCCGAAATTGGATGGGTTTTCGGTCATTCAAAAAATGAGCGAAAATATCCCCGTCATTTTTTTGACTGCGCGCGGGGCGGTGCAAGACCGGATTACAGGGCTAAACCTGGGCGCGGACGATTACATCGTAAAACCGTTCGACATGATGGAGATGCAGGCCAGAGTCCAATCTGTTTTGAGGCGCACAAACAAAGCGGACGAATTGTTTGAGCTGGGCGGCGTCAAGGTGGATTTTTCAAGCCGGGAAGTGTTTTTCAACGGCGAGCTTGTAGACTTTGCCCCGCAGGAATTTTTGCTCATAGAGGCATTGATAAAAAACCGGAACATAGCATTAACACGTGACAAGCTATTGGAGATTGCCTGGGGCTATGACTACGGCGGGGATACGCGGACGGTGGATGTGCATATTCACAACATCCGCAAAAAGCTGCATTGGGACAATGTCGTCAAAACAGCTTACAAGGTGGGCTACCGCCTGGAGGCAAGGTAGTGAAACTAAAGACCTTCATAGCCACTTATCTTTTATTCCTGTGCATTTTATATGCAAGCCTCGGCATCGTTTCCGCGTACCTGACGAACAGCCAAACCAATATATTAAAGGAAAAAAGTATAGGCGAATACCATTCGATCGCCGCGACGCTCGCTAAGGATATTGCTGTTTTGCGAGGCAGGAGCAGCGGTGAAATTGATCCCGTCGACACACTTGTAAAAGGTTACATCCAGTATTACCGCAGGCACAACATAGAAATTGCCGTAACCGATATGACGTTGGATGGCTTTTATGGCGGCGACAGCGGCGACAGCGGCGGTAGCGACGATGAAAGCGATTCTGCTGGCGCCGACGATAGTTCTGCTTATAGCGACGACGATTTTGTTGGCATCGACGACCGTTCCACCGTCGCCGAAATTTCCTTTGTCCGTCAAGTGCAGGGGCAAGAACAGGGGCATTTTATCCACATTTCCGGTACATTGCCGGAGCCGCTGACATTCTTCCGTTTTGATTACAGCCTGGACATTTCAAATAATATTACAGAGATGCAAAACATCCAAAACACTCTCCTGGTTTTCGCTGTCGCGTTTTCTGTAGTTACCGCAATCGTGCTCTATTTTATTTTGACCGGTATCTTCAAGCCGCTCAGCATCGTCGCCGCAGCGTCGGGGAATATAGCGGACGGCAGGTACGGTGAAAGGCTTGAAGTAAAAGGGAAAAACGAACTGGCTTCAGTGGCGATGAGTTTTAACCGGATGGCCGGCGAAATCGAAAAACAGATACGCATTTTGGAAGATGAAGCCGTTGGGAAACAGCAGTTCGCGGACAGCCTCGCACACGAAATACGGACGCCCCTGACATCCATATATGGCTACGCGCAATACATGCAAAAAGCACCTTTGGGCGAGGAGGAAATTATTGAATCGACGCAGCGCATTATGGACGAAGCGGGCCATATGGCTAAAATCGCAGATTCGCTCCTCGACCTTGCGACACTGCGGAACTATACCCCGGTAAAAAACAAGATATCCATTGCGCGGCTGTTTGATGAAATAAGCCGCACGATGGAAAAGCCGCTACGCGAACACAATGTGCAGCTTGTTTGCAACATTGAAGCAGATGCTTTGTACGGGCAGGAGGACTTGATAAAAAGCATGTTGATAAACTTATGTTCCAACGCGTTGCAAGCTTGTGCGCCTGGTGGCGGCGTCATAAGCTTGGGCGCGGTTATTAAATGCAGCGGTGAAGCCAATCGATGCGAAAAAGTCGCCATTACCGTGGCGGACAACGGCTGCGGCATTCCGGAAGACTGCATACCAAAAATCACGGAACCGTTTTTCCGCGTGGACAAGGCCCGGAGCAGAGAGGCGGGCGGCGCGGGGCTTGGGCTAGCCCTTTGCAAGCACATAGCCGATGCGCACGGCGCCGATATGGCAATAGAGTCGGTTGTGGGCGAGGGTACAACGGTAATAATAACATTTACATGTTCTTAATATTTCAAAAACAACACCATAATATCCCTGTACTATTCTATAAACCGTGAGGCCCACAAATATTACCGAAAGGGAGTACAGGTCAATGAAAAAAGCAAAAAGCAACGAGATTATCAAAGTGGCAGTGGCGGCAGTATTAGCCATCGGATTGTTCAGCGCGGCGTTTATCGGGGTCAACAACCTGGCGTTCGCGGCGGCGACCGGTAAAACGGACATTGTGCAGCCCGTTTTAGCAGGCGCCGCCATGCAGACGATTACCGCGACGACGGCTGCTACGACGACTGCGACGACGACTGCGACTGCGGCGATTATGGAGGGCGCTACGGTTACGGCTAGCACTGCGGAGGCTGCGGATGAAGCGGCGGGCACTGCGGAAGCTGCGGAGGAAGTAGCGGAAGCGGCGGGCACTGCGGAGGCTGCGGAGGTTGCGGAGGAAGCGGTGGGCGTTGCTGAGGCTGCGGCTGCGACGATTTTAAATGTGATTTCGGCAGCGGGCGTCCCGCCTACTACGGAGCCGACCGCCGTCGCATCCACGCAAAACATACCGCAGGCTGAATACATCAAGCCCAATATGAACGTATACCATAAACAAAACGAATGGTATACCCCGGGCGCGAATGCGCTTTCTTATGAAGAAGCCGCCGAAATCGGCGCGCACTTTATATGGGCAATGTTCGGGGATAGCATCGACGGCAAAACCGTTCAGATGAATTATTCCTCCTGGCCGTCCCATTCAAGGGCGTACTGGTTTGGGAATGTGGCGGACTCAAAAGATACAATGGATCCCAAAGACACCCAAAATTATGAAATATTATACAATTTTATGATTTGCGCGGTCTCCGGCGAATGGATTGATATTTGGAACCATCAAGTGCAGACAAAAGATGATGACATTCAGGCGAGGGCTGTGTTCAGTGAATTGTCGGCTCTGAGCCCGGATGAAGCGGAGGAAATCCAAAGGCAGCGTTATGCGTACCCGCCCCCGGAGAATTATGAAGAATATATGCAAACGGCCATGAATTACGCGGCAATGTATTTTAACAACGCCGGGGCCGATGCGGTAAGCATAGAAATGTGGGAATATAGTTCATACGGCAGATATGGCCTCGACGAAAACGGCGACATTATCATTGTGCCCGCAAAATATCTGGTCTATACAGTTACCGGCAGCGCCGGCCGCACAGCCGAAGTGCAGATCAACGCAGAAACAATGGAGTTGGTGCTAATCGAAACGCAAAACAATGACATAATACCCGGCTACAATTATGACGCCCCCGGCGGTTTGGGTTAAAAGCTTACAAACGAGGGCGGTGCGATATGTCAACTTTAGTAGACATATCGCACCGCCCGAAATTATATTGCATTTCATAACCGTTCCGGGGCGATTATGCGGCTCGCTGCTTATTGCGACAACTGTTCCATATAAAAGGCCATGCACAGACTGTGTACAAATTGTCATGAATAAAGCAATGGCAATGGCAAGCTTTAATCCTAATTGCTTGCCCTCGCGCCACAATTCTGCCCTTTCTTTATTTTTTCACGCTTTCTATTATCATTTTCCACGGCACTGTGTAGACCATACCGGTAAATGTTCCGTCGTAGTTATTGATTATCACGGCTATAAATCCGTCGCTGCCATTGCTGCCATCACTGCCGTCGCTGCCATCGTTGACGTTGTTGCCGTCGCTGCCGTCGCTGTCGCCGAAGCCTCCCACGCCGTGTAAATCATATAGCTTGGATCCAATTATGAAAATTCCGTTTTCATCGAATAGCCCTTGGTCAATAGCGGATTTTATTGATTCTTCTGAAATGGCAAAAGACGCTGTCCCGATTACATCATCCATACCGTCTTTATATTCATATGTATCGCCATATTTTAGATGTCGCACGCTGCCCGGCACGACTTCGCATTGCGCAAGCGGTATGTTGTTTAGCAGATTGCTGTATTTTTCAAATTCAACCCGCCACCTCTCCTGTTCTTCCGGCGAATGCTGTATAACGCCCATCCCTATGTCATTGGTAAGGTCGAGCGCATACATTTCTTCCTGCGTCGTGCCATCATTGAATGTGGCTACGGCGCGCACAGTCATTTGAGGCGGAGCTATCCGCCAGTCGTTGTTGCCGTTGATCTCCGTACCAAGAAATAGCAGGTAATCGTCCGTTACAGAGTCTTTGTAGAGCGTGAAGCTGCTCCCAATGGCGTCAAAGTCATACCCATACATGGTAATTAAAGCATTTTCGGCATTGCTTGGGTCTGAATGGGACATGGCCCGGGGCTCTTCGACTACATTGCCGTTTTCTATTTTCAGATATTGCTTCGCGAAAAAGCCGTCGTCGGTAAAAAAATCCACGCGCTCGATGTTTTCGCCGCTATATTTTAAATTAACGCTTACATATAGAACGCTTCCATCGCTATAGGAACTCCTGAAATCTTTTCCGCCAGACAAGGGAACATCGCGCAACTCAATGGAGCCGTCGGGATTTTGAACCAGCCCGTAGGTTGTCAAATAAAATGCGTTAGCGCCCTGCTGCGGCAAATGGTCTTCGGTTATGCCCGACTCGTCATTGCTTGCAGCTTTTATTGCCGCCTCCGGGCCATCATCCTCGTAAGCTGTTGCCACCGCCGCCGCTTCCGGGCCATCATCCTCATAAACCGCCGCCGCAGCCGCTTTTGGGCCATCATCCTCGAAAACCGTTGCCGCTGCCGCAACCTCCCAAGTCGTTTCCTCTGCCGCATCGCCTGCTGCGGCAGCATCGCCGGCGCCCGCCGCCAAGAATGCCGGAGGTGTTGAGGACGGCAATGAGAAAAAGTTAATGCGTGGTGTTAACAGCGTACTGCTAAAGGCAATTAAACATATAAGCGCCGCCGCCGTCGCACATGACAAAGCGGCTTTAATAACAGAGCGATTCCTATGGCCGGCCTGTGCTTTCATAACTTTTTCGAACACCCGTCTTTTTATATCTTCGCCAGGTTGAATAGTATTAAAAGCATTGATAACTTTTCTATCCCTCATTTTCCAAAACTCCTCTCAATAGTTTTCGAGCCTCACGCATGTGGTTTCGGATAGTGGAATACGGTTTTTTCAGAATTTTAGCTATATCGCCGGATGTGTAGCCCTCGTAATAATGGAGGTATATCACATCCTTATAGCGCGCGGGCAGCTCCATGACGGCTTTTAAAGTTTCATCAATCTCCAAAGAGCTATCGCCCTGATCGCCTTGTATGTGTTCATACTCGTTAATATTTGCGCGGTTGCGCCACCAATGCTTGAGGCAATCCTTGCTAGTGTTTATTGCCGTACGTATCAGCCACGCCTTTTCATATTCGGCATCACCGAAGACGATGCCTCTTCGCATAAGCTTTACGAATACATCCGCAGTTGCGTCTTCTGTATCAGCGGGATTTTTAAGGTATGAATAGCAAATGCGATAAACCATATTGAAATGCCGCGTATAAATTGCCTCTATATCGAAATACTTTGCATATGTTTCATCTGCATCGAAATGCTGCGTATATGTTTTATCTGTATTAAAATGCCGCACATATTTTTTATCTGTATCAAAATGCCGCGCATATGTTTCTTTCATATCGAAATGCTCCATATATATTTCCTCTGCATCGAAATGCTTCGAATATGCTTTTTCGGTATTGCCGCATGCCGTTCCCTTGCCGCGCGCTGGCACGGTTGGCATCAAATCGCTGCCCCCTTTCATTAATAATACGATTTATAAAAGCAAAATGTCGGATATTTAATAAAAATTTATTCCGTAGAAAGGCATGGTTGGCATAGAAAACACGACGAGCCTGTCATGCTGGGTTGGAAAAAATACTGTGCTGTGCGGTGTTGCCCGCATCCGTGTCAACTGTTGACATGCAGGCTGGAGTCTGTTAAATTAAGATAAGTCTAATTAATTTCGACTTGTTTTATGCCGCATTGTAAATGGTAACTACGATATATAGTGATCAAGGATATGTAGTGGTCAAATGATAAAATGATCAGGTGATCACAGGTGATCACAAGTGATCAATGGAGATCAATGGAAAGGCATATATGGCTCCTGTATTTAAATTGACTAATGCCGAGACAAGGCTTGCGGACCTTTTGTGGGCCAACGCGCCGATTGCATCTATGGAAATGATAAAGATTGCGGAACGGGAGTTCGGCTGGAAAAAGTCCACCACGTTTACGAACTTAAAGTTCCTGATCGGCAAAGGGCTTGCCAAAAATGAAAATTCATGCGTGACCATGCTCTATTCGCGTGATGAGATCATCGCGGGGCAGAGCCACCAATATGTGGACGACGCTTTCGGCGGTTCTCTGCCAATGTTTATCGCTTCATATACCAGCAACCGAAAATTGCTCCCGGAGCAAGTGGAGGAGATAAAACGGCTGATAGATGAACATGAGAGGGGCGGCGGCAATGGATAAACTGTTCCTTACAGTTTTGAATATGAGCATTACCGGCGCTTTTGTCGTCGCGGCAATCTGCCTCGTCCGCCTTTCGATTAAAAAAGCCCCTAAAATTATATCCTATTGCCTATGGGCTGTGGCGTGGTTCAGGCTGGCTTTCCCCTTATCAATCGAAAGCGTGTTCAGCCTGATCCCGTTCAATGCGCAGATCATACCACCGGACATTGCGACGCAGCCCGCTCCCCGCATCGACAGCGGGATACCATTCTTAAACAACGCCTTCGGCAATGTGCTGATACCACCGCAGGCCGATATCGCTAATATCGCTACCAGTGCTGCAAACGCTACAAATGCCACAAACGCCGCCAGCGTCGCCAACGTAAATTTTGTGCAGTTCTGGACGGTATTTGGTTCATGGGCGTGGTTCGTCGGCACGGTTTTTCTACTGGTTTTAGGGGCGGCGTCATATGCTCGCCTCAAACATAAGCTGGGTTCGGCTATCCGCATTGACAATGAACACAATCTCTACGAAACCGATTGTATCCGATCGCCGTTCGTGTCGGGCGCTTTCAACCCGAAAATCTATATCCCGCTGAATTTATCAGGGCAGGAGCGCGACTATATAATACTTCATGAACAGACGCATATTCGGCGGTTCGATCATATTATAAAGTTTTTGGCATATTTCATTCTTTGCTTTCACTGGTTCAACCCATTCGCTTGGGCGGCGTTCCTGCTGATGAGCGTGGATATGGAAATGTCCTGCGACGAACGCGTATTGAAAGAGTTGGGCGGGGAGATAAAAAAGGACTACTCGATGTCTTTGCTGTCTTTGGCGGTTGGCCAGCCTGTTATTGGCGGTCTCCCGCTCGCATTTGGCGACGACGGCATAAAGAAGCGCATAAAAAATGTAATGAATTTCAAGAAATCCTCGCGGGTTGCGGTAGCATTGGCTATTGTGCTCGTCACAATTATAAGTTTTGGGCTTGTATTGAGCAGGGTTAGCAATGCGGCGTTGTTGGAATCAAGCGCCGCCGCCGCACTGGGTTCTGGCGGCAATTCAAGGGGCGACGAAAGCGACGGCGAAAGCGACAACGGTGGCAGCGACGGCGGTGAAAGCGTTGAAAGCGGCGGCGAAAGCATCGGAGGAGAAAACGTCGATGGCGATAGCGGAAATAGTGATAGTGGTGAAAGTATCGACGGCGCCGGCGATAGTTCCGGTGGCGGTTCGATAGGGTCCGTCGGCGGATATGGTCAGGGAACGGCACATGCCATTGCCGATTATTATAATAATGAAGACGGCGATTTTTCCGCTCTCGGCCTAGCGCTTGACGAGGATGGCTCCGAAAGAACGCTGACGGTAAACGGCGGCGATACTCTCATTGCGGGCGACCGGCGATATGAAGTCATTGTGGATTCGCTCGCCCTCTCCTTCTACACCCAGCCTTCCCATGAACAGGTTGTTCTATGGTGGATCGACTATCTCGACAGTTGGGTGGAAAGCGGCAAATTGGAAGCAATGGATTAAAGAGGATTATTAATTAAAAATTTTTATATTTACTATTGACAATTAGGTCGAACTCAATTAGACTTATATTAGGTCTAATCGAATTCGACCTTTCTATTTGAACAACCTGAGCCTTATTGATTAGCCGCAAAAAACCAGAAGAGGTGATCTATATGAAATCAATCTACCAAAAATCATTAAAAATACTAGCGTTCATTCTCATAATGGTCGTCACGGTCGTCGCGGCGACTATGCCGCCTGCCACATTTGCCAGCGCGCCTCCGTCGCCGGGCGTCGGGCCGCGCATAAGCTCTGGTGGCGCCGACCCCGCCAATGGGATCTATGTATCCACTACCGGCAACGACTCGACGGCTAATGGATCCATCAACGCCCCATACAGGAGCATCAATACAGCTTTGGCTGCGGCGCAGCCCGGCGCCACGATAATCTTGCGCGGCGGCACTTACCGCGAGGGGATCAATGTCCGCATCCGAACCGCCAACATCACGATAAAGTCCCGACAAGGCGAATGGGCGATTATCGACCTGACCACATATAATGCAGGTCACAATGAAGACTCAGCGGTTTATTTTGACGTCGACTCGTCGGGCGGTAAACTACAGGGCGTCGAAGTCATGGGCGGCTGGTACGCCGTGTCGCTGGAAACCAAATGGGACTGGGGGCAACCCGATCGCTCCGGGGCGTCCAACATAACTATCGAAGACTGCATACTGCATGATTCACGATACGACGTGATAAAGATAAAGCCCAACTGCGACAATGTCACCATACGCTACAACGAAATATACAATTCCGGGCGCGCGTTTGCCGGCAGGCCGCAGAATGGCGAGGACAACGCCGAAGGCATCGACAATGTCAATGGCGACAATATGCATGTTCATAATAATTATATCCATGATATATGCTCAAACGCGATTTACGCCAAGGGCGGCGCCACCGACGCGCTGATTGAAAACAACCGAATCGAGCGCGCCAACGGCGCCGGGATCATGGTTGGCTTTGATACGAGCCCGGAGTTTTTTGACCGTACAGTAAACCCGCAGTATTTTGAAAATATCCGGGGCGTCGTGCGAAACAACCTGATCATTGGCACGGGTTGGGAAGGCATCGGCTTGTATGGTTCAAAAGACGCCCAGGTCTACAACAACACCATGGTCAATGTGACCAATGGCGGGCGGTACCACAGCGCCATTTACTTTGGCATCACAATGCAGGATTGGGAAAGTTATGCCGGCCGCCCCGCCAATATCAATCCGAATATCCACCACAACATCGTGAGCCTGCCAAACACTATCGTCCGCCCAATGATAGAGATCCGTTACGCCAATGAGCTTGGCGGTTTGTCCGCTCTCGACGGTAATCCTGTGATGAATAATAACTGTTACTATATCGCAAGCAAAAACGCCACTTTTTCAGACAGCAGGCCAGGCAGGACGCTGACAAACGCGCGGCTCCCCGCGTGGCAGGCCCATATCAACGGCGACAGCGGTTCGCTTGAAGTAAATCCAGCCCTCGACGCCAACTATATGCCGACGAACCCACAGTGCGTGGGGATGGGGTATTCCGGTATGTCGGCGCCGATAACGACACCGACGCCGACGCCCGCGCCTACTCCTGTGCCGACGCTCGCGCCGACGCCAACGCCAACGCCAGCGCCCACAGCGGCGCCAACACCCACTCCTGCTCCGACGCCAGCGCCAACAATTGCGCCGACGCCCACTCCCGCTCCGACACCGGCGCCCACGCCCGCGCCCACTATAGCGCCAACGCCTGCGCCCACATCTGCACCGGGTGCGGCGACATATAACATTGTCAGCTTCTACTCACAGAGCGGCCAGTTGTCTGTAAAGCGCGGGGACATTATAGTCGTTGGAGAACGGCAATATAGGATATTATCGAGCACCTACACGATTGCATATTGGCCACAGAACTCTATTAATACAGCCATAACGTGGTGGACGGCCTATATGGACAGCTATGTTTCCGGCGGCGTGGCAGAGGTAATTTCCGGCAATGTGCCCGTACCGACGCCAACCTTTACGCCCGCGCCTACTCCATCACCGACGCCCGCGCCCACCGCGACACCCGCACCAACCCCGGTGCCCACCGCGACGCCCGCGCCAACCCCCGCGCCTACATCTGCGCCGGGAGGGGCGACATATAATATTGCGGACTTTTACACAAAGAGCGGCCAATTATCGGTATCCAAAGACGACATCATCATCGTAGGCACACGGCAATACAAGGTCTTGCCAAACAGTTACACAATATCCTATTGGTCTCAAAATTCGTTGAATACTGCGATTTCATGGTGGACAGCATATTTGGACAGCTACGCCCAAAGCGGCATAGTAGCCGCATTGTAAACAGTAAAGGATAATTGGGGAGTAGCAGGGGCAGTTGGGATAATACCATTCCTAACTGCCCCTGCTGCTCTATTACCTCGCAGTATCGCCTTCAATGATTTTTCGAAAGCTTTGTATTCCAAGAGGTAACTTTTTCATCTGCCCACCGTCCCTACGTAAATGAACCCCTTTCGTTCCGGCGCGTCCGGTTCTTTCGAGAAGCGGAAGCCGTCGCTCTCGCTCGCGATGTGCCAGAGCGCAATGCCCATATCGATACAGCCTAATTTTTCAGACATAATTCCGGATTTCTTGCGATAGCAGATTATTGCCCCATCTTTTGCAACGAAGAACCAACCCTGTGCGTTCATACCGCTCGGCGCAAGCCTGGCAGCTTCCAACCGAACGTCGTCACCCTCGCTTATTTCAGAGAGGGGCTTGCGGTTGAATTCTGACAAGCTGCGGTGGAGCGCGTCGGCGGGTTTGCCGAAAGCCATGCTGATGATATAGGACAAATCGCCCCTCTCATTAGGTTTTGCCATGCCGAGCCAACATGAGCCTAGGCCGTTCGCCGAAAAGTACAGGTCCATCTGCTGCCCGATAAAGCCGATATTTACGTAAGAGGCGGAACCCTCCTCGCCTCGAAAGACGAGAAAGGTAGAAGCGCCTGAACCCTGTGCCAACAGCCCTTTTGTCTTGTGAGCGATGTCAACGGAGTACCTGATATCCGGATATAGAGGCGTAAGGTTCGCAATCTGTTCGCGTACTTTGCCAAGTATTTCATCGCCAAGCTGTGTTCTGTCATATTTGCGAATTGATTTGCGCCGCCGGATTATCTCGTTCATACAAACCTCCTAATTATCGAACATTCTTCACCATTCTTAAATACTCCCGTATACCATTTTCTTCATGCTGCCGGTACGTAAAGCCGCAGTGCGCTGCGACCGGCAGAGCTAGCGTATGAAATAAATCGCACATAGTGTATATCGATTTCCAAATATCATTATAATCGCTGCCTGCATAAGTGGCTGCATATTGCGCATATAGTTCCGGCGGCAGGTAGCGCTTGAAATATTTGCCGTTTTTGCCGACAGTGAGGCCGAAGCCGCGCTGCGCGCCGATATACCACCCCATCATATCATGCAGTTCAGCCCTTACCACATCATTCAACATGCTCATGACGTATGGCAGCTCGTCCCGCGCGATTCCCTTGGCTACATTGTTCAAGCACCACCAAAAATTGTTGCAGCAGGAATAATAAAACAATTCATCCGGTGGCTTGATATGCCATAATGTGTCATTCGGCAACGGCATTTCAGGGCGAAAGCCGTTTCCGTTGTCTTTATCTAAAAGCGTTACAGACGGCTCGCCGTCGTCAATATATCGTTCAAATTCAAATGACAGATCAATTCTCACGCCATCCGGGTATATCATCATATAGTTGAAGTTTCCGTCGCCGCACGGATAGCGCATTGCTTCGGGCATTTGCATTATCAGCGGCTGTCCAAATGCCTTTAATGCCCATTCTGGGTTGTTATAAAATGGTTTTATGTCCGCCACGTAGTAGGTTATGTCATAGTCCATATATATGTCTTTTGGCGCGGCGGGATTGGCGCGCGAGCCTTCCATGCTGACCGCCCGAATACGTTCATCCGCTTTGGCAACGTTTAAAATTACATCCATTATTTCCTGCTCGGTTCGCATTTCCATAAAAAAACCTCGTCGTTGAGTTCGCGTCCGCAGACGATCCGCAGCGTCCCGCCTCCTGGAATCAATATCGCCGTTATCGACGTTATAATCATTATATCCCTAAAACTATGCTGACGTGAAGCAAACAAACAGCATATGGGAAGCAAATGGACAACATACGGGGAGCAGGCGGGGAGCATAAGGAAGCAAACGGTGGGCTGCTGTTGGCATGTCGGCGTACCCATCTAGCCTATGGATTAATAGACGATATATTGTTATACTGACGTGGGCAGCAATATGGCTGGCAGGGCATTATAGCTCTTAAATTTGGCGACAACGGCCAAGCCCGTTGCAAGTCGCTTGTGTCCTTATTACATCAAATAAGTTTACTGCCGGGGACTGTGAGGGGGCGTTAACCATCCTGGACAAAAGTATCGAATATAAAAACATAATCATGAGGCACGACACCAATCAATATATTAAATATGTCGAGCCCAACCTGCCGGAAAATTATTCATGGAGACTCTTTGCGCCATCCGATGTTGAACATTGGGGCAGGATCGAAACATCGGTTTTGGAATTTGATTCGCAAAACAGAGCGATTAACTATTTCGAGAAGACATTTATGCCGCACGTCGATGAATTGCAAAAACGCTGCCTGTTTGCCCTCAATCCCGACGGACTCCCCATAGCGACGGCTAACGCATGGTTCACCGAAAATGAATCTGGCCGCCAAGCCCTAATGCATTGGGTGGCAGTCTGCCCGGAATATCAAGGCAGAAGGCTGGGCCGGTTTGTGGCGGTCAAAGCGCTGGAGTTGTTCCAATCATTGGAACCCAATCTCCCGGTATGGCTGCATACGCAAACATGGAGCCATGTCGCCGTCAGGCTTTACCATTCCCTCGGGTTCAAAATGGTGCGGAACGATCGCGAGGCAAGCCAAACTCACATAAATGAGTATAGCGAAATGCATAAAAATGATTACCATGAGGCATTGCATGTATTAAAGACAATATTAGGTGATGAATATGTTGATGAACTAGCCAAAACATCCGTAGCATATCGCGTTTAATAAATTTTTTTTAACAATATCCTATTTATTGGTAGGGGGAAATTAATATGCCTTTTGCAATGACACACATGATCATCGCTATAAATATTAGCGAAATATACCATGATTCCATTAAAGATATGCCACAGTTTTTACTGGGAAGCATAGCCCCTGACGCGGTGCATAATAGAGCTAACTATATATCAGACTTTAAAAAGATTACCCATCTTTGTGTCAGCGGAGAACCGTGGGGTATGATAACAAATGATGATGAATGGGCAGATAATGTGCTGAATGTTTTATGTAATAATATCAAATCAGAAAATAGCGATTTTGTTTTGGGCTATTGCACGCATGTGCTCGCGGATATTTATAATAACAGCACACTCTGGACGCCATATAGGCTAGCGTATCCCGAGGAAGTAAAGAAAGGCTATGGCGGCTTGTATTATCAGGATTTGAGTAAAATAGATGTAGAGTTAGCGCTGACATATGATAAAAGGGAGTATTTATGGCAAAGCTTATTAATATCGCATGGCGTCGATATTGCAGGCATCATATTCGCATCTGAAATTAAAAAGCAAAAGGCTTACATTCTTAACGATTGGTATATGGGCAAAAGCCGCCAGGATTTATCGGAAAACACATTCGTTACATACGAAAGTACGATGAATTTCATAAATGATGCATCAGATTATATCGCCAAACATTATAAAAAAGTATTATAGCTTCGGAATGTTGTCTTTAATCCGAATATCCAAGCAGCCAGTCATCAATGCTAATTGCAGGAATCCCCTCATAATTCCCTTTGAAGGAGCTTTCTTTATACAGCACATACTTGGGGTAGTTGTCTTTTATCTCTAAAAGGGAGGCGAATTCCCGATTGATGGTTGATTCATCGATCAATAAATAGCATACTTGAATATACAGTTTGCCGCCGCGTTTTTCGCACACAAAGTCTACCTCCGTGTCGCGCACGC
>Ga0099364_10000444_pt1 | contig 69793 bp, 67 predicted proteins | sample TergutTh196P3_FD_73070 | JGI IMG/M metagenome (GOLD analysis project Ga0099364, IMG submission 73070) | Microcerotermes parvus P3 segment gut microbial communities from Pointe-Noire, Republic of the Congo - Th196 P3 | ecosystem: Host-associated > Arthropoda: Insects > Digestive system > Gut ... | reverse complement strand
AGAATAGTTCCTCTCAAAATATACGCTCGCTCAAATCGTAAATGATTTGAGTTTGGTAGTTTGTGCAAGCACAAACTACATACCGGTCAGTTTCCCAACCGGCTCATGGCACGGAGTTCTCATACTATCCTTCGGACAGCACGAAAACTCCCAAGCTAACCGCATTCATGCGGTTAGCACCCTTCCCTAAATTACCAAAGATCTCTACCGTGGCAAGCCACGGTTTCCGGGACTAAATCCCGGGCAAAAAAACGCAGGAATAACTCTCTCTCGAAAGCTATCCCTAAGAATCTAACGATCCGTGAAAATACCATATTAAGCTATTTTTCTAACAGATTTCTAAAGATTCAAGTCTACAGTATAGTATATCGAAATAAAAATTTTTGGTCAATAGTCTTTAAATAATTTTAAACTTTTTTAAAATTTATTCGTTAGACTGTGCCGTATCCGGCGTCTTAAAATAAACGACCACATAAATTACAAGAGAAATTACGGCAAGCACCATGGAAAGAGCGAAAACCATCCTTGCGGCAAGGGTTATCAACTCACAATAATCAGTGCAGAGCCCAAGCCTTGTGGCAGAGGAAGCCAGAAGTGCAAGAGCCCCGGCAATTGCATAGGTTACGGTTTTAATCTTACCGCTCATCCTCGCTCCCATGGTAATGCCTTTCTTTAACATTAGATTCCTGACAAATAAAACTGAAAATTCCCTGTAAATCACGATTAAAAACGTAAAAGGAGGGAAAATCCCATCAATCACAAAGCAGAGGAAATAGGTTATTTGGGTCAGGGTATCGGCAAATGGGTCGAAAAGCTTGCCAAAATCACTAACTTCATCCCTTTTCCTTGCAAGATACCCATCCAGGAGATCAGTTATTTCGGAAAAAACAAAGATTGTCCATAGAACAGGCACAGTCCAACCAAGGCCCGAAAATGGGAAATAACGGGGATAAAGATAAACTATGAAAAAAAACGGAGCCAAAATAAGGCGTAAAGATGTCATTTTATCTGCAACAGTCATATAAATCCCATTTTAGGAGTATGAGGCTTGTTTTTAGATGTGTCAACGCCTATTATTCTATCAATATGCATGAACATTTAATTTGGACCTGTGAGGATAGGAAAATCGTATATACCTGTCCTATTTTCAATGTGGAAGAGAGATATTGCCGCTCTCCAAAAACCGGTAAACTCAAAACATTTAATACCCTGACCACTCCCGAATGGGCAATAATTATACCTGTAATAGAGACGGAGCAGGGCAAAAGCTTCATTATGGTAAGGCAATGGAGGCATGGAGCGGAAGAGCTAAGCCTCGAGTTTCCGGGCGGAGTATTCGAAAAGGGAGAAAACCCGGAAGAGGCAGCTATAAGAGAAATGAGGGAGGAAACCGGTTATACCGCAAGGCGTATAGAGAAACTTGGTGAGTTCAATCCAAACCCTGCAATAATGACAAATAAAGTTCACTTTTTTCTTGCGCTAGACCTTGATCAGGGGGCTGCTCAAGAGCTGGATTATGAAGAATATGCTGATGTTGAAATTATACCTTTTAGGGAGGTACTTGCCGGCATGGGCAAGCCTCCCTATATTCACGCCCTAATGGGGACGGCTATGTGCCTATACCTACAGAAGAATTAAAGCCCGGGGTATAAGGATTCGGTATCCCAAATACCTTCCCGCACCTCCCCTCTAATCGGGGGGATGTTTAAAACCATTCCCGGGTGGATTAAATCGGGATTATTAGGGTCAGGCATTATGTCCCTATTTGCATTAAAAAGCCTTCGCCATTCCTCAGTATCATTATAAACCCATGGACGGCCTGCAATATTATATAGGCAATCTTGATAATCTTCCCAAGTTCGCACCACATACTGTGCAGGTAAAGGACTTACATTGATCCCTGCCGCAAGCCTTTCTCCTACATCAATATAGGCTAAAAGGGCCAAAACCCTATTTGCAGCATCAATTGCATCATCCCATAATTCCTGTGCACGGAAGGCACGGGCCTCATTAAAAGCCGCCTGGGCACGGCTATACTCGGAAGGATATCTTATATGAGCATTAATTGAAGCAGCAAAGTCCAGGCGTCTCCCTGCTGTAGTAATTGCCCTGTCGGTTTCCATCATTCTAAGGCGCATTCTTACATATTCATCAGAAAGCTCTGCATAACGAATTGCCTCTTCGGAATATTGCCTTGATGCCTGGTATTCACCTTCTGCAAAAGCTAATCTTGCCATATTGGAAAGCCTGAGACTCTCCTGGAAGAATCTATTTTCCCTAAGACTTGCAGGAACCGGATCGGTTTCCTGGGCCAAAATAAAACTTGAGCTAAACAGGATTAGTATAAGGATTATTAAAAATTTTTTCATTCTACGTCTCCTTCCAGAAGTTCATCGGCAGCCATGGCCGTTTGCTCACTTTCAAGGAGCCTCCTGTCAGCTCTTTCAAGTGCCTCCTGGGCGGCGGCCCTCCTTTGCAAGGCTATCTGATGGCTGGCAATAAACATTGGTATGCAGTCATCGTAAAAATCTATTGCCTCTTCGAAGTTCTCCCTCATAAGGGCGGTATTTGCAAGATGGAAAATGGCCTCGGCAGGGTCATACTCCTCCCTTGCTGCGATATTAGCCCTTACATCCTGGGCTCTCTGCCGTTCTTCAACTGCCTCATCTCGTCTGCCCCAGGCACGATTTTGCCAGGCAGCATTCAGGGCCGCACTGAATCGAGAAAGGGCCTCTTCTGCCCTGTCAAGAGCTTCATTATAATCACTATTGGTTAGAGCATTTTGAGCCGCGCTAAAAGCCGAATCACCCGATCTGATATTTTCCGAGTCATAGCCCTCAAAGCCCAGCCTTGCAATTTCATCCCTAATCCTTTGAGCTTCAAGAGCCATTCTTATTGCATTGTATAAGGCATAGGCATCCATTGCAGAATCCCTTGCAGCCTCATAATTCCCCGCATCATACTCCCGTTGGGCCCTTGCTGCGGCATTGTCGGCTTCTGCAAGATAGGCGGGAGCGTAAATTTCCGCACCCGCAGCCACTGCGGCGGCCCTTGCTGCGGCAAGGTCTCTAAGTGCCTCCCTGAAACCTTCGGCAGCTGCATTTTCGTAAAGTGCATCAAAGGCATCGGCAGCGCTATTATAGCGTGCAGCCGAATCTCTTGCATCTTGATTACTTGCAGTGCTTCTCCTCTGTTCAGCGTCATTTAAAAGGGACATTGCGGAATCCCACTCGGAAGGGAAAAAGGCAGGGGCATCGAAGCCCTCGGCCCTCCTGCGAGACTCTGCGGCCCTTGCCTGCGCTGCATTGAGTGCATCAAGGGAAACCTGATCGATTGTAGGGTCTGCAGGGGTAGTAGGAGTTGTGGTTGTGCCCGGTGTCACGGGAGGTTGTACCACCTGTTGCTGCCCTTCCTGAGCATCCTCAGGGGGAGGAGTTGTGGCACATGCCGTAAAAAAAACAAATAGGCTTAATAAAGCCAAAACAAAAATGCTTTTATTCATTTGATCCTCATTACTTCTAATTATATTATCGTAGCATTTTATTGCGTTATTATGGAAGATATTGCTTTTTGGGTTAAATTATCACAGAGCTCATTGTACTTATTCCCTGAATGTCCCCTCACCCAAACCCATTCAATGGTCAAGGCTTCGGCTGAAGCATCGGCTTTTTTCGTTGCAAGTTCATCGAGAATAAGCCAGAGGTCTTGGTTTTTCACCGGTTTCCTGTCGGTTGTTCTCCAGGAATTTTGCTTCCATTTATGAATCCATTCTGATATCCCCTTCTGGACATATTGAGAATCAGTATAAAGCGATGCCTTTTTAGGTACGCCATCCAAACTTTTAAGGGTTTTGAGCGCTTCAATTACTGCCCGAAGTTCCATCCGATTATTTGTGGTATCTTCTTCGGCACCATAAGCTTCCCTCAGGATCTCATCGCCGGTCCTGATTATCAGATAAGCCCAGCCTCCGGGCCCGGGGTTCCCCTGACAGCCCCCATCAGTATAAATTTTTATCAATATAGCGATCCTCTTATAATCATTATTTTATCACATAAAACAGTATAATTTAAAATATCCTCTTGCCCAAGTTCCGTCAATTTGCTATTTTAATAGGTGATAAGCTCCCAAAGGTTTATAACTATGGGAGAAAACCACAAATAAATACCGGTATTTATGAAAATGCCGGCAATAGAAGGAGACAGGAAAAATGGCTAAACAGTTAGTGTTCAACGAGGAAGCACGGCGAAAATTACTTGCCGGAGTTGAGCAAATCTCCCAGGCTGTCAAGGTAACCCTTGGCCCTAAGGGACGGAATGTCCTTTTGGACAAGAAATTCGGTGCTCCTACTGTGACAAAGGACGGGGTATCCGTTGCCAAGGAAATAGAATTGGCAGACCCCTATGAAAACATGGGCGCGCAATTATTAAAAGAAGTGGCTACAAAGACTAACGATGTTGCAGGAGACGGAACAACCACGGCTACAGTCCTTGCCTATTCAATGGTAAAGGAAGGCCTAAAATCCGTTGCTGCAGGAATGACCCCCCTTGAACTCAAACGGGGCATAGATAAGGCTGTTTCTATAGCAGTAGATGATATCAAGAAAAATTCCAAAAAGATAAACGATAAGGAAGAAATTTCCCACGTTGCATCGGTTTCTGCAAATAATGATAAGGAAATTGGCAATACAATAGCCGATGCCATGGAAAAGGTCGGGAAAGACGGGGTTATTACAGTAGAAGAGTCCAAAACAATGGATACTTCCATCGATTTCGTGGAAGGTATGCAGTTTGACAGGGGCTATATCTCAGCTTATTTCGTAACCGACAGAGATACAATGACCTGTGTCTACGAAGATATGTATATTCTAATTCATGATAAGAAGGTTTCAAGCATGAAGGACATGCTTCCCCTGCTTGAGAAGGTTGCACAGAGCGGCAAGCCCCTCCTTATCATCGCTGAAGACTGTGACGGCGAGGCCCTTTCAACCCTTGTGGTTAACAGCCTCCGCGGCACCCTGCGCACCTGTGCGGTAAAGGCCCCCGGCTTCGGCGACCGCCGCAAGGCCATGCTTGAAGACATTGCCATCCTTACAGGGGGCGAAGTTATCTCCGAAGAGCTTGGCTTAAAGCTCGAAAACACCGATATTTCCCAGCTTGGTAAGGCGAAGACCATCAAGATTGATAAGGACAATACCACGATTATCAACGGTGCAGGAAAGCAGAAGGAAATCCAGGATAGGATCGCCCAAATTAAGGCCCAGATCGAGGAGACCACAAGCGACTACGACAGAGAAAAACTTCAGGAAAGGCTTGCAAAACTTGCAGGCGGCGTAGCTGTTATAAACGTAGGGGCCGCAACCGAAGTAGAACTCAAGGAGAAGAAGCACCGTGTTGAAGATGCCCTCTCTGCAACAAGAGCAGCCATCGACGAAGGCATAGTGGCAGGCGGCGCAATTGCCCTTATCCACGCAGCCCTCGCCCTTGACAAGGCCGATGTATCAGGCCTTACAGATGATGAAAAAGTGGGCTTTAAGATTGTGAAGCGCTCCCTTGAAGAGCCGATTAGGCAGATTGCAGAGAATGCAGGCCTTGACGGTGCGGTGGTTGCAGAAAAAGCCAAGACCGAGAAGAAGGGAGTTGGCTTTGATGCAGCAAAGATGGAATGGGCGGACATGATTAAGGCCGGAATTATCGACCCTGCTAAGGTTACACGCTTTGCCCTGCAGCATGCAGCCTCAGTAGCAAGTCTGCTCCTTTTAACCGAGTGCGCCATCACCGACGTACCCGAGAAGAAAGACCCGATGCCGATGCCCGGCGGCGGCATGGGCGGCATGAGCGGCATGGATTATTAGTCCGAAAAAGCTTTCTACTCCGTGTTTTTTATAGCACAGAGCTCACAGAGGCCACAAAGCTCACAGAGGAATATTAGAGTTGGTTTACTCTAGAAACTCTCTGTGTACTCTGTGCTCTTTGTGAGCTCTGTGTTTATAAATTCAAGAAGAGTAAAAATACTAAAAAAAGGTTAAATACGCAATGGGGATAAAGATAGCAGGGATATAATTCGCTATTTTAAACTCGGTTAGTCCTAGAAAATTAAGCCCTGTGGCTGCGATTATCAAACTTCCCACTGCTGCCATTTCGCGTATAATGTCCGCAGTTAAAAGACTGCTTGCCGCCATCGAAGCAAGTGCAATTAACGATTGGTAAATAAAAACAGGGATTGCAGAGAATGCAACCCCTATTCCCATTGAGGCCCCAAAAATCAAGGAAATGGTACCGTCAAGAGCCGCCTTTGCAAACAGTATCTCGTGGGTTCCGGTAAGGCCGCTCTGGAGAGAGCCGAGTATTGCCATTGAACCCGAACAGAAGAGTATGCTCGTACTCACAAAGGCTTTTGAAAAGGTTTGATCCCCTGAGCCAATTTTAAGCTTTTTCTCTGCAAGAAGGCCTATGCGATTCATAAAGCCATCAATATTGATAAGCTCCCCAATTATCCCTCCTATTACCATACTCAATAGAAGGAGCAGAAAGTTTTGATTATCAAGAACACCGCTAATTCCAAGATAGACAATCGAAATACCTATTGCCTTTCTCATTATATCGTCGAATCTTTGCGAGAATGCCTTCGGGATGCCCCTTATAAGGAAAAACCCGATAAGGGCAAGTCCTGCAATGGCTGCGGCATTTACTGCTGAGCCGGTAAAAATAGTCCAATGGAGCAGCATATTCAAATAATAACAAAAATGCTAAACTTTGCCCGGAGGAGTATTTATGGGCGATTTAAATCTGTTTGTAAAGGAAAATTACGATTTTTTACATAAAATACCTGAAGTAGGCTTAAAAGAAGTAAAGACTTCTGCATATTTGGCAGAACAGTTAAAGACCTTCGGTTATGATGTGCGTACAGGCATCGGTGAAACAGGAGTTGTCGGCATTCTGACAGGAAAGGAAGCAGGACCTGTAATAGTGTTGCGCGCAGACATGGATGCCCTGCTTCACTTAATTAACGGTGAGGAAATTGCAATCCATTCCTGCGGGCACGATGCCCACTGCGCAATGGTTCTTGCAGTCGCCAAGGAAATTGCTGACAAGGGCCTAAAGAAAGGCAAAATAAAAATCATGTTCCAGCCTGCCGAAGAAATTCTTGCAGGGGCCCTTGCAATGATTGATGCAGGAATAATTGACGATGCAGATATTGCAATCGGCATTCACTTAAGGAGCAGCAGTGAAGCAAAGAAGGGAGAGGCCACACCCGCCCTCTACCATGGCGCTTCCGTGAAGATGACAGCAGCAATCGAAGGGTTATCGGCTCACGGGGCGAGGCCACACCTCGGGATTAATGCGATTGACGCAGGCTGCCTTGCCGTTCAGGCAGTCAACGCGATTCATCTAGACCCCATAGTGCCGACCACAGTAAAGGTAACGAGATTTACAGGCGGAGGAGGAGCCACTAATATAATCCCCGACAGGGCAGAGCTCGTCTTTGACCTTCGCTCGCAAAAAAATACAGGCATGGAAGAGCTTATAGAAAAGACAGCAAGGGCAATCGAAACAGCCGCCGCCTCTATCGGTGCAAAGGCGACAGTCAAGTCAAATAAGGGTGTTCCTGCCGCCGAGCTAAGTGATGATTTAATTGATGTTGCAAGGGAGGCGATAATTTCTGTTCTTGGAAAGGAAGGCTTACTTGAACCTACGATAACCCCTGGAGGGGAAGATTTTCACTTTTTTGTAAAGCATAAGCCCTCTTTAAAGGCGCTTTATATCGGACTCGGCGCAGATCTGAGCCCCGGGCTTCATCACCCTGAAATGACAATAAACAAAGAAGCATTGATCGACGGAGTAAAAATATTACTCAATATAATTGAAAGGCTTTAGTTTAAGGGGCCTACGGCGTTTTCAACTGCTCTTATTATATCGTTTGCTTCCATTAGGGAGGCAATTTTCTTAAAGTCTAAATAAAGCTCCCTGTCTTTCTCAACCTTGGGGACAATTTTGCGAATTTCCTCATAGGCAGCCTCTGAGCCTTTTCCAAGTTTTTTCCCCCTATCCTTTATATTCAGATCAATCGCCTGTGCACCGGCAAAAAGCTCTATTCCAATTGTATTTCTTACATTGAAATAAATCTCCCTCGCCTTTCTCGCTGCAATGGTGCCCATACTTACATGATCTTCCTGATTCCCCGAAGACGGGATTGAATCCACACTCGCGGGATGGGAAAGCACCTTATTTTCGGAAACCAGGGCGGCAGCAGTATACTGAGCTATCATAAAACCGGAATGAAGGCCGCCCTGCTCCGTAAGAAATGCCGGAAGCCCCGAGAGCTGGCTATTAACAAGTCTTTCAATCCTTCTTTCGCAAATATTTCCAAGCTCAGAGAGTGCAATACCGAGATAGTCAAAGGAAAGAGCCATCGGCTGTCCGTGAAAGTTGCCGCCTGAAACCGCCATATCCATATCGGCAAAAATAATCGGATTATCTGTTACCGAGTTAACTTCAACAGCAACCTTATCCCTTACATGAAAAATCGCATCCCTGCTTGCCCCGTGCACCTGTGGAATACATCGAAGGCTATAAGCATCCTGAACTCGGACTTCTCCCTGCCTTGAAGTTCTTGAACTTCCCTGTAATATCTTAAGCAAATTAGCTGCCGCATCCCTTTGACCGGGATGGGGCCTTAGGGCATGCAGGTCAGGGATAAAGGCATCGGTAATACCGTTTAAAGCTTCTATTGTAAGGGCTGCAGAAATATCACAGAGTTTTAACAAGTTTAGAGCATCGCAGAGGGTTAGGGCTCCAATGCCTGTCATAACTTGAGTCCCGTTAATAAGGGCAAGACCTTCCTTGGAAGTCAATACAATAGGAGCAATCCCTGCCCTTTCCATTGCAAGGGCACCCGGAAGCAGTTCACCTTTAAAATAGGCTTCCCCCAGGCTAATCAGGGGAAGCACCATATGGGCCAGCGGGGCAAGATCGCCTGATGCACCAAGGGAGCCCTTTTCAGGGATTGCAGGGAGAACAGAGGAGTTTAGCATGTCGATTAGGGTTTGAAGGGTTTGAATGCGAATACCGGAAAAGCCCCTGGAAAGCGCATTCGCCCTTAACAGCATTGCAGCACGAACGCTTTCCTTTGGCAGATGCTCACCGACACCGCAGGCATGGCTTACAATCAGATTCTTCTGTAATTCTTCGGTTTGATCCCGTGAAATAATCACATCGGCAAAGTTTCCAAACCCCGTTGTAATACCGTAAACGACCCTGTCATTTTTCACCAGCTCATCAACATATTCTCTTGACTTTCTGATATTCCGAATCGCCTCTTCGGTCAGCGAAACCTTATAATCCTGCCTTGCAACCTTTTCGATATGATCAAGGCTCAAGCTCTTTCCATCGATATAAATTGTTTCCATTAGACATTAATTCTACCCCCTACAGCGGACAGTAGGCAATATACAATCACAAATGTTAGGCTATAATCAGCTTGAAAAAAAATGGAAAGGCAGTTGCCCGAGCTATTGCCGATGAGTCAGTCCCCATGACTTTTGTAAGGGTTCTTGGGAAAAGTTTTTTTAGAACCACCGCTCTCCGCTGCCTTGCGTCAATATTCAGGAATTTTTTCTTCCTGCAATGGCGTTCTGCCCTTTTCCCATGGAAAATCCCGGTATCAAGGGCGGATCATCCCCTTGACGAGAGTATTCCATTTTTCCCTCATAAAATTAATACATATATAGATTTTGTCGCCTTCTGGATTAGGACTCTGAGCTTCCTTCTAAGGCATTATGATCAACATGTTCGGGTACAGGTCAGGGATTTCCTAAAGACAATGGGAGAGCTTTATGCATATGCGGCTGAAGTTTATTCAAGGCACCTGTCAACCACATATAGACCTTTCTATCTTGGAAGGTTAAAGTTTATCAGTATCCACACCCTCGACCCCCATCTTATGTGCATACCCTCCCTCCATGTAATGGTAGTAATCCGTACCTATACATGGTTTGAAAAGATTATAAGAAGTTTTAATGATGATAGTCGCTTCGCTTCCCGGATTGAGGAACTGCGAAGAGGAGCTATAGATATTACGGAGGCAGTTCTTTATATAAAACAACACAGTGTTAATTGTATTCCTGCAGCCATGTACGCAATGACAAGGTATAATGGGGAGCTTTTCCCGCCCGAAGAAGCAGAGCGCTTTGCTCAAGGCCTTTTTACCCGGGGAAAAAACTTAAGCTCTGCTGAAAGCAAGGAAATAAGAGATTTCATAATTACCCTTTATAAACAATTTTTATTTAGAGGGGAAGAACAGGGCCCCGGATCAGACTGGAAGATCCCCCTCCTCGAATTCCTTAAAACCCTTCCCGTGGTGAAATAAGGTTGAATCTAAGCTTCTCTGCAATAATACGCTCATTCGCCTCTAATAAACGCTCCCTTGAAAGCCTGCCGTCTCCGAGTGCCGCCAAAATTGAGGCATGAACGCCGGCGATATCCCTTGGCCATACCATGATCATGTCCACCCCTGAATTAAGGGCTTCTATTGCTGCTGTTGCAGGAGTAAGGCCGGTTCCCGCAATTGCATCCATAATATAATCATCAGCCAAAACTATACCCTTGAAATTTAACTCCCCCCTCAGCCAATCTTGAATTACAATCGGGGAAAGGCTTGCATTACGATTCGGATCCAGGGCAGGGACCATTACATGGGACATCATCACCACAGGGGGATCAAGGTTGTTTATTATTTCGGCAAAGGGCCTTACCATCAGGTCCAGGGTTTCTCTTGGAGCAGACAGGGCGGAAAATGCGTAATGAGGATCTGCAGAGCTATTCCCCGGGAAATGCTTTAGAACACTTGCAATTCCGGCTGATTGCATGCCCTTAATAAAAACCGAAGCCGCATCTATAACGAAGTCCGGGTCAGGGCCGTATGAGCGTGTGCTTAGAAAAGCAGTATTATCTTCATCAAGTATTTCGACAATAGGGGCAAGGACCATGGTAATCCCAAGATCCCTAATTTCCCTTGCAGAACGAAAGTATAGGGTTTCGGCATGCGTCAGAGCCGCACTCCTTCCTTCTCTTTGGGTCATTTGCCAAAAGGAGTATGCAGAAGGAAGCCTTTCCACCCCCGCCCCGAAACGGTGGACAAGTCCGCCCTCATGATCCACTGCAATAAAGGGCGGAACCCCGCTTGAGCGCTCAATATAGTCTCTCGCTTCGGAAATGAGATTCTTGGTTTCTTCAACTGTTGAGTTTAGGTTGAAGCCAAAGAGCATCACTGCGCCTGCAGGGATTCTCTCGAGGAGGGGTCTCATTCCGGGACCAAGGCTGCCCCTGCCGTCAACTGCTGTCATCAGCACTTGAGCTGCAAGGGCATTATCATCGAGAGACGTCGCTATCTGCGCCGCACGCAGAGATGCGCTGTCCTGCGCCCAAAGGCCCGAGCAGAGTAGTAGGAGCAGGAGGAGCAGCTTCATGCCCGATTTAACGTATAAACTTAATGGATTCCAGGGTACTTTCTCCCCTCATAAAGCCGAATTGGAGCTCAGTGCCTGTTCCTTCTCGTAAAACCCTATAGAAGGTATTAAGATCAGGCACCGCGATGCCGTTCACCGTAAGAATCCTATCACCCCTTCGAATATTGGTAATATATGCAGGTGAGCCTTCAATGACCTGGGTTACATAAAGACCTTCTGCATCATCTCCAAGCCTGAGGTTTGACCTTAATTCACTTGTTATCGGAACCACCGAAAGGCCGGGCCATAATCTCCGATTATCTGCTGCGGCTGCATCGACCCTTGCTTCTATCGTCACATTTAAATTGATAGTAGAACCGCTTCGGAATACCCTGAATACCGACTGCTCGCCCGGCCTCATGTCTCCGACCATTTGGATGAGCTGGTTTGTACCCCTAACCTCCCTGTCATTTACATGGGTAACAAAATCGCCTGCGCGCATTCCGCCCCTGTCTGCAGGAGAGCCAAGTGAAACCTGGACAACCATGGAACCCCTAAGGTCAGTATACCGCATGTCCTGTATGGTCGCGCGGTCAGGGTCAGAGAGCAATACGCCAAGCCATCCGTCCCTGACATCCCCGGTCGTAATAATATCTTCTATCACTCTTTTTGCATTATTTATTGGAATGGCAAAACCAAGGCCGACAGAGCCGCCTCCGACATTACTTGCTATCCAGGTATTAATTCCGATTACTTCACCTCGAATATTTACCAGCGGGCCTCCGGAATTTCCCTGATTTATCGATGCATCGGTCTGTATAAAGTCGTTAATATTACCGCCCGGCCCTCCGGTTCGGCCTACTGCACTGATAATGCCCATGGTAACCGAGAAGGAGAACTGCCTGCCAAGCGGATTACCCATAGCAATTGCCCAGTCTCCAACCTTCACAGAATCCGAATCACCCAGTTCGGCAAGGGGAAAACGCTCATTGCTTGTAAAAGAAAGCACTGCAAGGTCTCTGCGGGCATCCCTGCCTACTATATCTGCAGGGTATTCCCTTCCGTCCCTTGTGCCTATCAGAATCTCTGTTGCACCTTCAATAACATGGTTATTCGTAACCACATAATAAAGATTCCTGTCCTGCCTGATAATGATCCCTGAACCCATTGCGCGCGAGCGGAATTCCCTGTCTCTATTATCCTCACCGCCTCTCTCTCCCGGGGGGCCGAAGAAGAAGTCCCAGGGTATGCCGTCAAACCCGGGTGCCTGGCGCTGACGCTGTACCGAGACGGTATTAACCTCCACCACAGAGGGTAGTACCCTGTCGGAAACTGCATTTAAAACCCTTTGCATACTCTCGGCCACAATCAAAGCATCTTGGGGAATTTCCACCGGAGGCATATCCTGTGCCCTGGCAATACCCCCGATGGCACTGCATGAGAAGGAAATAAATGCCATAAAAAAGCCGAATATAATTCCAATAAGCACCAAATTAAAAATAAAGAAATTCCGGGAAGATAAGGTCCGTACAAGTTTCATCAAAATCTCCTTGCCTGATATATTTATTATAAAGCGGATTCTATCAAAATAGTTACAAATTTACAAAACTGACTTTGTCAGTAGAGTGACTCTGTCAGTATCTCGGTTCGATCCGCATAAATCACTATGGTATGCTCCCAATGGGCCGACAATTTGCTGTCTGCAGTGACCACCGTCCAACCATCATCCATAATTTCAACATCACCTGTTCCAATATTGATCATTGGCTCTATTGCAAGCACCATGCCGCCCCTTAGCTTCGGATTCGGCCCCTGCGGAACATTGGCAACCCTTGGTTCCTCATGGAGTTCAAGCCCCACCCCATGTCCGCAAAACTGATGCACAACACCAAAGCCCGATCTCTGGGCATGACCCTGGACAGCCCTTGCGATATTAAGAAGCCTGTCCCCTGCCTTCGCCGCTTTTATCCCTGCATAAAGACATTCCCTTGTTACGGTATTTAACTTTTGCGCGATGGGGCTCGTTTCTCCAATTTCAAGGGTGATAGCCTGATCGCTGATAAATCCGTCAAGATTTATTCCGCAATCAAGGGATACAAGGTCTCCGTCAATTATTTTACGTTTTTTCGGAATACCATGTATCACTTCATTATTTATTGATATACAAATTGCCGCAGGATAGGGATTCTTCTTTGACCCAACCCCGAGGAAAACAGGCCTTCCTCCTGCCTTTTTTATCCAATTCTGAACCCATACGTCAATATCAATGGTTTCTATACCGGGCCTGACAAGCGGGATAAGTTCTTTTAGCATTACAGAAAGCATTCGGCATGACTTACGAATCCCTTCAATTTGCTTCTCATTTTTAAGGCGAATCATGGTGCCGAGATCCCTCCGGATGATACCCCTTGAAGAGCCTTCCTTAGCCGCACAGTATTTGGAAGCTTGGGGTCGCGTTTTAAAGCCTCCCTTAAGATTCCTGCAGCGCTGCTCATTTCGCCAAGGCTAATAAGCGCCTCTGCAAGGGAACGCAGCCAGCGGGCCTCATCCTTTGCGGGAAACTTTAGCTCAAGCAGGGTCTCCATACATTCCACATAGGTCTCAGGGTCAACTGCCTTCCTAAGATGGAGCCGAATGAGTTCTTTAAGGAAGGTCTCCACATCTTCCATGAAGTGCTTGAAATAGGGAAGCCGCCTTTCTTCCTTGACTAACTTAACCAATAGTATGAATGCCTCATAATACTTATTTCGCTTATTAAGTTCCTCTGCGATGATGAAAGTGCAGTCCATCCAGTCTTCCCTGTCCATATACTTCTCCATAGGGAAGTTAAGGCCGCCCCTTTTCTCCCATAAGGCAAGTGCAGTCTCCTCTTCAAGGTGGAGAAGTTCAAAAAATATGAGTTTTGCCTGGCTTTCAGGCTCATCCTGCCTCTCTCTAAGGTATATACGATAGTTAAAGCCCGGCTTTCCCCCGTATTTCCCCGCAAAACGCCTATAAACCTTGTCATATTCAAAGCGGCGATTCTTATCGGAAAGGGTTTCATAGGCCGCAAGGAGCTTTCGCATCTGCTCGGCCCCGTCTTCACCTGCGATATCGGGGTGGAGCTGCTTGGCCCTCTCGCGAAAGGCCCTCTTTATTTCCTGAGTTGATGCATCCTGCCTGATTTGGAGGAGATCATAATGACTATTCATTTTCTAAAGTTTAGCAAAAATCGATGAATTTGGCAATGATACGCGGCTGCCTTTGCGTATTACCTCTTTTTTTGGTATAGACAAAGGGCGTGATGCAATGGAAGCATACTTCCATCAGCGTTCAAACATGCCGTATCTGAGGAAAGCATTCGCCGGGTTTTACTGAATCACCTTGCCAAGTGAACTGCCGAAAACAGTTCTATGAAAAACTTTATGTAAAGAGAAATCTATGACAGACATGGCTGATGAAGAATATGATGAACTTGATGAACGCTGGACAAAAACAACACCAAGGGTAAATTTTAACCGCCCCGGGGTTTTTGCCCAACAGCGAGCGTTACTTGATGTACTTGACAAAGTTACAGTGGGCTATATTTTGGCACGTGCGGAAGCTTCCGGTCAAACTCCGGCACAGGTTATCGAAGAAATAGTGCATCAGGAAATAGAAGTGTCTGTATCCCGGAGCTCTTAATATTAATATCTGATTTTTCATGCAAAGCTTACTTATCAAGTACGAACTTTTGAGAGTATCTCCGGGTTATCCGCAACGTAATTCAGCACATCAGCCATGATACCGGTATATCCGCTGCCTAAAGCCTTGTATTTTTCCAAAGCCTCCGGTTCCAAACGCAGGGATACTGTAGGCTTTATTTTTCTTGTCCACCGAGCTCGTGCCATTGCTGCAAATTCTGCAAGAGCTTCTTGAGTAGATTCAGGACAGTCCTCAGTATAATGAATAGGTCTTTTCGCAATTTCTCGAATCTGTTTTAGCTGTTCTTTAGTTGGCTTTTGACCAACCTTTACCGTCGATCTGGTAATTCCCATTATAGCTTCTCCGTTCTGCCTTGTTAGCCAGGCGCGCTGATATGAGCCGTTTCCTCTCTCCTCGTTCTGTATAAACAACGAAAAGAACCTTCCCTACCATACCCAGAGTTTGCCATCACTCTTCTCTGAAAACATTATTATCGCTCCGATCTATGCGCTCAAGACGATTCGGGTCTGAAAAAACAAGTTGAGCCAGTTCAAAGCCCAAGCCTTCATGCTCCCGTTTATTGACTTCATTTTTATCATCATCCCACTCGACATTTGTCATGAGCATGGTAAAACTGTAATACGTTTTGTATCTAAAGTCAACACTTTAAAAAAGAACCGGGATGACCGATGCTGAATGTGAATATTGCAAAAATTATCTAGAATTCCCTTTGATTTAGGGAGATTAATAATAAGACTTAGCTTTGTATTTCATGCAATGCCGTGCAGGTGCAAATTGCTTACTGAAGCAAAATAAAGGGGAAAGATGGCAAAAAGACCAACTGACGAAGAAGCATGGATAAAAAAATGGGCAGAAAATCCACCGGAACTCTTGGAAGGCACAGGACCCTTAACCCGAAATCGTGAACCGTTAAGCCTTCTTGATAACGTAAGTGACATGGTACGGGAAAAAATGATGATACTGACAACCGATTGAAATTACACTGGCTTATTCCAATAATCCTCTTGGGAAAGTTTTTTCCCGTAACCCATCCACTCATCGAGTGTTGACATCAATCTCCCTCCAAACACAGGTGCCACTGTTATGCCGAATGGATCATGAGTCCAGAATCCCTGAGGCTTAAAATACGAACAGGATCTAATACAATTCAAGCATGTTGAGCTTTGCGAAGAGTTAAACAGATGACATTTTTCTGCATTAATATACCATCTTTTTATACCACTTTGAGCAGAAATGTTGGGACCTTCCCAAGTCATTGGCTCATGTGAAACTGCTCCTACAGGGCAATGCTCGGCACATAGCCCGCATGTGTCACAAAATTTGCGCACTCCGAAGTCAACAACATGATCCAATTGCAATGGTAAATCTGTGAAAACACATGCAATCCGCACACCAGGCCCTAGCTTATGACTTATAAGAAGCCCATTACGACCACCTTCTCCAAGTCCTGCTGCTATTGCAAGCGGGACGCGCATTGCAGTAGATTCAGGTCCCATTGGTATGGCGTTATAACCAAGAGCACGAATGAATTCCGCAATCATTGCAACACTATAGTTTCCCCGAGAATAACCAAGCTGGCTAACTGATGCACCAACGGGATCAGGCGAGCACATTACCATTTCATAAGGCATCAAACTTAATACACTAATAGCATACTTCATGTTTGTAGGGATGACTTCGGCGCTCTCTCCATTCGCCCTTCTTACAACTTCAGGTATCTTAGCTGAATCACTAAATTCAATCGGCATTCCATTTCTCTCGTGTGTGTAGACAAAACGAGGGTCAACCGGACCAATCCCAACATCTGACGCACCAATATCAATAGCAAACCGCTTAACAAGCTTAGATGCTTCTTCCGGAGAGCCTTCCCAAATAGGCATATCGTCCGGCGGGAAAAAGCGCATTCTGTACGGTCTCCAACTCAAGATTCCACCATTGTGATCTTGTGGCCAGTTTTGTAATGGATTACCATAAGCTCCCATTACTACTCCTGTTGCAGTCATAAATGCCAGTTCAAGTCTAGTACGAGCAGCAACCACCTCTGCACTAAGCGCTTGAGCTTCCCTAACCCTTGCTGCATACTCCTGATCCCAACTTGCACGGCTACGGACATTGTTCCTAAGATCAAAGCGTCGGATATCCGGACTTATCTCGTAAAAATCATCAATAGAGTTCCCTCTTTTGGGCCTGAGTTCTGAAATTGTCAGTGGAACAGAAGCGGCTAAACCTGCTCCCAGAGCAGCAACACCTACACCTTTTAGAAAATTCCTTCGACTAATTTTTATGTCAGCCGCAGGTTTTTTATTATTGTCTTTAGATTTCATTATCTATCCTCTTGATTTTTTTCTCCAGAAATCTTCTTGGCTTAACACTCTTCCATAGCCCATCAACTCATCCATTTTAGCCATGATATTCCCACCCAATATTGAAGCAACTCTTAATCCGAAAGGATCATGAGTCCAGAAACCGGGTGGTTTGTTATAAGCACAAGTTCTAATACAGTTACTACAAGGTCCGCCGTTTGAAGCCTCAAACATATGACATCTCGTTGCATCTATATACCATTTATAAGCACCATGATTGTTAGAAACACTGTTCCCTTCCCATGTCATTGAACCATATGGAATTGCCTGGGCGGGGCAATTCTCTGCACAAGCCATACAGCTTTCACAGAAATTTTGGACACCGAATTTCATAATATTATCTGTTGCCAGAGGTAAATCAGTGATTACTGTTGTAATTCGTACTCTTGGACCATATTCCGGATTGATTAATAGGCCATTGCGCCCATATTCACCAAGTCCTGCTGCAATAGCAAGCGGAATTACGCTTACTGTGCTAGCTCCTGCCGGTATTGCTTGCCAACCAAGACCGCGGATAAATTCTGCAAGCGGTGGTGTTACAAAAGCCATCATGGAATAACCCAGATTTGCAGCGCCTGTGGCTATGGTGGATGTAGAAGTCTGTATCATATCATATGGCATTGAACAAAGCTGTACGATAACATATTTCATACTTGATGGTATGAGTCTTGTCCCATCGGGCAACTGTTGCGGCTTTTCGGCTGTATCGCTTATTATAATCTCACCTGATTCAGAGTCATTCTCATACCAATGTGAATGAACCAGACGCTCATCCAATAATGTTATTCCGGTATCGACTGCACCGCAGTCATGGCTGAAACGTTTCAAGATCATAGCCGCTTCTTCAGAGCTACCTTCCCATCTTTGTTTAGGTGGAGATGTAATTCCCAAAGGTTCCCAACTGTAAAGACCTCCGTTTCCAGTTGAAAGACCTGCGTTAGAACCAAAAGACCGCGTAACAGTCCCCATTGCATCACGGATTGATTTTTCTAAAGCCGGACGATTATCATGAATTTCACCTGCTTGCAATGCAAGTGGCATCATTAAATTCCTGTTTTCTTCATTCCACCTTCTCATTTTTCGACCATCATAGTGCTGGTCGAATTTTTTATACCAAGGAGCAAAAGGGTGAGTGTCATCAAGTTTTGAATTGGGGCCTGTATCAGTTCTTGTAGAAGCCATTGACAGGAATAGACCTGCACTTGCAGCAGTAGCTCCTGCGACACCTACAGTTCTTAAAAAATTCCTGCGGCTTATTTTTAGTTTTTCGTTAGATTCATTTTGCTTCATGAAGATCCTCCCCTTTGATAGAGCTTTGTTTGCTGAGTTTTTCTGCAATTAAAGGTGAAAAGCGCCATGCTGCGAAAATCATTAAGTCCGCTATTCCGAAAAGCAAGAAAGAAACAAAAGCAGCCTGCGGCTCTCGTTCAAACACAGTTGTAAATGTGAAATCAAGAGTAAATATGGTGAATAATATAAAGATGACAGCTAAAGTACATGTATACCACTTTTTATGACTTGCCTTTTTATTAAACATGTAATGATAAATTAATACCGCAATAAAACTGATGCCATATCGAACTAATCCCATAAATCAATCCTCCTCGTAAATTTGTTAGCAACTAATCCCAATCATCGATAAGCCCATCTGCTACCAAACCTATTATCATACCGGCACGCCCTGAATCGTTTGTCTGGGTTATATTCATTACCTTGCCCGCACCAAAAGTTCCGGAAGCTGTAAAATCATTGCCCATTAGATTCGCCCGAACATTCCACTCAGTGAGTTCTGCATTGGCAGACACTTGAACAGGAATTGCACTGCCGCGTAAATCTATCGTTACTGTTTGTGATAACATTCCTGCTAAAGCAGAGGCACCTGCAACACTGCTTTGTGAAGTGACCCAATTATTACTAAGTTCCGGTTGAACTAAAGTCATGACACGCTCGCCGATATCGCTGCTTGCCTGGAGTACTGTCATTGTCATATTTGGATCAAATGAGCCTGCGGCATTATGATCCCCCATGAAACTGAACGATGCCTGCCAACGGGTTAGTTCCGGGTTTGCAATCACCTGAACTTGAACTAGGGTGCCCCTCATGTCAATTTCTACGATTTGCCCAATCATACCCGCCGGAATGTCAAAATTTGTAACAACGGGGTCAGGTGAAGACTGGACAGTTCTCTGCGGAGGCTGGACTGCGGTATTAGGTAGTGCAGGCGGTGGCGGTGGTGGTGCAGGTCTAGAGCATGCCGAAAGCAAAGTAATGCTCAAGATAATTATCAGTATCGTACTCTTCATAGGTCTACTTCTCCTTAAAGTTTATATTTTTCTATTCCAAAATTCAGACTGTCCTAGTTTTTCTCCATAACCCATCCAATTATCAATTGTTGATAACAATCTTCCTCCGAGGATTGGAGCTAATTTCACACCGAATGGATCGTGTGTCCAATAACCCGGTGGTTTATTATACGCACAGGTTCTGATGCAGTTTGAGCAGGCTAATCCACCTTGCCGCGCCCAGAAATGACTACATTTTCGCCCATCTGAATACCATTTTTTTACACCTTCAAAACTAATAAACCCATGCCCTATTGTAGTCATAGGCCCATGCGGAATTGCTTCTCCCGGGCATTCATCAGCGCATTTCATACATGATTCACAAAACTTTGTAACCCCAAAGTCAATCGGTTTATCGGGAGATAATGGGAGATCAGTATAAATATTCGTAATCCTTACCCTTGGTCCATATTTCGGATGTATAAGCAAATTACTGCGTCCTAATTGTCCCAGTCCTGCATTTATTGCCTCAGGGATAGAAAGAGAATCTCCATTCCCACTGGGAATTGCCTGCCATCCCAGAATTCTGATATATTCAGCAACCATAGCTACTCTAAACGCCATATCAGAGTACCCGTAAAACGTTCCTCCCATCCCTATTACATCAGGTGATGTTGCAATCATGTCATAAGGCATTTCGTGCAGTAATACCACACAATACTTCATTGACTCAGGGATAACCCTGGTTCCATCCGGCCAGATTTCAGGCCTAGGGACATCTTCAAATAGAATATCTCCTTCCTGTACATTAGAGAGAACTCCGCTACGATGAGACCAGCGTGAATAAACCCAACGTTTATCGAGCATGGAAACACCGACATCTAAGGCTCCTACATCTCTGGCATATCGCTTAATTCTCCGGGTAGCTTCTTCAGGAGAAGCTTGCCATGGGCTGTTTGGGAGGACATGAGCCGGAAATGGCGGTATGCGTGAGCCAAGAGGGAACCAACTGTATAAACCATCATTACCCGCACGGTATCCGAGGTCCGAGCCAAAAGCAAAACTTACTATACCTGACGCTAATGTAGCAATATCGGGCTGAGCCACAGGAGGCATACTTCGAAAGGCTTCTGTTATTGCACCATTAAACTCACTAGATAGTTCATTGTTCCATCGCCTTGCTGTACGGGCATCCATTTTCTGGTCATAGCGTTGTAAATCAGCAGGAATATCATATAAATCATCAATACTGTTAACTGTCAGGTAATCAGAATTTATTAGTGCTATTGGTAAAGCTGCAAGCCCGACACCCGCGGCTACAGCACCTGTGTTTTTCAGGAAGTCTCTACGGCTCATTTCGGGTATCTTATCATTCTGATTTTTATTGACCCCAACATCTTTCCTGACTTTCTCTGCAAAATTTGGAGAAAACTTCCATAGAGCAAAAATTACTAAATCGGCAAGTCCAAAGAGTAGCAAGGCTACCATTGCCCCTTGATGTTCTCCTTCATAAAAGGTTGTAGCAGAGAAATCAAGCAGAAACACAGTAAAGATGATAAAAATGACAGCAAGAAAACAGGTATACCATTTTTTAACTCTTTCCTTTTTAATGAGCATCCAGTACACGATAAGAGCAGCGACAAAACTAATAAAATAACGAGTAAAACCCATTGATAATCCCCAAAAAATATTATATAAATGTTTATAATATAAATGTTTATATTTGTCAAGCATTTTTTTCTATATTTTGATACACTATTACAGAAGAAAGAAAGAGAACCGAAAGGGGGAAGATTTATACATGGACCCTGAAAAGTATAAAATTATACACAATAATATAAAAACATTGTCAAATAAATATTTGAAATTTATTGGAAAAAATTTACTTGAACATAATTTAAGTGCAATATGTAATCCATTTGTGCTGGCAGCATTTATACGTGCTAATGGCAGGTTTATAACACAAAAAGAAATCGCTGAGAAAGCCGGAATTACACAGCCTGCAGTAGCCCATGCTGTAGATAAAATGGTTAAAGCCGGAATACTCGAAAGAGGTAAAGATGAGGAAGATCGTCGTCGCTACCATATATCGGTAACCCAAAAAGGCAGAAAGTCATTTGAAGAGTATTTAGCTGCGGGTGTAAATTTTCTGCCACATATATTTAAAGGTATTGAGAATGATGATCTTTCTGTATTTTATCTCTGCAGTAAAAAAATAATTGAGAATTTGGAAGATTTAAGCAGTAAAACTTAGTTTTAACTTTATATTCTTTCTTTTCAATCGATTTCTCCAGATTATGGTCTATCTTTCTGATATTTTCCCCAATTTTAACCGGTTCGTCTAGAAAAAGCGCAATTATAAAGTGTAAGCTTAGAATTACGTCTCATTTTATATATACCAATTCAACATTTTTTCACAAGTATAAATTTTTTCCAAGTACTTGGAAAAAATGCTTGGAAAAATGGTGTCATAGCATTAAGTTATAGAAGCCGCTGCTCGGCATTTTTTCAATATGAGTCTTCCCGGATTATTGCATATATATGCTTTTAACTATAAATTATTATTAGGTATGGTTATCTAATATCATGAGGCAGCATTTGCGTAGATATTTAAGGAGAAAAATGGCAAAAAGACTGACTGACGAAGAGGCATGGGCACTCCAAAAAAAATGGACAGAAAATCCACCGGAACTCTTGGAAGGCACAGGACCTTTGACCCGAAATCGTGAACTGTTAAGCTTTCTTGATAATGTAAGTGCCGGTTACATACTAACAATATCCGAGCAAGAAAATAAAACCCCCTCCCAAGTAGTAAGCGACATGGTACGAGAAAAAATAATGATATTAACCTCAGATTGAAATCACACCTATTTGCAAATTACTCCAATATCTCCAATACTCTTTATGGCATCTTCATCTAGTTCATCGTATTCTTCATCAGTTAAGTCTATTATAAATTACTCTCCCTCTTTCCTGCTTCAACAAAATCTATATGTGATGTATCCGGTGGTACTCTAAAAGATAAAACAGTCCGATTATCATGATTTGTTATAGCAAGGTCACCTTTTGTTAGAATATCCATGCCAATAATAATATCAAATTTCTCATTTGTCATAAATTCAGCCGATCTAATATTCGTAAATTCGACCATGTTCCTAAGGAGGACATCTATCAAATAAACATTTGCGATATGAACTCCTCCTGCAGCTCCCACTTCACATTGCTCAATTACCTTCAATGCAAGGCTTTCAGCCAATCTTTTACTTATTGATGTGTTTGTAGCCCCTGTATCTATTAGTGCTAATACATCGGCTTCAATCTTTTCAATGCTAAATTTTTCGCAGAGTATCTTAGACTGACTGGCAACTAAAGGTATGAGTATGCTGCGAGCTATCCCGGGGGCTTTTAATGTCAATGCTTGATATTTCATGCAAAGCTTACTGCATTATTAAAGTATTCAAGTATGTCTGTCCCGGTCTTTTGGCATCGTTTGACCATGAATGTCCCCAGTTCTTCATCAAGCATAGAATCGAATGCTTCTTCTTCAGATTTATAGTATCCGCGTACTTTCCGGCCTTTTATGACTACAAATTCATCAAGATGGCCCTGCACTATTTCATCTTGATTGGTTTTATAATAAATAAACTCATCATGTATCATAAAAACCTCCTAAAACTACAATATTGATTGACACAATACCATCTGTCAATAGTACCTTCAATCCGGCTTCTTTTGTTTATATTCATGCCACCTGCTTACTAGTAGATAAAAATACAAATTTACTATACAATAATGTATAGACAAAGTAAACAACTTTCACATGGCATAGAAGAGAAAAATCAAGAACGCGAGGCATATTATGACCATTACAGAAAAAGCACAGATTGCTAAAAAAATTAAAGCTTTCAAAAATACAGACTTTTCAGATGCTCCGGAATTGACCGATGAGCAAATTTCCCGGCTGAAGCCTTCTCATTACATTAACATGGCCAATTATAAACCTATCAAGAAGACAGTCAATGTCCGTCTTGACGCTGATGTAATCGAATGGCTGCAGAGTGCAGGAAAAGGATACCAGACCCGCATGAATAATATTCTTAGAGAAGCCATGTTAAACTCCGTAGGTTAAGCAGAGTAGTGGTCAATATCGAGGTAATATCGAAGATGGTTGCTTAATATCGCTAAATTTTCTAGAATTCCCTTTAATTAAGGGGGATTTTTAATGAGATTAATTATTCGGATTGCTCTTTTTTCCATGCTTTTCAGCGTTATTTCATGCCTTAGCTCTCAGAATACACCTCTGCTCACGGAAGATATCGATATGAAAATCAATGAAAGAATTAACGAAATTATTTCCCGGCCTGAGTTTGAAGATGCAAGGTGGGGCATGGAATTTTACCTGCCAAGGACCGGTGAGCTTATTTTTACATATAATAATGATGATTTTTTTCAGCCGGCATCTTCCATGAAGATTTTTACGGCAGGAACTGCCTATGAGTATCTTGGCCCGGATTATAGGTTTCGCACCCCTGTATATAGGACAGGAGTTATAGAAAACGGCATCCTCCATGGTGACATAGTAGTTATAGCAAGCGGCGACCTTCTTCTTGGAGGACGCATGAACAATGATGGCACGATAAACCTGCCTGCTCCCGACCATAGTTACGATATATCAGCCGGAGCAGGGCCGGTTTCGGATGACCCCCTGCTTTCTCTGCGCAATCTGGCAGACGAAATAGCCGCCCTAGGCATTAGACAGATAACCGGAAATATATTTGTCGATAACTCTTTATTCCGTGAAGAAGACGGAGAAGCAGGGGGAACAGGTGTTTTTACTGTCTCCTCAATGGTAATTAACGATAACTTAATTGATGTAACTGTACTTCCGGGCGCAACTATAGGGGCTCCCGGCGAACTCAGAATAACGCCGGCATCCTCCTATCTTACAATCATAAATAATACCATAACAATAACAGCAACAGGAGTACCGGCAACACCCGGTATGATTAGGCAAAATCCTATTAGTTTTACAAATAATATTACCCACGCAGATGGAAGAAACACGGTAACAATCACAGGGGAAATACCCATAGACAGTGGTCAAACTTTCCGCGCCTATAGGATTCCCGAACCTTCGATTTTCGCAGAGATGGTGATAGTTGATCTTTTAAATGAAAGGGACATTACGGTAAGAGGAAACCCGGGAGCCCGGCTTGATTTTCAAGCGTTGTCCCGTTTCTATCTTAGCGAAAACTTACTTACAGAAATAGTATCAGAGACGCTTGATTTTCAAGTACTGCCAATGCTAAAACTCAGTGCTAATCCGCATACTGTAGCCTGGTACTATTTATTAGGTTCTATAATAGGCAACGAATATGATAATGCCTTTCTTGCAGGAATGGATCTGCAAAATAATTTATTTATTAAAGCAGGCATAGACCCTTCAATGTGGCGTACCGGCAGTATGGGTACAACAGCTCAAAGTACAATATCAAGCCTTACCTTTAATCGCGAATATAAACCTGCAACATTTACAAGGTTCCTTACCTTTCTATACAATCAGCCGTATTTTGAACGCTTTAAGAATACCCTCCCAATACTTGGTATAGACGGAACACTTGCAGGTATTACTTCAGATTCAAGGGCCGCAGGAAATGTTTATGCAAAAACCGGGTCATCAATGGGAATGACAATGCGTGACGGAGTACGGAGCACTATTTTTAGATCGGCCCTTGCAGGCTTTATGGAGCTTCCCGATAATGAAATAATTGTTTTTTCTGCCTTTCTTGATTATTCACCACAGACGCAAGACATAACAGGAGCTCGTGAAGTAATGGGCGAAATTGTAAATGTAATTTACGACGCTTTTTCACACAATCCATGAAACCTGCACAAAAAGCCAAGTATAACCTTACCGAAGGCGGAATCCTAAAAAAATTACTCCTTGTAGCCGTACCCATAATGGGCACCCAGTTGACCCAGATGGCCTATAACCTGACAGATATGTTTTGGCTTGGCCGTGTGGGAAGCAATGCGGTTGCTGCCGTTGGCAGTGCGGGGATGTTCATGTGGCTTTCCTTTGGTTTTATCTTGCTTGGGAGAATGGGAGCAGAAATCGGGGTATCCCAGTCACTTGGCAGGGAAGATAAAACTACTGCTCTTGCATTTTCACAGAATGCAATGGTAATTTCAGCCACTCTAGGCCTGATTATTGGGCTTGTCATGATCTTTTTTAACAAGCAGTTGATAAGTTTCTTTAATTTCAGGGAGCAGTCAGTAGCAGATACGGCAGCAGAATATTTAATGATAGTCGGGTTCGGCATGCCCATTAACTTCATAGTCAATGTAGTTGCGGGCACTTACTATGCTTCAGGGAATTCCCGCATCCCCTTCATTTTTACCGCCCTTGGCCTTGTAATTAACATGGTTCTTGACCCTGTTTTTATTTTGATAATGGGAATGGGAGCAAGAGGCGCAGCCATAGCTACTATAATTGCCCAAATTGTATCAGGGGTGGCAATAATCCTTGCTCTTTTCTTTCATAAGAGCAGGCCCTTCGAAAAGTATTCCTTTGTTTTTAAGCCGGAAATCGTAAAAATCAGGCAACTCTTCAAGTGGTCCATTCCAATTAGCCTTGAGAGCCTCCTTTTTTGCTTTCTCACAATGATTACTGCAAGAATAGAAGCCTCCTTCGGAGCAAATGCAATTGCAGTAAGCCGTCTCGGGGTTCAAATTGAGTCACTGTCCTGGTTAATAGGAGGAGGCTTCGGCTCTGCAATGGTCGCCTTTGTCGGACAGAATTACGGGGCAAGGAAGTGGGAGAGGATAGGAAAGGGAACAAAGATAGGCAGCGGAGTAATGCTCATCTGGGGCTCCCTTATTACGGCGCTTTTCATATTGCTCGGCGCTCCAATCTTTTCGATTTTCTTCCCCGGCGGTACTGATCTGATTGCCCTTGGAAGACAGTACCTATTAATCCTGGCCTTCTCCCAGCTCAGCATGAACCTTGAAGCAGTAGCTGCAGCTTGGTTCAGAGGTATAGGCCGCACAATGCCCCCGTCAATGGTAAGCATTACCTGCAATGTGATCCGACCTCCCCTTGCCCTTATTTTATCGCGGACAAGCCTTGGCATACTTGGAGTCTGGGTAACAATTACGATCAGCTCATTTCTGCGGGGCGCATGGATTTTTATTTGGTTTTTAATTGCATCAAGACGAGAGAAGGGATAGTCGTTAAACCAACCTCGCCGCTTTACTCTCGCAGGGAACCTTAACTTGGCACTTGCCGCAGCCGTAATACGGTGCGTGTTTCTCCCTTGTAGAATCCAGGAATGAAGAACAGGGCTGATGATACTTTGTCTTTTCATCGATGGAAATAGCCCCTGCAGGGCAATTACGGGCACAGGCACCGCAGAAGCTGCAATAGTCGTAGATGCCCTTATAAGGCCGCTCATCCGGTTCAAGGTTGATAGAACTAATAAAGCTCAAAAAACGCCCAGCCATACCTTTTCGGGTAATAAGCCCCTTGGAAAGTCCAAACGTTCCAAGGCCTGCAGCATAGGCTGTATGACGTTCTGACCAGTTAACAGCATAGTCATCTGTTGATGTGAGCCGCTTAAATCTTGGATCCATTGCAGGAGAAAGGGCTGAAAAGCCTTCCTTTGTAAAAAGTTCTACGCCAAACCGACAGATATCATTCTGAAATGCCTGCCCCTGAATTCGAGCTAACAGCCATTCGTCACTAGGCCATGACATGTTAAGACCATTTGCCCTCCGAACTTGCTCGGTAAATGGAAGAAATAGGGATATTACTGTTTTAGCTTCAGTTAACCATTCTATCGGGGCCATATAACCGGGGCCTATAATACCGGGGTTTTTTAGCTCATCAAAAAAGGGATCTGCGGCAGAGGCATAACCAAACACAGGCTCGGCAAAAATACGCATGCCTATGAGCTCATCCCTGAATGGAATATCTTTCCCCACAAAATTTCCGGAAGAGCTCTCAATAAATTCCTTTAAAGTACTTTCAAAAGTTTTCTTGTCCATAATAAGGAGTATAGCATAGTGTTGAATTAAACACTATTTTTATACACTATCTTCCCGTCAATAATTGTATAAATGACTTTGGCCGCCGTCTCGAGAGCCGGAATGCCGTTGAAAATTGCAATATCTGCATCTTTCCCCGGAGCCAGAGAGCCCACCCTATGCCCTACTCTAAGGCCCGTTGCTGCGTTAATTGTTATCATCCTTAGGGCACGCATATGGGGGATGCCGTATCGTACAGCTTCCCCTGCAGAAATTAAAAGCACATCTGCGCCGAAAATAGGCCCGTCCGTAATAAGGCATACATTCAGCCCCCGCTCATCGAGCTCCCGCACAAAGCCGACATCTCCTCCTGTGAGCTCTCCGCTGCCTTCGGGGATTCCGATAGGCCCGAACATGACGGCGCCTCCGCCCTCCACAAGCTCATCGGAAAAACGATCACAGGCCCATCCGTGTTCAATTGTATAATCGCATCCAAATTCTTTTGCAATTTCAATTGCAGTTACCATATCAAATTGCTCACAGTGGATTTTAAGGGGAATCTCCTTTTTCAATACCGGAATTAATGCCTCGTGTTTATGGTCGTATGCAGGCGGCTCCCCTTCGGCCTTCTCCTTTTTCTCCATGTAAATTTGAGCATTTTTTAATGCCTTGCGGAAAAGTGCTGCTACACCCATGCGCGTAACGGGTTCCTTATCCCTCTTACCGTAACCTTTTGGGTTTCCTCCAAGAGCGCATTTCATTACAGCAGGATTTAGGATTGACATTTCTCTTATGTTCTTGCCCTTTGTTTTTGTTACAAAGCCGGTACCGCATATAACGTTTGCACTGCCCGGGATTAAACAGACAGTCGTTACTCCCTTTTCGTGCAGTTCTTTAAATGCAGGATCATCAATATCAATAGCATAAATTGCGTCAACTTGCGGCGTAATGGGATCGGATGATTCATTTAGATCAGGCGGCCCTCCATCCCTTCTGAACCCTCCTGCATGGGAGTGTGCGTCAATAAGGCCGGGCACAACATAAAGTCCCTTTGCATCGATTATTTCTGCATTGTCTGCTTTAAGGCCGGAGCCTATCTCTGCAATTTTACCATCCTTAATTAAGATGTCTCCCCTTTCAATTACTTTATCATCTTCCATGGTAAATATTGTTGCATCTTTTATTAACAGCATTTTATACACCCTCCCTTTTATAACGCTCTATCCCGCCGATAAAAGTACGCTCGACAATATTATCAAAGCGAGTAGCAGGGTTACCGTTACATAAAATTATGTCAGCACGTTTACCCGCTGTTATCGAACCTACTAATTTTTCCATACGCAGTGCCCTAGCCGGGTTTATGCTCATCATGTCGATTATCTCGTCCCCTGTAGCACCTGCCTGATGCATAAGCGCTGCTATCCATAAAAGCTGCTCATAAGCAGGAGGATATCCCATATCACCTGAGCAGGAAATTGACAGCTTTAAGCCTTTGCGGTATAGGGCTGTAAGATTACTCAAATTAGTCTTATTATCAATGCCAATGGTATCAAATGTAAGGTCTCCAAGAATTACATGCCAGTTGCGTTTAACAATCTCTTCCCAACAGTTTTCTACAGCGAAAGCACCGCATATAACCATTTCCAGCTTATGCTTGTCGCCAAGGGCTATCATACTTTCAATTTCGCTGCGTGTATTGGCATTCACTATAAAAGGTATTTCTCTTTTTAAGACCCTTGCCAATACCTCCTTTCCTTCATCATAGTCAGGCGCTTTATCACTATTTTGCTTTTCGATATACTCGGATGCGGAGCGAAAGGCTTCGTCCATCATTTGGAACATGGCCATGCGTGTTTTCGGACTTACGCTTTTACCTTCACCGTACACTGTCTTTACTGTTTTGGTAAAATTTCCTTTAAGAGCCATCTTCTCTGAAAGAAAAACGTCACCTCTTTTACAACCGGCAGAGCTGATAAAAGACATCTGCCCTGCAAGAAGATTATTCGTACCCGGGGAGAGTCCGTATGATGTTATTCCCGCCCTTGTAAAACGCTGGAGGTTCAGCTCCTTTAAGTCAAATGCATGCCTGACATCCATCTGCGGTGTTATCGGATTGGAAGTCTCGTTATTATCCCAATTTCTAAAGCCGTCCGCAAAATTAACCGCTCCAACCGCCGACAGTGCAAGCACAAAGCCGGGATATACATATTTTCCTGCGGCATCTATTACAGTTTTAGCCTTCGAGCTATCAATACCTTCTTCAACAGCCTTTATGCAGCCGTCTTCAATAAGAATATCCCGGTTTGGCTTTAAATCGCCGTTTCCAAGATAAACATTTCCATTCTTTATAAGCAACACTGTTCCTCCTCCTTGTATACTTGCTTGCTTGTATACAAGCTAAGCTCTATACAAGCACCTCTTTTAGTTTTTTCATTCCCTCTGTTGCAGACATCTTAAAATGCTTTTCCGATTCCGTAAAGGGCCCCTGTAGGTTTGGGTCGATAACATAAATCTCACAATGACTCGGAACATAATTGACAAGGGCGGCTGCGGGATAGACCTGCATTGAAGTGCCAATTATTAGAAAAATGTCGGCTGTACCTGCAATCTTAACGGCCCTTCCCATTTCAGGTACCGCTTCCCCGAACCACACGATATGGGGCCGAAGTTGAACCCCCTTTTCATCAAGGTCTCCAAGATTAAGGTCCTCTTCCCAAGGTATTACTCTATTTTCATTGTTCACAGGCCGAGCCTTCCTCAGCTCTCCGTGCAGGTGCAGAACCTTAGTAGAACCTGCCCTTTCGTGGAGGTCATCAACATTCTGCGTTATTATATGAATATCATAATGTTCTTCAAGCTCGAACAGGATTTCATGGGCACGATTTGGAGAGACTTCCTTTAACTGCCTCCTTCTAAGATTATAGAAATCGAGCACAAGCTGAGGATGCCTTGCAAACCCCTCAGGGCTTGCAACTTCTTCAATTCGGTAATTCTGCCAGAGACCGTTACTGTCACGGAAAGTGCTGATACCGCTCTCTGCGCTGATGCCTGCCCCGGACAAGACTATGAGTTTTTTCATAAATTGATTATAACATAATAGGAGGCTGCGCAATGACAATAAAACAAAAAATTGACAAACTTTTTGAACCATGGCAAAGGGGACTTTGCCCCGGGGGACAGGTTCTTGCGGTGTATAAGGGTAAGACTGTATACGATGAGTGTTTCGGTTATGCAGACATTGAGCATAATGTAAAAATTAATGATGATACTGTCTTTCACTCAGCCTCTGTTTCAAAGCAGATTACAAGCATCTGTGCATTACTCCTTCACGAACGCGGGCAAATTAACGTAGAAAATGACATAAGGGACTATATCAGCGAGCTCGTTGCCTTTGCCGAGCCCGTAACCGTAAGAGATATGATGAACAATATTAGCGGAATAAGAGACCAGTGGGAGCTGCAGATTCTATCGGGCATAAGGCTCTGCGATAATATTTCGCAAAGGGACCTGTTAACGCTTATTAAGAGGCAGGGCTCACTCAATTTTCCGCCACGCTCACAGTATATGTACTCAAACTCCAATTTTACACTTCTTGCCGAGATCGTAAAAAAAGTGTCAGGCATGTCATTGAATGACTTTGCAAAGAAAAACGTTTTTGAACCCTTGGGAATGAAGAGTACATTCTATAGAGATAAGTATGACAAGATAATTCCAAATAGGGCAATGTCCTATGCAGACTGCTGGGACGGCTCTTATCTATGGAAGCCGTTAAACTATTCCAACGAAGGTGCCACATCTCTTCACACTACTGCAAAAGACTTTATTAAATGGGTCAGACATTATAGGAAGCCGGTAATTTGTAAGAAAGAAACCATGGATCTTATGCTTACAGTTCCTAAACTGACAGGAGAAGGCAAAACTGCATACGCCTGTGGTGTTACAATAAATGAAGTGGGACCTAATAAAATCGAAGGCAAACGCCTGATTAACCACGATGGTGCAGATGAAGGCTATAGAGCTTCCATGTTAACCTTCCCTGACGATGAGCTGGACATAATGATCTTAAGCAATGTTGAAAATATTTTAGTCGGCAATGCCGGTTTTCGCATTGCCCGTATTATTCTCGGCATTGAAGAAAAGAGAGATGAATTTGATGAAAAACTTTACAAGGAAAACTCAAGCGATATAATCGAATATTTAGGGGCATACTTTTTTAACGAAATGAGCAGAACTGTTGATCTTATTAAACCTAACGATGAGAAGGTTTACTTTGTAATGGGAGAAAAAACATCATTGATAAAGCATCAAAGCGGGAACTGTTACGATGTCGTTAATTCTCCTTTTAAGCTTTATATAACAGAAGAAGGCCCTGTTATAACACCCGGCATGAACATGATTTTTAAACTTGGCTCACTGCCGGAGCAGAACTTTCCCGGTGCCGGCATATCAGCAGAGGATCTAAAAGCTCTGCCCGGTATTTATTTCAGCAGAGAAACCGAATCCTACTTTGAAATACTCATCGAAAACGGCAAGCTCCAAATGCGCCAAAAACGCCTAGGGCAATCGGAAATACTGCCTATTGAAGAAAATGTTTATCTTTGCCGGCTTGATTATCCGATTAAATTCAGCATTGAAAGGAGCGAGGGCGGAGGCATTACAGGAATAAAAATAATCGGAGGCAGGATCACGGGCATAGGATATAAAAAGGTGAACCTTACTTAAAGTTTTAGTTTATAAGCATCGATTGCATTAGAATAAAAAACCTTCTCATAGGTCTCAGCCGGGACAAGGAGTTTGCAGAAGTCGATATATGCTGCCATTGGTGCGAGAGGCCAGTCTGTTCCGTACATCACCTTTTTATAATTATCAAGAAAAATTAATGCGCCTTTGATTCTATCGATAAAGAGCTGCTTGCTTGTCATATAATCCAGATACGCTGTATTCCCTCCAAGGAGACCCGACAGGTCAAGGTATACATTCTTATTCTTAAATGTCACTTCGCAGGCATCGAGGATCCACGGAGAGCCAAGGTGGCAGATTACGATTCTGGTATCGCGGTAGGTAAGCGCAAGCCTATCGATAGAAAGGGGCTGGGAATAAATCAGGAGCCCCCTGTCGGAAAAAGTGTCACCTGAGTGAATTGCGACAGTTAAGTCGTACTTTTCTGCAAGTCGGTATGCAGGCGTATAGATTGCATCGCATACATCAAAATGATAATACCCTGCAAAAATCTTTATTCCTACTATGTTTCCCCCCGCCATAATAAGGCCTTCCATTCTTTTAATACTATCATCATCCAGGGTATGGGGGTTAATCCCAAGGCAGAGGGAGACATCCGGCGGCATTCTTTCATCAAGAGTTGCGTGCATCGGCGTTTCGGTTATTGTATCCGGGAATGCATGAGGAGAGGGCTCGGAGATCCCCATGCATATAGAATGGACTACATTGTTGTCTAGAGCTTCCTTTTCATATCCTGCTTTAGAATAATCCACATCCGATTCGGCTTCAGCGAACTCTTTTAAAGAGGCTATATTTGAAAAATGAATATGAGAATCAATAATTTTCAACTTAGTCTAGGTCATCATCATCGAGTGCGGGGGACGTATCATCATCCTGTAAAAACCACTCGGTACCTGCCTCCGGCAGCATGGTCCTACCTGCTCTTTCAACACCCGTTATAGCAGGGCCGCGGTTCATTAGCGCAAGACCAAGGCTAATGATCAAAAACAGGGAGCCCAATATAGTTGTGGCCCTCGTTAAGAAATTTCCCGATCTCGAGCCAAAAGCAGAATTACTGCCGCCTGCGAACAATCCCCCTAAACCGTCTCCCTCCTCATTCTGTACAAGGACTAAAAGGATAAGAATAACGGCGATAATTATCAAAAAAACCAACAATACAATACTAAGAATACCCATACCTAATCCTAACAAATCAATAGAACTTATTCAAGCCTATAACGAAAAAAGGCGGAGGAAAGGCCCTCCGCCTTATAAAAATAGAATCAAAAACTACTTAAACTTGGCAATCGGGCCGAAGGTTTCGGTTTTTAAGGATGCTCCCCCGACAAGTGCACCGTCAATGTCTTCCATGGCCATCAATTCGGCGGCATTTTCAGGCTTGACCGAGCCTCCGTACTGGATGACAATTTGTTTCGCTTCGGACTCACCATAGAGCTTCGCGATTAGGCCGCGCACAAACTTATGAACGTCCTGGGCATCCTTCGGTGTTGCAGTTTTCCCCGTGCCAATGGCCCAAACAGGCTCATAAGCGATGGTAACCTTGGAAAGTTGGCTCGATGAGACGCCTTCAAGACCTTTTTCTGTCTGACGTTTGCAAACAGCTTCGACCTTGCCCTTTTCACGCTCTTCCAGGGTTTCTCCTATACAGAGGATTACTTCAAAACCGTGAGCAAGGGCCAGCTTTACCTTCTTATTGATGAGTTCATCATCTTCCTTATAGCTATGCCGTCTTTCACTGTGCCCGAGGATAATGGCATCAACACCCAGGTCCTTCAACTGTAAAACAGAAACTTCTCCTGTATGAGCACCCTGCGCCTCTGCGGCACAGTTTTGGGCTCCAAGAAGAATATTGCTTCCCTTTATTACTTCGCCGACGGTTTGAAGGCTCGTAAAGGAAGGAGCCACAAGATACCTGTGTTTCCCCGGTTTTAAAGCTTTTACCATAGCGGTTGCAAGGGCAGAAGCCTCGCCCCGAGTCATGTGCATTTTCCAGTTGCCTGCAATAAAGTATTCCCTGCTGCGGGTAACTTCAATGCCGGGGAGCTTTTTGCCTTCAAGGAGTTCAAGGGAGGCGCCGCCCCCTGTGCTTACATGGCTCATCTTTTTGGCAAGGTTAAACTTGTTCACGGCGGCCACTGAATCGCCTCCGCCAACCACGGTGATTACACCCTTGGCGGTAGCAGCTGCGACCATCTTTGCCACTTCCTCGGTTCCCTTCGCAAAGGCATCAAATTCAAAAACCCCAACAGGGCCGTTCCACACTATGGTCTTTGCCTTTGCCAGAACCTTTTTATAGAGTGCGAGGGTTTTTGGCCCCACATCCATACCCATGAGCTTATCCGGGATGCTCCCCGCAGATACAATCACAGGCTTTGAAGCAGGATCGAACTTCTCGGCTCCGACATGATCCAACGGCAGAACTATCTCAACACCTGCTTTCTTTGCCGCATCGAGAATTTTAAGTGCTGTATTTATCTGATCATTTTCTACCAAGGACTTTCCAATCTTTTTCCCTTGAGCCTTGAGGAAGGTATAAGACATTCCTCCGCCGATAATCAGGGCCGAGGAATTTTTCAACAGGCTTTCAAGGACTGCAATCTTTGACGAAACTTTTGCTCCGCCAATAATTGCAATAAGGGGCTTCACAGGATTTGTAACAATTGGCTCAAGGTAGTCAACTTCCTTTTCCATTAGGAAGCCTGCAACCGAAACAGGTACGAACTTTGCAATAGAGGCAGTTGAAGCATGATCCCGGTGGGCAGTGCCAAAGGCATCGTTCACAAAAATATCACCATATTCTGCAAGGGCCTTAGCAAGCTTATCAAGGTCTTTGGGATCCTTGGCTGTTTCTTCCTTATGGAAGCGGGTATTTTCAAGCATGATCACAGTGCCGCTTTTTTGAGCTTCGATGAACTTCTTTTTATTATAACAGCCGTCTTCCCCTGCAAAGACTACAGTCCCTGCCTTTCCCAGCTTCTTCTGTAAGTAGGCAGCTACGGGAGCCATTCTGTGCTTTGCCTTTAGATACTTATTTAAGTCAAAGCTCTTCCCGTCCTTTGCAGCCTTCTCCTTTGCCTTCTCGGCATCCTTGGAAGGATCCCCAAGATGGCTCATAAGGGTAAGGCTTTTGGCGCCTTTTGCAAGTATGTACTTAATGGTAGGAATGGCAGCAGTAATTCTGGTGCCATCCTGAACCACACCGTCTTTCATGGGTACATTAAAGTCCACCCGCATTATTATCCGTTTACCTTTGAGGTCAACGGTTTTGACAGTCTTTATCATGCCTTACTTCTTCTTGCTTTCGCCGGCTTTGATCATATGCATAAGGAAATCCGCCAGGCGGTTGGAATAACCCCACTCATTATCGTACCAGGAAACAATTTTAAAGAAGCGTTTTTCCCCGGGCAGGTTATTCTGTAAAGTTGCAAGACTATCGTAAATGGAAGCTCTCGGGTCTTTGATAAAGTCTGTAGAAACAACTTCTTCATCACTATAGCCTAAAATGCCCTTAAGATAGGTCTTTGATGCCTTAAGCATGAGCTTGTCGATTTCCTCAATTGATGTGTCCTTTCCGGCAGTAAAGGTAAGGTCCACACAGGAGACTGTGGGAACAGGTACCCTGAAGGCCATTCCTGTGAGCTTACCCTTTGTTTCGGGGAGTACTTCACCTACAGCCTTTGCAGCTCCCGTGGTTGAAGGAATTACATTGATGGCCGCAGCCCTGCCGCCTCTCCAGTCTTTCTTGGAAGGACCGTCAACGGTTTTCTGGGTTGCCGTATAGGCATGAATGGTCGTCATTAGACCTTTTTCTATACCGATTTTTTCTTTTAAAAGAACATGTACTAACGGAGCAAGACAGTTTGTTGTGCAGCTTGCGTTTGATACAACATGATCTTTGGCAGGGTTATACTTATCATCATTTACACCCATTACAAAGGTCGGGATATGCTGATCTTTTGCCTTTGCCGGTGCAGAAATAATAACCTTCTTTGCTCCTGCCTTAAGGTGATCAAAGGCCTTGTCGTCTGTAAAGAGACCTGTGCATTCAAGAACATAATCTACTCCAAGTTTTGACCAAGGCAGATCCTTTAACTCCCTTTGAGCCATTACACAGAGGATTTTATGACCGTCCACTATAAGTACATCGTCTTCGGCTGCCGAAGGGCTGCTCTTTGCAGTTTCAATTTTCGCCTTCATGCGTCCTTGAGTGGAATCGTATTTGAGCTGATAGGCAAAATACTTTGCATCTGTCGAGATGTCAGTAACCGCCACCACATTGATTTTCTTGCCGAGCAGTTTCTGATCGACAATAGATTGAAACACAAGACGACCAATGCGGCCGAACCCATTTATCGCAACCTTTACCATTTTCTAACCTCCAATTTGGATAAAATTACACTGTTTAAATTTTACCATAAAACCGGCTGGAAGTAAAGAAGGAAATTGACTAAAATCCATGTCTGCTGTACAGTGTACGGACGTGCGATTTTTACGAAAACATCATTTTCTTTATGCCTGTACATTTTTGTTTTGTTTGGGCGAAGTTACCATGGGCTTCTCATTGGTTTACCGCCTTACAGACTGGTTGTCTTTCAGTCCGGGTCAGGTGGGCACTTTCATGGCCCTCGGTTCCCTGACTTATTTTCTGGGCTCAAACCTATACCTCGTGCTGGGAAGCAAGTTCAATCCCGCAATAGTACTCCCGATTGCTGTCGGAGTGGTGCTGTTAACTTCCTTCCCCCTTGGCTATGCAAGAGTCCCTACCCTTCTTTACGTCTCTTTTTTGGTTCTGCGTCTTGGGATGAGTTTTTTCTGGCCCACGATGATATCAAATGTAACTGCGGGATACAGCGGCAAGGAACTTAGCGTAAATATAAGTTATTATCAGAGAAGCTGGATGGCTTCTATAATGATAGGTCCGCCGATTGCAGGTTTTATCTATAGCTGGAACAGCACAGCAAATTTTATAATGGTAAACATAAGTTTTCTCTCGGCATTCATAATGTACTTCCTAATGGTATTTCACTTTCGTAAGGATGATAGGGGCCCTGTAAAGTCTGAAACCGTTGAAAAGCAAAATGAAACTCAAGTTTTAAAGCAGGATAAACACTCAAACTATTGCCGTTATCGCAGTTGGGCCTGCAACTTCAGCGCAGCTATTTGCATGGGTTTAATCGGAAGCATACTTCCCCTGCATATTAGGGAAGGTCTTGGTTTTTCTGAAGGTACGGCCGGAATGGTACACTTTTTCCGTTGTGCAGCAGGGTTTGCAGCCTTTGCTGTTCTTGCAAAGTATACAGCATGGCATTTCAGGAACTGGTGGTTTTTATTGATGCAGGGAGGACTTACATTTTGCGCCTTTCTTTTCCTGCTTGCAGGCAATACCCTTGGTTTTATCATTTTTGCAGCGATGCTTTTTGGAGTCATAAACTCAGGCGCAAATACTACAAGTGTTTATTATTCAAGTTCTACAGGAAAGAACCCAAAGAGGAACTTTGCTTTTCATGAGATATTCATGTCACTCGGTCATGCTGCAGGTGCAGCAGGCGGGGGCTATCTTTACCAGAACTTCAGCTTCCGGGGCATGTCAGGCGCTTTGATGATTGTTCTTGGTGCAGGTGTAGTTGCTTATATCATTCTCGGACGCAGAAGCGATATTATTACGAGTTCTTAAGAGAAGCAAGATGCGGTTTAAGACTCTCCTGCCACTGCCCTGACTTACTTAGGGCAGCTCGGATTCCAAGATCAAGGAGCTTTTCCTCAAGGTCTTTATCCACGCTGGAGCTTACAACGATTACCGGCCCCGAGAAGGATTCCAGAATCTTATGTACGAAATCAAACCCGTCAATATCATGAAAGGTCATGGCCGTTATTACCATATCGCCCGAGCCGGCTCCTATGGAAAAGTTAGCCTCTTGTGCGCTGTCAAAACTCTCAACTTCAAAGCCCTCTTTTTCAAGGAAGGTTCTCATCAGTTTCCTGAAAAACTCGCTGTTCTCTACATGAATTATCTTCTTCATAGTGACGTTAAGCTTACCTTATACCATTCATAATTACCAGCCCCATTTCTCTATAGTATCTTTCAGAGCCGGGATGCAGGGGCAGGCCTGCAAGATTTTGGACGCTATGCTCTAAGGTCACATCCCTTAAGGCACTATGACTTGTTTTTAACCTTTCGATATTTTCCCAGAGTACCCTGGTCATTTCGTAGACAAGATCGTCACTTAGTTTTTCATCGATTATAAGGGTGATAGTTATGCTGGTTGTACGGATGTCTTCGTTCTGGCCCTCGTAGGTCCCCGCAGGGATATAGGCGTGGTTATACCAGGAATAGTCGGTGGTCATTTTCCTTACCAGCTCTGCGTCCATGGATATTAAGGTGCCCCCTGCCGTCAGGTACATCTCGCTGACCGCCGCTGTGGGGATGCCTGCCTGCACCCAGACCCCGTCCAACTGCCTGTTTCGCATTAAATCGACTGCCTCGGAAAATCCTACAAATTGGGCCCTTATGTCGTCGGGGTAACTCATGCCTGCGGCTGTCATGTGGAGACGGGTCTCAACCTCGGTGGTGCTTCCCGGCGCACCGGGGGCAAAGCGCCTGCCTGCCACATCGTTAAGGGTCCTAATCCCTGTACTTGCATCCACGACTATCTGATTATAATTGGAATAAAGGGCACTTAAAATCCTCACCCCCTCGTACTGCCTTCCTGAAAAAACACCAATGCCCTGTTTCTGCTCGGTGATTATACTTGTTACAGCCACCGACACATGAGCATCGCCGCTTGCCATTAAGCCGAGATTCTGGATTCCTCCGTTGGAGGCTTCTGCTGAGACGAGAAGCCCGTCGATGTTCTCGTTCCAGATATTTGCAAGGGCAGCACCTATCGTGAACACCGCCCCTCCCATATTCGCTGTCGGAAAGTTTAGGAATACTGTCTGTGTCCTCTCGGTGCGGTTTTCGGCGCGGCTTCCGCGCGAGCAGCCGGGGAGGAAAGCCATAGGTAAAATCATCACTAAAATAAAAAATAACTTAAAAAATATTCTTTGCATCATGCTTTCTTCTTTTTATCAACTTTAAAATAAATCTGAAATAAAATAAGTAATACCAAAAGGATAATTCCGATATTATCGGTAAAAATTGAAGAATCAATCAAGAGCCCTGCTGCCACAATGCAAACAATACGTTCGAGCCAATAACTTTTTCTGATAAACCGGCCTTCCGTTGCAGAGGACAGAAGCAAGATTCCTGCACTTGCAGTTACAATGGAAATTATCACCTGAATAACTGTACTTCCTTCGGGAGCTGTACCAAGAAGAAGGATGGGGTTAAACAGGAAGAAAAACGGAAGAATGAAACCGGCAAGGGCTACACGCATTGCAAGGAAAGCCGTCTTGGTGTGATTCGAGCCTGCAATCCCCGATGCAACGAAGGAAGAGATTGCCACGGGGGGAGTAATATTTGAAAGGGAGGCGTAAAAGAGGCAGAAGAGATGGGCAACAATGGGGACGGCTCCTGCGTTTATCATTACAGGGACTGCCACTGCGGTGACTATTACATAGGAGGCAATCCCGGGAACTCCCATTCCCAAAATTGTGCTCATTATCGCTACCATCACCCCTGCCTTGAGCAGCTCCCCCTCGCCCACCACACGAAGCATCTGGAAACCGAAACGAAGACCAAGCCCGGTTAAGGACACTGTCCCGATAATAACCCCGATGATGATACAGCATACGCCAACACTTATCGCACCGCGAACCCCCTCTTCGCAGGCATTGATTATTTTACTCAAGTCCATGCGGGTTTCTTTTCGCAACCATGAACAGGCAATTGTCACAAAGATGGAAATGACACAGGCGAAGAGGGGAGTAAACCCTAAGAACATGATTATAAGGAGCGAAATAAGCGGTGCAAGAAGGTGCCCTTCTTTTTTTAGGACCTGTATGGCATTGGGCAGATTCTCCATAGAAAGCCCCGAAAGACCCTCGCTCTTTGCCTTGAAGTGAACAGCTGCAAGGATGCCGAAGTAATAAAGAAAGGCAGGAACTATTGCTGCCATTGCAACAACAGTATAAGAAACCCCAAGAAACTCCGCCATTAAAAAGGCGACGGCCCCCATGATTGGCGGACAAAACTGCCCTCCCGATGCAGCGGCGGCAACAACACCGGCAGAGTACTCCTTGCTATAGCCGGCCTTTCTCATCATCGGGATGGTGATACTTCCGGTTGTAGCAACAATGGCAGTCGCTGCCCCATTGATCATGCCCATTAGACCGTTGGCAAGGACTGCAACCTTCGCGGGCCCTCCTGCAGTTTTACCGACAAGGGTTAGAGAAAGATCGTTGATAAGATTTGTAAAACCTGACTTGTTTAGAAATGAGCCGAAGAGGATGAAGACAAAGATGTAAGTGGCAGAAACGCCAATGCCCGTCCCGAAGATTCCCTGGCTGCTCCAGAATAGATGCCCGACAATTCGATTAACCGAAAGGCTTGCAAGGCGAAAGGGCCCGTCGGGAAGAAAGCGCCCGAGGACATTATAGGCAAGGAAGATAAGGGCAAGCCATACAAGGGCACCTGCAGCCCGGCGGGCAGCAAGAAAGACCAGAATAAGAGCAAGTATGCCAAGGATGTTCTCTGCCTGCGTGACAAAGCCCCCCGCCATTGCAATTCGAGGATAGTTTAAAATGAAGTACATAAAGACAAAGAGGGACAGGGCAATCAAGACAAAGTCGAATATGCCCGGCAGTTTTCGGTTTAGGGCTTCTTTTCTATACAAAGGAAAATAGCAGAAGCAGAAGATTAATAGGAATAGAGAATGATATGCCCGAAAGCTGATGGCTTCCATTGAGCCAATTGTATTGAAGTAAAGCTGGAATACTACCCAGAAGATTGCAAGGCAGGTCAGGATTATCTTAAAAGGGCCGCTATAGGTGCGCATGTACTTGCAGTGTAGCCTAGACCCTATTTTGATTTCTAGTCGACATTAAAACCAATACGTTTTGCCGGCTCAGGTTTACAGATCAGGCTATCCAGGGCAATGATGATGTCATTCACACGTTTATCATTTTTTTCGATATATAGCATTAGAAGATTGCGTAAATCAGCGATTTGCTCATTTATACCCGGTTGCGATAGAACATATTGCCTTAATTTTATGAATGTTCGCATGATTTCAATATTAACAGATATGGCAATATCGCTGTTTAGCAAGCCTGAAAGCATGGCGATGCCCTGTTCTGTGAAGACATAGGGGCTGTACCTAGAACCACCCCAACTTGAGGTGCCAAATTGGCACCTCAAGTTATAGATTTCACTTCTTGTTAATTTAAACATAAAATCTTCAGGAAATCGCGCAATATTCCTTTTAACTATCCTATTCAGATTCTTAGTCTCTACCTGATATAAAACAGCCAAATCCCTGTCGAACATGACCCTTTGTCCACGAATTTCATAGATCATGTCCCTAATTTTTATTGATACATCATTCATTACACTTTCCTCCATACCCTATATACTGCGCGGAAATGTGTTTTGCTTTACTTTTCAACAGTTTTTTACACTTTTTTTACAAATTTTTAAAACATTTAGCGAAAATCGAGTATGGTTAGCAGCAGGAAAATGAAGCCATCATCTATATGATATACTAATTATCATAAATAATCCTATCATACTTCTTGTTTTCTTCTTCTATGCTATAATAACAGAAAAGAGGAGATCATTTAAAGGTCTCAGGGGGATTAATGGCAAAAGGAAAAAAGACGGCAAGCAAAAATGAACCTTTGGCAAAGGAACTTCGGAGTCTAATCCCTAAGCTCGATGAGGAGGGCCTGGCCTTTCTTGTGGAGCAAGCCCGAATCCATCTCTACAATATGCAGGTGACTGAGCTAAACAAGACTGCACTTTCGATAAAAAGCGCATCTTCCCGTAAAAATACTATTGTAAAGAAAGCGGAGCAAAAAGCGGATAATAAAATGCGAATCGAGGCAACACAAAGCGGGAGCAGTTATTATCTGTATTTTAGGAATAAAAGTATAATGTTTTCAAAGGACGAAATGATCACCCTCGTAAAAATGACAGGGGCGAAGGATTCTGATCTTGAAATCCGGGAGCGGCTCTATAATTGGTTTGAAAGGGAGAGAAGGGATATTTTTGCCGTTATTCCCATTGCAGATAAATTTGACGAACGGTTAAAAAATCTATTAAATCTCCTAAAGAAAAATTTCAAGCTTCGCTCTTAATCCCTTGTATTTTTACCGCTAAAATGGTATAGAAAACCTATGAGATTTGCAAAATCGGCAATAGTGCTTGCCCTTACGGTCTTAATACTCTCCTGTGCGACTACCCCGATAACTGTACCGAATGACCTCAGCCCGATGGAGCTTATCCAGAGGGGGCAGGAAGCCTCCGACAGGAATAGGTTCGCTCATGCATTGCAGTATTACGAGGTCCTAATCGAACGTTATCCGCTTAATATAGACTATATCTGTGCTGCCGAGTATGAAATAGCCTTTATCCACTATAAACAACGTAATTTTGACCTTTCAAGGTCCATGTTTAATAATCTTTTGGAAAGATATAACGGCCCCGGGGGGCAAATGCTCCCCCCTCAATTTGAGATTCTTTCACATATAGTGCTTGAAAGGATAGATGAGGAAGAGGCCCGCCGTAATATCCCCTTCTTCCGAAGAAGATAGAAAAAACTATTGCGGAAGGAGTATTGCACTCACAGTAATTCCCTGCTCCTCGATTCTGCGATATGCCATTTCAGCAGTAATTTCTCCCCTCGGCTCAGGATGAGGGGGGGCATCACCGATTAGGATCATCAACCTTGAATCCAGGGCCCAGGGGAACTTGTCTGCACCGTCATAAAGGGCCTCATAAACAGCTTCAGGAATATCACCCCCGCCCCAGGCGACTGCCGCACTTAAGTATCTCTGAAAATAAAAGAAATCCCTTGTAAAGGGCATAATTCTAGTAATATATATATCCGGCGGATAATCCCTGTATAAAACAAGGCCTATACGGAAGTCGGGGAAGCGGGAGAGATGTCTTCTCAGCATAGGAATTAACATTCTGCGTACTGCATCAATATACCTGCCCATGCTGCCCGTAGTATCAAAACAAATTACAATATCAAGGGAATTCCCTGCCTCCTGCAAAAGCAGGGCTTCAATATGCTCCATCATCTCTGTCGGATTCGATGCAAAGACAAATTCCCCTCCTCCCCTCCTTGTAATTTCTGAAAAGCTCACAACAGCTTCCCTGGAGTAGGTATCGTCAGGCGCTTCTACAGCTCTCTGTATACCCCTTAGCTCGAAGGGATTATCAAAGAAACTGCCCCTATAATCTGCATAGGGCAGGCTAAAAGTCCTGATATTTATATAAGTCCCGTCAGTCATACGGACTTCATTTTGCCTCATGCCCTCATAGCCATAGTTTACAACCCAAGGGACAAATATGTGAAAGGCCTCCCCTAATTCGGGGTGGGGAACAGGTGTGGATGAGACAAGGGAGAAAATCCCGGATTCACTTGGTATAGCAAAACCGTCTAAGAGCCTTATCTCGTCGCCGTTTATCGGGTTCCATTCAAGGGCCCTATAGGCATAATTTGCCTCTGACATGCTCGGGTCCCTTGTCGATTCGGTGAGCAATACAGAGCTGATATCAGTTTTTTTTCGGATAAATAGATGAAAGCCTTCTTCTTCTCTTTGTTCAAGGGCGAAATCATTTTGATCGATTGTCAAATCCTGTCCAAAACAGGGTATTAAACACAGAAAAAAAAGAAAAAAAAGCTTAATCATACTTTATATTATCGGTATTATTGATTAAAATTATGGATATGAAGTCGCATAAAGCTCTATCGCTGGATCAAAAGATCATAGGAGCTCTTAAAGCTCTTGGCGTATCGGATAAAATACTGGAAGTTGCCAATATTTTAATCAACGATGAAGAAATAAATGCATCACAGGATTATGCAAATAATGTTTCTATAGTTCGCCTCGGGTATAACGATCACGGCCCTGTTCACATGCGTACAGTTGTCTTAAACGTCATCATTATGCTTGATATCTTAAGAAAGGCAGGCATACAAACAAGCCTTGAAAAGGAAGGGGTCGGAAACTTTGAAGACAGTCTTATAGGAGCCCTGCTTGCAGCAATGCTCCACGATTTAGGAATGTGCATAGGAAGGCAGGATCATGAGCTATACTCCTCCTTCATGGCCGTACCAATTCTGAACCGGATCTTAAGCGACTTCTATAAGGATAATATGCAGAAGAAGGTGATGATACGCTCCCTTGCCCTTGAAGGTATTGCAGGGCATATGGGTAACCGTACCATTCACTCTCTTGAAGCGGGACTTATACTTATCGCAGACGGTTGTGACATGACAAAGGGCCGCGCAAGGGTTTCTCTTGCCCTTGGTCAGGCACCCAGGGCGGGCAATATTCATCAGTATTCTGCAAACTCAATTAAGGAAGTTAATATAACAAAGGGCGGAGATAAACCAATCCGTATTGAAGTTCAAATGACAAGTGAAGTAGGTCTCTTCCAGGTTGAGGAAGTTCTTATGGCAAAGATTGCAGCAAGCACTGCAAAGAGCTATATAGAGCTTCATACCCAAGTTGAGGGCGGAGAGCCAAAAAGATATTTATAGTGATATCTCGTTCTACGAAACCGAAATAACTCTAATTAAAATCATATAAAGTATAGTTCCCCCGATTATACTCAAAAGAGCATTCCTCTTCCATAAATGTATTGCTGCAGTAAAGATTGCAGCGATAAGCGTAAGAGAGCCGCCTTGAAGGCTTTCGCGAAGACTGCCGCCTATTGCATTAAGTGCGAGGACAGTCATTGCCACAGGGGGGACTGTTTTTTCAACGAAGGTGAAAAAGGGGCTTTGGATGTTATCCTTCCTTGAAAAGAAAAGGAATGGGAAGGCTCTGCAGAAAAGTATGACAAGGCCCATAGCGAATGTTAAAAGTAATGCTCCTTGAAGGGTACTCATACTTTTTCCCCCCTAATGAATATCGAGATTATAAGTGCAAGGATAAGAGCTGCCAGAAGGGAAATATTACCGGGGAGCAAAAATACGCCAAGGAGTCCTGCGGCCCCTGAAACAATGAATAGGGGCAGTTTCTTTACCTTCTTTATCTGTTCGATCATTAAAACTACAAACATCGCAGTAAGCGCAAAGCTCACCCCCCCAAAATCGAAGGGAATCAGAGTGCCTGCAACTGCTCCAAGGGTGGATCCAATTATCCAATAAGAATGATCCAGACCGGCAACATAGAACATGAAAAGCCGCCTCTCCTCATCACTCCGGCCGGGGTTTTCCTGCATGGAAGATAGGAGGGCGAAGTTTTCATCGGTAAGAGAGAAAACCATATATGGCTTATACGGCCCCTGCCTGTCAAAGCGTTTCAGCATGGAAAGGCCGTAGGCAATATGCCTTGCATTTACGACAAGCTGAATTAAACAGGCCTGCAGAATGCCTGCACCGGATACAAACAAGCCTGCTGCAATGAATTGCCCTGCCCCTGCAAACATCCAGATGCTCATAATTGAAGCAAGATACCAGGGATACCCAATCCCCGAAATTACAAGGCCAAAGGCAATGCCGATTGCTATATAGCCAAGTAAAACCGGGATTGAATACTTGAATGCCGATAAAAATACTTTTCGTTTCGAATAGCTCATACTTTCCTTGTTACCTTTTCACTTTCTTTAATTTTAATCACACAGAGATCACAGAGGCACAGAGAGTTCTCCGTGACCTTTGTGAGCTCCGTGTGAACTCTTCTTAAACTATGTAAAATTTACCAAACAATATCTTTTCTTCCCTGCTCGTAAGATTAGCTCTGTATTAAGGACTTCGGGGCCAATAAGAGCCGCTACATCACTCACAGCCCTTTCTGTACCGGCCACCGAGACAAAGGCTCCGCCCTGTTCGATTAGGCGGCGGGCCTCGCTCTTGCTTCCTGCAAGGCCTGCGTCACAGAAAAGCTCGATTACACCATAACCTGCTTCAAATTTTCCCCGGGCTAACTCTGCCCTTGGCATTGCGGACTTTTCTCCGCCGCCTCCAAAGGCAGCCCTTGCCCCGGACATTGCCCTTTCTGCCTCATCCTTTCCGTGAATGATTGAAGTAATTTCAAAGGCCATCCTTTCCTTTGCCTCATTCGGATTCTTTCCCTTTGCAGTTAGCTCATCAATTTCCTCGACAGGCAAAAAGGTAAAGGTAAGAAGGAAATTACGAATGTCGGCATCGTTGACATTCCTCCAGTACTGGAAAAAATCGTAGGGGCTTGTTATTTTTGGATCTAAAAAGAGAGCCCCCTTTTCAGTCTTGCCCATTTTCTCCCCGCTTGTTGTTGTAATTAACGGGAAGGTCAGGGCAAAGGCTTCGATTCCTTCAATCCTGCGAATCAGGTCCACGCCTGCAAGTATATTGCCCCACTGATCGTCCCCGCCTATTTGAAGACGGCAGCCGGTACGGCGGTATAATTCCAGAAAATCATAGCTCTGTAAAAGCTGATAATTAAACTCAATAAATGAAAGACCTGTTTCCAAGCGTGTTTTATATGCTTCCATGCTAAGCATTCTATTAACCGAAAAATGCCTGCCTATTTCGCGCAAGAAGTCTATATAGTTCAGGTCTGCAAGCCAATCCTTATTATTTTCGATCCTTGCCGCATCTCCGTCAAAAGAAATGAAACCGCTAAGCTGGGAGGCAATTGATTTTACGTTCTCGTCCAATTGCTCGTAACTCAGCATCTTTCGCACTTCAGTTTTTCCCGATGGATCACCGATCCTTGCAGTCCCTCCGCCCATTAGAGCAATCCCCTTATGGCCTTCATTAATTAAATGGGTAAATGCAAAAAAAGGCACCATGTGGCCTATATGGGCGCTTGCTCCTGTTGGGTCTATGCCTATGTAAAATGTTACAGGCCCCTCGTCCATTAAGCGGGAAAGCCCTTCCGGACTGCTGCATTGGGCGAAAAAGCCCCTTGTTTTTAATGTTTGTAATACACTATTCATAAGTCCTCCTGTTCTTGTTAATCTGAGAAAATAATTACGTCAGAGTATGGCCCCTCAATAAGAGGGGCTAAGATAGGAGTATCGGTAGCAGTCAAAAATAAACGAAGTCATACTATTATTTAATATAGAAAGCCGCTTATTGTCAAGACTGGCTGAACTTGTATACTAGTATACAAGTTTTAATTCCTGTCGGCATAGCCGGGATTTCTAAAGGTAAGGCCCACATCAAGGGAATTAAAAATTGTAACAGATGCAAGGCCGCCATTTCCAAACTCCCATTCGGTAAAGTAGAAGGCATTATCTGTCATAATTGCATCAACTTCCTTGCCGTCTCCCTTTTGAAAAGGAGGTTCGAAAAACTCAACTGCCGTGTCGGGCATGCCATAGCGCCTTGCCAAAACAAGCCTATAATGATCATATCTGTCTAAAACATTGTTCTCCGAGGCAGGATAAATTACAATTCCTGAATGAAACCTATTAGCCCTGCTGAAAAGAAAAACCATAGTCCCCTCTTCGCCTTCATAATCGGCAGTAGTAATAAGGGCATGATTATCGCGGATGCCGGTAAGGCCCCTTTCCAAAAGGATTTCCTCCACCCTTTCAATGGACAGGCCCCAGGGGATGCTCCAAAAATGCGCCAAGGTCAACTTGTTCTGTGCAAAGGCAAATGCAGGCAGGAGCAGAAACAGTAAAATAATAATTTTCTTCATGCTTTATTATCGGCGTTTAATACCGGTGATGTAACAGGCATCTTTTTGTTATAATACTGCCATGTTTCTTAAGTCCCTATTTTATTTTCAAAGGATAAAAGTCTATGCCCTCGTGGGAGAAAGCGGAACCGGAAAGAGCTTCCGGGCAAAGCTTGTGGCCCAGAAGTATGGCATTGACTATATAATAGACGACGGTCTATTGATCAGGGACAACCGCATCCTTGCAGGCCATTCTGCAAAGAAAGAGAAGACATTTATGGCCGCTGTCAAGGTTGCTCTCTTTGACCAGAAATCGCATAGGGATGAGATTGCAAAGAAACTGCAGGGTGAAAAAACAAGAAAGATCCTGGTACTTGGTACTTCGGAGAAAATGGTAAATAAAATTGCAGCAAGGCTCCAGCTCCCAAATCCAATAAAGATAATCAAGATAGAAGATGTCGCTTCAAGGGAGGAAATTGATAAGGCAATAAGGACGAGGCGCATAGAGGGAAAGCATGTAATTCCCGTGCCGTCAATCGAAGTAAAAAGAAGCTATCCGAATATCTTCTATAAGGCAATCAGGATTTTCAGGCAGAAAAAAGGGCCGGTCAATATAGGTGCTGCCCCGAGCGTTCACGAAAAATCCCTTGTAAGGCCCGAATACTCGAAGAGGGGAAAGGTGATCATCTCCGAAGGCGCATTAAGCCAGATGGTTATCCACTGTGTGGATGAATACAATAGGGAAATTAAAATAAAGAAAATAATAGTAAGGGATGATGAAATGGGCTATAGGCTTGTAATTACAATTGACGTTCCTTACGGAACCCAATTAAGCGGAAACATCCATGAATTACAGCAATATGTGATCGAGAATATAGAGAGGTATACCGGCATCCTAATCGAAGAAGTTAATATAATTATTGATAAAATTACCCAGTAAGGGTCTTACTTCTGTTTCCTTCCAAAGGGCCTTGGCCGCTCACTTAAGCGCATTCCTTTTACGGACACCCCATGCTCGGAAAATAATAACCTTAAAGCGCTGTAAATTTCCTTGCGGGGCGGATTTATCGGAAGCACGAATTTTCTTGCAAGAATAAAGGCTGCCTTGAAGCGCTCGCTCAAGGGAATGCCGCGCTCTTCTGTCCGTTTCCCGTCCCAATCAACAAGATCTTCAAGATAATCGCGGATTAGGGAGGCAAAGGCCTCACCCGGATGCCTGGAAGAGTCCTCACGGTTAAGCGCAAGCATGGTCTTAAAATACCTTGCCTTAAAGCCGCCTTTAGACTTAAAAAGTTCTACCGCACGGGGTTGTATATAAGAAAAGATTTTGAGCATGTCCAGGGTCTTTATTATTTCAAAGGCATACGGAGAGTTGATTATCTTAAAAAGCTCTTCGGTTAGTCTTGAAGGAGAAATGTCTGCAAGAAGGGTTGAATGTTTTCGTATCTTACGGCTAAGGAGAAAGGGAATCTTGAAGTTTGCTACGGCTGCATATTTTGCCGCCCTTATCATCCGCACGGGGTCGTCAGTGAATATGTCGGAAAGCGGGATTACCGGTTTAATTATTCTGTTTTGGATATCCTTCATTCCACCCACATAATCAATAACAATCTGCTTTAGGGGGTCATAAAAAAGTGCATTTAGGGAGAAGTCACGGCGCCTGACATCTTCTTCTATGGTGCCGAAGGCATTGCCTGTATAACTTTCCCCTAAAGAGCGGAAAGTGGAAACCTCAAAAATCTTTGGGCCAAAGTAAACATGGACAAGGCGAAACCTGCGGCCTATTATTCTTGAGTTCCTGAAAATCCTCTTTATCTTCGCAGGGTTTGCAGAGCTGACTATATCAAAGTCCTTGGGTTTCTTTCCTAAAATAAGATCCCTTACAGCTCCGCCGACTATATACGTTTCAAATCCGGCACTTTGCAGGCGCTGAATTATATAAACTGCCTGATTATCAACATCAGAAAAATTTATCTTATGTTCATCAAGGGTATAGACAATAGCTTTTTTAATAAGCTTACCGCCTTCCTCTGTTGCATAACGAAAACGCAAATAACCTCCGTTCTACTCACAGTGTCTTAAGAGCCAGGAGAGCATACTCGCCTCTACCTCTTCTCTATTTGTTTCATTTAACGGCTCATGACGTGCATCCGGGTAGAGGACACTTTCCAGATCCCTTATCTCCAGCCTTCTATAGGCGACAATAAGGGCTGCAGGGCTTTCCCCCATATCTCCCACCGGGTCTGCACTCCCTGAAAATATATACACGGGCAGCTCCTTCCTTATTCTATCCATCTCTCCGCTAAGGTGTATTCGCTTTAAGGCTCTTGCCATATCTCTATAAAAGCCTGTTGAGCATAGAAAACCGCAATAGGGGTCTGCAATATACTTATCAACCTCATCCTTATCCCTTGAAAGCCAATCGAAGTCCGTGCGGCTCGGCTTGAAGGCCTTACTGTACGGGCCATCGGAAAGAGCTTTTGCAAGGCTTGAGCCCTTGCTCTCCCCGCAAATTAGGGCAAGGAGGGACATGAAGGGCGCTCCTATTGCAATTTTTATACCATCGGGGCCCCTTGTGCCCGAGAGAATGCATCCCGCAAGATAGAGGGCTTCCTTTCCGTAGGGAGAACTGCGGCCCTCGTAATTTTCCATATAATTTTGGGCGATAAAGGAACCCCAGGAATGTCCCATAAGGAAAATCGGGAGATTCGGGTATTCACTCCTTATCTTACGGTTAATAATATCGATATCCGCAGTTACCCGCTCAAAGCCGTCGCCGTTAGCCGGGTGGCCAAGCAGACCGCCGCGCTTCCTGTCGTTTTGTCCGTCAGATACAGTCCTTCCATGACCCCTTTGATCTGCCGCCCAGACCTCTATGCCGTTCCGGGCGAGCCCTTCTGCGGCCCTAGAATATCTTTGGGAATGCTCTGCCATCCCGTGCACTATATGAAGAATCGCCTTAGGTCCTGTGTCAGGCCCTGCTCCCGATTCGACTTTCCATCGCCTTAAAAATATTTTTGCCCCATCGTCCATGGGAAGGTGAAAGGTCTCAGTCTGTTCTCCGCTCATAATTTATTCTACTCCCTATTCTACCTTTCCGGCAATAATACTATAATAGAATATAGATGATAAGAAGATTGGTCTTTCTACCCCTCCTTATTCTCACATCAATGTATTGCAATGCCCAAAATATCACAGGCGAGCACCTCTGGCGGCAGGCCCTTGGGGGCACTATCATCGGCCGCCCCGTTGCCCAGGTGGAATCGGTGGTGGCAATTACAGACGGGGGCCGTGTTGAGTCCTTCTCATCAAGGGGTACCCCCCTTTGGAGTTATTTTGCAGGGGGAAGGCTGACCCCGCATATAAGCAGATCACGCGAGGGTACAAGCTATATCTGTAGGACAAATGCAATTCTTATAGCCGTAAACAGGGTGGGAAGAGAACTTTGGCAGACCCAACTTTCAAGCCCCATCATTTTTCCTGTTTTAATAGGCTGGGACTCAAGGCTCTTTATCTTTACGAATACCGAAATTATAACGATGACTGCATCGGGGAATATCCTATGGAGGATGGTCCTTGATAAGGGCATTGCACATCCTCCCTTCCTCGATGTAAGAGGCAGTGTGGTTCTTGTAATGGATGACGGAGAAGTCCTGACCATCGATCCCTTTGGGAATATGGCATCCTTTCAATATCTTGGGGGGATTTCAGGGGCCATTTCAGTTACTTCCACATCTTTATACATAGAAGGGTGGGGAGCGGGCATCCTCTTATTTCACTATAACGGCCAAATTGAGCTGATTTACCCCGATTTGGGCTACGGAGAAACTTTTAGGGGGAGGCTTGAGCTGCCTTCTGCCCCGGTAAAGGCAGCGGCAAGGGGAGAAGAGGCGGCAGTGCTTATGGCAAACGGCAGACTTGCCCTTCTTTCCCTTTGGACAAGGGAAATTATATGGATGGCAGAAACCTCCTTGAGTATAAGTGCAGGGGAGGAAGTGGATGTTTTTTATGATGAGCGGGGGATCTATGTTCTTACAAGGAACGGAGCTGCTGCCTTTGCCTCTGACGGCAGAAGGTTATGGTCAATCGGAATAACAGGTGCCTCTGCACTGCCTGCATTCGGAGATGACGGAATCCTTTACTCAGGCGGCACTGATTGGATCCTCTATGCCTATCATCTTGAAGACAGGGTAAGGGCAGTTCAACGCCTGCTCTACGGAGAAGTAAGTGAGGGCAGTTACGGGATGAGCAGCCCGGGCCCCTCATCTTGGGCAGGGACTCCCTATAGATTTGAGGAAAGGGAGCTTCTAACCCGTTTTGCAGAGATACGGCAGGCAGGTATTAACGGAAATATCGGGGATAGGGAAAGAGAGTACACTGCATGGCTTAAGGAAACAGCAGGAAGTTATGCGGCAAACCTGCCCGCAGGTGCCGTGCCGCAGGTGCAAATACAGCATAGGGTGGAGGCAACCCTGCTTTTATCCTATATGGGCTCAAGGGAGACCATCCCCTTCCTTGCCAACCTTTTCCTCCGCGATCCGGACATGCCGGTAAAGGCGGCAGCAGCTCAATCCATCGGCATGATTGGAGTGGACCCGGAAGGCATTGCAATGAGGGCCTTTCAGAGTGCCATCCTTCCCCCATTTCCGATGCAAAATGAGGCGGTGCTTACTTCAATTGCGGCTGCAATCGGAGCCCTATGCCGTTTTTCAGGGCCCCCCTTAAGCGAAGCAGGGATACGCCTTTTGACAATGCTTTCATCACCCGAAAGACCTCCCACCACCCGAAGACAGGCTCAATGGGAAATAAGAAGTCTTTAATATATACCTTTTTTTATTTAACTTAATGAGTTAAAATAGAAGAGAAATAAATAAAAGGAGTTTGGCATGAAGAAATCAGGTTGCTTTTTTCGATATATGCTATTTTTTACCATAGTTACGCTCTTATTCGCATCGCCGGCGGAGGCCCAAGTGAATGTCGAAGAGCTCAATATTGGTAATCTTGGACCCGTAGAGTTCATTAACTTTGAAGGTCCTTTTATGCGCATAGAAAGCCTCGAGCAGATTAGGTTGATAGGTTACGAGCTTGGACTTGCCGTAAGATCGGGGATTGCTCGCCCCGGGGCATTAAACCGGTACTTTGTCATTCATTCGGTGAGTGCTGCTGACGGATTCCGTCTCGATGCGGACATTTTCGGCCTTGGTGTTGATGTTGCAGTTGACCATATAAGGAACCTAAGGCTGATAATCCAGGGTTATCTTGAAGGCGCCTATGAGTACTCGGCAAGTGATGCCGCCCTATTATCACACTATATTACGATTTACGATGCAGTATACCGCGGTGACTGGGATCATTTTTCGGCAAGATATAAGAATGATGTAATATCGAGTCTTACAAGGGAGCGGGTTGGGCTTGCCATTCGTTATGATGAGTGGCCGGGCAGGACCCTTGCGGTAATTCCCCTTTTAATGGGACCCGGTGGACCTTTAAGCATTATTGATACCTCGACCTTGACTGACAGCCGCGTCCTCGATCAGTTGAGGACCGAAGATGATATGTCCCTTGACCTTCGCAGGGATATGGTTGACTTACAGGAAAGAGAGGCTGACGAAGCCGCCCGGCTTGCAGAGCAGGCAAGGGAGGCCCTGAGGCAGGAAGAGGCGAGAATTGCCGAGGAAAGGCGGCTTGCACAGCTCGCTGAGCAGGAGGCAAGGGAGAGGGAGCAGCAGGCAAGACTTGACCAGCAGCAGTTAAGCAGGGAAGAGCTGGATGCGGCAGAACTTGCAGCTCGTATGAGGGAAGCCGAAGAGAGGGCCCAAGAGGCCCTGCGTGAGCAGCAGGAAGCAAGAGAAAGACAGGAAGCCCTGGACAGGGAAGCCGCAGAGCTGGAGGCCCTAAGGCTTGAGGCTGAAAGACAGGCAGCCTTTGCAGAGCAGAGAATGGCAGATGCCCAGGAGGGCCGCCAAGAAATTGCAGAGGATCAGCAGGTCTTAATAAGACAGGAAGTCCCGGCCCAGAGGGCTTCAGGGCTCCTCGCCCTCTCGATTGCAACACCAAACTCCACCCTTGGCCGCATTGTCAGAATCGATCCGAATACGGGCATGGAACTTATGCGTTCGGCAATAAGCACCGTGAATGTGCGGACTGTGAACTTGGTTAACAATAGGTTGATAGCAATAGCAGGGGAGAATCGCGGTGCAAATGCGGCAATTCGCCTTGTGGAAATTAATACAGATACCCTCGAAATGCAAAGACAGGGAGATGACAATATCGCAGTTGAGAGTCTTCTTTGGGTGAACGGGCAGGATCTTTATGCAATAATTGATACAGACGGTCAATTTTACATGGCAAGGTTTAACCTTGACCTTAGCCTGCAGGCCCGCTCAAGCTTGGGCGTGAACCCGATGGCTTCGGTTTACTTCTCCGAGGGGCATATTGCAACACAGAGGGCTGACGGTTCTGCTATAATCCTTGATGCAAGGAGTCTTGCAGAGAGAAGATAGTCGGTTATTTAGAAAAAATTAGCCGTGAATATGTTCAAGGCCATGGAGTAGATCCATGGCCGCCTCTTTGCAATCACCGCAGGAGCTGCCAATCTTGGTTGCAGCCTGGAGCTGTTCCCAGCTTCGGGCCCCCTGCAGAAAGGCTTTCTCAATATCCTTATCCGTAATCTCAAGACAGTGGCAGATCTCTGTGGCGGCTTCTTTCAGCTCCCCTGCCCTGCCCTGCTTTGCAAGATAGTCGTCAATTGCTGAACGGAGGGCCTTATCTCCAAGCACCGAGCAATGTATTTTAAAAGACGGTAAGCCGCCGAGTTGCCGTACGATGTCATCGGGCTTAATGCCGTAGGCATCCTTGATGCTCATGCCCTTAATCAAATCGGAGAGCATACTCGTAGAGGCTATTGCACTTGCACAGCCGTAGGTCTTCCAGCGTACATCAACAATTTTATCATCCTTTATTTTAAGGAGCATGAGCATCTCATCTCCGCATTTGATGTTCCCGGTTTTTCCCCTTCCGTCTGCAGAAAAGGCAGCCTCGTCTTCAAGAAGTACATTCCTTGGATTAGTAAAATGTTCCTTTACGGTATCTGAATAAAGCCAATCGGACATTCTTTGCTCCTTAATGTAAGGTTGACATGGCCCTGAGTTTTTCAATTATGGGCGGCATTGTCTCTATAATATAATCCACATCCTCTATATTAGTCTCCCTGCCAAGGCTGAAACGTATTGAACCGTGGGCAAGCTCAGGGCCAAGGCCGATTGCCATTAGGACATGCGAGGGCTCTAAGTTCCCCGAGGCACAGGCTGAACCCGTTGAAGCCTCGATCCCTGCAATATCCATTGAAAGGAGTATCGCCTCCCCCTCGGCCCCCGGGAAGGAGACACTCAAGGTATTCGGCAGAACCTCTTTCGGGTGGCCATTTATCCTTATATTCGGGATCTTCTCTAAAAGGCCTTCTCTTAGGCGATCCCTTAAAAAAGAAGTATGCCTTTGGTAATCATCAAGATCGTGCAATGCAAGGGAGGCGGCAATGCCAAGGCCGAGAATGCCCAAATTATTATAGGTTCCTGCCCTTCGGCCCTCTTCCTGATGCCCTCCGTGCAGCATAGGATAAAACGGGGCACCGGTCTTAATGAAAAGCGCACCTACACCCTTTGGGCCATAGATCTTATGGGCAGACATTGTCAGGTAATCAAGGCCAAGGTCTTTTATATCAACCGGGATTTTCCCGACTGCCTGCACTGCATCGCTATGGACATAGGCTCCGGCCTCTTTTGCAAGGCGTGTAATTTCCTTAATATCCTGAATCGTGCCGACTTCATTATTTGCCATCATCACCGATACGAAAATGGTCTTATCACTTAGAGCTGCCCTATATGCATCCATATTCAGTTTCCCTGTCTCGTCAACAGAGATAAAATGCACCTTAATGCCGGCTTTAGCAGAGTATTCACCGGAGGTAAGCACACATGGATGTTCTATTTTTGTGGTGATAATCTCGTTCTTCGGGCCTTCCTTGGCAAGGAGTCTCATCGTTTCAAAAACTGCATTATTGGATTCTGAACCGCCTGAAGTAAAAATAATATTCCCTGCCTCTGTGCCGAGCAGTTTAGCAACTGAAATGCGGGCATCTTCAACCCTGGCACGGGCCTTACGACCTCTGCTATGCAGAGAAGATGCATTACCAAATATATCAAAATCGTTGATTATTGCTGCCTTAACCTCCTCTCTTAGAGGGGTTGTCGCATTATAATCCACGTATACATGCCTTTTCGCCATGGATATTATTGTAGTATTTGCATCATGATTGATCAATACAATGGGATACGGCATACTTTGGGTTCATGGGATTAAATATTGATAAAGCCCTTTCGTCGATGATCTTGTCCCCTTCAGGATGGCGGGGAATTTTTGCTGATGATATAGCCGGCGAAGAAAGCTCATCTCCCAATATATCAAATGAGCATGAAATTATTATTGCCTATTCGGCAAAGGTTTTTTCCGGTTTTCTAAGGCAAAAACTGAAAAAAACGGGCCCGATTATTGTCGGCAGAGATACAAGACCTACAAGTCTTACGATTATGGATGCAGTGCTTCGCTCTTTAATTGCCTGCGGGGAGGACCCAATATGCCCCGGGATTGTGGCGGCACCCGAAATAATGGCATGGGTACGGAGCATAAGGGCGGCAGGGATAATCTATATTTCTGCAAGTCACAACCCCATTGGCCATAATGGCCTAAAGTTTGGACTTTCTGACGGCTCGGTGCTTTCACCCGATCAGGCAAATGAATTAATCAGCCTATTTAAGGCATTCATCGATGAATCCACCCCGGAACTGGAAAAAGAGACATTATCCTTATTAAGGGCAGGGGTCAGCGGAAAACTTGAGAATGTCTATTCAAAGGAACCGGAATATAAGGCAGAGGCCCTGGATGCTTATAATAGATTCAGTAAGGAAGTGATAATTAATTCGGCTTTCGAGGAGATAAAAAAGGGCATAAAGGAAAGGCCCCTCGGTATTGCAGCAGATTTTAACGGCTCTGCAAGAACGGTATCGATTGACAGGGATTTTATATCCGAGGCAGGGATTAAGTTTTCTGCAATAAACTCAAAGCCGGGTGAAATAATGCACTGTATTCTTCCCGAGGGAAAATCCCTTGAGCCATGCAGGGATCTATTGCAAGACCTATACTCCAAAGACCCGGCATTCATCCTTGGCTATGTTAACGATTGTGACGGTGATCGGGGAAATCTGGTTTACATCGATGAGAATGACGGAAGGGCTAAAATCCTAAGGGCACAGGAAGTTTTTGCCCTTGCCTGTCTTGCCGAGCTTTCAGGTTTAGCGGCGCAGGGTATTATTGAATTTGATGATAGGGGAAGGCCGATAATTCCCTCAAAAACGGCTATTGCAGTTAACGATCCGACATCACTCAGGATTGATCGCATAGCAACCCATTTTGGAATCAGGGTTTTCAGGGCGGAGGTTGGGGAAGCAAATGTCGTAGAGCTTGCAAGGAAATTAAGGGAGAAGGACTATACCGTTAGATTCCTTGGAGAGGGCTCGGCAGGCGGCATCATCATACATCCCTCTATGGTTAGGGATCCGATTAATACAATATTCTCGATTCTCAAACTTCTTACGATTAGAAGTTATGAGGGGGGTAAGGGGCTTTTTGAAATTTGGTGCGATCTCTGCAAGATCCCATATAGGGCTGATTTTACCCTGGCAGATATTATTGCATCCCTTCCCGGTTTTACGAGCACGGAGAGCTATGCAGAAAAGGCTGTTTTGAAAATTAAGACAGCCGATCATGGTATCTTAAAAGAAAGGTATGAAAAAATCTTTTTACGGGACTGGGAAGAGAAGAAGGGAAGTCTTTTAGCGGAGTACGGCATTACCGGATGGGAAGCAAAAGTGTATAATGGAAGTGAGGAAAGACGGTTTATAACCAATTTCAGCGAGTCGGGCAGCGGAGGGTTAAAAATCGAATTTCTTGGCGGCAAGGAGGCCTTTATCTGGATGCGCGGCTCAAGGACAGAGCCGGTTTTTCGCATAATGGCAGATGCAGAGGGCCCGGGCGATCTGGAAGATATTTTGCTGAATTGGCAGCATGAAATGGTAATAGAAGCAGATAATTATTAATAGGAGTTGTTATGGGCGTTCGTGGAGAACTATTCTCAACAAAGGTATCCCTTCAAAATAGGACATACTTTTTCAATGTAAAGGAAAATCGGCTAGGTGACTTATACCTGAATATCGTTGAAAGTAAAAATAGAGACGAGGGCGGCTTTGACAGGCAGTCTGTTATCCTCTTTGCAGACGATCTGCAGAGCTTTCTTCAGGGCTTTGACGAGGCATTAAGGATTTTGGAAAAGGCGGAGCGTGAAAAGCGCAGAGGTAAGTCTGATGCGAGGCCGCGGACTGAAAGGAGCTCTGAGGAGCGGCAGCCGAGGTCCGAAGGACGGGAGCGCACGGAACGAGGCTCGCGCGATGAGCATCGCGGAAGGAGTGGAGGCCCCGGTGCGAGAGGCCGGGTGGACAGGGGCCCTGCGAGGGGCCGCGCAGATGGCGGCTCTGCGAGCTTCACGAGAGGCCGCGCGGATGGCGGCACGAGGGGCCCTGTGGGCGCGAGAGGCCGGTCGGACGGCGGCTCGAGAGACCGAGCGGACAGAGGCCCTGCGAGCGGTGCGAGGGGTCGATCGGACGGCGGCAGGGGCAGGTCTGACGGCCCTGCGGGAACGCGAGGCGGACCTCAGAAGCAGGGTTTCAGGGACGGGCCTCAGGGAAAGCGGGATGATACCCGCAGAAAGAAAGTGGTCATAAAAAAACCGGCTATAAAGCCGGTTAAAAAGAATTAAAACTTAATCGTTACGCCAACTTGCGATAACGGAAAGCCTAACTCAAGGAAAGCGCCAACTCTGTCGGTGAAGTAGAAGCGTGCTCCGAGTTGGCCTGCCCAGTACATGGTTCCGTAGCTTGCATGGGGGTTTCTAACTATTGAAGATGTGCCTCTCCATGTACTGTTTATATTATAATAGATATATCCAATGGAAAGACCTGTATAGAAATCGAGCCAGTTTACATCAAAGCCCCAATGCCAATTTGCTCTTGCTGCAAGTGCAAAGAGAGTTTCGTTATTTGACCAAAGCGGTTCTTCCCAAGCATTATGTGAAACAGATAAAATACCGCCCACTGTTATTGGCAGTTCAACGTCAAGAGCATACTCAACAGCGGCGCTTATCGGCGGAATAACCATACTCCCTGATCTGGCCAAGGTAGAAAAGCCGACGCCCACATTTACGAGTATATTCCCCGGATCTACAGGCGGGGGAAAACTCAAAATATCAAAGGAAAATGCGGATGCACCAACAACCGCAAAGATAAGCAGAACCATTACCATTTTTTTCATAGAAACTTCTCCTAACACTATAGTCTTTTGAGTATATAAGCAAACAACATATAAATCAACTGCTGCCTATTAATATTCTCACGGCTTCAATTGCGGCTTTAATAGCGAGGCTTGTGTCGTGACTTTCAGGGTTATCAAGGCCGATACGGCCCCTTTCCTGATTCCACACCACGTTCAGAACGCAGCCTGCCCTTGCTCCAAGGATCTGACTTACTATATAAAGGGCGGCGCTCTCCATTTCCGAGGCAAGGCAGCCTGCCTTAATCCATGCCTGCCACTTATCGGTCAATTCCCTGCCTGAGGGCATACGATCCGGGCTATGCTGGCCGTAGAAGGAATCCTTGCATTGAACCACACCTGCATGCCAGCGGGCGTTCAGGTTCTTGCTCGCCTCTACAAGGGCATTTGTGATGTCAAGATTAGCTACGGCAGGGAATTCCACAGGGACATATTCCTTTGTGGTGCCTTCCATTCGAATTGCGGCAGTGGCAATCACTAAATCTCCCCCTATCACAGGAAGGGCCATACCTCCGCAGGTTCCGACACGGATAAAGTTCTTTACCCCTGTAACAAAAAGCTCTTCAAGGGCGATTGCCGTAGAAGGGCCGCCCATGCCTGTGGACATTACCATTACAGTCTTGCCTGAAACCTCTCCAAGCCAGGTTGTATATTCCCTGTTTTGGCAATGGAACCTTGGGTTATCAAGGTAGGATGCGATTTTTTCAACACGCCCCGGATCACCGGGGAGAATGGCATAAGAAGCGCCGTGACTGCCATCAAAGCCGATATGATACTGTTTTTCCATGTTCATTTCCTTTATATATCTTTGGGGATCATTTCCTGAATTAGTTCTACTTCACCTATGGTAATTCTTAAGTTTCTTGCAATTTCTTCCTTCGACCAGCCCTGACGGGTCAGGATTATAACAGTTTCTTTTTTCTGTAAGGGCGGAGCGCCTTCTCCAAGGGGAACTTCTTTGTCGCTCTTCTTGCCTTTTAACATTCCATTAATTACCCTTGCCTGGGTCAGTGCCTGTTTATTCAGCTCTTCAAGTCTCGCCTCAACATCGATAATCCATTTCCTTGCCCTTTCTATTGACTTGATCCGCTCTTCAACTTCTTCAATTGCATTATTAAGAACCTCAATGCGATCTAATGCCTCATTTGCCCTTTCGCTCTCACCGGAAAGCTTCTCAACAGTAGCCTTAATCATGTCTGCATCTTCTCCGTAACGCTCGAGCTTCACGCTGATTTTATCGATGAGCTTTTCGGACTCCTGCAGGGTCTTGAAATTCCTGTCTATGCCGTCATTTGTATTATCAAGGACCCTGCTCTTACTCTCGACCCGCTGATACTTCTCTTCGACACGGCCGATAGCCTCCTCGATCTGACGAACCTGAAGCTGAAAGGACTGCAGGGCATCATCGGAGGCAGTAACCTGAGTGAGTTTTTCTTCAACAGCTTTGGACACCGATGAAAGGCGGTTGTACTTCTCTTCGATAGATTCAATAGTGCGCTTATCTGAGAGAAGTCGGGTCATCTTGGAATTTATTTCATCTTCTAAGCGTTTAACTTTTGTAAGTTCATTTTCGAGCTGAACTATTTCTATCTTACGTTTATCAAGGCGATCAATATCACCCCTTAGATCTCCTATGCGCCTTTCCATATCGCGCCGGATTTCCTCAGCCTTTCCCGCCTCTTTAACTGCTTCTCTTATATTCTTCTCTACATCATCAACAGACGATCGAATAGAGATAATGCGGCTGTCATTTTCATCGGCAAGGGCAGTGACGCGCCGGCGGGCCTCTTCAATTGTACCGTCAAGTTCCCTCATCTTAAAAGTGAGGCCGTTCCGCTCTCCTTCAAATACCGTCCTTGAAGTGTCCATGTGCTCTGTAATCTCGGTATTTCTCTTATCAACAAACTCAGATAGCTCTCGGAGCTTATCATCAAGGTCTTTTTGGTATTGTTTGATATTCTCTGCTGCGGCATTTGAATGTCTGCTTATTTCGGCTCTGATGGTAAGCTCTGCTTCCCTCCTTAAAGTCTGCTCAAGCTCACTCCCTGCAGCACCTGCCTCCCTTACCATATTGCTAAGCCTTATATCAATGCCTTCCTTCCAGTCAAGAAGGCTGCGGTCTATATCAACCTGTATCTTATCGATTGCTTCCTGCATATTTTTACGGAGTTCAGAATCATGCTTCTTGGTTGCATCTGAAATACCTTCAAGACGCATATACTCAATATCAAAGCGTCTCTGCAAATCGCTGTATAATTGATTAAGACTCGAGACTTCTTTTTTATGCTCGTCAAGCAGGGCCCTGTCCTTCTCCTCCCATGCTGCCCTTTCATTCCGCCAATCTTCCTTAACGCTCTTTATTAAGCTCTCTACTTCCTTGGCTCTTGCCTTTGCTGTTTCCTGATAATTTTGCAGTTTCTCTTCTTCTAAGGCTTTTAGCTTAACTATGCGATCTTCGGCAGCCTTACTTAATTGCTCCAAGGCAGCCTCTTCAATCTTTCCTGCCTTCTTTCCTGCATTTTCAATTATGGTGCTGATCTCCTGACGATGTCCTTCAACCTGACGTTTGATATTCTCGGCAGTAAAACCAAGCTCAGAAACAGAAGACCTTGCAGCTGAGATTACATTTTCAGTACTTCTTCCAAGAGCCTCGACATTCTCTCTTTCAATCTTGCTTACAATGGTATCAAAATCCTTCTCCATTTTATCGAGCCTGGATCTTGTAGCCTTTCCGGCAAGCCGGTATATGATCAGAATAAGGAGTACGACTCCAATACTTATAAAATTACCAATATCCATAAGTCCCCATTGGTTTAATTTAGCATATCTTCATGCACTGCGATAGTCTTGATTATGGAAGATCGCCCGGTAATTCGGAAATTAACTCCACTTCCCCAAGAGAAATTTTCATGTTCTTTGCAATTTCTTCCTTGGTCCAGCCTTGGCGTAATAGAGTTAATACTGTTTCCTTTTTCTGCATTGATGGTGCACCCTCTCCGAGTTCGACCCTTTGGCCCGGGTTCCTTGTACTGCCGCTGATCATGGAGTCTATTGCCCTCGCCTGGGTCTGGGCTTGCCTGTTTAAATCTTCCAAGCGGCTCTCGGCTTCGGCTATCCACCTCCTTGCCCTGTCCACAGATTTGATCCTCGCTTCAACTTCATCAAGGGCATTGTCAAGAATATCAATTCTTTCCACTGCCTCCCTTGCCCTGTCACTTTCTTTGGAAAGAGCTTCTATTGATGTCTTAATTGTGTCAATGTCTTCCGCATAACGCTCGAGGTTCATACTAATCTTTGCGCTCAGTTTTTCGGAATCTTGCAATACCTTAAAGTTATTATCTATGCCTTCATTGGTATTATCCAGGATCTGGCTCTTCCTCTCCATTTGCAGATACCTATTCTCTGCATCCTCCATTGCCTCTTCGAGCTTACGGATCTGAAGCTGAATTGCCTGAATTACATCGTCAGAGGAACTTACAGATACGAGCTTATCTTCCACCTTCCTTGATATCTTAATAAGCTTATTAAACTCCCCTTCCATATTGTCAATTCTGCGCTTTTCAGAGAAGAAACGAGTCATTTTATTGTTCACTTCATCATTAAGACGCTTAATCTTCAGGAACTCGTTTTCCAGTTGGGCAGTTTCAGCCTTGCGCTGGTCCAGACGATCCATATCACCTCTAAGGACCTCTATGCGTCTATCTATGTCACGCCTTGTTTCTTCAGCCTTATTTGCCTGAGCCACTGCTTCTACAATATGTTTCTCAACTTCATCAATGGAAGAACGCACTGTTGTAATGCGGTCATCAGTTTCATCGGAGAAATCGTTCACGCGGCGGCGCGCATCATCAATAATACTGCTAAGCTCCCTAATCTTTATTGCAAGACCATTACGCTCCCCGTCAACTTCGGCCTTTGAAGCATCAAGAAAACTATTGATTTCGGTATTACGCTTATCTATGAACTGTGAAATCTCATGAAGTCTGGCATCAAACTCATGCTGGTACTGCTTTATATCTTCTGCAGCCGCAATAGAATGTCTGCCAAGTTCAGACTTTATTGCAAGCTCTGCCTCCGTTTTAATTTCCGAAATATTTTTTTCAAGCTGCTCCCTTAATGCAGCCATGGACTCATCTGCAATATTCATCTGATTCCGGATACCCTCTTCAAAGGTCATGGTTTCGGTTTTTAGCTCTTCCATATCCGATAAGATCTTTTCATTCTGTGCAGATAGAATTTTTCGTGTCTCCTCCCCAAGGCTCTTGTCCAGTTCATTCCTTGCAGTTTCTGCATCCCTGGCCATGCCGTTTAATTTTCTGTCAAGGGACTGCTGCCATTCATGGAAACGCTTGTCAATGCTCTCGGCTCTTTCTGCAAGATCAGAAACAAAATTATCCTCAAAAACTTTTAGCTTTTCGTTTATATTATCCTCTGCAAGCTTCTTTAGTACTGTCAACTCATTCTCTGTTTCGGCAACATCCTTACGGATTGCGCCTAACGCATCACTGAACTTCTCGGTTTCAGTATTTTTCGCGTTTTCAAATTCCTGTTTGAAGAGAGAGAAGTCTCCCTGTACCTTTTCCATAGCTTCAAGCATATTTCTGCGGAGTTCTTCATCGATCTTCCCTGCATCAACCTTGAAATTTTCTTCCTGTAATTTAATCATTTCGCCTGCATTGATTAAAAGCTCGTTTAACTTTTTCTCGGTGGCAGTTAATTCCATGCCAAAGCGTTTCTGAGAATCGCTATAGAGCAGATCAAGAGCCTGTACTTCCTTTTTATGCTGTTCAATCAAGGCCCTGTCTTTTTCATCCCAGACTGCTCTTTCTTCCTTCCATTCATCCTTTATGCTTTTTATCAGGCTCTTAATTTCAGAAACTCTTGTCTTTGCATCTTCATGATACTTATAAAGCTCAGCCTTCTCGGCTTCCTTGATTTTCTTAAATTGATCGATACTTAGCTCGGCTTCCTTTCCTGCCTCGGCAATTCTTCTTTCAAACTGCTCCTTTAACGAGGCCATTGACTGATCTGCGACATTCATCTTACTCCGGATGCCTTCTTCGAAAACGACTATCCCCGCTTTAATATCTTCCATATCGGATATTATTTTTTCGTTTCCGGATGATAAGGTTTTGCGAATCTCCAGACCAAGTTTATTTTCAAGCTCGCCAAGTGCAGCCTCAGCATCTGTGGCCATTCCTGCAAGCCTTGTATCCACAGCCGCCTGCCAGTCGGCAAGACGTTTGTCTATGCCCCCCGTAACGCTCGCAAGATTAACCCCAAAACCTTCTTCAAATTGCTTTAACTTATCGCTTATATTTTCCCTTGCAAGACCCTTTAAAACATTCAGATCGTTTTCAGTATCCTGGATTTCCTTCTTTATGCCGGCTATTGAAGACACAAATTTATCGAACTCAGTTTTTTGTGCATTTTCAGAGTTCTGTCTAAATAAAGAAAAGTCTGCCTGTATCTTCTCTACTGCTTCCTGCATGCTTCGCCTAAGCTCTTCATCAAGCTTACCTGCATCATCTGAAAGGGTTTCCAGGCGCATAAATTGAGCAGCCTGTGCAGACTGATACTCCTCGAGCTTCTGTTCGGTTATTTCAAGGGCCTTCTGCTTCATATCCTCTGCGGCCCTTTGTATCTCAAGACCTATATCACCTACAGCTTTCTTTAAAGATTCTTCCTGCCCCGTAATCATTTCTGCAGCACGGGAAAGGAGCTGATGCAGTCTGTTCTCCATGGAAGAAATATCTGTACTTAGGCGTTTTTCAGAATCACCAAACAGACTATTAAGGCTCGTTATTTCCTTTTTATGCTCTTCAAGCAGGGCCTTGTCTTTTTCATCCCAGGCTGACCTTTCTGCCCGCCATTCTTCTCTTATGCTTTTAACGAGATTTTTGACTTCGGCAACACGGGCCTTTGCACTTTCATGATAACTTGAAAGTTTCTCGTCTTCTGCAGCTTTTATTTTTCTATAGCGTCCTATTGTAAGCTCTGCTTCTTTTTTAGCTTCGTTTATATTTTGCTCAAAATGATTTTTTAACGAAGCGATGGATTCTCCTGCGGCACTCATCTGAGCGCGTATACCCTCTTCAAAGGCCGTGGTTCCTGTTTTTAACTGCTCCATATCAGAAATAATTCTTTCATTCTGAGCAAGGAGGGCCTTACGTATCTCCTCTCCGAGACTCTGCTCGAGTCTGTTCAATGCAGCTTCGGAATCCACTGTCATTTTAGAGAGTCTTGAATCATGGCCTTCCTTCCAGTCCATAAGGCGCTTATCTATGTCATGAGTCCTCTTACTAAGATCGGAAGTGAGGTTATGCTCAAGCTCATTCCTTGCAGCCTCTACTTCACCTGTCATTTTTGAAAGCCTTAAGACATGGTTTTCCTGCCAGTCCATAAGGCGCTTATCTATGTCTTCTGCCTGTCTTTGGAGCTCCGAGTTAAAACTTACTTCAAAAGTTTTTAGCTTTTCAGTTATATTTTCTTGAGCCGTATTCTTTAAATTTGTCAGCTCCTTTTCTGTATCAATTATTTCATTCCTTAATGAGGCGGCAGTGGAGTTGAACTTATCAAACTCAAGTTTTTGAGCATTCTTCGATTCCTGCCTGAAGACATGGAAGTCTTCCTGAACCCTGTCCATCGCTTCCTGCATATTGCGGCGAAGTTCCTCATCGAGCTTTCTTGAAGCATCTGCAATACTCTCAAGGCGTTTAAACTCTGCATCCTGTGCAGAGCGGTACTCTTCAAACTTCCTTACAGCTATCTCGTTCGCATTTTGCTTCATATCTTCCGATGCATTTTGAATCTCTATATTGAGACTCTCAACGGATTTGCGTATGGACTCCTCCTGGGCGCTGATCATTTCACCCGTCCTATTGAAGAGTTCTTCCATTCTCCTTTCAACCGACTTCATTTCGGTTATATAGGCCTTGTCTTTTTCATCCCAGGCAGATCTGTCTGCACGCCATTCTTCCTTGATGCCTTTTATCAAGTTCTGAACCTCGGTAACCCTTGCCTTCGCATTTTCCTGATATGCTTGAAGCTTTTCTTCTTCACCTGCCTTTAATTTTCGTATCCTGTCTTCAGCCTGTTCTTTTAGAATTGCAAGGGCAGAATCTTCCATTTTCTCGGCTCTTTTCCCCGCCTGCTCCACTGCCTTGGCAAGGAGCTTATTTATAGCCTCTGTATCTCTGGATAGATTTGCCTCCCTATTTTTCTCTATTTCGCTGATAATTTCCCGATGGTCTTCAACCTTACGTTCTATGGTTTCGGCTACGGCAATTAAATCCGATACCGTGGACTTGACCCCGTCAACAAGACCATCTGCCGTTCTCTCAAGGGCTATTGAGTTCTCTCTTTCAAACTCATCTTCAAGGCCCCCAAGCCTCTTTTCGTATTCTTCGAGCCTTGTCTTGACATCTATCAGGCGCTTCCCTGTTGATTCCACAAAATCCGACTCTTCCCTGACCCGGTTCATGTTTTCCTGCACCCTTGCTGTCATTTTATCAAGCTCCGAAAGAGAGCTCTCGTAAGATTTGATCTGACTGTCCATGCGGTCAATTAGCCGGGCCTTCTCGGTAAGCTCCTTTTCGTTAAGACGCTTCATCAGCTCCTTGGCTGAGTCTCTTTCAACATTTAGGGATACGCTATAATCCCTTACAGCGTTCTCCTGTTCTTTAACAAAGGCCCCGAGTTCAGTTTTTAGTCTTTCCGAATAATCTCGCAGCAGTTTAGGTGACCTGCTTTTACGATCCATCTGCCTGTACAGAATCAGAACGAGCAATACAATGCCCAGAGTTATTAGATTACCTTCTGTGAAAAATCCCATTTGATTTAATTTATCACATATTTCGATAATTGGCGATAGTCATTGAAAACAAAACAAGAAAAATCCTTCCCTAAACCCTTTAGACTCTGCTTTTTCCACCAAGGACGGATAAGAGCTGCCTTCATTCCTGCATTTCTGGCTCCCTCCACATCATAGGGAATGCTGTTCCCGACATAAAGAATGTCGGCAGGCTCTGTTTCCATCCTTTTTGCAAGTTCCAGAAAGGGTGCAGGATGAGGTTTCAGGAATCCTGTTTCCTCTGAACTAAGATATGCATGCCAATAATCGATTAATCCAAGATTTTTAAGCTTTGCCTCAGGGGGAAAGTCTGAAAGAAGACCAAGTCTGATACCTGCATTTTTAAAGGCATCCAGGGTCTCTCTTATCCGGGAGTAAAGGCGAACATTATTAAATAAGGGCTCCCAACCCCTATAAATGAGGGCATCGATCTTCTTTCCCGCTTCCGGCGAGGGGATTCCCAGCATCTCCCCTATTACCCCTGCCTGTCTATCATAAAAATCTATTTTTCCATCCCCAATTTCCTGCCTAAGAAGTATCCTTGCCCTGCCCATGGCCCTGAGAAACCGTTGTTCCTTAAGAACAAAGGGAATAAGGCGTATATAGAAGCGGGAGTTCGGATAAAGGGTTCCGTCAAGGTCAAAGGCGACAGCCTTAAACTTCACAGCCATGATACTAATTTATAACGTTTTTTCAGGAAAAAGGCAATTGAACATCGGTGATTTAGATTTGTCATCATATATGCGTCATATATGTGTCATATTTGCGTAATATATGGCGCCATGATGAATTTTACATGGAATATAATTCGGATAAAATGACAATGCAATGTATGATTATCCGAGGTATATGGGCTTTTTTGGCTTACAGGTTCACAGAAATTTAGTTTAATGAAAGGTATACGAGAAACTTTAGCAGGCAGGATTGGGATTCTTAATCTATTGGGGCTTTCATATAGGGAAATGATACATAAACCGGCAAGTAAGCCCTTCCTGCCTTCTCCGGATGTGCAAAATTAACCTCTTTTTATCTTTATGGTTTATAATTTGCTGTATAATTTTTAACCACCTTCTTATACCTGAAAATAATATCGTCTACTTGGTCAATAGTTATATAATTTGTTAATAAGACAGAATCATTTTCTTTTATTGCTTTCATAAAATTACTTTGTATATTCTTAATATCTTTTGCCAGTGCATCTTCTCCTATTAATTCCATCATTGTTAGAATATCTAGTAACAAAGGCGCGAACAAGGCATCTCTTACTTCTAAAATAGTATTAACATTTTGTTCCTTTGAACAAAATTGAATAATTTCATTTTTATACTTATCTAAATTATTAAGTGATAATTCCAATTGTTTTGATGCATCAAATTTCAATATTTTTTGATTATTTTCCAAATAAGCCATAGGGAAATTTAAAGGTAATTTTTTATCAAGCTCGTTTTTTTCTAAGTAATAGTAATTTGGTTCAGTACTGTCTTTCCTTTTAGGGTTTAGAAAACAATATTTTTTGTCCATTTTATTTTCAAATATAACAGCGTGTTTTGAATTGCCATATTCACTAATTTGTACCCCAAGCATATAGTTTTTCACATTTTTGTCAAAACATTCTATAGCTGATTCAGGATTAAACCATTCTTCGATAAAATCAAAACCTAATGAATTCAAGAAATAATTAAACCATACTTGTGATTGTATCATTGCACCTGCTACATAACATTTTTCTTGCTCATCAAATAATAATAGATACGGAATACTTAAAGCTTTAACTATTTCATGATCTTCGTAATTATGTCCATATTTTTCTAGTAGATTTGCTAATGCGGCATAAGAACAGGAGCGATTAAATGTCATGTATTTCATATAAACCCCCTTAAATTAATATTTTATTATTGCAAGGTATAACCTTTATGTCAACACACTTTCCCTACAATTTTAATCGCTATTACGCATAACGTTCTAGATTGACGACGTTCCAGCCCATCTTATAAAGCAAACGCAGGTTTACGGTGAGCCGGAATGCGTGTGAAGTGCTTTTTACGGAAGCTTAACGTGTGAGCGAGCCCGTAGGGTGATTGACCTAGCCGACTGAACACTGAGCCGCCGAAGAGACGGCGTAACGTTAACCGTTTGTTATACGAAGTGCCCAATTGCTTTATTATCCCTTACATGATTCAATTACTTTAGTTTTAGTCTGATTAATAAATTTTTCCATAGTATCAACAATTTCATCAATTTT
>Ga0099364_10000443_pt1 | contig 69819 bp, 33 predicted proteins | sample TergutTh196P3_FD_73070 | JGI IMG/M metagenome (GOLD analysis project Ga0099364, IMG submission 73070) | Microcerotermes parvus P3 segment gut microbial communities from Pointe-Noire, Republic of the Congo - Th196 P3 | ecosystem: Host-associated > Arthropoda: Insects > Digestive system > Gut ... | reverse complement strand
AAACAAACACCCCCAATGAAATAAAAAAAAGAGAAACAAAAGCGGGCCGGGGGGGGGTTTGGGTTTTCCCCCCACCCCCCCGCCAACACCATAAGCAAGCTATCACCGCTCCCACGTCTTAAAATTATGCATTATACATTATTAATTATGAATTATACATAGACTGCGGGAGTTTACTATATAACCACATTGAGAGGGGTGTTGCCATCAGGTCGCTTAACCGCGCTGTGCGAAAACAACGCGGCTGAAAACGGGGAACCACAACCCCAGAACAAAAGAGGCCGCTTAACCGTATTGTGCGAAACAAAACGGCTGAAAACCGGGAACCACAACCCGAGAGCAAAAGAGGCCGCTTGACCACGCTGCGCGTAAGCAGCGAGGCTGAAAAACAGGAACCCCAACCTGAGAACAAAAGAGGCAGCATTTATGAGGTTTCTTAGGGCGTTGCTATGCCCGGAAACCCGAATTGAAAGGAGCACATATCCATGACACGCAACAAAAGAATGTCAAAACTCATGGCGCTTGTTCTTACTTTAGTTATGGTAACAACTCTGCTGCCCGCATTTGCAACCGCAAACGATGACGTTCCGGAAAAACCGGATAACGTACACTTCTCCGTAACAGACATATCAGTCACAATCACATGGGATGCGGTGGCTGGAGCAACCGGCTACAACGTCTACCGCCGCGCCGCAACCAGCAGCACATTAGAGCTGCTCGGAGCCGTAAACGCAGTTGGTTACTTTGACAACACCGTAGAAGAAGGAACAGATTACTACTACGCAGTCAGCGCAGTAAACGCCGCAGGCGAAGGCCCGAAGAGCGAGGATGCCTTCATCATGCTCGCAAACGACGACGCAGTGCTGATAAACAGCTTCCAGGTCAAGGTCCGCGGCAGCCGCCTACGCCTTGGCGACCTGACAGGCGACGGCCGCACCGACATCTTGGTGTGCCACACGACAAGCCAGTCAAACTACACCACAAACGGCTCGGTTCTGTATGTCCTGCTTGCTTACGACATCACAGGCGAGCTGCTTTGGGAGTTCTCGCTCGACCCGAACTATAACCCGAACGACCCGAACTCCGGCGTCAACGGTTCTTCCGCGGACGAGCCCGTCAACATTATGGACGTCGACGGCGACGGCCTCAACGATGTAGTCGCCCTCATGCACCCGCAGAAAAACAGAGCGGGCAACTACACAGGCGCAGTCATCGTTGTCCTTGACGGAACCACAGGCACATTAAAGAAAGACTCTGCAGGCAACGACTGCCGTATGCCCCTTGCTAATGTCACGGGGACCGGCCTTACCAGCACTACCATTAACACCCTGGGCGACTGCTTCGCGTTCGGCAATTTCGACGGCCGCGAAATCGACAATCAGTTCATCGTCCTCAAAGCCCGCTATTCGAACGTCACTATCCTCGAGATGTTCAACCAAGCCGGCGAGTTCAAATGCAACTTCGTATTCCGCCAAAGCTCGAATAACACCGGCCAGACCCAGTCTCAGGCCGGCCATATGCCGCTTGTAGCCGACCTTGACGGCGATGGCATCGACGAGCTTATCAGCAACTACTCCGTATACAAAGTTGATACAGATGCAGAAGGAAACGTGCTCAGACATGCCACCGGCAACGCCGCGGGACAGCCCATCGTTTACGCCTGGTGGTGGATCAAGAACCGCGTTGAGCAGAGGTCCGGCGCGACCGGCAGGGATGACAGCTATAAAAATAATGCTGCACCCGCATATTACACAGGCACTACAACACAGATCGTGGCTACCGACCACGTTGACACCATCCAGGTCGGATATGTGTTCGGTGAAGACGGTCCGCTCTGCGTCGTGTTCGGCGGCGGCGGTCCGGATGGGCAAGGCAGTTCCAGCAACATGACGCGGTCTTCAACGTTCTGTTACACTTGGGACGGCGTGTTCCAGTGGGTCAGCAACTCGGCTATCGAACCGCAGTCCCTGAACCTTGCTGAGTTCCGCACCGACTCCGACGGCCTGATGCTTTGGGGTCTCGACCGCCGCACACGCGGAGGCGCGAGCAACTCCGGCTGGGGTCGGGATTCCATGTTCTTAACCGACACCTACGGCGAACTTCAATTCTTAGAGTATGACTGGAACTCCGGCAACCCGATGGGTTGGTCCACAATCGTCATCCGCGTCGACAACTGGACAGGTACTTACGCACCCATGTGTCTTTCCTTCAACCGCAACACCGAATCTCGCGCGGGCGCAAGGGACTACTCCTACCCGGCAGGGGCGGGCAACAGCGGCGCCGCCAACCGCCCGGTTAGAAAAGCCCTCTGGATGGCTGATTACAGAGAACCCGCCCTCTACGACGGCTATGCCAACACACTATTTAAGATGCCCGTTCCCATGGAGGACAGGGACTACATGTTCGAGAACAACGTAGACTGGCGCTTCATGGCAACAGACCTTTGCGGCGATTCCCGCACCGAGCTTATCGGTTATGACGACAGCGGCAGGATCCGCATATACTACAACAACAGCAAGGGCGACATCCGCATAGACGCAGACGGCAACCTCAATGAACAAGACAGGCTTGACGTCCTGCTCAGCACCACCAGCGTAGGCCCGAAACCGCAGAACTACTTCATGGGCAACTACACACGCTACCCGACCGATGTGTATTTCAGCAACATCCAGGACCGCATACCGGCTCAGGCACAGGCGCTGAATGTTAAGAACACCTCCGCGTTCATCACATGGACGCCCATAATCAACGCCGAATCATACACCCTGTACCGCGACGGCGTGCCTGTCTACACAGGCGCCGATATCGGTTTCGCCGAAGATAAGCAATTCACGGCAGGCGATAAGTCATACACAGTGGTAGCCCACGCGCGCGGCGAGAGTTCCCCGCCATCCGCGCCGCTCGTAGTGTCATATGTAGGCATAGTCCCCGGCTCGACTTATGAAGATTTCACAGCTCCCGCTGACCTGGTAAGGCACTCCCTGATCCACGATCTGCTGGTCATGTGGGACGGCACAGTCGTTGACACTCCGGAGCAATGGGTCGAGCGCAGAGCGGAAGTCCGCCGCTTGCTCGAGTTCTACTTCTACGGCCCGGTACCGATTGATGTGATTCCCGAATACTACCAGAGCCATACCGTGCCCGCAGCGAACAACTCAATGACAGTAAACCTCATGGGCGGCCTGTCACCGACGACGAACCGCACAGTCGCCCTGGGCACAATCACATACCCGACGACCCCGATGCCGGAAGGCGGCTACCCGCTCTTCCTCGATGCCCCGAATGCGGCGTTCTGGCGCTCGATGGGCTATGCAACAGCCGCGCTTCCCACAGCGCGTGCCGCGTTCGACGGTCTCTTTGGCGCACGCATTCAAACGCAATGGGATAGAAACACAGGCGCATACGGCGTTGCCGCATGGAACGTCGAAGTCGTGATCCAGGCATTGAAGATCGAAGCCGAAGGCGCGAACAGGCTCAGAATCAATCCGGATAAGGTTGCCGTATCAGGCGCATCCACCAACGGCAAGCGCGCAGCCTGTGTCGGCGCTATGGCTGAGAGCCTCTGGCTGAGCGTACCCGGCTCGGGCGGAACAGGCGCCGCGAACATGTACCGCCAGAACAGCGGAAACTCCGTATGGAACATGTTCACAGGCCCGTCCACCCTCGCCAACGCCCCCGGCAGCCTCGGCAACAGCGGCAACAACACCACAGGCACATGGGGCCCGATAGGCCTCGCGGAGTCCTGGGGCGGACATGCCGGCTGGGATGGTAACTACGGCGGTCACTACAGGAACATCCCATATCTCAACGCAGACTTCGCACCCATTGACATCCACTTCGTAGCCGCGATGTACGCCAGGGAAGGCAAGTTCTTCATGCCGGCGACAGGCGTCTCCCTTGAAGGCACCAACGGCGTGCCGGGACTTCAGATCACGCTCGACGAGGCAGGCCCCGCATTCGAGCTTGCAGGCGTTCCGCTAAACTTTGGCGCAAGGGTGACAAGAGCAGCCCACGGTGTTGACATCGAGGCTTCCGTCGTAATTATGGTCACAGTAGACCATGCCGAAGGCAGACACGGCGACTGCGACGGGTTCTGCGATCTGGAACCCTACCTCAATTCAAGCGTATCAGCCGATGCTCAGAGATATCTGCGCGGACTGAACTTCCATGTGGACCATATGAAGATTACCCCATTCAAATCACAGGAGAATTATGACCAGTGGATCAGGATACTCCCGTGCTGCAACGGCGACTGCTCTCCCTGTATGTGCCCCGAATGGTGCCCGCATACCGCGGACGGCCTCTGCTGCGACCCGGGTGTTCCCCCGATTGACCCCGACCTCGAAGTCAACTGCATAATCATCGACTTCGGCGGCGCCGACAACGATGCCAACGCAGAGCGCATGGGCCGCCCGAGGCAGTCCCTCGGCTGGAACCAAGGCACAAACGTCGGCACAGTCAGCAACGGCATCCTCTCCAGAAGCTTCTCCGACCACGGCGGCGGCATCATCTTCAACCTCCCGCTCGGCGAGGCGAAGCTCGGAAACTTCGACCAGCTCGAGTTCAGAGCAAACGTAAATCAAACCGGAGCAGAAGCTAACAGCCCCATTGGCGTGACCTTCACTCAGGACAGGTCCCTCTTCCCGGGTTCCGGCAACTGGTGGGATAACGGCACTCTAGCCGACATCAGATTCATGCTCCCGCACAACAACAACGCCTGGAACGTGCATACGATAGACCTGACCACCCCGTATCTCGATGATGCAGGCAAACCGACATTCCCGCCCACCGGCCTGACAAACATGGCAAGATGGGCAACCGGCAATGTCTCCCTCGCCATCGGCGGCAACGCCCGCACCCAGGCATGGCAGTACGACTACATCTGGCTGCGCGCCATCGGCTGCGATAACGACTGCGCGACCTGTCTGCCCGTAGTGACCTTAGACCCGGCAGGCGGCGAAGTAGTAGGGGATGCACTGCGCCCCGTACTCAGAGGCGAAGCCCTTGACGAGCCCGCAGACCCGGTAAGAGCCGGCTACTACTTCCTCGGCTGGTTCCTCGACGGCGCGGAATACGATTTCAGCACACCCGTGTTCAACAGCTTCACACTCGTAGCACAATGGGAGAAAATCCCGTTGATCTCCGTGAAAATCGGCTATAACGGCGCAGCGGCTCTCCCGATGATGGCTGTAGTGCGCGGCATGGAGTATGAGTTCTATGTAATCGAGCTCAACGAAGGCGCGCTCTATGATGTCACCTGGTCGGTCAACAACGCCAACCTCGCATCGGTAGACCAGGACGGCAAGGTCACGATCAAAGGCAACCCCGGCAACGTGACACTGACGATCAGAGAAGAAAGCGGTCTCAACCACAGCATCATCCTCAGAATCACCTAACCCCGTAGCGCGGGATAAACCCAACGGCAACAGCAAAACCTAACGGCAACAACAGCCATGCCGGGGCGCAAAATCGCCCCGGCATGGCAGAACCCTAAAAAAAGCAAAGAACAATGCACAGCCCAGTCCCTCTAAAAAACCCGTGCATGTCATTCTGAGCGAAGCGAAGAATCGTTATATTAATACCATTTAAGACCCTTCGCTGCGCTCAGGGTGACAGTTTTAGAGGGACTCAATAAATAATTCACGGAACAATTTCTCATATCCCATTATTAATTTTAGTACCATAATGACTAATTAAGCAAATAAAAAAAATCAAATCCGTCTGCGGAGCAGACACAACAACTGTCAACTGTCAACTGTCAACTGTCAACCGCGGCTTGTCCGCACTAGTTTACCCAAGAATTGAAAGGAGCAACACATATGCGTATATTCAAGCATAAGAAAAGAGCAATCGCACTCATATTAACCATAATTATGGCATTATCCATCGTCATACCTGCCTCGGCAAACCCGCCCAGCGCTATGCCGGATGCGGGCGTTATGGCATCTAACGGCTGGGAACAGGTATATGGCTACCACTTTAACTCTGCTTCAACGCCATTTACCACCGCCAGCGGCAACCCGCCCACAACCGATGGTGCAAACCTATACAGGCAATCCGAGACATTCGGCGGCCAGACCAATGCGTATCTGCATCATTATATGAGAAATCAAAGCGGCGAACGCAGCGCCGCAGGAAATCTGCCGACCGCCATCACAGGCGCGACAGGCATATATATAAACTTTGATTACCGTGTACAGCAGAACCCCGCCAGCAACAGCTCATATGGCTATACTTTTGTAGCTCAGGGCGGCACTGCGCTCATTTCGCTTATATTCCTGCAGAACGGTCAGTTCGGTCTGTGGAACGGTGTATTCCCGGACGGCAGCATAAACACAACAGCCGGATACACAAGCAGCCCCCGCTGGACACGCATTGGCACAACCAATAACGCGACAGGCAACTGGCATACCGCAGGCATTGAGATTGATTTCGCGACACAGACAGCCACAGCGACAATCAGAACGCGCAATGTCAACTGGAATACAGGCGCTCTGGTCGGCACGGCAACCACATCAATCAGCCAGACATCCATTGCTTCTGTCAGAATAGGCACAGGCACAAGGCCCAGCGGAGTCGGTCAGGCTATGAATGCGCTGCTGGACAATCTGTTCATATACACAAAGGCCGCCCCGCCTTCAACAATCGACAAAATCCTCCCCTTCGACTTCCTGCCCCAACTCCCGCCCAACGCCGGCGACACACTGAGGCAGAGCTGGGCGAAGACGGTTTACGTCGGCGATATAACCGGCGTGGCAGACTTGGGGTTACCTCCAACTGTTGATGTCGTCACATTAGCGGGTGAGACCCATAAGGTAAATGTAACATGGGCGCTCAATGAAGCGCCGAGGCACTACACGGGCAACGGCTTTGATGCGGCATACCCGGGTGTATGGACTTTCGCGGGTACTATTCAGAACATACCCGGGGTTGCCGAAAACAACACGGGCTTACCAGTTCAACTGATTATAGACCTACGCCCGGCGCCTACAGGTTTCTCACGCTCTGCTGAGTGGCTTGACAGAGGCGTTGTCGCTGTTCCTGTAGCCAGCGGGCATGGCGGCGGCAATCTGGTAAAATGGCGCGTATTATCCAATGAGTACGCAGCATACGGCGCGGAGATTGCCTTTAATGTATACCGTAACGGCGTGAAGCTCAACGCAACACCCATAGTAGGCAAGCAGAACTATGTTGACAATGCAGGCGTCGCGGGCGATAAATATCAGGTAGAGCTTATCCAAAGCGGAGTTCTCAGCGAGGAATCCGCAGCCTGGGCAAACAACTACATTACACTAAACCTGCAAAGACCGCCAACGCGTTCAGTTACAGCCACTAACAGCAGCAACAACGCAAACAACATAACATATTCTCCCGTTGACGTTGCCGCAGGCGATGTCGATGGTGACGGGCAGTATGAATACCTCGTCAGGTGGAATCCGTCACGAGGACAAGACCCGGGTCTTACCGCCCAAATAACAGGCGAGACGATCTACGATCTATACAACATTGATGGCGAAATCATCTGGCGTGTAGCCCTCGGCCATAACATTACCTCTGCCCAGCAGCACACCGCACTGAGGAACTTCTGGGATCTCGATGAGAGCGGCAGCGCAAATCTGGCGCTGAAAACCGCCGTCGGCACGCGTGTGTTCTTGCCTAAAGATGACGGCACGATAAATGACCTGACCGACACCCCGGCTGCGATACTGAGAGCTACCGGCAATACTGTCAGCGCGGCTCCCGTCTGGGAAACACCGACAGGCCCCGTCTCTCATCAGGGAGGCTATACGATTTTCACCTCCGGAATCTCAGGCACGGTCGCTTCAGGCGGCACGCTCGGACGCGTATCAAACGGTCCTGAGTTCTATACTGTATTTGACGGCTTGACCGGTCTTCCGATTGACACAGTAAACTACTTTGCCGCTCACAACAAAGCTTCCAACTGGGGCGATACGAACAACAACCGCTCCGACCGCTTCGGCGCCACTATCGCATATATCCCCAAAGGCGGAGTACCCGGAGCGCAGCCCTATCCGACAGCTATCGAGGTCCGCGGGCATTACGGGCCGCATTTCGTTGCCGCATATCAACTGATAGAAGGCAAGATTCAACTGATTTGGGAGTTTAGCCTAAACGCCGCTTACGGCGGAGCTGCCAATGCGCCGAGCGCAAGAAGCTTCGGCAACCATCAGATGACCGCTGCGGACGTGGACGGTGACGGATATGACGAGATCATCTTCGGCAGCGCGGTTCTCAACTGGAACGGCACCCTTCGCTGGGCCGCCGATGGCACAAGGGGTACCTTGACAGGAACCCACGGCGATGCGCTGCATGTGGCCGCCATGAGTCCGTATACCAACGATCTTTGGATTATGACCCCACAGGAAGCAGGCCCGCCTAACAACGCCAGGGTATATAACGCATCCTCGGGCGAAGCGGTGTTCGCCGTAAACTCAAGCACCAATGACGTCGGCAGGGGGGTAGCAGCAAACCTGACCCCGACTCCCGGATTCGATGTCTGGGCATCGGGAATTTCAACGTACAACCTGCTAACCGGCAGAACCATCGCCGGCTCCGGTTCACCCAACTCGACAAACTTCCGCCTATACTGGGACGGAGACCTGCTCTCCGAACTGCTTGACAGCAACAGCGTCAGGAAATCCCAGCCAAATGCGGCAGGCACAAGCATGACAAACACCACGATCCAGACATTCACAGGCGCAGCCTCCAACTGGGGCACCAAGTCCACCCCCGGTCTCACAGCCGACCTCTTGGGCGACTGGCGCGAGGAAGTAGTGATCCGCGCCGGGGATACAGACCTGCGTGTCTACACCACGAACATCCCCACCGATTACCTCATCTACACACTGATGCACGACCCGGTCTACCGCCTTGCATCCAACGCTCAGGGCAATGTGTACAACCAGCCCAACCACCTCGGATACTACCTCGGCGAAGACATCCGTGACAAGGTCTTGGCGATGGAACTGCCCGTACCGAAGCTGTTCCTGCTCAACTCCCCCGATGCTCCGATTTATGACGTCACATTCGACCCCGCTAACGGCACAGACACATGGGTAGTCGAGGTAGAAGAAGGCCTGCTTGTGGAAGAACCCGAAGCCCCGGTAAAAGAAAACTACATCTTCCAAGGCTGGTTCCTGGGCGAAGAAGAGTATGACTTCGAGACCCCCGTGACAGCCGACATCACATTGACAGCGCAGTGGAAGATAGTCACATTCGCAGTCGCCTTCATCGTTGACGATGAGATGATAGCGGAAGTGATTGTAGACTACGGCAGCACCGTTACGCGTCCGGAAGACCCGGTCAAGTACGGTTACGAGTTTGTAGCCTGGTACTTCGACGTGGAGGAGTTCGACTTCGATACGCCAATCACCGCCAACACCGACCTAGTCGCCGTATGGTATCAGATCCCGCTTGAATCACTGCGTATCGGCAACGAAGACGGCGCACCCGCAGCGCAGATGATCTCTCTGCCCAGAAGCGGCTCCCTCGACTTCACGCTTATAACCAACCCCGCCGAAGTGATAACAGACATTGTCTGGACGGTAAATAACGCGAACCTAGCGACCGTGACGGTAGAAGACGGCGTAGCCACGCTAACAGCCAAAGGCATGGCGGGCAATGTAACTCTCACCGTAAGAGACCTAATCAGCGGCATAAGCCACAGCATAATCATCAGAATCGCATAAACAGAAAAATCCGGCAGAAAGGGCAGCCCTGCCCTTTCTGCCGGAAGCTGTATTGTGACCGGTAACACGGCAATTATAGTTATACCGTGCCTTGCGCTCGGACGGCTGTTTTTGTGCCCCTTGTCGTTCAGTGGCACATCCTGTGCCAATTCACGACCGCTCCAACATCCATGTATACGCTCTGCGGGGCACAAAAACAGCCATCCTCACCGGCAGTAGAGACACCCTATGCCGCGTGACCGGTAACGAGTAATACTACTATCTCAAACCCAACCCGCGATATCATATAAAGGAGGTGCTGCCTGAAACGCTTAACCGCGGTGTGCGAAACAACGCGGCTGAAAAACGCCAAAGAGAGGAAAGTTGAGAATCCCTAATTCCCGGCATGGCGGCGGAGAACCCCAACTCCAGAATAAAAGAGGCAAAAGACTTTTATTGAGGAGGATACAAACATGCGCATACTCAAAAGCAACAAAAAGGTGCTGTCAACACTGCTGGCCCTTGTGATGTTGTTTTCCCTATTCCCGGCAACAATTTCATCCGCGGATGAAGAACCCATCGAGCTGAACAAAACCGAGGTGACCATGCTTCTCGGCGGCGCGCTTGACAAGCTCGAAGTGCTCAACGCCCCTGAAGGCGCGACAGTCACATGGTCATCGACAGACCTGAGATCCGTCAGGGTCTCCCCGAATGGGTACATCGTATCCGTCGGCAAATCGAAAGACCCGGTAACCGTCAGGGCGACAGTAAGCGGCGGCGGCCTAGCCGCGCCGGTGGTGTTATCATGCGTTGTCACGATAGTCACCGAAGACCTGCTGATCACCAACGACGTGTTCCATCTCGACAGCAACGGCGATGCCATATTCGCACAGGCCGGCAGTATCTACAAGTATAACGACGGAACAGGTAAATACTGGTGGTACGGCACAAGCTTCCCCAACACAAGAGCATACTATGCATCCCTCCAGACAGGAAAAGGCACAATCGGCGGGGGTTCGGGTGGGACCCAAATCAGGGCTTACTCGTCTACGAACCTAGTCGACTGGGACTTTGAGGGCATTGTAGCCACCGGAGGTCAGAGCGGATGGCCGACAGGCTGGCTGGCAAGGCTCGGCGTAGTATACAACGAGAAAAACGACAACTACGTCATGATGGGTCAGGGCGGCGGCAGTAACAGGCTGTTCTTCGCCACATCAGACACCCCCAACGGCCCCTTCACATACAGAGGCACGCATCCTGACCTTCGGACTCTGGGTGTTCCGTCTGTCGGCACAGGAGACATGACTGTTTTCTATGACGACAAGACCGGCGAAGCATTCGTGGTCTTCGATAACGACGGCATGTCCGTGCCCGGCTTCAGTTGGGCCGGGACACCACCGGTATCAAGCCCTGTCAACACGCTGGGCGGCGCCAACCAGAATTTCTGGGAGACACTCCCAGAGCGCGACCAGGCGTACATAGGCGTGCTCAATGAGGACTTCACGGGAATCATCGAAGCTATCAAAGTATATGATGCTAAAGACGATGAGTTCTACCATCTCAAGCGCGAAGGCGGGCGCGAGGCAAACTCCCTATTCAGATACGGTGAATGGTATTACAAAGCCGCATCAGGACTGCGCGGCTGGAATACATCCCCCACCTTCTACATGGGCGGAGCGAAGCACCCCACCGACCTGACCTATGTCAACGAGGTAGGTCTCCCGAACAACATGTCACCCATGAGGGGAAGCATCAGCAGCCTCAGCCACACATCGCAGGTAGTCGGCTTCGTAACGACCACTACCGATAACGGCATCACAACGCCACAGGCGCCGTTTGGTGAGATGGTGCTGCACTTCGGCGACCGCTGGGCCAACCAAGTCGGTAATGGTCTGGGCTATGACCAGTTCGCGCCTATCTCCTTTGTGGATGCAAGCACGCTATCGCCCATGACAAAGGAAGAAGAGCCGAACGTCCCGAAACCGCAGAACTACCCGCCCGATTTGGACAATCCGGACCCGGGCCGCAGAAACCATGCGGAATGGGCAGATCTGGAATCGTTCTACCCGTTCTTCCCGGATGGGTACCCGTTTGTTGACGGTGACGGCAACCCTGAGTGGAAGAGACCCGAATGGCCGGTGCCGGTATACAATAACCTCACCCAATTCTACTATGATGTCGCAAACGGGACTTGGAGCGTAGGACCGAACAACAACTATCTTGACAACTCATACTTTGAGAACGACCGTCTCGCGGGCGGCCGCTGGATGTCGGTTGATGGCGTTCCAATGACCGTCACCGTAATCCAGCAGTATGTCCATGTCCCCAACGGCTGGAATGTGGAACATCTCGCGGGCCAGACTGCGCAGATCAACTGGGGCGGCGGCGGCAACGGCCGTGGCAACGCTGCTCTCAACCAGGCATACATGCTCCTTAACCCCGAGCTGCCGCAGGGCACCAACGGCGGGCAGACCTGGTACAGCGCACATGCCGGAAACTACACTTGGTATCACGGCTACAGCAAGCGCAACGTAGGCACAGAGCCTTATGACACCCGCACATATCAAGCACCCTCGGATCTCCCCGACGGCCTGTATACCTTCTACGGATGGTTCAGGAGCAGCGGCGGGCAGGAAGAGTGCTATATGTACGCGGGCGATCAGAAGCTCGACCTGAACATGCCGATCGGGCAGTGGACACTCATGGCAATCGAAGATGTAAAAGTCAAGGGCGGCACACTCGAAGTCGGCTTCCATTCCAAAGCGGAAGCAGACCAGTGGCTCTACATCGACGACGTTGCCCTGATCCGCACCGACGACCTGCCGCCTGACCCCGTAACGCGCACAGTGACAGGCACAGGCACCAACACCCAGTGGATCGTCACCAACGGCCTGTTCACCGTCACGATCCAGGCAGGTAACGGCACAAGCGCGACGACCAAGAACGGCGCGATTACAGCGGTACGCCTCGGCAATGACCCGGCGAACTTCTTCAACGCATCATACCCGTCGGTCATCGACGCGCATATCACAGCACTGGCAAGCCCCACCATGAGAATCATTGAGGAGAACGATGATATACTGCATATTGTCATGGACTTCCCGTATCAGGAGGCCACATATACACAGGCGCACAAGATCCGCTTCCAGCGCCACTATGTGTTCGTGCCCGGGATAACAGGTTTCTATGACTGGATGATAATGGACACCCCCGTGCAGAAGGGCGGCGTCGCGGAAGCGCGCACGCTATACGGCATCAACGCGACCGCGCTTGGTATGAACAAGGGCTACAGCGGCGAGTTCGACCGCGCGTTCGTGTCCGCTTCCGGCGGGTCCCTGCCCACATGGGGCGCAGGCCTTGGCAGCGTACGCTCCGGCTTTAACGCAACCAACTGGATGAACGCCGGCCCGCGCGACTACTACACCAAGTACGACCTCCCGGGGTACTATTCCGAGACCAACGCGGTCGGCATCTACGGCAACGGGCGCGGCGCATGGATGATCTACCCCAGCACCGAGTTCTATTCAGGCGGCCCGTACAAGCAGGAAATGCTCTTCGAGCCGACCATCCTGGAGAACTATGTGACCGGCGGCCATAGCGGCGGCCAGAAACTCAACCCGCCCGAAGGCTGGTCGAAGATCTACGGCCCGTGGATGGTATACTTCAACCACCTCCCGGGTGCCGCAAGCGACGATGAAGTCCGCGACGACGCGCTCAGGCAGGCTGCGGCAGAGGAAGCCAAGTGGCCGTTCGACTTCGTGACGGTGGATACCCACCCGAACCCGGACATCACCAGCGCCATCTACCCGAAAGCACACGAGCGCGCGACCGTCACAGGCAAGATCGAAGCCTCCGGCGGCCAGAGCCTGGCGGGCGCGATGGTAGTGCTGTCCGAGCCTGGCGTCAGCGACCTGGTGCGCATAGTCAACGACTACTACTTCTATTCCTACGCCGACGAAAACGGCAACTTCACGATCAACAACGTACGCCCGGGTGACTACTCGCTGTTCATCGTCCCGCAGAGCGGGGCGCTCACAGGGCAGTATAAATCCGAGGCGCTCACAATCGCAGGCGGCGGCACTCAGTCCATCGGCACGCACACATGGATTACCGAGCCTCATGTAAACTACCTCTTCCAGATCGGCTCGGCCGACCGCCGCTCAACGGGATTCGGCGGCACGATGAACGAGCAGGGCGAGATCGACAGGAGCATCTACTATCAGATGCACGCCCCCGCGAGCCTGACATTCGACGTAAACACCAACGTGACAAAAGACTGGTACTACACGCAGCCCTTCAAAGCCGCGTACAGCACCGCGTCATTCATCAACTCAGGTATCCCGATGGGCGTGTGGAACATCAAGTTCGACTCCACCAAGACATACGGGGGCACGGCGACGGTCCACTTCGGTTTCGCGGGCGTCACCAACCAGCCGATATACAAGATATCCGTAAACGGCACCGTGGTCGAAACCCTGTACTTCGGCGGCATCCAGGACCAGGCGTTCTACCGCCAGTTCAGCCGTGGCGGCCGCTACATCGACAGGTCGGTCACGTTTGACGCAGGCCTGCTTGTCGAAGGCGAGAACCTGATAACGATCGAGAACATATCGTTTGAAGGGGCGCAGGCGCTGTTCAACGGCGGCACGGTAATCTACGACGTCATCTACCTGACCACCGACGAAGCGGGCAACGCGGATTCCCTGAAGCAGCTTATCAACAACGGCATAGGAGCCGGCGAGATCACAGACGGCGCAAAAACAGCGCTCTTCGCCCTGCTTGACGGCGGCGCGGACCTGACCGCGTTCCTCGCCGCGCTTGATGCGAACGGGGTAGGCAAAGACTTCAAGGAACTCCTTACGTTCAGCGCGCGCAACATACTGGCAGAAGGCGCAACCGTCAACAAAGCAGCCTTGATAGAGCTGATTGCGGAAGCGGAAGGGCGCGGCCCGGCAGGCTACGGCGCAAACGGATGGGCTGTGTTTACCGGAGCGCTAAACGGGGCCAAGGTTATAAACGGCAATGAAGCGGCCACGCAAGCCGAAATCAATGCCGCCATTGCCATGCTGCGCGCAGCGCTTGACAACGCCACGCTCAGGGCCCCCGCGATCCCCGGGTTCGTAGCCTTCGATTATGATGACTTTGAATATTCCACATACTACAACCCGTGGGGCTTCGTGAACCTCACAACCAGCATGTACGCCGCGATGGCCGGCGATGTACCAGTCAGAGGCAACAATACGCGCAAGATTGACGTATACACAAACGGCGGCACCGTGACAACAGCCCGCAAAACGCTCGCCGAGCCTGTGGACACCGATGTGATGCTCGTGACCTTCGATTACCTGCTCGGGGCGCACTTCACGGGCAGCAATACTGCCACATACGACATAAGGTTCCTCGACGGCAACGGCCTGCCCTTAGTCGGCGTTGCCAAAACATGGAACCTGCCGCTGGCCGCGTACGCGCAGTTCAACAGGACCGGCACTAATGCGGCCGGCTACACGAACGCCCGCGTAAAGCAAGCCGGAAGCGCATTCACAGACAACTACGAATGGTACAACGTCGTCGCCGTGATCGACAAGGTAAGCGCGAAAATCACCTTTACATTCACGGTGCTATCAGGCGCAAACGAAGGCGCTGCGGAAACGCTCGTCTTCGACTACGACCCCGCGCTGACGGACGGCAAGATATCGGCTGTTCACATCCTCTCCGGCAACGGCACAGCCGGCAACGCGTATTTCGACAACTTCGGTATATATGTAAATGAGCCGACCTCGATAAGGATAGCTCAGGGCAGCCAGCTCGCCGCCCCGATGATACCGATTGGCAGAAACAGCACGATCGCGTTCAACGTGCTGCTCTACCCGACAGGAGCCATGTCAAACGGCATCACATGGTCGGTCAACAACCCGAACCTCGCATCGGTTGACCAGAACGGTGTCGTCACGACCAAGGGCATGTCAGGGAACGTGACCGTGACAGCCAGAGATGCAAGCGGCGTGACCCACAGCGTAATTCTCAGAGTAACGTAACCCGTACAACACAGCGTCAACGCCCAAACCACTGCAACCCTCCGACTGGAAGGCGGGTCCAACCGCCTTCCAGTCGGAGGAAGAACTATTGTATTTTGCAAAATCTATTACATTTGTCATTCTGAGGGAGAAAAGCGACCGAAGAATCTTAATAAACAATGATTCGTAGTGAAATAGATTCTTCGCTGCGCTCAGAATGACAGTATATAGGATGAACTATTGAAAGAGCTTAAAGGAGAAAAATATATGCTATTTAGAAGAAAATTTCACAAAACCTTGTCCGCAGTGCTTGCTGCGGCTATGCTGTTTGCGCTGATATCCCTGCCGGGGGTCGCAACCGCAAATGAAGCCCCGTTCGTGGCGCTGTCCGAGGACTTCCAAGCCGTGAAATACCCGGCTAACGACGACGGCCAGAGATACGACATTCACTACAACACAGGCACAAACGCCCTGGGGGGCCAGATTCTCACCGTTGCCGGGAGCCAGGTGCTCGCCCTGCGGTGCAGCAGCCAGACAGGCGGGCGAAGCAACCTCTTTACGCTAAATGAGAAGGTTCAGGGCAGCGTGCTTCAGGTAGAGTTCGACTGGAACGTCGGTCAGCCGGCTTCGGCGCAGAACGCCGGGGCTATCACGTTCCGCAACGACTACGAGCAGAACATCTTCACGCTGCTTGTCCAGAATACCACACAAACAGCCAACCGTTTCCGCTATTTCACCGGTGATTTCCTGCTCGGAGCCGTCCCGACGGGTACGGCGCTCAATCAGCTCACCGCCCTGAACACCTGGTACAGCATCAGCGTTACTTTCGATTTCAACGATAAGACGATTGACCTTACCGTCAGAAACAGGGCAAACCCCGCTACATCGCAGACAGTGCTGGGCATTCCTTTTGACGATACGCAGGATTTCCACCCGAATCTTGCGATGATGGCTATAACCGGCTTTAGGATGTCCGGGCAGAACATCACATGGAACACCGATTTCGATAATTTTGTGTTCACGGTGATTGATGCCACGATGCCGGTCATCCCGGTCGAAAGCGTTTCCATAAGCGGACGCAGCAAGGTCGAAGTCGGCGGCAAAATCCTGCTCTATCCGGATGTGCGCCCCACTACCGCAACGAATAAGGCAGTAGCGTGGAGTTCGTCAGACCCGGAAATAGCGGCGGTTGACCCTGTTAGCGGCATTGTTACCGGGGTCAGCGACGGAGAGGCGGTTATTTCCGCCACAGCAGACGGCATCACGGCCACCTTCGCGGTGACAGTCGGGCCGCTTAACCTGCCTGTGCGTCAGGTGGAATATCTTGACAGGGGCCTTGTCGCAGTTCCGGCGCAAAACAACGAGGGCATTCTCGTCGCATGGCGTTTGTTTGGCCTCGACCCGGAGGATGTCGCGTTTAACCTATACCGCGACGGTGTGATGATTAACTATGCGCCGATAGCCGATGTGACGAACTTCCTTGACCTACACGGGACGAACGAGTCGACATATCAGGTTTCCGCCATAATAAACGGGCATGAGGGGATACGCTCCAAAGCCGCTGTTGTCTGGGAGAACGGCTATCTACCGATACCGATTCAGAAACCGCCGATACTGCCGATGGTCAACGGCGGCACCAACTACGATTATTTCTTCGAGGATGCCACGGTGGCAGACCTTGACGGTGACGGCCAGTACGAGATAATCGGGAGATGGAGCCCGACGAACCTTCAAGACAACTCTAATAACGGCTACACAGGACCTATGTACATAGATGCGTATAAGCTCGACGGCACGCTCATGTGGAGGGTATCTCTCGGCACAAACATAAGAGCCGGGCAGCACTACGCGCCTATGATGGTTTATGACTTCGACGGCGACGGCAGGGCGGAGATGATAATCAGAACCTCGGACCGCACCGTTGACGGTGTCGGAAATGTCATCGGGGACCCGAACCGCAACTGGGTAAACAGCGGCGGCCATATCATGGACGGCTCGCCCGAGTACCTTACTGTTTTCTGCGGGCTGACAGGGGAAGTCCTCAACGGCTACATCGACGAGGCTGACGGCTTCCTAAAGACAGACCTATACATACCGCAGCGCGGAAGGTCGCAGGACTGGGGCGACAACGCAATGAACCGCTCCGACCGCTTCATGGGCGGCGTGGCGTACCTTGACGGTGTGCGCCCGAGCGCGATTTTCACCAGAGGCTACTATACCCGCAGCACCCTGACCGCATGGGACTGGGACGGCGAGAGCCTCACCATGCGCTGGGCGTTCGACTCAAATGTCTGGGGAGCGCAGTACGAAGGCCAGGGCAACCACTCGCTGTCTGTCGCGGATGTCGACGGCGACGGTTTTGATGAGATCATCTACGGCGCAATGACTATCAACCATGACGGCACTCCGCTGTACAACTCTATTTTAGGCCACGGGGACGCGCTGCATGTCGGCGACTTTGACCCGGCCCGCCCCGGCTTGGAGATTTTCAGCACATTCGAGACACCGCAGCCTTGGGGCTATGCTCTCAGGGATGCGCAGACAGGCGACCTAATCTGGGCGACGTCGATTTCGGGCGATACGGATCAGGGCATGGCTGCGCATATCGACCCGCGCAGGCCGGGGATGCAGTTCTGGACCGACGTGGTTGAGCGTGTTGCTTCCAACCGCGAGAACTTCGGCGTCTACGATATAACAGGCGAGAAGTACAGCCTCACGCATCCCGTTTCGGCAAACTTCGCTGTATGGTGGACGGGCGACCTGATGCGCGAGCTTCTCGACCGCGACCGCACTAACGACAATATCGGCGCGTCGACAAACCCGAACTCCGGCGTGAGGCTGGATAGGTGGGATTGGCAGACCGGCACGACTGAGAACCTGATGATGATGAACGATGTCAGGACTAACGATGCTCATAAAGCGACGCCTGTTGTCACAGGCGATATCGTCGGCGACTGGCGCGAGAACTTCGTCCTGCGCACGGCGGACAGCAGCGAGCTGCGCCTGTACACGACGAACTACTGGACGGAGCACCGTTTCTACACGCTCATGCACGATACGCAGTACAGGGTGGCCATTGCGTGGCAGAACACGACCTACAACATGCCCCCGCATCCGAGCTTCTACATCGGCACGGGCATGGAAGCACCGCCCGCCGCAAGGGTGTTCTACGCAAACGAGCCCGACCCGATTGAAGTGGAATCTTTGAGAATCGCTGATGCCACAGGCGCTCCTGCGGCTCCGATGCTGCTGATGGCGCGAAACGAAACACGTCAGTTCGGCGTGATCGTCAATGAGGGCGCGATACCGAATATCACATGGTCGGTGAACAACCCGAACCTCGCCACGGTAAGCGAAGACGGCCTGCTAACGACAAAAGGCGTCCCCGGCAACGTAACCCTGACAGCCAAAGATGCCGGCGGAAAAAGCCACAGCATAATAATCAGGATAACATAAAAGCAAGGGGACGGTTCTTCTGCTTGGTATCAAGCAGAAGAACCGTCCAAAATCTACACTTTCGTGTAGAATTTAATTTGGAGGAAACACACATGCGAATACTCAAAAGAAGCAAGAAGAAACTGGCGGCTTTGCTGGCGTTTGTGATGCTGTTCTCGCTTGTTCCGGTGATGACGATTTCAGCGGACAATCAGAGCGCGTTTAGTGTCACAGCAACCGCGCCTAGGGAAGTTTACACAGGCACCGGCACATCAGGCATCAACGCGAATCTCTTTGCGGTAGTGGTGAAAACAGGGCTTGATGCGACGGACGTGCGCCTGGTGAACACCGCTACAGACACTCCGCTCACAGTAGCTAATGCGAATAAACACCGCTCCGATCTTGGGGCTGTCAGCACTTGGGTGCTGCGGATACAACTGGCGACAGCAGGGGAGTACAGCTTCGCCGTCGAGCAGCAGGTGGACGGCGCATGGGCAAGCAGCGGGGTTACGCTCCCGATCACAGCGACCACAATCCCCGCATCGCAATCCCGCACAATGCCGACGCGCGCAACGACACATGACCCGTCGGTGTTCAGAGACCCCAACGCGACAACCCCGACATGGTATGTTTTCGGATCGAACAGAACGGTAGCAAGGTCCACTAATCTGATCAGTTGGACCGGAGCCACCGCAGTAAACTACGGTTCGGGCAACAACAATCTGCTCCCGTCGTTTGCATGGGCAGGCAGAGACGGAACCAACGGCTCCGGCAGCGGGGCTATCTGGGCTCCCGATGCCATCTGGAACCCGCATTATCTAAACGCTGACGGTACGAGCGGCGCCTATATGATTTACTATCCGGTATCATCCAACTTCCGCCGGGGAGCCGTCGGCTTTGCGGTGAACAAGGACAGCATCACGGGCGAGTTCACTTACGGCGGGACAGTCCAGTACTCGGGCTTCACCCTGCGCGGCGGGCCTGACGAAGTGCGGGCGACTGTAGATACCATCTGGACAAACACGAACATCGACGAGCTGATTGATGCGGGCATCATAAAACCGCATCCGGGCGATGCCACAATGGTGGGGCAATACCCTGTCCCGACCGGCGTGAACCCGAAATGGTTCATGGAGGACGGCAGCTATAACACCGTCAACTTCTCAGAGAGCATCGACCCCAGCGTGTTCTTCTGCAAGGAAGGCAAGATGTGGCTCATATACGGCGCGAAAAACGGCGGCATCTTCCTGCTGGAGATCGAGCCGACGACGGGCATTCCGAAGTACCCGGGCGTTGACGGATGGACTGACGGCACTGCGGACGGAAGCCTGGGCGGCAACGAGATCGACAGGTACTTCGGCACAAGAATCGCCGGGAATTTCTTCAAAGCCGGCGAAGGCGCGTATATCATCTACGACCCTGTGTCCGATTATTACTTCCTATACCACACGCTCGGGAACATCAACGAGGGCTATAATATCCGCCAGTTCCGCTCACGCAGCGTGCAAGGCCCCTATGTAGATGCTTCGGGCAAAAACGCGGCATGGTTTGACAACTCGGGCTCATCGGACGACGCGGGCATCAAGCTGATTGCCAACTACGCGCTCACCAACATCACATGGGGCAGCGGCCAGTGGGCGAGGGTACATGCCGGCCACGGCTCGGTGCTTATCGAAGACGGGCAGATGTATAAAATTTTCCACCAGAAGTTCCGCACGAATAACAGCCTGTCCACAGGCAATCAGGTGAGAATACACCAGATGTTCAGAAACGAGGACAACTGGCCGGTGGTCGCTGTGTTTGAAAACGCAGGCAGCGTGATTTCCCCGACGGGCTACGCTTTGAGCGACATCGTCGGCACATATGAGTTCATCAACCACGGCCGCCAGACGACGGCGGCGCTTGTGGACACCTTAGTCGTGAACCTGAACGCTGACGGCACGGTAACAGGGGATGTGGAAGGCACATGGTCAACGACACCCGATACATATTATATGTCCATGACCATCAACGGCGTGGTCTACAAGGGCGTGTTCTTCAGGCAGCAGGACGAGCTGAACGTCGTTTCCCAGAGCATGACCTTCACAGCTTCAGGCAGCAACAACGAGAGCATCTGGGGCGCGAAGATGGAGAGCGACTTCAGGACCGTGACGGCTTCATCGGCGGCGATAAATATCCCGTACAACAACCTCACAAACAATAACGACAACCCGGACCGCGCAAGGCCGGCGACCTCGGACTTCGCATTGTTCACGCAAGGCAAGTACGGCACGGATATCATCTGGACGTCGAGCCACCCGGCCATCATCTCAACAGACGGAAAGGTGACACGCCCCGCAACTGCAACAAACGTCACGCTCACAGCCATTATTATCAAAGATAAAGCCGTGCTGACAAGAGCCTTCACCGTCAGGGTCGAGCCTACGGGCGAGAGGTTCACGCTTACGCCGATTTATGAGTACGACTTCTCCGTCACAGACGGGTATCTGGCCCGCAACACCGGCAGGGTGACAAGCGCAGGGACAATGGCCGGTAACACAAGGCCTGTCAGCGATGTAATCAAGGGGCCGGCCATTGAGATGACCGGAACAAGCTCATATCTCAAACTGCCCGCCAACTCACTGGCATGTCTCCCGACCGGGTTTAGCGTGAGCATGTGGGTCAACCCCTCGACCGGTTATAACGGCACACTGTTTAACATCAGCAAAGGCGGCAGCAGCCTGTTTAGCATCCCCGCAAGCCTTGTCCCGGCAGGTCAGTGGAGCTTTGTGTCCCTGACTGTAGGGCAAGCAGGCTCCGCGTTGTATGTGGACGGCAGCCGCGTGAGCGCGAGCAGCGAGGACTTATCCGCGCTCTTTAGCGGAGGCCTTACCAATCTGGACATCCGCGCAGGAGGCGGGGAAGGCACGCTGAGGATAGACGATGTGAAGGTTTATGAGATTGCGTTCACCGACTCGCAGATAGCCGGGCTTCTCGACCCCGATGTGTCGTGGCAGACCAGCTGGTGGATCGACTTCCAGCCGGAGGGCGCGCCTCGGTGGGGTTCGTTCACGATTATGACAAACTACACCGTGTACAACAAAACACTGCCGGTTCTTCAGAGCTTTGGGTTTACAGAGGAGATTTACTCCCACGAGACCGCAGAGGGCGGCAATAAGTTCCGCGACTTCGTGTATATGCCGGGCGGTATGCCGTATACATTCAACATGGACCTCCCGAACGGGACGTATAATGTCTATGTCTATACCGGTGCGAAGGATTCCGCGAATGTTACCCATTTCACGATACAGGATGACCCAAGGGTGTACAGGCATGAGACGCCTTCAGACGTCGGCAGCGACAACCACCCGCCCATGGCGCCGTACAGAAACTTCACTGTCTATGTTATCGACAACCTCCTGACGATGACGTTCTGGGGCGACAACACGCAAGGCCCGGACTTCATGACAGGCAGGCTCGGTTCGCTTGAGATTACAAGGCTCGGCTCGCTGCCCGAGGAGTTCCGCACCATCACATTCGATGCAACAGGCGGCACGGTCAGCCCCGCGACGATGCTGACTAACATCGAAGGTATGCTCAAAAGCCTGCCCACGCCGGTGAGGGTGGATTACCTCTTTGACGGCTGGTTCACCGAGGCTGAGGGCGGGGAGCTGATTACGACGGAGACGGTATTCGAGGAGAACGCGACCGTATTCGCGCAGTGGACGTTCAACGGGGTGCTTCCCGTTTCGTCGCTCCGCATTGCCGACGAGGCCGGCGTTCAGGCGGCGCCGATGATTCTGATGCCGCGCAACAGCGAGAAGAAATTTACCGCCGACATAAACCTCGGAGCCGCCGCCGCCGGCATAATATGGTCGGTAAACAACCCCAATCTTGCCACAGTGACGGTCGTGGACGGCATAGCCACGGTAATTACCAAGGGCATGTCCGGCAACGCGACACTGACCGCAAGAGACCCGGAAACCGGCATAAGCCACAGCATAGTGCTGAGGATAATGTAAGATGTTTCATAATCAGTAGCGTTAGTGATAACATTTCAGAGCCGGTTTTATTCACGGCAATAAAAAGGAGACGCACAGACAGATACAGAAAAAGTGAAAAACCCCATTTTGGGGTTTTTCACTTTTTCTGTGCCTGGGCAAGCATATCCATACTGCAAAAAGTTGCAATAACGCAAAAATTGACATGCAAAAAGTTGCAAAAAACGCAAAAATAACTTGCAAAAAGTTGCGTGATAGGTTATTGTATTCCTAAAGGGGGCGGTTTTTGTGCTGCGGAGGAAAATTTTAAGACGTCTGGCTGAGTGGAAAGACAATACTAAAAAAGTCTCGCTGCTTATAAAAGGTGCGCGGCAGGTCGGAAAAACAACATCTGTCCGTGAATTCGGCAAGGCTAATTATGATAGCTTTATCGAAATAAACTTTGAACAGTCACCTCTCGTCCGACACGCTTTCGACGGTAACCTTGATGCCAGGACAATCATATTGAATCTGTCCGCTATGGGATACGGGCCGTTCACCCCGGGAAAAACGCTTGTTTTTTTTGACGAGATACAAAGCTGCCCCAATGCGCGTACCGCCATAAAGTTTCTTGTGGAGGATAGGAGATTTGATTATATTGAATCGGGGTCGCTGCTGGGAATTAACTACAGGGATGTATCATCGTACCCTGTAGGCTTTGAGGAACAGCTTGAGATGTTTCCGCTTGATTTTGAAGAGTTCCTGTGGGCGCGGGGCATAGCGCAGGATGTGATCGAGGAAGCTCGCGGAGCATATGTGAATACTAATCCTGTCCCAGGTTATCTTCATCAGCAGCTAATGAAGCTGTACCGTGAGTATATAATTACCGGTGGAATGCCGGGTGCGGTAAATGCATTTTTGGAAAACGATGATTTTTCGCAAACGCTGCGGGTGCAAAGAATATTGCTAAACAGTTATCGGGATGATATAGCAAAATACGCCGACAAAGGAAAAGACAAGGCAAAGGCTGTGTTTGATGCAATTCCTGAGCAGCTTAACAAGAAAAACAAGCGGTTCATTCTTGCAGCTCTTGAAAGGGGTGCAAGCAGCCGGAAGTACGAACAGGCGACAATGTGGCTTGCGGAAGCCGGGATTGCTTACCATTGCTTTAATGCGGCTGCGCTGGAGCTGCCGCTGTCGTTTTCGGAAAAACGCAATCTGTTCAAGCTGTATATGCTCGATACAGGCCTGTTGTGCGCTATGGCAATGGACGGTATACAAAGCGCGGTGCTTTCAGGCGATATCCGTATAAACGAGGGCGCCGTAGCTGAGAACACAGTTGCCGCAGAGCTGGTAAAACGCGGCATCCCCCTTTATTACCATGACAAAAAAACACGGTTGGAACTCGATTTTCTATTCAAAGACGAGGGGCGGTTATCTGTTATTGAAGTAAAGTCCGGAAATGACTATCGCCGCCACGCCGCGCTCGACAACGCTTATGCGGACAACCCCGGGAGGCTTAGCCGCAGGATTGTCCTATGCAAAGGCAACGTCGAAACAGCCGGTAATGGGATAATCTATCTTCCGCTATATATGGCTATGTTTATCTAACAAGGCAAGGGGAGGTAAGCAGGGGGACGGTGCCTCTGCTTGGGCTGCCTTTGCGCATCATTCAACAACATCCGTTTATTATGATACGAAAATCTTGCAAAAAAACGAATCAAGCAAGGTAAACGTCATGACTGCTTGCCGTTCCCTTGCTTACTTAGGGCAACCCCCGGCCCTGCGGGGCCACCCCCTTCATGCGTGAAGGGGGCAAGGACACCCTGTCTTTCACAATTGCCTATGCTTGCTTACCCCTTGCTTGCTGCCCATCAGCCCGGTTTTTGCAGCCAGGTGATGTCTGTTACTAAGATAACCTCGCAGTCGTGGTTGTTGCGGGCGGTGTCGCTTTCCCAGGTGATGTATGAATTTCTGCCGCTGGGGTATATTAAGTTGACTAGATACCCCTCTATAGTGATGAAATCGCCATCCCTGATGTCGCGGATAAGCTGTCTTGTCCTGTCGCTGTCGGGGATCAGGTGATTATTAGATATGGAGCTTATAACAGTATCAGGGTCGATTCTGTTATACCATGTGTAGTCGATAGGTCTGTAGGAGAAGTTCCTATGGCCGAACGGTCCCCATTGAAACTTGGAATCCAGCTCCGTGTCCGTCAGCCAGCCCCATGCAATGGCAACATCCCTCGGCATTAACCGCTCCGCCATGTTGTTTCTGCTATAATCCTTATACCCCAGAACCCTGCCCGAAATGACATACACCGCAACATATTCAATGCTGACCTCAGTTTTGCCTATCATCAGGGTTGTGCCGCCGGTTGTCCATATCTGAATAGGCTCGTATAAATAATCAAGGCTGTACACCGTCGGATGCACATACTGTATGTACGGTTCTTCAAGGTACAACAGCACCGAGACAGCCGAAACCGCAACAGCCACAAGAAAAATGAAAACCTTTCTCAGGCTCATAATAACCCCGGCAATGCCCGCAATACAGATAATAGCAAATGTTATGACCAGATCATGCTCCAGCAAGAATGCGCGTGAGCCCGTGTATGTCACATCGTACGGCAGCCCGCCGCCGGCCGGGGCAGGGTTTGACAGTACATAAACCGCAGGGTATATTGACGATAAAATCTGCAAAGCGAACACGCTGAGCAGCCCGATAACGAAAAACAGCGTACCCATGACTTTCATAGCCTTGCGGATACGGGTTTTTCTGGAATCAGCATCAAACTCCCTGATCATCTCCATTGCATCATCGTAAATGGGCATGTTGGGGTATATTTTGTTGTTCTCGGATACTAAATAGTCCATAGGCACGCCGAAGAGCCTGCTCAGCCGCGAAAGCTGCGCCATGCTAGGCGCGTCTTCATCCAGCTCCCAAAAAGAAACGTCAAGGCGCGAAACCGACAGCTCCGATGCAAGCTGTGTCTGTGTCAGCCCCGCATCAATCCGGAGCCGCTGAATTTTCTCGCCGAATGTCATATCATATAACCTCAATAAATCCGCTCACTATGTTGAAAACCTCGGCGAGTATGTCATCAGGGGCTCTTTCAATGAACTCGAAATTACGGGCGTGTATGTCAAAGGCCTTAACTTGGTCACACAGAATGACTCCTGTCGTGGATGTTCTGCCGTCCAGCTTTACATGGAAGGGGAAATCCTTGTTTGTATTTGTAATAGGGCAGACAATGGCTGCGGTTCTTGTCAATCTATTGAAGGTGCTGTTGCTTATAACAATGGCGGGTCTGCGGCCTTTTTGCTCACGCCCTGTTTGCGGGTCAAAATCCATCCTGATAATATCGCCTTGGTCTACGTTTCTTATTACCATACTTCAGCACCTACGCGCGGACCGCTGTTTATCTCATTAAATTCATATGGGTTCTCTGCCAGAACTGACTCAAAATCCTTGCCGTAAAATTCTTCGACGCGCTGCTTCAAGGTTTTTCGTTTCTGAGACGGATTTATCTGCTTCACCGCTCTTTTAATAATAATCCGCTCATTGACTACGGAAATCTGAACAGAATCGTTCTCTTTAAGAAATGCAAGCTCAAGAACAGCCTTTGGCAGCCTTATAGCCTGACTGTTGCCCCATTTACTGATAGTGCCTGTCATCCGGCATCACCTCCAGGTAAACCATAGTATAGACAATGTAGAGACGTTTGTCAATAGCTATATCACACAATTGTCACATAATTGTCACATGTGGCGGGAAAAAGGTCAAAAAGTGTAAAAGTTGTAAGATAGTTCTTGACTAAAGGAAAAAAGTATGAAATAATAATGAATATACGACGAAGTATAAAGTTTTATATGTAAAGATAAGGAGGTATACGGCGGATATGCTGCTTAACCACGTTGTGCGATAACAACGAGGCTGAAAACGGGGAACCACAACCCCAGAACAAAAGAGGCCGCTTGACCACGCTGCGCGTCAGCAGCGAGGCTGAAAACGGGGAACCGCAACCCCAGAACAAAAGAGGCCGCTTGACCACGCTGCGCGTCAGCAGCGAGGCTGAAAACGAGGAACCACAACCTCAGAATAAAAGAGGCGAATTATACGGCAACCAATGAGCAAATCCTACATCATTGTACGGCCTATTTCCGCCTTATAACTATGTTCCGGCGCGGAATTATTCTGATTTATGATGTAACTGAGATTTATTCATCGGCTGCCTTAAGATTTTTATTAATCGAAAGGGGAAACTCAGATATGCACAAAAATATCAGGAAATCTTTATCCTTAGCACTCGCCTTTGTATTCATACTGACAATGCTGCCGATGGTTCCGGCAATAGCGGATGCAGTACCGGTCCAGCTCCTCAGCATCGACTTTACAGGGGATGCCAACGGGGCAGTCAGCGCATCCGGTACGCTGAGCGGTATCAGCAATGTCGCCAACAACCTCAACGCCTCAGGCGGAGCCGCGATCCCGGGCGACATATCCGGGGGGACTACGACATGGATGCGCATCAACAGCGAAGCGCTCAGATACCAAAAAACAGGTGCCGGCGGCAACATGCGACAAGGCACGTTCAAGTTCAACGAAGCAGTTTCTATAACAGGAGACTCGGCGATTATTGAGTTCGACTGGCGCTTCAGCCGTCCGAACGCCGAGAATATCGGCTTTCTCTCCCTAAGCGACGGAGCGGGCAACAAGATAGTCAGCCTGTACCGCCAGGGAGGCAGCAACAACACGATATTTGTCCATCCGAACGATTTGCTCAATCCTTCAAACATGGACAACGTTTTTGCGCCTAAAGAACCCGTGTTCGATGCAGTCGATTACCCAATGGACCTCATGACAGCCCTTCCGGGTACTTATGCAGCGGGAACAAGCACTACAGCAGTCGGCAACTGGTTCAAAATCAAGATTGAAATAGTTTACGGCGACGAGATTATCGTCACCGCTTCAAATCTTGACGGAAGCAACCCTAACAGCCTTTCGTTCCCTGCGGGCAGTGTGGCTTTCGACAACACAGTCGCCGGCTTCAAGCTAGGGTCTATCCGTACAGCCAGCACGGACTCCCACTTTACGCAGGAAATCGACAATATCAAAGTTTACTCCGTCTCCAGCGGCCCCGCAGCCCTCAATGTGACCTATTTCGCCAACGGCGGCACGGGTGATGCCCCGGCTGCGCTCGCGGTAGAAGCAGGCAGCACGTTCAGAGCAGCATCCCCGGACGGGCTTACCGCCCCTGCGGGTAAAATGTTCAAAGAATGGAACACCGCAGCAAATGGCACAGGTACAGGCTATGCCGAAGGCGCGCTTATCACCATTGGCGAAGCAGACCTCAATCTGTACGCCATCTGGATGGATATCCCCGATGTGCAGTGGGATGTCATCAGGCGCGTATTTGTCGACTACAACGACGTGGACTTCCCAACAGTAGGACAGCTCCCGTTCGCGGCGATCCCCGGTTCAATTGGGCACAGCGCCGAGACGAACACGATCGGCATAGCCAACGGCACAGCAGTCCAAGGCAGCTACGACGGCAACAGGCCTTCGAAGCAGGCAACAGGCAACCCGCCGTTCACAAAGCGCGCGGGTGACTGGAACGAATCCAACACATCCAGAGGCTCTCAGGCTAACTTCCACGCGCCGGTCGAGAGCAACTACAGGATTTCAATGAGCTTCGACTGGTATCCCGGTACAGTCGGCAGCGGAACCGGCAACACCGTCTACAGGACATTCTCGATTGCCGACAACAACAGCGGTGGATTCCATAACTCCGGCGGCACTCAGGACGACCAGTTCATCAACTTTATAGTCTCCAACGCCTCCGGCTACCAGGGCTTGTACTACATCGTCGGCAACATGCTCGACGTTTCATCTTACCGCGTAGGCGGCAGCGCAGGCGCCGTGTCGCCGATGTCTCTGACAAGCAACTTCCACAACACGCCGCTCCCGCTCGGCATCACCTCGGCAAACAGCGGTTTTACCACATGGTACAACATTGACATGCTGCTTGACTTCCAGGCGCGCGAGCTGTCCTTCACGATGAAGAACGCGCAGACGGGCGCAGTGGTGTTCGAAAGCCCGGTACATAAGTTCGCGCATGAAGACCCGAACGCGCCGAACACCTGGCCCGGTCGTTACCACGAAACAAACGAGCAAGGGACGCCGATCGAGCGCCAGAATGAGCCCCTCAGGTACAGGAATCAAATCGGCAACTTCCGCTTCTACAACGCAGGCAGCGGAGGCAGGTCGCAGATCGACAACATTTTGATCGAAGCATTCATACCCTTCGTGCCCCCGGTTCTGTCTAACCCCACAAACAACAACCCTGCTAGGGGAACGATGGACATAACGATTGAACCCTACGGCTACCCAGAAGGCTCTGTCCTTGACTCTTTCAACATCTTTGCATCCACCGACGGCGGCGCGGAAGTTCTGGTCAAGACCGTCAGCAGCGCGGGGGTCCACGCCATCAACGTGCCTCGCGGCAACGCGACCCATGTCATCACAGCGGAAGCCGTGTTCAGTGATGGCACCGTCACAAACCGCAGCAACGCGCTAAACGTGGTTCATGCGGGTGTCACAGCCGACAAACCGGGTCTGGTTACGAGCGTGAATTTCGTATCCGATTACGGCAAAATCGACCTTAGCTGGACTCCGATTGCCAATGCGGATGAATACATCATCTACCGCGCATTCTTCGCAAGGAGCGCGTTTGAACCCATCGGTATCGTATACGGCACAACAGCTGCTGACACCGTGTTCAGCGATGTTAACGCCCGACTCACCCCGACTGCCCATACATATTACCGCATCGAAGCTATCGGCGACGCCGGCTCAGGCGGACTGTCCTCAGTGTTCGCATCAGCTCTTAGCGGCTATGGTCTGAACATGGTTCCAAGGGTAGACGGCCTGAAAGACCGCGCGCTGACAGCCGTGAACCTCGCGGGCAATAAAGGCGCGGAGATCTTGGTTACGGCCGCAGGACCCGACGGCCAGCCTCTTACAAGCGGCGTGTACCTCAGCTGGCGCTGGTTTGAGGCCGACTACGCGGCAAACACCACTTTCACCCTGTTCAAGAATGGCGTAGCTATTGAGTCCGGCTTGACAGTGACGAACCTTGTAGACCCGGCCGGCGGTCCATACGACATCTACCGCATTGTCGGTACCTCTGATACCGCGCAGGGCATCACCGCCCCCGACATCCGCGTCTGGAACGACTACTTCCAGGAACTGCAGCTATATGTGCCCCCGATGCAGATCATGTTTAACGGAGCCAGAGCCTTCTATAAAGCCAATGACATCATCGTGGGCGACCTCACCGGCGACGGCACCTATGACATCTTAGTAAAATGGATGCCGACCAATGCGCTCGACGCATCGGCAGGCGGCCAAACCGCTACAACGATATTCGATGCATACACAGTCGACTGGAACTCAGGCGAGACTGTGCTGCTGTGGCGCGTCGACCTCGGGGCGAACACCCGTTCGAGCTCGCACTTCGCGCAAGCCGGAGTGGCAGACTTCAGAGGCATAGGCCGCGACGATGTTATACTGACATCAGCAACCAGCGCCCGCTCATACCGCAGCACGGACGGCACAGACCAGACACTGGTCATGAGCAGCTCACGCGTTGGCAACGGAAATATTGGTACAGCCCCCACGGGCACGCAATCCGGCATCAGCCATATGACTGCGGTTGACGGTATAACGGGCGAGTTCATCAGCTCGATAGCCGTTCCGTCGGAAGTCAACAACGGCAGCCGCTGGAACGCCAGCGTGGCATACCTGAGAGGCCACCATGAACGCCCGGCATTTGTGACCGGCGGGCAGTACGGCACCATCCGCATCGCGGAATGGCGCTTCAATGCAGCAGGAACAGCGCTTGAACTGGGCTGGACATATACAGGCGGCGGCGCTGCAAACCACAACATGATAACGGGTGATATTCACGGGCCGGATGCTCAGGGCAGAAGGTATGACTCCGTAATCATGGGCGCAACCATAGTCACAGTAAACGCTGCCCGCAACGGGCTGGTGCAGCTCAACAACATTGGCGTACACGGCGATGCCATGCATATGAGCAACTTCGTATACGACCCCGTGAACTACCCCGACTTTGCAAGCGGCTACCCGAGGCAGTTCTTGATGCTGGTGCAGGAGACAAGCAGCACATCGGCTCTAAGCGCTCTCACAAGAGACACCTTGGCTCCGGGCAATGCCAGCATTGCAAACGGCTTAGGCATAATAGCCGGATGGAACGGCAACCCGAACATCGACACAGGGCGCGGTGCGGCAGGCGATGTTGACCCGACCAGCAAGAATGCCGAGATGTGGGCAGCCAACGGCCCGAGGCAGCCCGGCGGCGGCGGCAACTGGAATCTGCGCGTAGGCGGGCTCTACAGCATGGAGACATACGGCATCGGAAGGGCTAACGCGAGCAACGATACCGGCAATCTGGTAAAACTCTCCGATGTTTCCCCGTCAATGAACTTCACTCTCCTCTGGGACGGCAACCTGCTTACCCAGCTGCAGGATCATGAGTTCAACGAGCAAGTGGGTTATGTTCCAATCAACACAAATATCACAGCTTGGGACTACCTGAACGACAGAGAGATATTCCTATTCAAGAGCGACGAGGTCTACACGATCAACGGAACCAAGGGCAACCCGAACTTCCAGCTTGACGTGCTCGGCGACTGGCGCGAGGAAGTGGCTTTCCGCTCCGCCACCGACGACAGCAAGGTCCGCATCTACATGACCACAATTCAGACCGACTATATCCTCCCGCACCTGATGGAAGATCATAACTACATGCTGGGCAATATCTATCAGCACTCCACATACAACCAGCCGCCCAACACGAGCTATATGCCTTCCTCCGGTGTCATCACCGCCCGCAATCTCGATTACTCCACGCTTTCATCGACCGCAGGCGTTGTGATGAGCTATGAGCCGGCCAATGACGGTACGACCGCCACCCCGGCCCGCAACTACGGCTTTGAGATCACGTCTCACCAGTTGTGGCGCGCAACGGGCGCGGCCCCCTTCATCGACCTAACCCCGAAAGGCTCGCTCTCGAACTCCACAAGGCTCCAGCTTCTCGCGGCCGGCTATGTGTTGGTAGGCGAAGCTCAGGGCAGCGCACCGATTACGGATGCAACCGCGTTGGTAGGCGGCACCTATAGCTACATCGTAGTAGGCGCGTCAAACGGCAAACTAAGCTACATCGGCAGACCGGCGACCTTCACGATCGAAGACCGCAGCGCGGCAGTCGAATCTGTTACTGTGACCCCGGAGACCGCAACCCTGACTACAGCCGGCGCGACAGTGCAGCTAACCGCTACAGTCATCCCGGCAAACGCCATGAACCCCAATGTCGTCTGGACGAGCTCCAACGAGTTTGTAGCCACGGTAGACGATAACGGACTCGTGACGGCGGTCAGCAACGGCGTGGCAGTCATCACAGCCACAACAGTTGACGGCGGCTTCACAGCCACAGCAGCTATCACGGTTGCTATCCCGACATACACCGTGACATTCATGTTAGACGAGGACGAAGTGTACGTCGTCAGAAGCGCGTTCAGGAATGTCCCCATGGGCGACGATATGGTGCTTAACCCGTATAAAGCGGGCGCAGCGTTCGCCGGATGGTTTGACGCTCTTACAGGCGGCAATGAGTTCACGGCTAATACGGTCGTAACCGGAAACATCACCGTATATGCGCGCTTCACAACCAGCTCCGCAACGTCAGTTAAAGCCGGAGACCGCTGGCAGTTTAACTTCACAGCGCCCACCCCGGCAAACCCGGCAGGCTGGATCACAATCCCAATCAACTCTAACACAGCTAACCAATCATCAGCCGCATTCCCGGCGACCACGCCTCTGTACCCGGCTTCCAAAGCGCAGATCGGCGAGACAGGCGTTTTCTGGGGAATGACCACCAGCGTAGTCAATGTTCATTCCGATAATGGCGCATCAGCCGACCCGACATGGACGACTACCACTCAGAATCTCGTAACGCGCGGCAACGTCGTTGAGAACAACTCGTGGTATGCCAGAAACTGGCCGGCAAACACTCTGGACCATGTTGACCGCTTCGGCAGCACCATATCAGTCCCGAGGGAAGTCATCGCCGGGTATTCATACAACCACGGACTCTTCCTTGACCTCCCCAACGGCGCATACGATGTCATCGCGATCTTCGGCGATTCCCGCCCGCAGGGCGGCACAACCCGAGGCAGCCTGATATTCCACAATGAGCCCACAGAGACAGACGTAGCAAGGACATCCAATGAGACGAACGCACCGAATCAGCGCGTGCTGGCCTCCAGGGAAGCATTGAATCCCGCAGTCAATACTGTTTCCCCGCCCCAAAACGCCCAAAACGGCGGCATCAGCACAGTAAAGCTCAACCCCTACAACAACGTATTGGTTGACAACGGATTCCTAAGCATCGAGACCGCAGGGTTCAACTTAGCAGTACCGGGCTACATCATCGTAGTTTACGCGCTCCATGCCCCGATTGAGCAAGCGATTGGCGAAGCCGGCAAACTGATCCGCACTAATTACACAGTAGCCAGCTGGCTGGCGCTCGAAGCGGCAATCGAAGCAGGGCAAGCAGCGATGAAGGTCGGAGGCAACCATGTTACCGATGCCTACAACCAAGCAGCAATCGATGGCTTCGCAGCGGCAATCAACCTTGCCATAGAAAACCTTGTGCCCGTAGGCGCAACTGCGAGCTATACCGTCACCTTCGACAGCGCAGGCGGCAGCCCGGTCGATGCGGTTATCGTTGAGGAAGGCGCAAAAGTCGCAGAGCCCGCAGACCCGGTCAGGACAGACTATGTATTCCTGGGTTGGTTCTTAAACGGCGCACTGTATGACTTCGAAGCACCTGTGACAGCCGACATCACGCTGGTAGCGCAGTGGAAGATAATCACGTTCAATGTGTCATTCCTTGTTGACGGCGACGTGTATGCCCAAGATGAAGTAAGCATCGGCGGCACCGCGACAGCCCCGGCAAACCCCGTAAAAGCCGGATATGAGTTCACAGGCTGGTTCCTGGACGGCGTGCTGTTCGACTTCGAAACCCCGATCTTTGCCAATGTCGCGCTCGAAGCCGGTTGGTACCTGATTCCGCTCGAATCGCTGAGAATCGCGGATGAGTTCGGTGCGGTTGCTGCTCCGATGCTGCAGGCAAGAAGAGGCAGCGAAGAAAAGTTCACAGCGCTTGCTTTCCCGGTCGAAGCGCTGACCGACCTAGTCTGGACTATCAACAACGCAAGCCTCGCCAGCGTGACATACGAAGATGGCGTAGCCACGGTCACTATCTTCGGCAACCCAGGTAACGCAACACTGACCGTAAGGGATATGATCAGCGGCAAGACCCACAGCATAATAATCAGAATCGCATAAGCATAATCCAACGCAGACACTCGGCAGGGGTTGAAGAAATTCAACCCCTGCTTTGTCATGTGCCGAGTGTTTGCAAAAACGTTCTTTTTTAACCTCCAAAAACATGCAAAAATGTTCCAAAATTGCTTCGGAAAACATGCAAAAACGTTCTAAAAGTTGTTGACAAAACACGCAAAAAGGTTGTATAATTGCGTTGAGGTGTCGATATATGAAACGAAATGTGTATCAAAAGCTAGTTGAGTGGAAAAAATCAAACAGAAGAAAACCCTTGATTTTGAAAGGTGCAAGGCAAGTCGGTAAAACTTGGCTTATGAATGAGTTTGCAAAAAAAGAATACAAAAACCACATTTATATCACATTCTATAAAAACGAGCCGGCAAAAAAGCTTTTTCAAGACATAACCGATACGAAAGCCTTGTTGCAGCGCCTCTCGCTTTTTGCAAATGAAGAAATTATTCCAGGCGAGACCTTGCTTATTCTAGATGAAATTCAAGATTGCCCTAACGCGGTCGCAAGCCTGAAATATTTCAACGAAGATGCGAATGAAAATCATATAATTACCGCAGGGTCTCTTCTTGGCGTGTATTTAGCGAAAAACACCGCATTCCCTGTCGGCAAAGTCAATGTATTGAATGTATATCCTATGACATTTGACGAGTTTCTGGCGGTTAATGATGAGGGAATGTACAAATACCTCTTGTCGGTCGAAAGTGAAAAAGATTATGTATCCGCTTTTCACAGCAGAATGCTGGAATTGTACCGAAAGTATCTGATTATCGGCGGTATGCCCGAATGTGTAAAAAGCTGGCTGGATAATCAAAATCCTCGGGAAATATTGGATATCCAAAAAGAGCTTGTTGCAATATACGAAAATGACTTTTCGCAGCATAACAAGAAAATCCCTGCCTCAAAGGTACTGACGGTTTTCAGGAATATCATTCCTCAGCTTGCTAAGGAAAACACCGAGAAATTTGTATATTCCGTGCTTAGGGAAGGTGCGAGGGGCAAGGATTACGAAGAGGCTATCGAATGGCTTGTAACAAGCGGAATTGGCCTGAAAGTTAGTAATTTATCCACTCCCGGATATCCGCTTAATGCTTATAATCAAAATAACATATTCAAGCTTTTCTTGCTCGATGTAGGTTTGACAAAGTATATGGCAGGCATAGAAAATCAATCTATAATTATGGATGAAGCGTTCAGTTTCAAAGGGCAGCTCAACGAAAATTTCGTGCTGCAGCAATTAGCCCCGCAGATGGAGTTCATGCCGAACTATTACTCTCCTTCCCGTGATATGGAGATAGATTTTATTATTCAAAACGGAAACAAAATAGTACCAATTGAAGTGAAATCGGGCAAAAATAAGCGCGCAGCCAGTTTCAAGAATTATATTGATAAGTATAATCCGGAAACGGCTATCCGGCTTTCAACGAATGAATATATGACAAATGGCAAAATAACTAATATTCCATTGTATTTCACGAGCAAGATGATGGGCTTGATAAGCGATTAGTGAGTTTGCTTCGTTGTTTTAGCTTGACAATAGTATGCAAATTATGCAATACTGAGAGAAATTATTTATGGAGGTTTAATCATATGATACTGGGATTGCGGGCGCATGATTTCGGGCGGCATGAGCCGGGGGAACTGGCGGGAAGAATAAGCAGTGCGGGGTTTGAGACAGCGCAGCTTGCATTGCTGAAAGCCATTAGCGGGATTGACAGCTTTGCGGATGTGAATGGAAGTGTTCTCGAACGTGTCAGGCGCGCATTTGAGGACAACAATGTGCAGATCGGCGTGCTGGGCTGCTATATGGAAATAGGCCTGACAGACAAGGCTGCGCGCCTTGCCGAGGTTGATAAGTTTCTGATCGGTTTGGAGCATGGCAAGGCCTTGGGGGCGGGTCTCGTCGGTACGGAAACATCATGGTGCGTGCCGGAGGACGAATCTATGCGCGAGCCTGCGTATCAAGGGCTAAAAGACAGCGTTCTGCGCATGACGGAGCGCGCGGAGAAGCTCGGCGTCGATATCGGCGTTGAGCCTGTAGCCGTGCATACGATGAACTCCGCCGAGACTACCCGGAGGCTGCTCGATGAGGTTGGCTCAAAGAGGCTGAGGGTAATCTTTGACCCGATCAATCTGATGCTAACGCAAGAGGATATAGATAATCAGGTCACGCTGATGGAGAGCTTTCTGGCTATGCTCGGCGATGATGTCGTAGCGGTGCATGTCAAGGATGTCGTCATCGAAGCAGGGGAGAAGCTATGGCGCAACCTGGGTAAAGGCTCAGTGAAGTTCGACCCGGTATTTAAGTATTTCCGCGAAAAAGGCAGAAGCATCCCCGCCCTGCGCGAGGAAGTAAGCCCGGATAGCTATGAGGTGGATTTAGAGGAAATGCGGAGGCTGAATGCGTAATTAGGAATTAGGAGTAATGAGTAAACGAAACGTTATTATTCTGCTTGCGTTGGGTGTGCTGGCGGTTTTCTTGGTGTCGTGCGGTGAAGGCGGGGATGATGGCTTAGGCGCTCCGGATTCTGATGCCACCGGGGAGCCGTCTGTTTCACCGACAGCGCCGGTGCATACGCCCGGGCCGGAACCGTCAGATACCGGCTCGCCCGATCCACCCGGGCCGCCCGGTCCGTGCTGCCCGGACGGTTTGCTGTGTGAGAGCTACAATCCGCTTTCTTATGGCATGGAGCCGTTTAGCAACCCTGTCACAATTAGAATCCCCGTCCTGGACAGGCAGCGCGACGATGCTCCGGATATGGCGGACAACCATTATACCCGGTGGATAAACAAGCATTTCGGGCAAAACCTGAACGTGACTGTGGAGTTCGTGCCTATAAACCGCTCTTATACGATGAGGGAGTATTACGACCTGCTCACAAACGACAACCCGCCGACGGTTTATCTGGAGTACGACTGGCCTAAGGTCAGCCAGTGGGTATATGAGAGGGTGTTGCAGCCGTTTGACGTCGGGGAGTTTGCTCAAACAGCCCCGGCATGGTATCGGCATGTCGGTGGACAGCCGCAGCTTGATATGTTCAAGCTGGGAGGCCTTCATTATTTTGCGCCCGCGCTGCGCCAATACTGGGATACTGATTACGCCTATGTTACATTCTACCGCAAGGACTGGCACCGGGAAGCCGGCATAGAGCTGTTTACATCATGGGATGAATATGTGCATACACTGGAGCGCTTCAAAGAACTGGGCATCAACGATGGATGGCCTGTGCATTTTGATACTGTATATAATAGGGTTCAAATCACATACAACATTAACGCCGAAGGTAGCTGGCCGGTTGATGAACTGGAATGGGTCATGTATTCTGACATCAGCATCCCGCCGCTTCCATCCGCCAGCGTTTATAACGCGCTGAAGAAAGATAATATCCTTTATAACAAAGGATTAATATCCACGGAGTTTGAGCTGCACGAACAACATTTTTTCCAGGAAATATTTGCTCGCGGGGAAAGTTATTCATATACTATGCCTATAAGCCCCGAAATGCCGCTTCTTGAGGCGTTCTATAACTACAACCCGGATGCGGAGCTGGGGATAATCTATAATAACACGGTGCTTGATCCGTGGGCAGACTCATTCGGTTACCGCACAGTCCCGCAAATGCGTGCCGGAAGCCCCGTCGGTCTTTTTGTGGGCTTTGGAAGCCAAGCCACGGCGGACGAGCTTCGGGCTGCATGGATGTACATGGAATGGATGGCTCAGGAGGCCGTCCTCGAATACATGCAATGGGGAACGGAGGGCATCACTTACACAGTCAATGAAAGCGGTGTGCGCGAGATGATACGCTGGGATGAGCAGGGCGATATGCTGATGGGTTTCGCAAACAACAGGGATTACTGGGGCATTGTTGAGGAAGTCCGTATGCAGGGGACAATCGAGGAGACGATTGCCGCGCTGGCGCCAAAGAATCTCCCGCAGGATTTCACGCAGGAGCTGATTGACAACTATTACTATCTGCAAGCGGCAGCCGATGCCGGGTTGATATACAGCGACCCATATTTCTTTGTCGATATCCCCGCGCATAAAAAGTATAACGCAGGTCATCTTGGCAGCTATCAAGTAGATTTCGACCATAATAACGCTCACCTTCCTTTACATTTTCAGGTGTTTGCTGCGTGGCTGACAAAAGCCGACCCAAAAGACTTCGACAGGCTCTATGCCGAGTTAGTGCAGGAGTATTTAGATTTAGGCTATCAGGAAGTCATCGACGAACGCCTTGCCGCATACGAGGCCGGCCTCACCACACGTCTGCCCGACATCCCCGCAGGCCGCGCACCGTTTGTACCATATGACCCCGCCGAGGTCGTCCCGAGGCTGTATACGATATTTCAATAAGCACATATAGTGCTTGACATTTGGCAGCCGCCAACGTAAAATAGATGAAAAAAAGGAGTGGCGCATATGGATATCAGGTATTCTACCAATCAACGGGATTTTCAACGTTATAATACGGAAGAAACCCGCAAGGAGTTTTTAATCACAGGCTTGTATAAAGCAGATGAGGTCGTGGCGGTGTACAGCCATGTTGACCGTATGGTGACACTGGGATGTATGCCGGTGAGCGAAGCTGTGCCGGTGGAAAAAGGCATGGATGTTTGGGCGAACTTCGGGACGAAGTTCTTTCTCGAACGCCGTGAGCTCGGTATGTTCAACATAGGCGGCCCTGGGGCGGTCACAGCAGACGGCATCCGATATGAGCTAGGCTACAAGGACTGCCTCTATGTAACGCGGGGCACCGAGAAAATCATATTCGAAAGCGCGGATAAGAGCAACCCCGCAAAGTTCTACATGGTAAGCGCGCCGGCTCATAAGGCGCTGCAAACGAAGCTCATTACAATAGCAGATGCGGCGAAAAACCCGATTGGCGCTGTGGAAACCGCCAATAAACGCGTAATTTACCAGTTCATCCATCCCGCTGTCGTCGAGACCTGCCAGTTGATGATGGGGCTTACCAGCCTCGACACAGGCTGCGTATGGAATACGATGCCGGCTCATACGCATGAGCGCAGGATGGAGGTCTACACATACTTTGAAATCGCAGAAGGCAACGCAGTATTCCACATGATGGGCGAGCCTTCCCAGACACGCCATATCCTCATCCAAAACGAGGAAGCGGTCATCAGCCCGAGTTGGAGCATACACAGCGGCTGCGGCACGGCAAACTACAGCTTCATCTGGGCAATGGGCGGGGAAAATCAGGAATTCACGGACATGGACACCATACCGACAGAGAAACTGAGATAACAATAGCGGTCTTCGACCGTAAGTTATCAGTTATCAGTTATCAGTTATCAGTTATCAGCAGGCGCAGATACGAAATTCTTGTATGATTTATATTAAAATATGCAAATTACTATAAACCGGCTTGTACGGGCAAAGGAGAATGAATATGGATATGTTTTCACTAAAAGGCAAGGTTGCCCTTGTAACAGGGGCGACGCACGGTATTGGGCTGGAACTGGCATCCGCGCTGGCAAAGGCAGGCGCAAAAATCGCGTTTAACGACATCAACGAGGAAGCAGTCGAGCGCGGCAGGAAGGCATACAAAGAAGCCGGTATCGAGGCATACGGCTACATATGCGATGTAACAGACGAAGAAGGCGTGGCGAAGATGATCGCGCAAATCGAGCAGGACGTGGGCGTGGTTGATATTTTAGTCAACAATGCCGGCATCATCAAACGCATACCTATGGTCGAAATGAGCGCGAAGGATTTCCGGCAGGTGATCGACATCGACCTGACCGGGCCGTTTATCATGGCAAAAGCCGTGCTGCCGTCGATGCTGAAAAAAGGCGCGGGCAAGATAATCAATATCTGCTCTATGATGAGCGAGCTCGGCCGCGAGACCGTATCGGCATATGCCGCCGCAAAGGGCGGGCTGAAAATGCTGACGAAGAACATCGCTTCGGAATTCGGCCAGTACAACATACAATGCAACGGCCTCGGCCCCGGATATATCGCCACATCACAGACCGCGCCTCTCCGGGAGCTGCAAGCCGACGGCACGCCGCATCCTTTCGACTCATTTATAAAAGCGAAAACGCCGGCATCACGCTGGGGAAACACCGAAGACCTAGCCGGTCCCGTGCTCTTTTTAGCATCGCCCGCCTCCGACTTCGTAAACGGCCACATCCTCTATGTAGACGGCGGCATACTGGCGTATATCGGAAGACAACCATGATAGTTGATAGTTGATAGTTGAGAGTTGAGAGTTGAGAGTTGAGCCGCTGTATACTGTTATAGGGAGTAGCTCCGGACGTAAGGCACGGTAAGACTATAATCCGTGTGAACCCTAAGTAAATTAAAGGTGTTGATGGGTATGTTGAATATTAAGCCAAAAGATGAATGTTTGTTTGATCAGATTTCGCTTGGGGAGGTTATGCTTCGGCTTGACCCGGGCGAGGGGCGTGTCCGTACCGCCAGATCATTTACAGCTTGGGAAGGCGGCGGGGAATACAATGTAGCCCGGGGCTTGCGCAGATGCTTCAAGCTGGACACTGCCGTTGTGACAGCATTTGCGGATAACGATGTCGGGTATCTTATCGAGGACTTCATTATGCAAGGCGGCGTTGACACCCGCTTTATCAAGTGGGCGGCGTTTGACGGCATTGGGCGCAATGTACGCAATGGCTTAAACTTCACTGAGCGCGGTTTCGGGGTGCGAGGAGCGGTCGGCATCAGCGACAGGGCAAACACAGCCGCCGCGAACCTAAAACCGGGAGACATAGACTGGGAGCATATCTTCGGGGAGTGCGGGGCGCGCTGGTTCCATACCGGCGGGATTTTCGCCGCTCTGTCGGAGACAAGCGCGCAAGTAGCCCTTGAGGCTTGCAAAGCTGCGAAGAAACACGGCACGGTCATCAGCTACGACCTCAACTACCGCCCGTCGCTCTGGAAAGCCATAGGCGGTAAGGCGAAGGCGCAGGAAGTAAACAAGGAAATAGCGAATTACATCGATGTAATGCTGGGCAATGAAGAAGATTTCATCGCCTGCCTCGGCTTAGAGGTCGAAGGGCATACGGACCAGCTTGCCGAGCTGAACATCGACGGCTATAAAGCGATGATAGATTCCGCATCAAAGGCATACCCGAATTTCAAGGTAATCGGCACGACACTACGCACGGTGAAGACGGCGTCGATTAATGACTGGTCGGCGATATGCTGGGCAGAGGGGAATATTTACCAAGGCATGAGCCTTGACAATATGGAGATACTAGACCGCGTAGGCGGCGGCGACAGCTTCGCCTCGGGCTTGATTTACGGTCTTATATCAGGTAAGGATTACCAGACTGCGCTTAATTACGGCATTTGCCACGGCGCTCTGGCAATGACCACCCCCGGCGACACCTCAATGGCGCGGCAGAAAGAAGTCGAAGCCCTAATGAAAGGCGCCGGCGCAAGAGTGCAAAGATAATTAGTAATTTATTATTATTTTACAATTTATAGTTTACAACTGATTATTTACAATGTATAATAATCTAAATGCCATAGGAGAGGTCTGCATGAGTGATATTCTGAAGCAAATCGGCGAAATCGGCATTGTGCCTGTTATAGCGATATCAGACGTTGAAAAGGCCGTGCCGCTGGCAAGAGCTCTGGCAGCAGGGGGCATACCTTGCGCGGAAGTGACATTTCGAACCGCAGAAGGAGAGGAATGTATCCGGCGCATAGCCGCTGAGGTTCCTGAGGTCTTGGTCGGCGCAGGCACAGTCACAACGACCGAGCAGGTTGACCGCGCCATCAATGCGGGCGCGAAGTTTCTTGTAAGCCCCGGTTTGAACAGAAACGTAGTCTCATACAGCACATCGAAAAACATACCCATCGTACCCGGATGCGCTACCCCGTCAGAGATGGAAGCAGCGATGGAATTGGGGATATATGCAATTAAATTCTTCCCGGCAGAGCAAGCCGGAGGGCTGCCGTATATCAAAGCGGTCGCCGCTCCGTACACAAATCTCAGGTTTCTGCCTACAGGCGGTATCAACGCCGGGAATCTTAGCAAATACATAGCTTTCAGCAAGGTTATAGCCTGCGGCGGCAGCTGGATGGTCGCCAAGGAGCTGATAGACAGCAGCAGCTTTGACGAAATCACAAAGCTTTGCAAAGAAGCAGTGATGATAGTCAGGGACACAAGAGAGAAGCACAAACCATAATACATTATCAATCTGTCTGTTCCGCAGACGATTTGAGGTCTATTCCATTTTACGAAGATTCATGGAAGAAAGAGGCTAATTCCTAATTCCTATGTGACCGGGGGCACGCCGAAGTGCTTTCAAATAAATTGAAACAACGCAGGAGGCTGACGCTTATGGCAGGAATTTCACTAAGGAATCTCTACAAAATCTTCACAGGCAACGTAATAGCCGTGCATGATTTCAACCTCGAAATCGAAGACGGCGAATTCATCGTGCTCGTCGGGCCCTCAGGCTGCGGGAAGTCCACAACTCTCCGCATGATAGCAGGGCTTGAAGAGATCACGCAGGGCGAAATCCACATCGGGGATGTATTGGTCAACAATGTCGCCCCGAAGGACAGGAATATCGCAATGGTGTTCCAGAACTACGCGCTCTATCCGCATATGTCCGTGTATAAAAACATGGCATTCGGGCTCAAGCTGCGCAGAGAGAAGAACGAGGTCATCAAAGAAAAAGTCGCGGATGCGGCGAGAATCCTTGATATCGAGAATCTCTTGAAGCGTAAGCCGAAGCAGCTCTCCGGCGGCCAGCGCCAGCGTGTCGCATTAGGACGTGCTATGGTAAGGGATCCTGCGGTATTCTTACTTGACGAGCCGCTGTCAAACCTCGACGCGAAGCTGCGCACATCCATGCGCGCAGAGCTGTCGAAGCTGCATAAGAAGCTTGCGACAACATTCGTCTACGTCACACACGATCAGGTCGAGGCTATGACAATGGGCGACCGCATCGTTGTTATGAAAGACGGCTATATTCAGCAAGTCGATACCCCGCAGAATCTTTATGACAAGCCGATAAACCAGTTTGTGGCAGGATTTATCGGTGCTCCCCAGATGAACTTCATCGAGCTGATAGTTATCAAAGACGGCGACGGTTACGCTGTCGAGCTTGGCGGACAGTTATTCAAGATTCTGCCGCACCGTGCAGATGGAAGTAAGGTAGCCGAGCTTTTGGGCAAACCTATCATCGTAGGGGTCAGGCCTGAGCACATCTACCTTGAGAACTCCCAGACAGAAAAGGGTATGTATGTCACGGTTGACCTTACTGTTGATCTGGCAGAGCCGATGGGTTCTGAGATTTATCTCTACAGCACTATAGGTGATGTAAGCCTTATCGCCAAAATCCCGCCGTACATTTTCCCGAAGCCGGGAGATGCCATCAGATTGTCGATGGACTGCGAGAAGCTGCATTACTTCGACAAAGAATCGGGCGAAGCTATATAGTCGGTGATGCGTAACACTTAAATCTTGTAAACGTTTAGATGTTAAACACCACTACTACCAAAAGCGACTCATGGCGTTATTTATCACAGTTCACGCGGGGCGCCGCAAACGCCCCGCGTGCTCCAAGCGTATCACCAAATCAACAGCCTTTTGATTGAGGTTTAGATATTGCAGCCGGCCGCTTCGGCTTGATGTTGTGTGCGTAAAACGGAGTACGATGAGCGGCTTTGGCTCGGTGTTGTTATGTCCCGGGGTTGTGCCGGGAATGTCATGTCATTACCGCTATATATATCAGTTGCCGGTGTGATGGAACGGTAGACGTGCTGCACTCAAAATGCAGTGTCCTCTGGACGTGTCGGTTCGAGTCCGACCACCGGTACCAAGCAGTAAAGTCTTGGACTGTTTTGGTTCCAAGACTTTATGCTTTGCATAGTTTTTCTTGATATTTTATTTATTAAGTGTATAATGTTAGTATTTCAAAAACGTCATACTAGATTACCGGGAATACATTACGAAAGAGGGTAAGTGCTTTGATTCCAGAGAAAATCCGTTTTACGGGGGAAATATCCGAACTGCTGAAAAAATGCAAGAGCGTCATTGTTCCGAAAAGCAGGGATGAAATTGTGTCTTTGGCGCTTGGGAGTCCTTATGTGGACAGCTTCGAGGTCATATACGATATTGACGGCAAGCCGAAAAAAGAGGCGACAGTCGTACGCTGCAACAACGGCATTGTTGTCAACTATGATGAGGTCTACATGAGAAGAAGAGACCCTGACTGCCTCATAGTCGCTGACGATCTGCCTACCGATAAGCCGACTTACAAAAGCACATTTGGTAAGGAGTTCGCAGAAATCCGGGGGGAAACATTCCGTTGGCTCGAGAATCAGGAACTTATCGCCGTCCCGTTTCTTTCGGGCGGTGAGTACTTGGGATATCCTTCTATCCTGATAACTCCTAAAAACGCGGCATTTTTCGCGTGTGGGCTGGCAGGGTTGCAGTATTTCGTGGATATCGACGCATATGAGGGCGACTTTGAGCCAAAGCTCGCGATACTGCTTGCGCCGCCGTTCAGGCATACGCATTTCAGCGGCAAGCAGATTGTCGTGCATAACCGAACTCCCGAGCTTTACGAGATGTTCTCGTACAACCTTTACCCTGGACCGAGCGCGAAGAAAGGTGTGTATGGATTCTTGCTTGATGTCGGTGAGCGCGAGGGGTGGGTGACCGCCCATGCCTCAGCAGTGAAGGTCATAACTCCGTACGAGAACGAAATCGTCATAATGCATGAGGGCGCGTCCGGAGGCGGCAAGAGCGAAATGGGAGAGAATATTCACCGCCAGCCTGATGGACAGATTCTATATGGGACAAATCTGGCGACAAAAGAGAAGCACTTTATCACAATCAAAGAGCCTTGTCAGCTCCAGCCGATAGCGGACGACATGGCGCTCTGCCACCCCAAAATGCAGGAAGGCAGTAGAAAACTGATTATATGCGATGCCGAAGACGGATGGTTTCTCAGGCTTGACCATATCAAGGAATACGGCACGGAGCCTTATCATGAAAAACTCTTCATACATCCCCCGGAACCCCTTGTATTCCTTAACATCAGGGGTATGGCCAATTCCACTTGCCTTGTGTGGGAGCACACCTTAGACTCAGACGGGACACCATGCCCCAATCCGAGGGTGATTCTGCCGCGCAGGATTGTGCCCGATGTCGTCAATGAGCCTGTGGAAGTTGATGTAAGGAGCTTTGGGGTACGCACCCCGCCATGCACGGCGGAGCGGCCGAATTACGGGATACTCGGATTGCTGAACATTATACCGCCTGCGATAGCCTGGCTGTGGAGACTGGTTGCGCCAAGAGGGCATAACAACCCGAGCATTGTCGAAACCAAAGGCATGACGAGCGAAGGCGTAGGGTCGTACTGGCCGTTTCTTACAGGTAAAATCGTAAATCACGCCAATTTACTATTGGAGCAGATTATAAATTCGCCGGATACCAGATATGTTGTAGTGCCCAACCAGCATATAGGCTGCTACAAGGTCGGGTTCACGCCGCAGTGGATCATGCGCGAATATCTGGCAAGGCGCGGCAGCGCGGGGTTTAAGCAGAATCACTTGGTATCGGCACGATGCCCGCTGCTGGGGTATACGCTGGATGATATTAAAATCGACGGGCAGTATATAGGACAGGCGTTCCTAAGGCCTGAGATGCAGGCAGAAGTCGGGACAAAAGGCTATGACAAGGGCGCAAAAATGCTGACGGATTTCTTCAAAGCTCAGCTCGAGAAATTCGACACATCCGATATAAGCCCGCTTGGCAAAAAAATCATAGACTGCTGCAACAAAAACGCCCCGCTGGAAGCATACCTGGACATCATTCCGATGAGATATTAAGGACTCTATCCGTACAACTTCACGCGGTCACAGGATATTGCGCCATCCGAACGCAAGGCACGGTATAGACTAATAACCGCGTGACTAGTAGCTTATCCGTACAACTGTCTGTGCATTACGTCGGGGTTGGCGGCGTTTCTTAGCGCGGTGTCAGCGGTTATCGTGCCGCTGCGGTAGAGCTTCATGATATATGTGTCCATGCTGACCATACCGTCTTGGGATGATGTATTGATGACATTGTCGATCTGATGGGTTTTTGCCTCGCGGATGATATTGCTGATTGCGTTATTTACCAACATTATTTCAAAAGCCGGAACGGACTCGCCTTGTATATCCGGCATCAGCTTCTGGGTCACGACCATTCTGAGTATCATAGACAACTGCACGCGCACCTGCTGCTGCTGCGCGGGCGGGAAGATGTCTATGATGCGGTCGAGCGTGTTTGCAGCCCCTACTGTGTGTAATGTCGATATGACGAGATGCCCTGTTTCTGCGGCGGTCATGGCTGTTCTGATGGTTTCGTGGTCGCGCATTTCGCCCAGCAATATGATATCCGGCGCTTGGCGGAGGCTGGCGCGGAGGGCTTGCACATAAGAATCGGTGTCCGTGGAAATCTCGCGCTGGCTAATCAGGCTCATATTATCCCTGTGCAGATATTCGATAGGGTCTTCCAGCGTGATGATATGGCAGTTTCTTGTTTTGTTTATGGCATCTATAATACAAGCAAGCGTAGTGGATTTGCCGCTGCCCGCAGGACCTGTGATAAGAACAAGGCCGTTATTCTCCGCAGCGACATCCATAACCTTATCGGGTATGGATAAATCCTCGTAATTGGGTATGCCGAACAGCACAACGCGGATGATGGCTGCCATCGTGCCGCGCTGCCGGTATGTGTTCACCCTGAAACGGGCAAGGCCGGGAACGGTGATTGGGAAATCATCGTCGCCGGTGGTTTCGTATTTCTTTATCGGCCTGTGCGCCAGTTCGTATAATTCATTTACGAGCTTTTCCGCCTCGTCAGGAACCAGGCGTGAGGTGCTCTGCGGGGTTATGATGCCGCTTTTCTTAAATGAAATGCACCGCCCGACGCCTATAAATATATCCGATGCACCGGTTTCTACTGCCCGCCTCAGCCAATCTATGACCATACTCATTCTTCACCTCTACCAGTCAAATTCGACCCATAAGTCTAAAAAAACATCCGTATCCCAATATGCGGTATCCTGCATCTTCCAGCTTAGTATCTCGTAGGTGCGGTCATTATTGATAATCAGGCGGACGAACAGAACCATGGAAGATTTCGGGATTTCGCAGGAAAAACTCACTACTTCGGTTTCCGGGCCAAAGCCCTGACTTAAACCGTCCTCGGTTGTTATCTCAACTCCATTGATGGCAGGGGGGATAGTATCGGTTTTTAGGAGTTCGGCTACTATTCTCTCCGCTTGCGCGTCGGCATTATAGTATCCCACAACAAAACGCGCCTCGGCATCCACAAGAGCCTTGCCGTTTTCTGCTACAATGAATGTAATGAGCGAGAATATCGTCAGGCACAGCACGGCAAACACCAGTACGATTGATGCGCTGCCGGCCCCTATTCCGCCTTTGTTCATGAAGTCACCTCAGTTGTCAGCTTTTAGTTATGAGTTATCAGTTATCGGTTATGAGTTATCAGTTATCGGTTGTCGGTTGTCGGTTGTTATCTGGTGATTAGGGGGAATGTTACTATGTTGTCTTTTTCGCTTGTCAGCTTAGTGATAGTCAGTTCGCCTGAGCGCAGGGAATCAGGAGAGGGGCTTTCGTTTCGGGAGGTTATGAGCAGTTTATATATTGGGTCGCCGCCGCTGTGGGGCTGCCAGTGCTCGTCGTAGTAAACAGTCAGGGTATCGGTACCGGCAGCAGTGCTTACTGTGCCGCCTAGTACCCTTGCGACGCTTGATAAGTCACCGTTTGTTGCTTTGAACGCCTCGGCTCCGCTTTCGGCAACAAGAAGGGCGCTGCTGATATCCCTCGAATCCTCTGCCGTAAAGTATGCGGAAGCTAAGATGCTAATGCACGCGGCGGCGCATATCGCAAAGACAGCAATAACGATAAGCTGTTCAATTAAAAAAAGCGTGGATTTAGAGCGGGTATTCATCCGTTACCTCCTGGGCTCCTAATGCGGACAAGCCGCAGTTGATAGTTGAGAGTTGACAGTTGAGAGTTGTTGTGACTGCTCTGCAGACGGATTTGATTTTGTTGTTTTTATTTGCTTAATTAGTCATTAGGGTTGCTAATTCTCTTTCAGAGGGGATATAAACAGGCTCATGCCTCCTGATGTTACTTTTATCAGGCCGTAATTTGCTGTTTCAAATGATAAGTCCTCAAGCCTCATGATTTTCTCGCCGCTGTCGCGGCCAAGACCGAGGTTCTTTTCCGTGAAGAGCTCATACAGCCAGCCGTTATAATGGTATATCACGGTCTGATACCTGACACCGCTGAACTCTTCGTCTATCATCAGCGCGTTCTCGCCATGATACTCAGCGACATAAATCATCCCGGCATCATTGAAATTCTTTGATTTCGTCCAGATATACGCCAGAACGGCGCGTTCGTCGGCGCCTTCCTGAGATACCTCAGCCATATTTTGATAAATACTTGCCCCAAGCATCAGCACGATCAGCACGGATATGGCGAAAACGCTGAAAATAAGCAGAACAAAAATCGTGTCTAAACGCTGGCTGCGTACCGTTTTTATCATAATTATGGCCTGTCCTTTCCGAACGCAAACGACATCAACGACCATGAAGGGCCATAATTATGTCGCAACAGCGGCGGTTTCGCGCAGCGAGAGCCGCTTGCGTTCATTAAATTCGTATTAAGTTTGAAGACTTTCAAACTTTCTCCTTGTCGGTTATTATCGCTTGCAGTAAGTAAAACGCTCTTATTATGGCCGGGGGGCGGTATCGCTTATATCGAACACTGCCACGTTAGGCATTATGTTTGATGCGAATATTTGGTAGTGGACAAGATATCTGTCCCGGTCTATGTATATCCCGTACTGCTCTTCGATGTGCGTAATGGTGTCCGGGTATCTGCCTTCGATTGAATATGCGGTTATAATCGCGCGGCGTATGCTGTCCTCGAGTATCCGAAGACCCTCCGCCCTGCTTGCGGTTTCCGTCTGCTGCAGGCCGTAGCTGATCATCCCCATTATCACAGCAGCGAATACAATGGGCACCAAAAGCGAACGCAGTATGTCAGGCAGGCCTTTTCGATAAATACTTTTTTTCCTCAATTTGATACTCTCCTAAATCCTAACCCCGAACCCTTTGCAGTCCGCAGACCGCTTTGGTGAGCATAGGGGACGAAACGGCTCAGACGGCCTATCCTAAAGCGCTCATGATGCCCATCAGCGGGAGCATTACGGACAGCAGGATTATCCCTACGATAGCGGACGAAACCACTACCAGAGTGGGCTCGATTCTGGCGACGATGCGGTCGATGTTTTCGCGGGCGCTGATATCGCTTCTACGGGCTATCTCTGCCATAGCTTCGTCTGATTTGCCGCTGCGCGCGCCGATGGTCAGCATCTTGCCTTCCTGCGGGGTCAGTATCCCGGAAATTGTGAGCGCGTCTGAGAGAGGATTGCCGTCTTTTAGAAGGCTGATGCATTTTTGGTGCTTCGCATCAACGGTTTTCGAACCGCCGCTCACGACGGCAGCCGCATCTATGGCTTCCGTGATTTCAAGGCCGCTGGCCATAGCGAGCCTCATGGCGAAAACGAAGCGCGAGGCGGATACTTTGCCGAACACGCCTTTATGGCCGAATGTGTTCAACAGGCATTTTGCTATGCTTTTGCGCAGCGCGGGGATAATGAACAATAGGGCTATAAGGATAAACAGCGCGGCGAAAACTGTGGCAATGACCACCGAGGCATCGCCCAGCCATCCTCCGAACCGCATGAGGTTTATCGCCAGCGGCGACATTTGTGTTCCTAGCCTGCTGAATACTTCGTTAAATATCGGCAAAACCTGCACTATGAGGATGAGCACTACGGCTATCATTAATATCAGCAATACGGCAGGGTAGAGCACGGAGTTTTTGATTGTGACGGCGAGCCGCGTCTGTCTTTCGTAGTATTCGGACAGCGCTTTGAGGGTTTCGACGACGCGTCCTGTTTTTTCGCCTACTTCTATCATGTGTATCATGTAATGCGGGAAGTGGGAGGAGGCTTTCAGCGCGGTCGAGAAGGTTTCTCCGTCTAATAGCGAGTTCAGGATTTCATGCAGAAGCATTTTGCCTTGTTTGTCAGGTTCGTCGTCAATCAGGATCTGCACGCAATCGGCTATTGTCAAACCTGCGTCAAGCAGCATCGCAAGTTCGGCACAGAGCATGGATAGGTAGTTGTTGTTCAGTAGTTTTCGGCTCACAGCACGCCCCCCTAGTTTAATTGAGAATTGAGTATGGAGAATTTAGAATTATTAACGGGTTTGTCGCTCGGTTGATTATTATATTCATTTTGTGGAATTTTTGCAAGCGTTTTTACACTTTATTCACACTTATTCGCAGTTAGGTGTTTGTAGTGGTTGCTTAGTTTTTCGAAGCTCTGCTCGCTGATGACATGTTCTATGCGGCAGGCGTCGTTTATCGCTGTTTTTGCGTCCACGCCGAGCGATTTCAGGAAATCCGATATCACGCTGTGGCGTTCATATATGGATTCTGCTATTTTCAGGCCGCTCTGCGTTAGTGTGATGTGTCCGTCTTCGTCTACTGTGATATGTCCGTTTTCGCGGAGGTTTTTCATGGCTATGCTGACGCTTGGTTTTGAGTATTCGAGTTCGTTTGCGATGTCTATGGAGCGGACTGTGTTTTTCGTTTTGCTCAGCACAAGTATTGTTTCGAGATATGTCTCGGCGGATTCCCCGGTTTTCAACAAATCATCCACATCCTTTCAGAGCAAGGCTCCTAGCAGTATACCATGAACAAGCAAAAATTCCAAGAAGAAGTTAAGTGAAATCAGGATAAACGCTTACGAAGTAAGGATAGTACCGTGCCTTGCGTTCGGACAGCTATTTCTGTGCCCCTTGTCGTTCAGAGGCGACATCGTGTCGCTACTGAACGAACGCTCCAACGTCCATGTATGCGCTCTGCGGGGCACATAAACAGCTATCCTCACCGGCAGTCAACATTTGTGCTTTCGTAAGCGAGTAGACAAAGTGATAAAAAACATATTGACAAGGCGGTTAGTCTATGCTAATCTATTAGACGGTTAGCGCAGACTAACTGAAATTTTCGGGGGATTGTGAAATAATGAGTATGCGGACGTTGAAGGATATTAAAGTCGGGGATAGTGTGCGTGTGATAAGGGTTACCGGCAGCGGTGCGCTCAAGCGCAGGATAATGGAAATGGGTGTTACCAAGGGTGTGGAGATATCAGTACGCAAGGTTGCTCCTCTGGGTGACCCTATCGAAGTGAGCATCCGGGGGTATGAGCTCACGCTCCGTAAAGAAGATGCGGAAATGATAGAAGTGGAGCAGAATTAGGATTTAGGGGGATTTCGATGTCAATAAGGATTGCGCTGGCGGGGAATCCTAATAGCGGGAAGACTACGCTTTTTAATGCGCTGACGGGGTCTAATCAGTTTGTAGGGAACTGGCCGGGCGTTACCGTGGAGAAGAAGGAAGGGAAGCTGAAGGGGCATACGGATGTCGAGATTATTGATTTGCCGGGGATTTACTCGCTGTCGCCGTATTCGATGGAGGAGGTCGCCGCCAGAAACTTCTTGATAGACGAGCGGCCCGATGCGATACTGAACATCGTGGACGGCACGAGCCTCGAAAGGAACCTGTTTCTGACCACGCAGCTAACGGAACTGGGCATACCTGTCGTAGTGGCCATCAATATGATGGATGTTGTGAAAAAGAAGGATGATAGTATAGATACCGCAAGGCTGGCAAAGGAACTGGGCTGCAGCATCGTGGAGATATCGGCGCTGAAAAACACAGGCATCACGGAGGCGGCGGAAACAGCGATAAGTGTGGCAGAAGCAGTAAACGCAGAAGAAGCGGTAAATGCAGAAGAAGTGACAAGTGCGGCAGAAGCGGTAAACGCAGAGGAAGCGGTAAATACGGCAGAAGCAGTAAATGCAGAAGAAGCGGTAAATACGGCGGCAATGGCTGCCGGCAGAGCGAAAACTGTTCCGCTTCATTGCTTTTCGGGAGGCGTGGAGCATACGCTGGCGCATATTGAGGAAGCAGTGCTGCATGACTTGCCGCAGGAGCAGCAGCGGTTTTTTGCAATTAAGTTATTTGAGCGAGATGCGGCTATTATAGAGAAACTGGGGCTGAGCCATGAGCAGATCGAGCATATTGAGGAGGATATAAAAAGGCGTGAGGATGCTCTCGTAGACGACAGCGAAAGCATTATCACCACAGAACGGTACTTATATATCGAAAAAGTTATCAAGGACTGCCTGACAGTCAAAAACAAGGGAGGACTGTCAACTTCAGACAAGATTGACAGGGTGCTGACGAACCGTATCCTTGCGCTCCCGGTTTTTGTGCTTGTTATGTTTATTGTATACTTCATATCCGTGACAACCGTCGGCGGGCTTGCCACCGGATGGGCTGAAGACGGCGTGTTCGGGGATGGTTGGCATCTGTTCGGCATCGGCTCTGCGGAGTATGAAGCAGCAAATGAGGGGTTTGAAGACGGGGCATTTCATGAGATGCCGGTTCCCGGGGATTACGGCATCTGGGTTCCGGGGCTGCCGGTTTTGATGGGAAACATTTTAGATGCTGCCGGGGCAGCGGAGTGGCTGCAAGGGCTCATTATCGACGGCATGATTGCGGGTGTCGGCGCGGTGCTGTCATTCGTGCCGCAACTGGTTATCCTGTTTCTTCTGCTGGCTTTTCTGGAGCGTTGCGGCTACATGGCGAGGATCGCGTTCATTCTCGACAGGATTTTCCGCAAGTTCGGGCTTTCGGGCAAGTCCTTCATACCGATTCTCATCGGCACCGGGTGCGGCGTGCCCGGGATCATGGCATCGCGGACTATTGAGAATGAAAATGACAGAAGGATGACCATTGTTACAACGACATTCATCCCATGCGCCGCGAAGCTGCCGGTAATCGCGCTTATTGCCGGGGCGATGTTCGGCGGGGCGTGGTGGGTAGCTCCGAGCGCATATTTTATCGGCATAACGGCGATTATCTGCTCAGGGATTATTCTGAAGAAGACACGGCTATTTTCCGGCAGTGCCGCGCCGTTCATCATGGAGCTCCCCGCGTACCACTGGCCTACCGTTGGCGGGGTGCTGCAGAGCATGTGGGAACGCACATGGTCATTTGTCAAAAAAGCGGGTACGGTTATTCTGCTGGCCGCTGTGGTTATCTGGTTCGCATCAGGTTTCGGATGGGCGGACGGGGTTTTCGGCATGGTGGATGCCGAGGACAGCATCCTCGCGGCTATTGGCGGCGGCGTTGCATGGTTGTTCGCGCCTCTTGGGTGGGGTAACTGGCAGTCGGCAGTTTCCACGCTGACGGGTCTCATTGCGAAAGAGAACATTGTCGCCACGTTCGGTATTCTCTTCGGCTTTGCGGAGGTGGCTGAGGATGGGGCGCAGATTTGGGGCGCGTTTGCCGACAGCTTCACGCCGCTTTCCGCATATTCGTTCTTAGTGTTCAACCTGCTTTGCGCGCCGTGCGTCGCCGCGGTTGCCGCCATCAGGCGGGAGATGAACAGTTGGCGGTGGCTCTGCTTCGCGGTCTGTTATCAATGCGGGTTTGCATATATCGTTGCGTTATGTGTCTATCAGCTCGGTATGATGTTTGCCGGAGAGTTCGGAGTTTGGACGGTGATAGCGGTTGTGCTTGCTGCGCTGTTTGTGTTTATGCTGTTTAGGAAAAGAGTAGAAGGAGTTGAGAATTAGGACGGGGAACAGTTCTGAGATGATGGTGCAGTAAGATTCTTCGCTGCGCTCAGAATGACAGTAAATAGAGGGACTCAATTCTCTAATGCGCTCCGCAGAGCGCGTTAGATTGGCAGTCAAGGAATGATATAGGAGGCTGAAATTAATGGGTACGGTTATTGTTGGGGCAATTGTCGCTTGTATCATAGGTCTTGCAGTGTTTAAGGTGTATAAAGATCGCAAAAAAGGCAAAGGCTGCACACAAGGCTGTGATGGCTGCCCGCATTGCGACGGGAAACCTTAATTATAGGAGTATAACAACGGAGTCATCGAGGTGTTGTCATGAAAGGACTACTACGATGATTAGGCCGCTGACCGCCATATTCCGAATTTGTCACAACTTGTGTCACAAATCGCGAAAATGGACATAAATAATTCATAAACCCCTTGACAATCTGCCGGAAATAAGGAATAATAATAACACAAATGTAATTATTTGTTTAACCTTCCCGGTGCAGAGTATACGCTGCACTAAGGGCACAAATGGAGGGGGGTGCTGCCCATGATGGCCGGCCGTGTTGTGTTGCTGCAACGCGGGCTTTGCTGTGCCATGCATTATACACTTCCCGTATAAGAAGCATAATGCTCTGTCCGGCAGCGGGGAACCACAACCCCGGAATAAAAGAGGCCGCTTAACCGTGTTGTGCGTAAACAAAACGGCTGAAAAACGCCGGAGCGTAAGGAGCTGAAGGATGGGAGGGGAATTTATGGTAACAAGGCATAATTCCGCATTCCGAATTCCGAATTCACCCGGCGGCGGGGAACCACAACCCCAGAGCAAAAGAGGCAAAAACGAAGAAGAAAACAGAAACGCAAATGAAAGGAACTTTCAAACATGACTAAAAAATCGTTTTTTACCAAACTCATAGCTCTGCTGATGACACTCACAATGGCTATGTCGATGCTCTCATTTACCGCAGCATCAGATGATATCGAAGACACCCCGGGAGTTCTTCGCAACACGGAATACCTCACCAGAGGCTTGGTTTGCGCGCGGCTTCCGGGTACTGCAGGCGTATTTATGAGCTGGAGATTCCTTGGAAATGAACCGGACGGTATTTCCTGGAATATTTACCGTAGCGACGATGGCGGCGCAACATGGGCGAAAATCGCCACCATCGAGCCGAGGGATGTAGAGCCGGAGAGCGACTACGCAACCAATCCGGGCATCGTGAAAGAAAACGTCACACCCACCAACTATACCGATGCAGCCGGCACGGCAAGCTCGCTCTATGAAGTATCACCCATCATTGACGGAATCGAAGGACTCAGGCAGGGTATGTCCGTGCCGATGATGACAGCAGGTACAGGTACAAGTCCGGGCGCTACCTTTAGCGTGCCGTACAGAACCACAGGCTTCGGTACATACAGCGCCCCCCGTTTCCTCCACCGCACAACAGAGCACGGCCCGACTAACGGAACCCTTGCAGTCATCCCCCGCACGGGAGCAAACGCAGTCAGCCCATGGCTCAGACTAGCGACGGATAACACCTCCGACTACTGGTGGAACCGCGATACGATCCATTATGTCGTAGATATGGACTTGTTCAGAAGCGTCCGCGAGCCTCAGGGCAAAGGTGCTGTCGTTGAGCAAGAATTAGTAGACGACGCGATTGAGAAACTCAATATGTATCTCGGGCTTCTCAACAGGCCTCTTATGGATGCTGCGCTCGCCGAAACCGCCCTTGACGAGGACGGCAAAATCACAAAGGCTTTCTTAGATGCATTTGAAATGAAATTCTTCGAATATGTCAACTGGCTGGATGTCGGCCCGCAGCTTCCCTATAGCTTCAATGCAGCCGGCACTGCCATCAACACGACATCCCTGCTGACCAACACCACCGTTTACCGCCCGCATGTGCTGACCGTCGGCGACTTCCTCGGAATCGGCGAATATCAGATCGTCGCTCTCATGTCAAGCGGAGGCGGCAGCGGCGCAGACCCCTACCAGAACTGCACAGGTGTGGGCGGCAACAGCATCGTAGCCCCTGTTTTTGTTGACATTTATGACTTACAAGGAAACCTCCTGTTCCGCGTTGACTGCGGCCCGAATGTCATGAACAACAACTACCACAACCCGCAGATGCATGTCGCCGATTTCGACGGCAGCGGCAGGGCTTCGCTTATCATGCGCCTATCCTACGGCGCGCGCGTCGGTAATGTCGATGCCTCAGGCGCAGTAGTATACTCAGACAACCCTGCTGACTATGTCGGCGGAGCAGAGGGCATGAAGGCCACCCGCGAAGCTATCACAGGCTACGCGCAGGCAGGCGATGCCGATTCTCTGAATAAATACTGGAACATGGTCAATGGCTGGGCAATCTCCCTTCACCGCCCTGACCGCTCCACAGCGGAACTCTCACCGGCAGACATCAACAACGGCCTGCAAAAGTGGATGAAAACCTATCATGTCGGCTACAACGGCGGCAATGTGCCTGATATGATCGCGGCGTTCCAGCTTGACCCTGTCACCGGCAAGGGCATTCTCGTTGATGCCACCCCAGCTCTTGCGACAAACTACAACAACCCGAATGATCCGTACTATGACCGTTCTTTAGAGCTGTTCGGAATCGCCCCGGGTTCGGAAGAAGAACTCCGCCTGCAGCATTGGGGCGTGGCACCGATGGATGCGCGCGGCGCGTATGCTTACGCGGCGCTCGTACCCAATCAGGCAGGCACAAGCCTCGTGAAGAACCCCGCTTGGAGGACATTTAACCGCCCGAATATGCACCCGCACGAGGTTTACTGGCTGGAGAACCCGTGGGGCTACTATCCGTTCGGCGACCCGCAGGGCAACCGCTCCAGCAGAGGCCACGGCGCGACCGCCATGCTCGACGGCGAGGGTTGGTGGGCCTGCATAGGGCGCGGCTACTACCACCGTACAACATTCGATGCGGCAAGGCTTGTCGATGGCAAGCTGGATGTAGTCAGCTTTGACTCGGGAGACCCGCAATACTGGGTGCTTCAAGCCCCGAACTGCCTGAAGCCGGAAACCTGCGGAAGCATTGCCAATGACGGCGGACCGACCTTTGTCCGAGAGGACTACTGCAACCATTGCAACGGATACCTCTATCAGAACAGAGGCAACCACCAAGGCGCGTCAGGCGACGTGGATGGCGACGGCAAGGATGAAATCGTCATGGTAGGCATGACATTAGGCCTTAGCGCGGACGGCAAGAAAATCCTCCCCAAAACTATCGCGGGCGGCATCATGCCAAGCCTCGAAGTCTACGCAGGCACCACAACCGGACCGCTCAGCACAGATATTTACAGGTCTGAGGATTTTGCGCAGAACCCGGATAACGAATGGTGGCCGCTCCGTCACGGCGACCGTGGCGTGCTGCTGCCGATTGACAGCTCCGGCCGCATTGTCTACTGGAGCAGCGGCGAGGAGAACTTCAGCGAAATGCTCTTCAGCGGCAAGGTTAATGCGGTGCTGCCCGCCAGCAGGCTTTGGTATGCCGGCACAGGCGAGATGGCACCGAGCACATTCAGAGCAGGCGGCGCGGACTGGGATACAGGCACTGCGGGCAACTTCAGCAACCAGTGGCCGGGCATCTTAACACGCACTCCCAATACCAACGTAGCCCACAGCGTTTCTACGGGACACGACCACCTCGTACGCCTTAACGATTTCAGCGGCGGTCCGATCTGGTGGACAGGCAACCTCCTGCACCAGAGGCTTGATACCGGCACAGTCAGCACGGTAAACAGCAACCTACGGCTGCTCAGCGAGGCCGACAACACAACGGCCAGAACTTGGACGACGGTATACAGCGGCGGCGGAACAGGCGCGACAAAGGCCACTGCGAAGCTGCAGCTTGATATGTTCGGCGACTGGCGCGAAGAGTTCATCAACACAAACAACACGACAAACAGCTTTGTGATCCACACATCAGTCACCCTGTCTGATTATGGCATCCGCACCTTGATGCACGATCCGTTCTACCGTCAGGCTGTTGCCAACAAGCATGTATCATATCAGCAGCCGCCCGCAGCCGGTTTCTACCTCGGCGACGAAGCTCCGCTGCCGGCCCAGCGCACGGACCTCGACATTCCGGTGACAGAGCTCGTAGTCACATTCCTCGATGAAGACGGCACCGAGCTGGAGGTAACGCGTGTGCTTAGGAATCACGCGGTTAAGAATCCCGGCATCAGCTGGTATGGCTACTCGCTCGTCTGGCTGCTCGATGGTGCAGCGTACGACCTCAGCACGCCGGTCACGCAGGACATTACGCTCGTGGCGCAGTGGACGTTAAATCAGATTAACTATATGAGGATTGCCGATAAAGACGGCAATCTGAGCCCGCAGATGATCGCGATGGCGCGCGGCAGCTCAGCACAGTTCACGCTTGATCTCGAGTATGATGTGATACCGTTCGGAGTCATTTGGTCTGTTAACAACCCCAATCTGGCAAGCGTGGATGAATTCGGTCTTGTCACCATAAAAGGGCAGCCCGGAAACGTAACGCTGACCGCCAGGGCACCCAGCGGCGTAACGCACAGCATCGTAATCAGAATAACTTAGCCGAACACACAGGTACATAAAAACAAGGCAGGGGTTGAGCAATTCAACCCCTGCCGCTATTTGTCACAACTTGTGTCACAAATCGCGGAAATGGACATAAATAATTCATAAACCCCTTGACAATCTGCCGGAAATAAGGAATAATAATAACACAAATGTAATTATTTGTTTAACCTTCCCGGTGCAGAGTATACGCTGCATTAAGGGCACAAATGGAGGGGGGTGCTGCCCATGATGGCCGGCCGTGTTGTGTTGCTGCAACGCGGGCTTTGCTGTGTAATAAACTATCCGCTTATATAAAATAGAAGAGCATCTATTTGGCGGCGGGGAACCGCAACCCCGGAATAAAAGAGGCCGCTTAACCGTATTGTGCGAGAACAAAACGGCTGAAAAACGCCGGAGCGTAAGGAGCTGAAAGAGGGAGGGGAATTTATGGCAACAAGGCATAATTCCACATTCCGAATTCTAAATTCACCCGGCGGCGGGGAACCACAACCCCAGAGCAAAAGAGGCCGCTTAACCGTGTTGTGCGTAAACAAAACGGCAAAATTGCTTTACAAAAGGAGTAAGAAATGAGAAAAACCAGAAAAAGCATATGCCTATTCCTCGCACTGATGTTCATAATCACGATGCTGCCGACTTTCGCGACAGCATCAAACCCATGGGACGGGCTGCAGACATACGTCATCGCCGGAGTGCATGACGGCGTGAACGCTTCAGGTAACGATGCGCCGCTTCCGGCAGAGCTTGGAGACACGATTGCCGGAACAGTCACAACCAACTCCGCTAACGGTGCTGTCACAATCAACGCCATGGGCTTTTCGGCATATCCGATGCTTAACGGCTTCGACAGGCTGATTATGGGCGGGATACTGCTCGAAGACGTGACGGAGATCGTGGAGATCGTCGGCAAAATGGAGGTTCTTCAACGTAAGTCCGGTCGTTTAGGCGCGGGTTTCACAATCCGCAACGCCGACCAGACACCGGGGACTTACAGGGATGTGTTTGGCGCGGCCTTCCTTAACAATGGCCTTAATGCAAATCCGACATGGAGAAGCACAGTCGCTACCAGACCGAATGATACACAAGGTGTATACCGGATACAAGCGGCTAGTCAGAACAACTGGTCGAACAATGTAGTGTACGAAGGATTCAACGTAACGTATAACCCGGCAGATACCGGTAGATTCAGCATGACTGCTGCTTTGAATCCAGTTTTGAACCCCGGTCCCGAGGCACTCAACAGAAAACCCTCAAACCTCTTAGTCGGCATGTTCGCCGCAGGCTCCGAGGCCCGCTTCACCGACGTTACGATCACAGTCGGCGGCAGGGTTGTCTGGACGAATGACCCGACGAAGGAACTCTACGATCCGGGCGAACCGGGACTGCCCGACAGCGTAACGGTTTCCCCCGCAAGCGTGAATGAGCTGAGAGTAGGGCGGACGGCGCAGTTTGATGCCCTAGTCCTGCCGACCAATGCTGATGACCGCACGGTCACATGGACATCCAGCGACCCGGCAATCGCTACAGTCAGCGACACAGGCTTGGTAACAGGCATCGCGGTAGGCGGTCCCGTAACCATCACGGCGACGGCGAACGGCGACCCGACGGTGTTCGGCACGGCTACAATCGTTTCAGTGTCTACCGGTCCGAGGCTGGATTGGGAACCCCCCGGCGGATTCAAACCGCCCGGCGGCGGCGGCCCGACACTGCCCTCCACGCCGTTCACACCGCATAAGCCTCTCGATCCTGCCCCTGCGCAGGGCATTCGCCAGATGGAGTTTCTCTCCAGAGGCCTGATAGGCGCGTACGTCAACGCAACGACAGGCGTGTACCTGAGCTGGCGTTTCTTAGGCGATGAGCCTGATGGTATATCTTGGAACATATACCGCGACGGGGTGCTCGTACACACCATTGAACCCGACGATGTTCCGCCTGAGAGCAACTTCCCGACAAACCCCGGCATCGTAAAAGAAAACGTAACACCGTCCAACTGGACTGACGAGAACGGCACCGTAGCTTCCGTCTATGAGGTAGCCCCGGTAATCGAAGGAGTCGAGGGCTTTAGGCAAGGCATGTCCGCGCCGATGCTCACCATGACAAACAACACCGGGAATAACGCGGGCAAGGGCGCGACACATTTGATCAACCTTGCAAGATACCGCCCGGACCCGACCCCGATACCGCGCCACAGTTTCAGAGGCACCACTGTTTCCGGCAGTGCGTTGACCATAACAATCCGCGACGGGAACGGCAATAATGTAGCCAACACGCATTTTTATGAAGTAGATATGAATCTGCTCCAAGAGTTCCGTGTGGCATATGAGGACGGTCTTGATGTGACACAGGCTGAGCTCGACGACTGGGTCGCCAGGCTCAATGTGCACAACATGACACCCAACTACAACAGGATTCCTAACCGCACAGAGCTGTGGACACCCGTAAACGCCCTCGTTGACGGCAAAATCACAAAAGCGCTGTTTGACGAGTTAGAGCGCGACTTCTTCAGCTATGTGGATCATCTGGATCAAGGCTCGAAACTGCCATTCGCGAAAAATAATAACGGTACAATCAATACGGTCAACTCAGGAGCTTACTCGCTTCAAGAGATGTCCATCGGTGATTTCACAGGCAACGGCGAATATGAGATCGCCATAATCTGGCAAGCGACACCATCCTCCGATAACATGATCTCAGACCCGCTGGTTACCGGATCGGGCTACGGCGCTCCGCAGTATGTGGACGTAGTCAACCTTAAAGGCGAACTACTGTTCCGCGTAGACCTCGGCTACAACACCAAGGCAACAAACGAGCACGAAGGCGTCCTCTTCGTACAGGACTTCGACGGCGACGGCGTTGCTGAACTAATGCTGAAAACCGCAGCCGGCTCGCGCATAGGCAACTGGGATGAAGCACTGGGCCGGGTGGTGTACGAGAACACACCTGAAACCGTTATTGGCGGCGAGTACGGTATGGGAGCAACGCGCGAGAAAATCCAGGAATACATCGCAGCCGGTGATGATGTCAGCCTCGATTATTACTATAACGTCATCAATAGCTGGAGCATCAGCTGGATCAACCCCAACAAAAGCCAAGGCGACGGTACGGCATTCCAGAACAAGAGATGGTGCAAAGCATACCATTTAGGCCAGATGGGCGAAGGCCCCGAAGGCATCGAATGGGAGTTCATGACAGCGTTTAAGTATGACCCCATTACAGGCAAAGGCTACATAGTCGACTCCGCGCCGTACGCATTCCCATACGGCGAGAGGAACTGGGGCTTGGCGCCGATGCAGACGCGCGGCGGCTATCAATATGTAATTGACCCGGCACCGGGCGCCACCCCGCAGATGCCGGAAGCAAACCGCTACTGGCTGGAGAACCCATGGGGTAACTGGCCGCTCGGAGACCCGCAGGGCAACCGCCCGAACCGTTATCTAGGCGCCATCGGCAGCCTTGACGGCATCGGCTGGCACGCCATTTCGCAGAGGGGTTACTACTCCAGGACGACCGTGTCCGCGTATAATATCGTAAATGACAAGGTAAACCTCGTAGCGGTGTTCGACTCCAGAGACCCCGCGTATCACTGGCTCGGCGGCGACTTCTATATGTATGAGAACAGAGGCAACCACACTGCGTATGTCGGCGACATGAACGGCGACGGCCGCGACGAATACATGCCGGGGGCAATAACGCTCTCGCTTAACGCCGCAGGGGATAAACTGATTCCGGTAGCGGTGCATGGCGGCTTGATGCCTATGTTCGACGTGTATGTTAACGATGCCGGAAACCAGTATATGCCGGCTAACGGCACATCATGGACATCTTCTCTGGAACGCGAAGGGACGTTCGCATGGTACCCGCTTCGCCACGGCGACCGGGGCGGTATGCTTCCGGTGGACAGCACGAACCAGATAAGAGTCTGGAAAACCAGCGAAGAACACCGCATTGACGACTTCCGCAACGGCAGGTCTTATGGCTGGCTTTGGGGCGGCGCGACACTTACAGATGCATACACAGGCCAGTTGATTGAAGCCTACAGGCAAAACGGGGACTGGGAAAACGGCACCGTGGGCAACTTCTCCAACAGATGGCCGGGCGCGCAGGGCGCTACACCCGTCGCTTTCGGCGGAGGGCTTACGGGCATGAGTTTGGTTGATGGCAGAACATTACCTGATTTCGTAAACCGCGGCGGCTACAATGCCATATGGTGGGTCGGCGACCTGCTGCACCAAGGCACAAACGGCAGCAGCGTATGGAGACCGAACGTAGACAACGGAAACGGTTTCACCAGCACGACCGTGTGGTATGGCAACGGCTTCACCGGCACCACAGGCCCGAACAAGTCATCCGCTATCCTGAAAGCCGATTTCTGGGGCGACTGGACCGAGGAACTGCTCGTCATCAGCGGCGGCACGTCCATCGCTATCAACACCAGCACAACGGCATCCCAGTACGGCATCCGCACCCTGATGCATGACCCGATGTACCGCGCGGGTGTCGGTACGCACAACAACGGCTACAGCCAGCATCACTTCGCCAGCTTCTACCTCGGCGACGAAGCCCCGCTGCCGGCGCAGCGTGAAGATATCGGATTGCCTGATGAGTATGTATTTACCGTGACATACCTTGATGATGATGAAACAGAGATGCTGGTTCAGGATGTCCTCAGAGGCAGCGTATTGACGCCTCTTGCCGTTAGCAGGTATGGCTATACATTCGTTGGCTGGTTCCTTGATGGTGAACTCTTCAACTTCAGAACACCGATCAAAGAAGACATCACGCTGATAGCGCAGTGGACATTAAACACCATAAACTACATGAAAATCGCTGACAAAGACGGAAAGCTAAGCCTGCCAATGATTCAGATGGCACGCAACAGCTCGGCTGTCTTCACATTGGATCTGGAATTTGATGTGATAGCGTTAGGAGTCAGCTGGACCGTTAACAACGCAAATCTGGCAACAGTAGTGTTCGCAGAGGACGGCAGCACAGCAACGGTATACACCAAAGGCCTGTCGGGTAACGTAACACTGACAGCGCGCGCGCCAAGTGGAGTGACGCACAGCATTGTGATAAGAGTCGTATAATCAACCGTTAAAACGGCGGAATCACTCGATTAGAAGCGCAAAGCACAGCCCCAAGTAGCGCAGCGTGCATATCTTCGCAACAGACCGGACTGACAACGCAGTAAAACCGCACCGGAGCGATTTGATTCGCTCCGGTGCGGCATGGTCGCATATTAGTATCTCAGCAACTTAGCGATAATAAAAAAGATTCTTCGCTTCGCTCAGAATGACAAAACAGGGTTTTTTGAGGAACCCAACTAATAACTTGCGGTCTAAGACCGCCATAAGGGAGGAGTTTATACATTATGCAGATACGCAGACACAGCAAAAGGATACTGGCAGCCTTGCTAACCATAGTCATGCTGTCAACTATCATTACCGCGCTGGCATCCATCCCGACGCTTGTAGAACCGACAAATCCGTTCCAGCCGCCCGGCGGATTCAACCCGCCCGGAGGCGGGCAGGCTCAGCCATGGACCCCGTTTACTCCCTTCAGACCGCTCAGCCCGGCACCCGATGCAAACGCTGTCCGGCAGATGGAGTATCTGACCCGTGGATTGGTGGGTGCTTTTGTCAATGCCGATACCGGCGTTTTCTTAAGCTGGCGTTACCTTGGGGATGAGCCGGATGGCATATCCTGGAATATCTACCGCGACGGAGAGCTTGTCCACACCATAGAGCCGGGGGATGTGCCGCCCGAGAGCGATTTTGAAAGCAATCCCGGCATTACAAAGGAGAATGTCACCCCATCGAACTGGACCGATAAGGATGGCACGGCAGCATCCGCATACGAAGTGGCGCCGCTGATAGACGGCATCGAAGGTCTCAAGCAGGGGATGTCAGTCCCGATGCTGTCGATGACGAACAACACAGGCGCGAACGCAGGCAAGGGCGCGACCCATCTGATTGACCTTGCGAGGTACAGGCCGGCGGTGACAGCGATACCGCTGTTCAATTTCAGGGGATTGGCCGCAGGGCAGGCAACCATTTCAGCTGCAAACAGGCCCCTCATCCGCGACGGCGATGGCAATACTGTGGCAAACACGCATTTTTATGAGGTTGACATGGAATTACTCAAAGAGTTCCGTGTCGCATATGAGGACGGTCTTGATGTGACGCAGGCAGAGCTTGACGGTTGGGTAGCAAGGCTAAACACGCATAACATGACCCGCAACTATAACGGCATCGCTAACCGCACCGCTCCGTGGACGCCGGTAAACAGTCTCGTTGACGGGAAAATCACGGAAGCGCTGTATAATGAACTGGAACGCGATTTCTTCAGCTATACAGATAACCTTGACCAAGGTTCCAAGCTGCCATTGAGGAAAAACGCGAACGGGACTATCGCCACGTTCAACTCGGGCGCATATTCGCTGCAGGAGATGTCAGTCGGCGACTTCACAGGCGACGGCGAGTATGAGATTGCCATCATATGGCAAGCAACGCCATCAAGTGATAATATGAGGTCAGACCCGTTGGTTGATGGGGCAAGCCTCAGTGCGCCGCAATATGTTGACGTGGTCAACCTAAAAGGGGAGATGCTCTTCCGCGTGGACCTCGGATATAACACAAAGGCGACAAATGAGCATGAGGGTGTTCTCTTTGTGCATGACTTTGACGGCGACGGCGTTGCGGAACTGATGCTCAAAACCGCCGCCGGCTCGCGAATCGGCAACTGGGATGAGGCTTTGGGACAGGTGGTCTATGAGAATACCCCGGAAACGGTCATAGGCGGCGAGTACGGGCTTAACGCAACCCGCGATAAGTTCGCGCAGTATATCGCCGAGGGTGACGATGTCAGCCTTGATTACTACTGGAATGTGATGAACAGCTGGAGCATCAGCTGGATCAATCCGAACGTTGCCCAGGGAGACAGCTCTCCCTTCCAGAACAAGAGATGGTGTAAAGCGTACCATGTAGGGCAGATGGGCGATGGTCCCGAGGGCGTAGTATGGGAGTTCATGACGGCTTTCAAGTGGGATCCCGAAACAGGCAAAGGATATATTGTTGACACAGCGGATTACCCGTTCCCTTACGGGGAGCGCAACTGGGGGCTTGTCCATATGCAGACCCGGGGCGGCGGGCAGAACGTCATCGAGCCTGCGCCGACATACGGGCAGCAGATGCCGGAGGAAAACCGCTACTGGCTGATGAACCCGTGGGGTTACTGGCCTTTCGGCGACCCGCAGGGCAACCGCGCAAACCGTTACATCGGGGCTATCGGCAGCCTTGACGGCGTGGGCTGGCAAGCGATAGTTCAGAGAGGGTATTATGCGAGGACTACCGTCGCCGCGTTTAATATCGTGGACGGAAAAGTAAATTATGTCGCAGGATTCGACTCAAGGAACCCTGATTACCACTGGTTGGGCGGGGATTGGTTCCAGTATGAGGCCAGAGGTCAGCATACCGCGTATATAGGGGACTTGAACGGTGACGGCCGTGATGAGTTCAGCTCAGGCGCACTGACGCTGAGCCTGAACGCCGCAGGGGATATGCTGCTGCCTGTTTCGGTTCATGGCGGGCTTATGCCTCTGTTTGATGTGTATGTTAATGATGACGGCGTTCAATATGTTCCCCCAAACGGCACATCGTGGACATCGGCGCTGGCGCGTGACGGCACGTTTGACTGGTATCCTCTGCGCCACGGCGACCGCGGGGGAATGCTTCCGGTAGACAGCTCGAATAAGATAATGATGTGGAAAACCAATGAGGACTTTCGTATAGCCGACTACAGGGACGGCAGATCCTTCGGCTGGCTCTGGGGTGGCGCGACCCTCACAGATGCGTACACAGGGGAGATGATAGAAGGCTACAGGCAGAACGGCGACTGGGAAAACGGCACTGTCGGCAACTTCTCCCATAGATGGCCGGGGGCTCAGGGGGCAACGCCCATCAGCTTCGGCGGCGGGCTACAAGGCATGAGCCTGGTGGACGGCAGACTGCTGCAGGATTTCGTAAACCGGGGCGGCTACAACGCCATTTGGTGGATCGGCGACCTGATGCATCAGGGCACAAACGGCGCAAGCATCTGGAGGCCGGACATAGTAAATGGCAACGGCTTTACAAGCACGGCTGCATGGTACGCAAACGGCTTCACCGGCAATACCGGGCCGAACAAGTCGTCCGCTATCCTGAAGGCCGACTTCTGGGGCGACTGGCGCGAGGAGCTGCTCGTCCTCAGCGGCGCTACGTCCATCGCCATCAATACCAGTACAACGCTGTCGCAGTACGGTATCCGCACGCTGATGCATGACCCGATGTACCGCGCGGGCGTCGGCACGCACAATAACGGCTACAGCCAGCACCACTTCGCCAGCTTCTACCTCGGCGACGAAGCCCCGCTGCCGCCGATGCGCACCGATATCGATGTGCCGGCGACAGAGCTTGCTGTCACATTCCTCGATGCTGACGGAGCGGAATTAGGTGTAGTGCTTGTGCTGAGGAACGGCACAGTGACCCCGCCGTCTGTGAGCGGTTATCCGGATGGCAAATCATGCTGGCTGCTTGACGGGATAGCCTTTGACCTAAACTCGCCGATCACAGAGGATATAACGCTGACGTTGAACCACATTTCGTCCATAAGGATTGCGGATAAAAACGGGGCGCTGAGTCCTCAGATGATTCAGATGGCACGCGGCAGCGATGCGCAGTTCACATTGCTTCTTAACGAGGGTGCATTGCCGCTCGGCATTGTCTGGTCCGTAAACAACGCCAATCTGGCAAGCGTGGACGACAGCGGCCTTGTCACCATAAAAGGCCAGGCCGGCAACGTAACACTGACCGCACGGACGCCAAACGGCATGACGCACAGCATTGTTATAAGGATCGCATAACACTTATACCAAAACAAACGGGGCGCAGGATAAGTTCCTGCGCCTCGGTTCTGTGTCTGTGATAGGTTACCATGTTTCGGTATCCATATCTACGTTAATAATGTCCATTATCAGCGTAATACCTTCACCTTTAATCATAACGCTGTATATGTCCTGATTGTAGTAACGATTTTGTAAGAATGTCTGATCCGGCGGGTTAGGCTTTGGGTAAGGATGCCGTGCTTCCAGTTTTGTCATGCGATCCCCGTTTTCATTATAAAAAGCTAATTCAAAACTACCGTATGGTTCCCGCTCAACTATAAAGGAAAATGCGACATAGGTCTTCATATTGTAGTTTCGCACATATGCTTTGAGGTCTGCTAAATTTATGAATATACCATCGGAAGTCGGCGTAATTTGAATCCGCTCGTCAAATCGCTCAGCTCCCACACGCTCTAAATAGATGGGAGGCACCGGTGCATATTGCTCTGCATTGAGTATCGGCGCAGTAAAACCACGGGAAATATCATATTCCATAATAGTTTCCCTGTTAAGCCAGTACCACGATACAAAGTCCTCAAATATGTCTTCGCTTGTTTCCTGTTTGATAAAACTAATTAAATCATTTTCTCCCAGTATCCCTGATTTGTAAGCATCGGCAAAACCCATAAATAACTTGTAGTACATATTTGCTTCATATTTCTCGTCTAAGTAATACCCGAATATTTTACTAATGTTATGTGTGTACGAAAGGTGTTCTGTAGTATGCGTTATATAATTTCCGCTTGAAAAATACTCTTCAAATCGGTTTGAAAATATCCGTCTCTCTAAATCCGGATCGAATCTTTCAATTTCCACAAAATGTCCATCCCATTCCAGAATTGTATTATTATGCATCACAAAAGAGGCGTCCTCAGCAAATCCTTCAGAAAACATTCCACTGCTCAATGGAATATTCCTAAGTTGTATAACGTGAACCATCTCGTGTAGGATAGACTGTATTGTATCATCTGTTATTAATGCGCAATTCATGGTGAAAGATGCACCCCATGGATTTGCAGATGGTCCTATATGGTTATAAGGGCCGGTTATATCTATATTTTCATCACTTCCAATATAAAACCAAACAGTTTCGTCTTCCCAGCCGGATTCAAGTGGGTAAAAAGACAAGCCCAAGGTTTCTTCCACGAGCGGAAATAGTTCGATAAAAATGGAATCAATCTCAATATCGTATAATACCCCGTCGCCAATCACAAGGGGAAACTTTTCAGTCATGATGACCACTTCGCCATCTGCGCGGAGATATCTCTCGCCTAAACTATTTGGCAAGTTCAGGTAATTTGCGGGTGTAAATGTTTCCGGAAATTCAAATCGCTCCGGCAGACCCATCCACCGGGTTTCTGTGTTTTGTGTCTCTGTTACGCCTAAGGTTGATTGCGTTTGCTCTGTTTCCGGACCAGCATCCGCAGATGTTTCCGGAAAATCCGTAAAATATGTTTGCGGTAAGAGTTCCGTATCATTATAAACCGCAAGAGTTCCCCCGCACGCAGTCAGCATTAATAAAGCAAAGAGCGAAACAGCGATTATCAGATATATTCTAAAATGCCTCATAGTATTACACGCCTTTCTAAAATAGATATGTCAATTTGCATAGCTGTGCGAATACTGCTTTGGAATAGCAATCCGGTAGGCATTACCCGCATTTGAGTGTGTTATATGGATAAATCTTCCGGTTTAATCCTGTCTGTTTCGTCCGGGATGCTATATGGAAATATACATGGATTCCCGGGGCAAGGATAGGTATAATTCGAGTCGACTTCTGCACAGACTGTGCAATACCGGGTTGTGGTATGCGTAAATGTGCCGGGGTTGTGGTTGCCATACCCGATGAAGTCCCAACTGTGACTTGCTGTTTGCGGGTAACTACAGACTGTACAATTCCTTATATGTGTAGAAGAGCCATTGCTTCTCCATGAGCCAAAAGTGTGGTACTCTATTTGCTGGTGTCCACAGCCGGTGCAAGTGCGTCTGTGTTGGGAACTGCTGATCGATGTCCATACGCTGTATGTGTGGCTTTGGGTTTCCGTAT